>OLOP01000901.1_pt1 | contig 21325 bp, 23 predicted proteins | sample 1672381 | NCBI WGS metagenome assembly OLOP01 (sample SAMEA3136678, study PRJEB25190) | human gut metagenome | biome: human gut; feature: human-associated habitat; material: faeces | place: Austria | collected 2013 | reverse complement strand
AAGTGATAAAACGCAGAATTATAGCAAAGTCACCAAATTGCTAGTTAAGCCTTTTAAAAATTTTTTATGAAAATAAATAACTCCTACTCAAATTAAATTCACTAAACTCTACTTCACTCAACTAGGCAGAACGATGAATGTGCGATTAAAAAATTCGTACCGTTGTTAATTTTTTTCTTTTCAATAAAATGAAAAATGTAAGTATAAACTGATTGTTATCCCTTGCTTACACATTACCGAAAAGGAGTGAAAACATGAATTTTTATTACAAAGACAAGACCTTACCCAATCGCTTTAAAGAATGCAGATTAAGAAGTGGTCTTTCTCAACCCGCACTCAGTAGTGTTTTAGGATTTAAAGGCGGCAAAGCCACTATTGGATATTATGAACGCAATAAAAGGCTGCCGAATGTAGCAACCTTAATTAAAATGAAAAACATCTTCCAAGTATCTTTAGATTATTTACTGTGCTTAGATGATTATCCAACACATATAGATTATACAAAAAATGAACTCGGATTAGATGATGAAACTATACAGTTGTTACTAGAACTTTCTACCAACAAAGAATTAAATATGAAATTAAATGATTTCATTCAACATCAACTGCTAAAGGAGATCGAAACTCATGAAAATAAAGACAACCAATAATCGCTTTAAAGTCGCACGTATAAATGCTGGTTATTCTCAAAGAGATGTATCATGTATTCTTGATTTTCTAAGTTTTCAAGCATTATCTCTTTATGAACAAGGAAAGAGAGTTCCTAGTAACATGGTTTTATATTCCTTACCTAAACTTTATCATGTTTCATTAGACTATTTACTTAATGAAGATGATTATAGAAACCATGAAGAATTTATCATTTCTGAATTAGGATTGAATGAAAAATCTATTTTAATTTTGAAATCTAACTCTGAACATACACTAATCAACAAAGTACTCAAAGAATTTATACAAAGTAATAAAACAAGGAGTGATGAATAGATGGCTATTGAAGAAAGAAGAACAAAAACAGGTATAAGTTTTAAGATAATTGCCTACGATGGATACAAATTAGATAAAGATGGTAAATATATACAAGTTAAAAAATCTACAACATACCGACCACCAAAAGATATGCCATTACGTCAAGCAAGAAGAATAGCACAACAAATGGAATTAGATTTTACAGATCAATATAAAAAACATCAAGCTAATGGAATCAATATGAGATTAAGTGAAGTATGGGATTGGTTTGAAAAATACTATGCACCAAACTACCTTAGAGAATCTACCATCGAAACCATGCGAAGCATTGTAGAAGCAAAAATTCTTCCTGACATTGGACATATAAAACTTGGTGATTTCTCACCGAATAGAATTACCATGTTTCTTTATGATGCTGCAATATACAAAGATAGAGATGGCAATCCTATAAAACCTACTAAATACTATAAAGATTCATATACACAATTGATATTCTCAAAATTACATTCACTTTTTGATGCAGCTGTTAAACAAGGCTGGATAAAAGACAATCCCTGTACCAACGCTATTAAACCAAAAAGAAACAAACCTAAAAAAATCAAGCCTTTAGAAGTTGATCAAATTAAAGATTTATTAAAACGAAGTGAAGATTTCAGCACCTATAATGCAGTTATCCATTTTCAACTATATACCGGAATGAGAATTGGAGAAACACTTGCACTTACATGGGACGACATAGATTTCAATCAACGCCTTATCCATATCAATAAAACTGTGAATTTTGTAAAAGGTGAATTTAAAATTGGTCCACCTAAAACAGAAAATAGTTACAGAGTGTTAGGAATGAATGAAACTGTTTACAAACTTCTTAGCCAAGTAAAGGATTATCAAGATAAGATGAAAGATGATTTAAAAGATGTTTGGCAAAATTTAAATTTAGTATTTACTCAAGATACTGGTGGTTACATTCAAAAAGCAAACATTAATAATCGCTTAAACTCATTAAAAAAAGGAACAAACTATGAAGACATCACCGTTCATTCCTTACGCCATTCAAATGCAACTTTATTACTTTTAAATGGTGTTGATTTAAAAATTGTATCAGCACATTTAGGGCACAATGATATTCAAACCACTGCCAACATCTATATTGATGTCTTAAAATCTCAACAACAGATGGTCGCACAACTGATTGAGTTTAATCTTGAAATCTAGTATGTGTTCCCTAAAATTCATTAGTTTTTATTTCTATCAACTAATTTTAAGTCCCTAATAAGCCCCTGATACAATCCAACATGCAAAAAGTGCCGATAAATAGGGCACTTTTTCAATGGTTTTATTATTCAACACCAATAATAAATGAGTAAACTGGTTGATTTCCTTCATGGATTTCAACTTCTGCATCACTGTTATCTTCGATATAAGCAGCAATTTCTTCAGCTTGTTCTTCTGTAGCTGTATCACCATAAATCAAAGTAACAAGTTCACTATCGTCATCTAACATTTTATCCAACAATTTTTTTGTTGCTTCCATGCAATCTGGACAAGATACACAAATATCTTTTCCAAAAATACCCATATATTCATCTTTTTTAATTTCAAGACCATCATATGTTGTATCTTTGATCGCATAAGTCACTTCACCAGATTTAACATTTTCAATAGCTTCATTCATTTCAGCTAAATTATCTTCTAATTCAACATCTGGATTAAACATAACACAAGCACTTAATCCTTGTGGAATTGTTTTACTTGGAAGTACATGAATATCTTGATCTGAGCATACCTGTGCAGCCTGACTAGCAGCTAAAACAATATTTGAGTTGTTCGGTAAAATGAAGATATGATCTGCATTCAACTTTTCAACGGCTGAAACAAAATCTTCTGTACTCGGATTCATTGTTTGTCCACCACCAACAACAATGTCAGCTCTAAGTTCTGTAAACATCTTCTTGATTCCATCACCAGGAGCTACGGTAATAATGGCATATTTTTTGTGTTCTGCCATTTTTTCCTCTTCTTCTTTTTCGATAATATTGTCATGCTGCTCTTGCATGTTTTCAACTTTCAACTTAATAAAACGACCCTGACGACGTCCCATTTTAATCGCTGTGAATGGTTCTAATGTATGAACATGAACTTTTACTAAATCCTCATCTTGCACACAAACAATTGAATTACCAATTGTTGCTAATTCATCTTTAAAGCTAGTTTCAGAGAAATGACGAACACCATTTTCAGATAACTTCAAAATAAATTCTGTACAGAATCCATATTCTTCTTCTCCACCCTCTACTTTAGCTTGTGCACTTTCACCAGCTGCTTTTGCACCTTCAAGTTGTACTGGATGGCCTTCCATAGCAGCAAGGAATCCTTCTAAAATCACACAAAGACCTTTTCCACCGCTATCAACTACACCTACTTCTGCAAGTACAGGTAATAATTCAGGTGTTCTTTGTAAAGAAGCATTGGCTTCTTCCACCATCTTCTTCATAACATCCATACAATCTGTAACATCTTCAGTTGTAGTGTATGCATATGTATAATCTGCAGCTTCACGAACAACAGTTAAAATTGTTCCTTCTACTGGACGCATAACAGCACGATACGCCACACGACTTCCATTAACCAATGCATGAGCCAATTGAGATGCATCCATATCATCTAAATCTTCAACCGCTTGATAGATTCCTCTAAAAATCTGAGACGTAATAACACCAGAGTTCCCACGTGCACCCATTAATAATCCACGAGATAACGTTTTCGCAATATCTTTTACAGAATCTGAATTCGTTTTAAGCGCTTCTTTTACACCGTTAGATACGGTTAAATGCATATTTGTACCTGTATCTCCATCTGGTACAGGGAAAACATTCAATGCATCGATTTCCGCTGAATGATTTGATAAGTTATTCATTCCGGATTCAAGCATCTGTTTAAATAAAATACCATTAATTCTTTCCATCTCTTAACCCCTACTTTACCGCACGAACACCTTGGACATAGATGTTTACAGCGTTACATTTCACTTCCAAAGTTTTCTCCAATACATATTTAACACGTTTTTGTGCTTCATACACAACTTGACTTAATTTAATTCCTTGTAATGCAATAATATAAAGATTCAAAACTAATCCCGTTTCATCTTGTGTTACAACAACACCACGAGCATAGTTTTCTTTTTTCAATAATTCGGCCCAGCCATCTTTCAATGTTTTCTGACTAGCCATACCTACAATACCATAACATTCAGTAATTGCTCCACCAGCTAAATTGGCAATCGCATCTAATGAAATTTCGATATTTCCGTATTCTGTTGATTTATTAATAGGCATAACAAAACCTCCTGTTTTTATTAATTATACTCTACTTAAAATATAAACACAAATCCTAATACGCTTCTACAAAGCTTTGAGATTCCTCATCCCAATAATAATATGTACCATTTCCATCATAATATTCACCTGTATTTGGATCATAATACATTCCAATGGCTTCATGGTAATACACGCCTGTGTTATCATCATAGACCCATTCAGCCTGATTCTCAGATTCATCTTCTGTTGGCTGTTGTTCTTCTTGAACCTCAGTATTTTCCGAAGTTTTTTCATCTGTTGCTTCAGTCTTTTCGGCCTTTTCCGTCTTCTCTTCCTGTTTTTCTTCAACCTTTTGTTTCGAATTCAAATCATCACAATTCACCTTTTCAATCGTTGAATGCGTAGAATCCAAAACCAGACAAACAGACTGTCCTTTTAGTTTTGTCAAAACACTTTGGTATTTAGATAACATTTTTATACTTTTTAAATTGGTATAAACAATATTCCCATCTTGCATTGTGATTTTAAACATATTCTTATCATAACTTGTTTTATAAGGTACGATTTCTGCAAACTTTTCAATTAATTCTCGAGTTAACACTTTGCGATGTTTTTGAAACTGTTCACACAACTGCTTTCTTTGTTTTGCATTAAAATTTGACAACAAAGGAAAATGTACAATCATATTTAAATATTGTTCATCTATTTCAATCGAAGAACCATCTTGGCAAAGGGCATAATTCTTATTATCCTTCACATAATAGCCAACCATCAATTTTTCCTGCACATCAAAAGTAAGCTTTCGATTTTTCTTTGAAACATCACAAGACTGTACAAAAGGCATCTTTTCTACTCTCTTCTCCAATATAATCGAAGGCATTAAATAGATACGTGTCTTCGTACTCACATTTGCCAAATCGTAGACTTCACTATCTGACAAATAATAGTTGTTTTTACATGATAAAACCTTGACATGGGAATCTGTAGAAAAATAATACACAAAAATACTAGCTACCATCATAACAACAAGACTAAAAATAATCGATTGTTTAATAGTTAGCTTAACTTTTTTCTTTACCAATATAACTGCTCAACTTCCGTAACCATGTCAATGTTATATTCTTTTTTTGCTCGAGTTTTAATTTCATGAATCAAATCACGAACATCTTGAGCTGTCGCATTTAAATCATCATTCACAATAAAATTACAGTGCTTTTCACTAACCATTGCACCACCAATTTTATGGCCCCTTAATCCCAACTCTTCAATCAATTTCCAAGCTGGAATTTCTTCTGGATTTCTAAACACACTACCTGCGCAAGGCTTATCCAAAGGCTGTGCACTCATTCTTCTTTCACGTCTAGAATCCATCAAGTCACGTATATCATTTTGGTTTCCTTTTTCTAATTGGAAACGACCCACTAAAATAGTCCAATCCTTGTGTGATTGGAAGATAGAATGACGATATGCATAATCCAATTCATCTTTTTTCATCCAACAAATTGTATTATCTTTTAAAACACAGACATCAATTAAATGATTAGCCAAATTATCCTTATAGGCTCCGGCATTCATATAAAGTCCACCACCAATTGAGCCTGGAATTCCACTTGCCCATTCCAAACCTGTTAGTGATCTTTTCATGGCCTCTACTGCCATATTTATAATTGAACATCCCGCTTGCGCTACTAGCACTCCATCTGGTTCAAAATAGAAATCATTCAAAGTACGATCTAGATTGATGATTGCACCATGAAAATCTGTATCCGAACATAAAACGTTAGATCCACGTCCAAGTACATAATATGGAATGTTTTCCTGTGCAAGTATTTCAAGCACACACATTAGTGCTGTACAATTTTTGGGATATATATAATAGTCTACGCAACCACCAATCTTAAAAGTGGTATGTTTCTTCATAGGCTCATGTTCTAAAACTTCTGCATACGTCATTAAACGATCCTTTATGCTCATATTAGTTCCCCTTTTTACATATATTTTTCAATAAATCTATAATATCATATGCCGCATTCGGTTTACCCATCTGCAATGCATGTTCATGTGTTTGTTCATATACCACTGGATTTGCGTATAAAGATACAATTTGACCTTGCAAAGTTTCTGCATTCAAATCCTTTTCTTCAATAATACGACAAGCTTGTTGTCTTAGCAGCATACTCGCATTATAAAATTGATGGTTATTTGCCACATAAGGACTTGGTATCACGATAGAAGGAATCCCTAAAGCCGTTACTTCTGCAAGTGTTGTAGCACCTGCACGACAAACCATTCCATCTACATGTCCATAAATACGCAATGTATCTACATATGGTACAACATGAATATTTTTTTGGCTTTCAAATAAATTCAAATCTTGAGAATTGTCTTTTCCGCAGACATACAAAAATTGTAAATCATCATTGACATCCTTTAAAGCACTCTTCATTAATTCATTTACAGAACTAGAGCCCAAAGAACCCATCACAATAAGGATAGTTTTTTTATCTAAATCTAATCCTAATGATTTAAAATAGTCTTCATCAAATGTTGCCTCTTTGGCAATTGTTGCTCTTGGATTTCCCAACATATGAATCTTTTCCTTTGGAAAAACCTCATTACATTTTTCATAACAAGTTATAATCGCATCCACTTTCTTCATAACAAGCTGGTTGGCCTTACCAACAATGGAGTTTTGTTCATGAATTACGGTGTGGATTCCTAAAGAATGAGCTGCCATAATAACTGGCGCACTCACATATCCTCCAAATCCAATCACAACATCTGGATTGAATTCTTTTAAGTATTTTTTTGCCTTACCTTCTGCTTTAAACATCTGACAAACCGCCATACATTTTTTTAATGCATTTCCTACTAATCCAGAAGTATGTAAAGCCTTAAACGCATAGCCATTTTGCGGAATCAAATCCTTTTCCATGCGATCATCATTTCCAATAAATAATATTTCAGTTGAAGAATCAAGTTCTTTCATTTTATCCGCTAAAGCTAAAGCCGGATAAATATGACCCCCTGTTCCTCCTGTCACAAAACAAATTTTCATATTAAAAACCTCACCAAGTATATCATATATCAATCTTTTAAAACAATATCGTCACTTGTCTTTTCCAGTTGTCCAGTCAAAACAAAACGATGACTCGATTCAAATCCATAATCTAAATCACATGTGGATAAAGAAACAAACTTTTGATCTGTATTCACCAAATCATTGAAGTATGTAGACGACTCTTTCATAGAATCTAAAGTCTCTTGTCTATAATCTCCAAATGACGTTGTATAGAATACACTATCGTCTGTAGTTTTCGCAAATGTAAATACATGACAGTTATAATTCGCATCTGGTGTTAATAAATAAAATACTGGATGCGACTTAAAAAAATCTTCATCACAATACTTCTTTAATAAGGTAAACATGCCTCCACCTTCAACAGAATGGCCATATATAATGGAATTATCATCTTGGAATTGTGCATTCGCATTCGCATCCAAAAAAATCGAACCTCTATTATTATATTCCCCACTCACTGTATGATTCAAATAATATTCATTATCTTTCGATTGCATAACAGGAAAAGAAATATCACAACCTGGAACATAGATCCATCCTACTATATCTTGATTCTCTGCTTGAAGTGCTGCCCAATCAGGTTCTAAAACATTCTTTTCTACTTTATTTTCTCTTTTTTTCTTAATTACTTTTTTTTCTAATTGTTTTGTCTGTGTCGCAACTTGTTGTTTCTGCGAATAAATATCCCATAAATTATAGGCACTGTACCCGAATACACAAAGGCTAACGACAAAAACGATTCTATATATCCATTTTTTCATACAGCTTAATTTTAACACAAATAAAAAGGATAGAGAAATGAATTCCCTATCCTATAAAGATAATCGCAATTATTTAGTTAATTTACTAGCAGCAGCTTTATCCAATACAACAACTACATCAGCGTGGTTTTGTAATGCACTTGCAGCACATGCAGTATCGATTGGTCCTTCGATCATAGCTTTAACAGCATCTGCTTTATTTTCACCATTAGCCACTAATAATACTTTTTTAGATTTCATAATTGTTCCAATTCCCATTGAAATAGCTTGTGTTGGAACTTTGTTAATATCGTTATCAAAGAAACGAGCATTTGCTTCACGAGTGTTTTCTGTTAAATCAACGATGTGAGTTAATGTTTCAAATGGTGTACCAGGTTCATTGAATCCGATGTGTCCATTTTGTCCAATTCCTAATACCTGTAAGTCAATTGATACTTCACTTAAAGCATCTTCATAAGCTTTACAATCAGCTTCTGTATTTCCATAAGGAACATGTGTATTATTTAAATCAATATCAATATCTTTAAATAAGTTTTCATACATAAAAGTATAGTAAGATTGAGGATCTTTACGATCGATTCCTACATATTCATCTAAGTTATAAGATTTAATATCTTTATAGCTATATCCATCTTTGTGGTATTGGATCATTTCCTTATATAATCCAACTGGACTAGATCCTGTTGCCAAACCTAAGACAGCATCTTTCTTAGCATCCAATAATTCTTTCATGACTTCAAATGCCTTTGCTGACATTTCATCATAGTTTTCACATACAATAACCTTCATTGTTATCTCCTCCATATTTCTTCTAATATTATAACATAGCGCTTTCAAAATAAAATGCATATTTTAGTAATGCTTTTGTCATTTTTAACAAATTAGTAATATTTGCACTTTTTAATTGACTTTACGTTAAAAAGAAGAAAAAAAGTTAAAGATACTGTATAATAAAAACAGTTAAGGAGGACATACAATGCCTAAACAAAACCCATTATTAAACATTGTTAAAAAACAAAAAGAAGGTAAAGCCGTAGCTATCTATTCATGCTGTTCAAGTAATGCATTCGTTATTGAAGCTGCGATGGAAACCGCAAAAAAACAAGATTCATGTGTTTTAATTGAATCGACTGCAAACCAAGTTGATCAAAATGGTGGTTACTCAGGAATGACACCAAAAGATTTCTTCAACTTCTGTCATGAAAAAGCAAAAGAAGCTGGATTATCAAGTGATCGTATTTTCTTAGGTGGAGACCACTTAGGACCATTAACAGTCGCAAACAAACCAGAAGCAGAAGCTATGGAATACGCAAAAACATTAGTACACGACTATGTTCGTGCTGGTTTCACTAAGATTCATATTGATACAAGTATGAAAGTTGCTGATGATGATCCAAATACTCGTTTAAGTGATGAAACAATTGCTCGTCGTGGAGCTACTTTAGCTAAAGTTTGCGAAGAAGCTTACCAAGAATTACTTCAAGAAAATCCAGAAGCGATTCACCCAGTATATATCGTCGGTAGTGAAGTTCCAATCCCTGGTGGAGCACAAGAAGAAAATGCTGGTATGCAAGTTACAAAACCTGAAGACTTCAAGAGTACTGTAGCTACATTTGAAAAAGCATTTGATGATATGGGAATCGCAGATGCTTGGAACCACGTTATCGCTGCTGTTGTTCAGCCAGGTGTTGAAGAAAAAGATGCTGGATGTGAAGAATACGATCGTGAACGTGCTAAAGATTTAATGGCAAGCATTAAAGATTTTGACAAATTAGTATTTGAAGGACACTCAACTGATTATCAAACTAAATATAAATTACGTGAATTAGTAGAAGATGGTGTTGGCATCTTAAAAGTTGGTCCTGGACTTACTTATGCCGCTCGTGAAGGAATCTTCTCATTATGCATGATCGAAGAAGAATTGGCTGCTGTTTATGGATTTGAAACGAGTCACTTCCGTGAAGAATTAGACAAAGCCATGTTAGCAAACCCTGGTAAATGGGCTCCATATTATCATGGAACAGAAAATGAAATTGCATTCAAACGTAAATATTCATTCTCTGACCGTTGCCGTTACTATTTACCTCAAGAAAATGTTAAAAATGCATTAGCTAAATTATTGACTAACTTAAAAGAACATCCAGTACCATTACCATTGTTAAGTCAATATATGCCTTTCCAATATACATTGGTACGTGAAGGTAAATTGAACAATACTCCTGAAGATTTAATTAAATCCCGCGTTATGTATACAATTGAAGAATATACTTACGCTAGTCACCAGGAAGAATTAATTCGCTAAAACAAATATTGCGCATCTAATAGATGCGCATTTTTTTTGCAAAAAAAAGGTTCAACCGAACCTTTTACTTACTCTTTCGAGAAATCAATTCTTTAGCATGATATAACGCGAAGATAAATGTTAATGCACTAATTACATAGTTAAGAGTTAACATCCAACCAGTATAGTTTTCGTTATATGCATTAATAATAATCAATACAGCTAATGCTAATAATAGAACCATTTTCAAAATGATTTTATTCGTATCTAAAGTTTTAATAGAAGCTTCACTCTTCATTTTTTCATTACACTTAAAGTTTTCAACGCGAACTAAGTTTTTCAAGAATCGTCTAAATCTAAATTCTAAAAATCCATATACTGCAACACCAACTAAAACACATAGCCAGATAGGCATATCAAACATCAACATCAAAATGAATCCGATAGCTCCCAACACAAAGCGCATACTGAATTGTTTATATCGATCTTCATTGTTTGCCAAAATATATCCAGTTTTAGAAAACACATCATAATATACCGCTCTTCCACGTTCATCTTTATAAACATGCCAACCAGATACATTACCCTTTAAATCAGTTTCCTGTTTTTTTCTTGTCTTTCTTCCTTCTGCCATAACTATCTCCTTACCACTCAACTACTTCTTCTAGTTCTTCTTTTTTTAGATTTTGTCGTTTCTCTTCTTCTTTAAAATCAACATAATCTGTATATGGTGTCAGACAACCATTATCCTGCGGTTGATCATGACCATCCATATGTACCATTATTTTGTCAAGAATATCGGTTTGTGTCAACTTTTCTCCAACTTTTGAAGCTTTCAAAAAACTTGGAGCACGACCAATCTCCATAAACATCGTTTCTAATTCAGCATAATCTGCTAAATGAATACCTTCTGTAAAATATTCTAATTCCTGTAGCATCATTTTGCAGAAAGTTTTCACATCACGCATATCAACATTGCCTCTAAAAATAATGAAAACCTTATGATCATTTGTCACTTTTAATGGTTGAGACATTGTAAATTTATTCTGGATTGCCTTACAAGCTTCTTCCCTTGTCTTTTCCATATACTCTAAGTAATAAGGTTTATCCTCTAATTCCTTATTATTATATATATTGAAATAAATTGTATTGTATACTCCACAATGTCTAAAAATTGTTCCTTTAATACTTGTTGCATAAAGAACTGGATATTTTTTATCAGCCATAATTTGTACCTCCTTAATTTCATTTTTAAATCATTAAAAAAATTTTTAATGACCTAAAAACAAAATTAAAGGTTGTAAGGATATAATCCGTTACAACCTTATATTTGAGAGAAAATATTCTAACTTCGTTAGATTAGCCTACGCAACTACTGACCATGGAACTGGTACTAGAGGTGTATATGAACCTGCCCAGATTCCGAATGCAGCTCCAACAATACCGATTACTAAGAATAATGCGATACATTTTACTGGAGTCCAGTTTTTCTTCTTAATCAATACATAGCACATCATAGTGAATGCGAATGCAATTAAGCAAGGTAAAATCATATTTAAGTAGTTTTGGATTACAATTGGATCACCTTCACCATTAGCGATTGAGATACCTAATTTAGTTCCTCCACCATAGTTAGAAATTAAAGCACCAACAACGAATACACCTAATACACTTGCAGCGTGAGTGAATGCTTTAGCGTTAGCAGTCATCATCTTAACAGCAGTTAAACCTAAGTTGTATGACCAGTACATTAAAGCATAACGTAAAACCATTTCAACACCGAATGCGATAACGAAGTATAAGATTGGTCCCATGATACTTCCATCAATAGCCATGTTTGCAGTTAAACCAGCAGTGATAGGAATTAATGTATACCAGAACAATGCATCACCAATACCACCTAATGGAGCAGCAGTTGAGATGCGTACAGAACGAATTGTCTGAATATCAGTTTTTTGTTGTTCCATTGATAATACGATACCCATAACGAATGTTACGAAGAATGGGTGAGTATTAAGGAAATCCATGTTGTGAGTCATAGATGCAGCTAAGTCATCTTTATTTGTGTGGATTTTTTCCAAACCTGGTAAAATAGCCCATAACCAACCAGCAGATTGCATACGTTCGTAGTTGAACGCAGCCTGTAATTGGCAAGAACGCCATACCATTTTATTTAAAGTTTGTTTATCTAATCTTGCAGCAGGAGTAGTATCCTTGTAAGAAGTCATTGCATTAGATTCCATCACTTACACCTCCCTGCGCAGCTTTTGTTTCAATAGAAGTAATCTTGAAGTCTAATAATGCGATTGCAACACCGATGAATGCAACTAAGATCAAGCAAGCAGAAGCTGTAGCTTCAACGTTACCAAATAGTAATGCAGTTGCAAAACCACCTAGCAACCATCCCCACAAGTCGTTAGAAAGCATAATCTTTAACAATACAGCGAAACCTACGAAACGCATCATTCCACCGGCAGCACTTAAACCACCCATGAACCAGCTTGCGTTTTCACTTAAGCTTTGTAAAGCACCAGAAGCAGCAGTTCCACCAACATATGCTAAAATAGCGATTACAGCAAATAAAGTACCTAAGATAGCCATAGAAGTATTACATACAGCTGTAATTCCTTTAGGGTTAGCTTCATTAGCAGCTTTATCAGCTTTAGCCATTAAACCAGACATGATTGTAAATGTTAATGTTACAACGTATTGTCCGAATGTAGCGAAAATCATACAAGCTCCTAAAGCAGCATTAATGTCCATTTTTGCTTTAACAGCGAAAATCATAGCAACAACTGATCCTAATACAGCGTTAGGAGGCTGTGCTCCACCAACTGGCATGTTACCAACCATCATTAACTCATATGTACCACCAACAACTAAGCCAGTGTTTACATCACCTAAGATTGCACCAATAATTGGACAAGCAATGATAGGACGATAAACGATTTCAGTTAATGAGAATTGGTCGATGGCAAAGAAGAATGTTACAATTGCCAATAACACAATTTCTACAATATTCATTTTTCATTTTCTCCTTTTTTGGATTAGCTCCAAAGTTTATTAATATCTTCAGGTGCGATGTCAGGTACACGTTGAATTTCTAATTCAACACCTAATTCTTGCAATTTCTTGAATGCAGCAACATCATCGTCATTTACAGCTACTGTAGTAGCGACTTGACGTTTACCTTCAGACATGTGCATGTTTCCAATATTACATTTTTTAATTGGAACACCACCCTCAACTAGACGTAATACATCTTGAGGTGTTTCACAAATGATGAAGATTTTTTGAGCAGGACTTGCTTTTCCAATAATGTCGATTGTCTTCTGAATTGAGAAGTAACGAGTCTGAGCATAAGCTGGAGCAGCCATGTTCATCAAACCTTGACGGAATTCATCTTTTGCGACAGCGTCATTTGCAACTAATAATAAGTTAGCTCCTAGAACTCCACTCCATTGAGTTGCAACTTGACCGTGAATCAAACGATTGTCGATTCTTGTTAATAAGATATTTGGCATATTCTCTCTCCTTCCTGATAGCGCTTTCTTCTTTAAAGAATAACTATCTTGACTATATTATACATTTTCTATGCATAAATGCTTTACACATTTTAAGAAATTGTTTGCACTTTTTAGTATTTTTTTATTTTTATCACTAACAATTACAAAAATTGGCAAAAAAAACACATAATTATCACAAAATCAATTTAAAAACCTATTTTGAAAACCTTTTCACAAAATAAAAGAACATGCTAATTAGCATGTCCCTTCTTTAAACTCTTTTTTTACTTTTTCTAACTTTTCAGGTTCAGTAATCAAATCTAAACCAATTAACGCAATAGCTGTAGCTGCTGTTACTAATCCAGCTTTTCCATCTTCACTAATTGTTGCAGCCGCCATTTCTTTAGAATGACCAGCAACTGAGCAATCTGCGATTTTGATAGTTCCCTGAATTGTTGGACAAACATAACTTACACTTCCAACATCTGTAGAACCACATGGAACTTCATCAACCGGATTAATTTGCTCTACTCCTAGCTCTTTATATTTTTCTGTCAACATATCAGCTAGCGTATAGTTGATTTTTGTATCTTCATAAGGACATTCATACATGCTTGTTTTGTAAGTTGTTTGACTTGCAGTACATGATCCCTTCACACAATCCTCTGCACGAGCTGCAATCTCTTTACAATATGCCATTGTAGTTGCTCTAAAATAATACTCCATACTTGCATAAGCAGGAATTACATTGGCAGCTAAACCTCCATCGCGAATAATTCCATGAATATATGATCCTGGAGTCACAAATTGACGTAACATTGAAATCTGTGTATATGTACTAATCGCTGCGTCTAATGCACTGTGTCCCTCTTGAGGACGACATCCATGCGCATTCTTACCAAAGAATTCATACTTAATTGGTAAAATAGCCAATGATCTTGATCCGACACCATTTTCTGTACTTGGATGAACCATTAGAGCTGCATCTACATCATCAAATACCCCAGCTTCACTCATCTTAACTTTTCCACCAAAGTTTTCTTCACCAGGCGTACCCACAACACGTACAATTCCACCAATTTCATCAATAACACTCTTCAAGGCTTCACCAGCCGCAATACCAATACCAGCAATCAAGTTATGTCCACATCCATGTCCAACTTCAGGAAGTGCATCATATTCACACATATAAGCAATTGTTGGCCCTTCTTTACCCGATTTATATTCAGCCACAAAATCTGTATCAACCACTACGCTAGACTTTACATCAAAGCCTGCATCTTTTAAATATTTCACCAATACCTTCTGTGTTTCATATTCCTCAAAACCTGTTTCCGGATTATCGTATAGTGTTTTTACAATATCCATATATGCATCTAAATGCTCTTGAATAGATGCCTCAATTCTAGTTTTATAATCCATTCTAAATACCTCCGTATGTAAAAATATCATACCTCATTTTCAGATATTTGAAAAGTTTTTACAAAAGAAAAAAAAGCCAGGCAAAGCCTAGCTTAAACATTAGATGCCATCTGAAAAATCGTCGTTTTGTTCAATGTGTTGGAATACATAACGCATAACTTGGTCTTTTCCAACGTTGCAAGCTGATTCAGCTAAAGCATGAACATCTTCAGAGAAAGTACGAGTTAAGTTGATTTCAACTAACATACCTAAGTTTGTACCTGCAACAACTTCTACGTTTCCTCTTGGGAATCCAATTTCAACAGCCGTTTTGAATGGAGAACCACCAGCTAAATCACTTAATACAATGATTCCTTCGCAGTCTTTTAATGAATCCATAGCATCTGTTAATTTTTTTGCTAAATCATCCGTTGAATCTGTAGCTTCAAAATCTACAGCAACATATTCTTTTGCATCTCCAGCAATCAAGTTTAAGCTTGTAGTTAAACCTGTCGCAAAGTGGCCATGACCAGTAACAATTAATCCTATCATCTTCTTTTTTTCTCCTCTAATTTTCTCCTCTAAATTCTTACTTTGCAGTATATGGGTAAATAGTAACACCCTTAACAACACGGTTTACTTCACCTGTTGGACATGGATTGTCTGGTGTAATCTTGTAGCTCAATGATTTAAATAATGCGATAACCTGAGCAACTAAAATATAGTCAAATCCTAAGAAAATATTATCTTTAGGTACATCTAAATCAAAGTTAATGAATGTATCTACTAATCCTTCGATTTCAGCATCTGCATGACTAGAAACAGCAACTAAACGGTTCTTTTTGCGTTGTCCACTCATTTCTTTAATAATGTCATATTCATATTGTCTTTGATATTCATCATCTGATAAATAAACAACTGTTAAACATTCATCGTTGATAACTGATTTAGGTCCGTGACGGAATCCCATTGGACTATCAAATGTAGTTGTAACTGTACCAGCAGTTAATTCACAAATTTTTAATTGACTTTCTTGAGCAATACCCTTCAATGTATTTGCACCTAAGTATACAATACGGTTAAATTCCGCAAAGTCAGCAACTAAATTTTCACATACTTTGTATCCTTCATCAACAAATTTTTGACCTTGTGCAATAACACTTTCCATTTCTTTTGCAACTTCATCAATATCATCTAAACGGAAACATAATAATGCAGCCAACATCATGTTAGAGAAACTTGAAGTCATTGCGAAAGACTGGTCATGAGTTTCTGGTGTTAAGTTAATATCGTAAGCATTGTCACGAGTAGCAGCCGCTTTTGCTAAAGCTCCATCTTTGTTACATGTAATGAATAAATGATACACATTTTCCTTACATACTTCATCAGCAACTTGTACTGAGCCAACACTTTCAGGAGAGTTTCCTGAACGACCAAAGTTCACTAATAAAGTCTTTTTGTTTCTTGATAAATAGTTTTCTGGAGTTTCTACTAAATCAGTAGAAGCATATGATTTTGCATGGTAACCAGTATAACGGTTAACATATGAATATAATGCATTACCTACATATTCACTTGTTCCAGCACCTGTAAACACGATATCACAATCTGGATCACTTAATACAGGTTCCATGAATTTCTTTAAAGCTTCCTTTTCATTTTTGATTTGAGCAATTGTTTTTGCCCAAGTAGCAGGTTGTTGGTAGATCTCCTGTGCAGTAAAAATACCACTTAATTCTTCCCAAGTTGATTTTTCTTTTCCGAACATTTTTCTTTCTCCTTCTGAACTAATTTCATTATAACCGTTTTTAACTAAAATAAAAGATTTTAGATGAAAGTAAACTAAAAAGTGCAAATTTGTTCTTTAAAAATACAAATTTTTATTAAAAAAGAAGGATTTCTCCTTCTTAAAGTACCTCGATCCAGTATGAACAAGACCACTCTTCATTTGGTTTTAAAACCATGGTTCCTTCTCTATGATAGAAATCTGGTGTTTCTTTTTCGAAATCCCCATGTGAATACCAAGGTTCAATGCATAAGAAATCCGATGCACTATCATGAGTCCATAAAGCCAAATATGGATATCCCTCAATCGATACGCGAACCACTTCTTCATCTCCATGTTTTAAAGTTACATAATTTGATTTTAAATCCTTATAAATAATCGTCGCATACTTCTTTACATCTTCTCTAGACAATTTCCATTCTTTAAATGCAACATCCTGATACTCTACATTCTTTTCGTAGCTAGGATCAAACAACAATTGTTTCGTATTTTCTTCTTTTTCAAATGCCAAAGTATATGTAGAAAATTCATCATCCAATTTAAAAGCAGGATGCAAACCAAACCCAAAAGGCATATCCTTAGAGTCATTATTTTTTACATGATACTGAATTAGAACTTTATTTCCATCCAATTTATATCCAATCTCAAAATGGAAATTAAAAGGATATTGAGCTAACGTATCCTCATTCGCATCTAAGCTAAATACAAGTTCATCTTCTTTTCTTTCACCCTTTAAAGTCGCATAACGAATCAAGCCATGATTTTTCATCGCATATTTCTTACCATCAATCTCATAATCCTTTGTATACGTATTTCCTACCATTGGAAATAAAGAAGGATTTCTACCAGACCACCCCTGATCTCCTTGATATAAAGTTTCATGATTTGTACTCTTCTTTACTAAGTGCAGCATTTCGCCACCCTTTTCTGTGCACTCCAACTTCAATACATCATTCTCTAAAATATAAGCCATCTTATTCTCCTCCTATTCAGCTTTTATTTTCCCATTAAGAAATTGTAGATGCCATCCTCATCCACTCTTCCAATCACAACATCACTAACTTCTTTTAATGCGTCACACGCATTGCCCATCGCAACACCCACGTCGGCAAGCTTCAACATATCAATGTCATTGGTTCCATCCCCAAAACAATACGTTGTTTCAAATGCATGAGCATCTATGATTTTTTTCACAGCCGTTGCCTTATCTACTTGATTCGCACGCAATTCAAAACAATCCGGATATTCAACATACCCTAAATTCTTGATCAAAGGTCTTAACGCCTCTTTTGCTTCTCCTTGGCAAAAAAGTAAAACATTCAACACTTCATCCTCTTTATAAGGTTTATAAACTGGACTGTTTAGATACAACTCAAAATATATATTATGCGCAAAACTAGAATATGGCGTACCAAAATAATTTCCCCCTCGTGTACTGTAACGATATTCCAAGTTTCGTTCCTTACAAAATTGATCTATACTTCTCATTGTTTCTTTTGGAATGCAATTCATTTCAAGAATCTCTTTTTGTTTATCCAAAATCAAAGCGCCACCATCACTGATCATACAATCAAATTGAAATGAACGCATACAAGAAGGAAGATTCTTTAATTCAGATTGACAACGACTCGTTGATAAAGCTACAAAGTGTCCTTGGCTTTGTAGTTCATTTAACATTTTAAAAGTTTTCTCGCTCACTTCATGGAACCTGTTATTATAAAGTGTTCCATCCATATCAAAAAAATAACCATTCATATCTTAATAATAGCCTCTTTCTAATCTTTTTAAAAGAATTTTTGATTTTTAATAATAAATTCACATTGAACTTCTATAATAAGAAATGTGACTACAATCTCTTTTCTAGTAGTTTAAAACATATAGCACTTCGCACAATGTAGTCACTAATGCCACAATACACCTCCTTAAATGATTGTTGTGGCAAAAGAAAAACCTGGAAATCCAGGTTTTTCTATTTAATGAATTCTTTGATCTGATCTATACGCTCTAGAGTTTCATCATATCCTAATTGAAACCAAGGACCCAATTTTTCTGGATCTGTTGTATAACGAGTGACTCCAAGATCTTTATGAGGACGCAAAACCAATGCCTTACCCTCTTTTTCAAGTTCAGCAATCTTATCCCACTGTTCCTTATAGCGAACATGACGATTTCTTAAATCATCTGTAATTTGTTTATCCTTATAAACCAAGTTTGAAAGCCACAATTGCCATTTGGGAGCCGGCTTACGAACATAGCCCTCTTCCTTTGTAGAAATCACTATATGCTTATCGTTTCCAGCACGAAGACTTTGTTCAATACTAATCATATCTACAAGACCAGCATCCATCCACATTTCCCCATTAAACTTATAAGGTTTAGCTAGAAGCAACAAAGCACAACTTGCCTTGATCAATGTTTCATCTTTATCAATATGACTCTTATTAAAATATTCTACCTTATGCGTTTTTAGATTATACAATCCAACTTCCATTTGCGTTTCACTATTTTGGAAAGCCTCTAAATCCAATGGAACTCTAGACTCAATAAAATCATATGTAGCTTCAATACCAAAGATCGAACCTTCTTTAAAGAATGGTCGCCATCCAACTACACCCTTTTGACAAGGCGCATCAATACCTGTAACCTCTAAACGATCTACCTGTTTTGAAACATAACTCAATAAAATTTCTGTACCAGCACTAATCCCTACACAATAAGGAAGAACAATGTCGTGTTCGAGTAAACATTTTAATACTCCTGCAGAATAAGCAGCCTTAGTACCTCCACCTTCTGCAACAATACCAACTCTACTCACGCACTACACCACTTTCTTTTGCCGCATCTGCAACTGCTTGAGCCACAACATCTGCAACTCTTGGATCTAAAGCGGAAACAATAATATGTTCACTATCCAACATATCTTCTGTAACCATTGAACTGATTGCATAAACAGCCGCTTCTTTCATCGCATCATTGATACAAGTAGCACCTGCTTTTAATGCACCTTTAAAGATACCTGGGAAAGCCAACACATTATTGATTTGGTTTGGATGATCACTACGACCTGTACCCACAATATAGGCACCCGCTTCTTTTGCGTCTTCCGGCTCAATTTCAGGCACTGGATTCGCCATTGGGAATACAATTGCCTTTTCATTCATAGACGCAATCATTTCTTTAGATACGATATGACCTGCACTAACACCAATAAATACATCTGCACCAACTAATGCATCCTTTAAAGAACCTGTTTTTCCTTCTTTATTTAACTTATCAATCAATCCTCTTTGACCACTTGTTAAATCCATATCGGCTGTTAAGATACCTTGTTTATCAACTAAAATAACATTACCCAAACCAATCTTTAAAATCAAAGTCGCAATCGCAACACCAGCACTGCCAGCACCATTGATTACGATTGTTGGATTTTGCTTTTCAGCCAATTTCAAAGCATTTACCAAAGCAGCACAAACTACAATAGCTGTACCATGCTGATCATCATGGAAAACAGGAATATTCATTTTTTCCTGTAATCTTTTTTCAACTTCAAAACAACGAGGAGCCGCAATATCTTCTAAGTTGATTCCACCAAAGCTAGGCTCTAAGCTCGAAATAATCTGAACCAATTCATCTGTATCTTGTGTATTCAAGCATAATGGAACGGCATCCACATTTCCTAGTGCCTTAAACAATACGCATTTACCTTCCATTACCGGCATACCTGCTTCAGGACCAATATTTCCTAGTCCCAAAACCGCACTACCATCACTAATAACCGCAACAGTATGTGCTCTACCCGTATAGACATAACTGTTCTTTTTATCTTTTTCGATTTCTAAACAAGGTGCCGCAACACCCGGTGTGTAGGCAATCGATAAATCATCTCTATTTTCAATCTTCATTTTTGGAACGGTTTCTAATTTACCATTCCACTTAGCATGTAACCTTAAAGCTTCTTTAGCGTAATCCATGACAACCTCCTGGTATATTGTAATTGACCCATCTAACTGGTCATCTACAATATACTTCTCCTTTCTTTCAACCTTTAATAACCGTGGTTGAAGACGGTTTTGTTAATTTGTAAAATTGAATATGTGAATGTGGATTTGTATATTCACCCCCTGTAGCTTGACTACTTTGAGTAGGTTCTTACCACACCTTATTCCAAAACAGTGATTAGTTAGATGAGTCTTTGAATTCGTATTTTGAACCAGGTTTTGTGGTC
>OLOP01000879.1_pt1 | contig 21669 bp, 15 predicted proteins | sample 1672381 | NCBI WGS metagenome assembly OLOP01 (sample SAMEA3136678, study PRJEB25190) | human gut metagenome | biome: human gut; feature: human-associated habitat; material: faeces | place: Austria | collected 2013 | reverse complement strand
AGATGAAATGATGGATTACAATGGTACCGGCATGTCCGTTATGGAAATGAGCCACAGAAGTGCTGCATTCCAGGAAATCATTGACACAGCTGAGAAGGATCTTCGTGAGCTGATGAATATTCCGGACAACTATAAGGTACTTTTCCTTCAGGGCGGCGCTTCCCAGCAGTTTGCCATGATCCCAATGAACCTTATGAAAAATAAGGTGGCTGACTACATTGTAACCGGTCAGTGGGCAAAGAAAGCATACCAGGAAGCACAGAAATACGGAAAAGCAAACAAGATTGCTTCTTCCGAGGATAAGACTTTCTCTTACATTCCGGATTGCAGCGATCTGCCGATCAGTCCGGATGCAGACTATGTTTATATCTGTGAGAACAACACCATTTATGGAACCAAGTTCAAAGAGCTTCCAAATACAAAGGGCAAAACACTTGTGGCAGATGTATCCTCCTGTTTCCTTTCCGAGCCGGTTGATGTAAGCAAATATGGTATTATCTATGGCGGCGTTCAGAAGAACATCGGACCTGCAGGTATGGTAATCGCCATTATCCGCGAGGATCTGATCACAGAAGATGTTCTCCCGGGAACACCTACCATGCTTACCTATAAGACACATGCAGACGCTGGTTCCCTTTATAATACACCGAATGCATATTGCATCTACGTATGCGGTAAAGTTTTCAAATGGCTGAAGAAAATGGGCGGTCTGGAAGAGATGAAGAAACGCAACGAGGAGAAAGCAAAGATCCTTTACGATTTCCTTGATTCCAGCAAGCTTTTCCATGGCACCGTTGTTCCGAAAGACCGTTCTCTTATGAATGTTCCTTTTGTAACAGGAGATAAAGAGATGGATGCGAAATTCGTTGCTGAGGCTGCCAAGGCAGGTCTTGTGAACCTGAAAGGCCACAGAACCGTTGGCGGTATGAGAGCAAGTATTTATAACGCAATGCCAAAGGCTGGTGTGGAAGCGCTGGTTGCATTCATGAAAAAGTTTGAGGAGGAAAATGCCTGATGTTTCAGTATCATTGCCTGAATCCTATCGCCCAGAAAGGCCTGGACATTTTTGATGATAATTATAAAAAAGCAGATACTCTGGATGACTGCCAGGCAGTTCTTGTAAGAAGTGCCAAGATGCATGACATGGAGCTGCCGGAGAGTGTTGCTGTGATCGCACGTGCCGGAGCTGGAGTCAATAACATTCCGGTGAAAGAGTGTGCAGAGAAAGGCATCGTTGTATTTAATACTCCTGGAGCCAATGCAAATGGTGTAAAGGAGCTGGTTCTTGCCGGTATGCTTCTTGCTTCCCGTGACATTGTGGGAGGTATTGAGTGGGTACAGAGAGAAAAAGACCAGGAAGATATTGATAAGCTTGCTGAGAAACAGAAGAAACAGTTTGCAGGCTGTGAGATCATGGGCAAAAAGCTTGGTATCATCGGTCTTGGTGCTATCGGAAGCATGGTGGCAAATGCAGCAGCTTCCCTTGGGATGGAGGTTTATGGATATGATCCATACATTTCCATCGATGCAGCATGGAACCTTTCCCGTACTATTAAGCACAGCAAGAGCTTAGATGAGATTTACAGCAAGTGCGATTATATCACTGTACATGTACCGCTTCTGGATTCCACAAAGAAGATGATCAACAAAGAAGCTTTCGAGAAGATGAAAGACGGTGTTGTACTTCTGAACTTTGCCCGTGACCTTCTGGTTGACGAGGATGCGCTGATTGAGGCGCTGAACAGCGGCAAGGTGAAAAAGTATGTAACAGACTTTGCCAACCATACAGTTGCAGGCCATGAGGGCATTCTGGTAACTCCTCATCTTGGAGCATCCACAGAGGAATCTGAGGAGAACTGTGCAGTTATGGCTGTGAAGGAGGTTCGTGATTTCCTTGAGAATGGTAATATCAAAAACTCCGTAAACTTCCCGAACTGTGATATGGGTACCTGCGTAGCAGTGGGACGTATTGCCATTACACATAAGAACATTCCTAACATGATAAGCCAGCTGACAAAGATCCTTGGTGCTGAGGGCCTGAACATTGCAGACATGACCAACAAGAGTAAAGGTGAGTATGCGTATACTCTGATCGATCTGGAGAGTGCAGCTTCCGCAGAGGCACTGGATGCGCTGAAGGCCATTGAAGGTGTTTCAAAGGTTCGCGTGGTGAAATAAATTCAAATACAGATAATTGACATTAAGACAACAGAATGTTAATATAGGTATAGAAAAAGAGTGTTGCCGATAGACGGTTAGCCCATATACTGGTTAGCAAAAATTGCCGCTTAGTTTACAGACAGGGCGGCTATTTTTGTGTATTATTTACATCTTCACCCAATGTGTATCCTATTGTAAAGCAGGTTAAGCCGAAGCTTACAACTGCTATAAGGTCAACAATACTCATTGGCTTAGCCCTCCTTTCCACTGAATTCCCTTACGGGTTTCTATGTAATCAGAGGGTCACAGTCCCTCTGTTGAAGGACTAACCGCCTACCGTTATGGCAACACCCATATAATAATTATATCAGCTTTGGTAAGGAAACACAACCTGGATATTTAGCAATAGAATAAAAAATATTTTAACAATAAAAACAGAAACACCTAATTCGAAAGAATTAGTTGTTCCTGTTTTTATTGTTTATATGTTTTATTTTTTATGTAGATTATCTGCCATTCTTTGCAATAAATTCCTCAACCTCTTCGCGAGTTGGCATCACGCGGAGAGCACCCTTGCGGGTAGTGATAAGAGATGCGCCTGCGTTTGCGAAGGTAAGCATTTCCATTAGGTTCTCGTCGGAGAGGTCTTCCAGACCGTGGTCGAGAACATAGTTCAGGATGCTGGCACAGAAGGTGTCTCCGGCACCTGTGGTCTCAATGGTGTGCTCCTGAAGGAATGGAGCGCATTCTACGCGGCGTCCCTTGTAATAAGCGCGGCTTCCGTCTTTACCCATGGTGATAAGAACCAGCGGGATGTGATATTTCTCTTCGATCAGCGCAGCACCCTTGTCGTAGTCGGTGGTATCGAAAAGGAATTCCACTTCGTTGTCAGAAATCTTCAGAACGTCACATTTGGTAAGACCGTACTCAATCTCGACACGGGCATCCTCAAGGGATTTCCAGAGTGGCGGGCGCAGATTGGGGTCAAAGGTGATGATACAGCCGGCTTCTTTTGCTACCTCAATGGCATGACGTGTAGCTTCACGTACGCCCTCATGGGTAGAAGAGAGAGTTCCGAAATGGAAAATGCGGGAATCGCGGATCAGGTCGTCTGGAACCTCATCCATAGTCAGCATCATGTCAGCACCTGGATTACGATAGAAAGAGAAGTCTCTGTCTCCATCCGGATAGGTGTGGACAAATGCCAGTGTGGTATGTACTTCTTCATCCATAATAAGAGCTCTTGTATCAATTCCAACTTCTTCAACAGCAGCCTTCAGCTGGTTTCCGAACATATCCTTTCCAACTTTTCCGATAAAAGCGGTCTTCTTGCCAAGGCGCTCAAGCATAGCCAGAACATTACATGGAGCTCCGCCCGGGTTCGCTTCCATGATCGGGTTGCCCTGCGCGCTGGTTCCATTCTCTGTGAAATCGATGAGAAGCTCGCCAAGTGCAGTTACGTCGTAGTTTCGATTACTCATTGAAAAATCCTCCTTAGGTGTTTTCAAAATCATATACCAATAATTTAACGCAGAGGGGTGTATTTGTCAAACAAATTTCTTTCTTTTTCCCGCTTAAAATGGTAAAATAGAAATATCAAAATTATGGTCGGATCGACGGGAAAATTATAACAATATTAACATATTTTCTGGAAATCCGACAGTCCGTGAAAATTGGCGGGGAAATGGAGAGACTTATGAGCAAAACAGTATATGATTATATGGACTGGCCAGAAATTGAAGCGGTTGTATACGGGGAAGAGACAGCGCCAAGAGATGTGATGGGACCCAGACTGACACCGGATGGTGTACTGATACAGGGCTTTTTTCCGGAAGCCAGAGCTGTGGCAGTGGTTATAGGGCGCAAGAAATATGAAATGGAGCTGGAGGACGAGGCTGGTTATTATGCAGTGCTGATCCCGGGAAGAAAGATTCCGGATTACGAATTTCAGATAGAATTTGAGAAAGAGACGAAGAAGTTTAAGGACGCTTATGCTTTCGGCGGGCTTCTTACAGAGGATGATGAGAGGGCTTTTCTTGGCGGCGTTTATTATGAGGCATATAAGAAAATGGGCGCACATCCCATGGTGATGAATGGGGTAGCAGGCACTCATTTCGCAGTGTGGGCGCCAAATGCAGTTCGGGTAAGTGTGGTTGGTGAATTTAATAATTGGGATGGCAGAGCACTCCCTATGCATAAGATGCCTATGTCAGGTATTTATGAATTGTTTATCCCGGGAGTAAAGGCGGGGGACGCCTATCGTTATGAAATTAAGGCAAAAGGGGATGTGCTCCTTCAGAAAGCAGATCCTTATGGAAACAGAACCCAGCCTGCACCATTGTGGAATTCTGTTGTAGCGGATGTCTCTGATTTTACATGGAATGACAGCAGTTGGATGGCTGAACGTAAGAAATATGATGACCGCAGGCAGCCGGTTTCCATTTATGAGACAAGCCTGGGACAGTGGGAATCAGGGAAAGAGCTGGTGACCTTTGCGAAAGAAAAGGGATATACCCATGTGGAACTTCATCCGGTTATGGAATTTCTGGAGGATGGTTCAGATGGATATCCTACATCTGCATATTTTGCAGTCAGCACACGTTATGGCACACCAGCAGATTTTGCAGCACTGGTAGATGAGCTTCATCAGGTGGGAATAGGCGTGATCCTTGACTGGTCACCGGCACAGTTCCCGAGATACGCAGGCGGTCTGGAGAAATTTGACGGAACAGCCCTTTATGAAGTGAAAGACCCGGAAATGGCAGTCCACCCAATGTGGGGCACCATGCTTTATAATTATGACAGTCCTATGGTAATGGATTTCCTGATTTCCAATGCCTGTTTCTGGCTGGAGGTTTTCCATGTGGACGGTCTTCGTATGGATGATGTGGATGCCATGCTTTATCTGGATTATGGAAGAAAGGATGGATGGACGCCGAATATGTATGGCTCCAATGAGAACCTTCCTGCCATTGAATTTCTGAAGCATCTGAATTCCATTGTGAAGAAGCGTGATCCAGGAGCACTTCTGATCGCACAGGAGGATGGTCTGTGGCCGGAGCTGACTGACAGTGTGGAGAATGATCACATTGGGTTTGATTATAAGTGGAGTGGCGGATGGACAAGAGATTTCCTATTCTATCTGTCAGTAGATCCGATTTTGCGGAAGAATTATCATGACCAGCTGACTTTGTCCACCTTATATGCATATTCTGAGCATTATATTCTGACTCTTGGAAACAGAGATGTGGGAAGCCTGAATGAGTTTATGGCGAAACTTCCGGGAGATGAGAAGCAGAAGCTGGCACAGGTGAGAGAGGCTTATTCCTATATGATGGTGCATCCTGGCTGTAAAATGATGGCACCGGGGACTGATATGCCGGAGGGACTTGCCAAATGCATTCAGGCGTTGAATACCCTTTATAAGAGTTCGCCTGCTCTTTATCAGATGGATGATGAGTATGACGGATTTGAGTGGGTTCAGCTGATGAAATACGAGGAGAATGTGATCACTTTCCTGCGTAAGACAGAGAAACCAGAGGAAACGCTGCTTGTAATCTGTAATTTCGCCGCAATACCCTACGAGAATTACCAGGTGGGCGTGCCTTTTGCAGGAAAATATAAAGAAATCTTTAATAGCGATGCAGTAGAATTCGGCGGCGAGGGTGTAGTAAATTCTCGTGTGAAGACAGCAAAAGCAGAAGAGTGCGACGAACGTGAGCACTCTATTAAGGTGAAACTGCCGGCACTTGGTGTAAGCATCTACAGCTGCACTCCCGGGAAAGCCCCAGCCAGGAAGAAAGTGACCGCAGCGAAAACTGCGAAAGATAAGACTGCGAAAGATAAGACTGCGAAAGATAAGACTGCAGGAAAACTGGTAAGGACTGTGAAGGCAAAAACTCCAGCAAAGAAGTCAGTAAAGGAAGAAAAAGCTACGAAAGTAGAAGAAGCTGTCAAGGCAGAGAAAAAGGCAGAAACAGTGAAGAAAAGAGCCACAGTAAAAAATGACAATAACAAAGCAGACAGAAATAGCAAATAAGTAATAAAATAGCAAAAAAGACTGCATTTACATATCTGAATTTCAGATGTGAGGAATGCAGTCTTTTTGAATCTTTTTACAATAAGTAAGCAGCGAAGCAGATTAGGAATATCTATTTGATGCAAATAAAAAAAGCTGGAAATGAGACTCGAACTCACGACCCCTTCATTACGAGTGAAGTGCTCTACCGACTGAGCTATTTCAGCTTATGCTGTAATCTGTCAGAAATTGATAATTCTGACAGCCACAGCATTTAGTTTATAATATTATTTCTTCTCTGTCAAGTCCTTTTTGACCGGTATTTTCTCCTCCGTTTTATTCACTATTTGGGGTGCTTCTTTTGTCACCTTTTTCGTCACCGGTTTCACTGCAGTTTTTACAGCTGCTTTTGTTTTCCCGGCAGCCTTTCGTACAGTTCTTGTCTTGGTGATGGATTTCTTGATCTGGCTGTGCTCGGCAGCAGGCTTTTTCTCAATTTCTTCCGGAGTGCAGGTAAAGACTGCCACGCCAAGTGCCGGAAGCTTTACTGTGATGGAATACTCTCTCTCATCACACTCAGCCTTCTTCGCTGCTTTAACTCTCGTATTTACTACACCATTACCACCGTACTTTTTATCATCACTGTTAAAGATTTCTTTATATTTGCCGGCAAAAGGAACTCCCACATTGTAGTTTTCATATGGGATTGCCGCGAAATTGCAGACAGCCAGAACAGTTTCTTCCGGTTTCTCTGTCTTTCTCATGAATGCGATCACATTCTCCTCATACTTCATCAGCTGAACCCATTCAAATCCATCATATTCATCATCCAGCTGATAAAGTGCAGGATGAGCAAGATACATATTATTGAGGTCTTTGACAAATACTTCCAGTTCCTTTGGCATATCTTTATCCGGTGCCATCATCTTGCATCCCGGATGAAGCATCATATAAGCATAAGCCTCTCTGATCTGCGCATTCTTCTGTTCTTCACTTCCCGGCAGCTTATCCGCGAAATCCTTCAATGTACCAACATCCCTGCTGCCAAGCGTCAGAATATAATGTTCGCAGTATGCATAGAGCATGGACATAGTCAGCTGATCATGGTAATTCTTTCTCTCAATAGGATCCTTGCTCAAATATTCAAGCAGATCTTTTGTCCATCCGCCACTCCACTTATAGTCAAATCCCAGATGGTCATTCTCCACACTGTCTGTCAGCTCCGGCCAGAGTCCGTTCTCCTGAGCAACTAAAAGCAATCCGGGATTTCTCTCCTTTATCACAGAATTCAGATGCTTCAGAAATTCCAGAGCATCCAGATTTTCATTGGTTCCGTAAATATTAGGTGTCCACTCTCCCGGATTTCTGCCATAATCCAGATACAGCATGGCATCCACATCGTCCATACGCAGACCGTCAGCATGGTAGACCTCAGCCCAGAAGCAGGCATTGGAGATCAGGAAATCTTTCACCATCGGGCTTCCGTAATTATAGAGCAATGTTCCCCAGAACGGATGAATGGCCTCTGCCGGATTCTGTCTCTCATAAAGAGGTGTTCCGTCAAATTTCTCCAGACCGGAGGCATAACGCGGGAACTGTGCAGGTGTCCAGTCCAGAATCACACCGACCCCCGCCTGATGCAGCTCATCTACCAGCTTCTGAAAATCCGCCACGCTTCCAAATCTGGAAGTAGGTGCATAATATGCATATGTAGAATAACCACCTGTAATATCATCCAGATATTCCATCACAGGATGGAGTTCCACATGGGTAAAATCTTCCTCTGCCAGAAATTCCACCAGTTCCTCAGCGGATTTCCATTCCTCCAGAGATGTTTCATATATAGAAACCGGCTGTTTCCTGTCATCAAATCTGTGACGCTCTTTCATCCAGTCTCCGTCATTCCACTGAAAAGCACTTACATCTGCTACCACAGATGCTCCCTCAGGATCATGGTCTGCGCTGTTCCCATAAGGATCGGCCTTTAGCAGAACTTCGCCGCCTTTAACTTTAATTTCATATTTATAATGTGTTCCGACTTCTACTCCGGGTACAAACAGTTCAAAGATACCGGACATTGGCATACGGTGCATGATGGTTGCACGGCCAATCCATTCATTGAAATCCCCGGCAATATTCACGCTAATAGCATTGGGAGCCCAGACAGCAAACAAAGTTCCCTTTACTCCATTAATCTCCATGGGATGTGCTCCAAGTTTTTTATATGCCTCATAATAAACGCCTGCACAGAACTGCTTTTCTTCTTCCTCTGTGATCTGGCATGGAAAAGCATAAGGATCATAGCTTTCTGCCTCGATTTCACCTGTTTTTATAGAAAATTTATATTTCGGCACCTTATGCACAGGAAGCAATACTGCAAAATATCCTGCCTCATCTTCCTTTTCACAGACATAAGTTTTATTTTCACTTATTACACTTACCCCATCTGCGCCCGGAAAAAATCCCTGGATCAGGACACCATCTGGCGTGATCCTTGGTCCCATTACATCTCTGGGCGCTGTTTCCTCTCCATACACAATAGCTTCAATTCTTGGCCAGTTCATATAACCGTATAGTTTTTCGTTCATAGCTATGTTACCTCCCCTGTTGTCGAAATCAGATTATCTGTTACCATTCACTTTATTTTCATAACCAGGCTCAGGCAGAATATAAGAATATGTGAACAGTAATTCTATTCTTAGTTTAGCATTTTTGCACAAAAAAATAAAGGAAATTGTTTGACAAATTCCCGTTTCTGAGATAAATTTATGGTATCAAAACATAAAAAGGATCCTGTTCCGGATACCAGGATTCTTTTTTCTACTATAAGGAGGATTCAAATAATGGGAAACAAAGCCTTTGACGTAACCGCATTAGGCGAATTATTGATTGACTTTACTGAAAACGGAAGCAGCGCACAGGGGAATCCAATGCTGGAAGCCAATCCGGGCGGTGCTCCATGCAACGTGCTTGCAATGCTTGAGAAGCTTGGCAAAAAAACTGCATTCATCGGCAAAGTCGGAAACGACATGTTCGGAACCCAGCTTAAGAATGCCGTAGAGGAAGTAGGAATCGACACCCGCAATCTTGTAATTGATAACGAAGTACATACAACACTTGCATTCGTACATACCTATCCTGACGGAGACAGAGATTTCTCCTTCTACCGTAACCCGGGTGCAGATATGATGCTCACCAAGGATGAAATCCAGGAAGACCTGATCAGAGATTCCAGAATCTTCCACTTCGGAACTCTTTCTTCCACTCACGAAGGAGTACGCGAAGCAACCCGCTATGCCATCGATGTTGCAAAAGAAGCCGGATGTATCATCAGCTTTGACCCGAATCTTCGTCCGCCATTATGGAAATCTCTGGATGACGCAAAGGCAGAGATCGAATACGGCCTTGGCAAATGCGATATTCTGAAAATCTCAGATAACGAAGTTGAATTCCTGTTCGGAACTACAGACTATGACAAGGGTGCCGCACTTCTGAAAGAGAAATACAACATTCCGCTTATCCTTATCACACTGGGAAAAGACGGAAGCCGCGCTTACTACAAAGACATGAAAGTGGAGGCTGCTCCTTTCCTTCAGGAAAAGACTATCGAGACAACAGGTGCAGGCGATACCTTCTGCGCAAGTTCCTTAAACTATGTTCTGGAACATGGTCTGGACAATCTGACAGAAGAGAACTTAAAAGAACTGCTCACATTCGCAAATGCGGCAGCTTCTCTGATCACCACACGCAAGGGTGCTCTTCGCGTTATGTCCACCAAAGAAGAGGTTCTTGACTTTATGAAATCAAGAGGATGCTGATTTAACATCATAATTTTTTAAGGAAGCCCTCTGGCACCGCCAGACTGGGCTTCCTTTTTTTATCATAAAAATCAAAAAATATCTCCTGGCGATTGAAAATCTCAATCAGACAGGAGATATTTTAAATATATAAATCTCTATTACAAATCAACAGTCAGTCATTATAAAAATACTAAACCGTTAACTTGTATCTTACTATTTTACCACACGTACTCTGGAAACACCTTCAATTGCTTTCAGTTCATCCAGTGCTTCTCTGGATGCTGCGCTTTCCAGATCAATGAGAGTATAAGCATATTCGCCTTTACTCTTGTTTGTCATATCTGCGATGTTCAGGCCTTCTGCACCAAGGATCTTGGTGAACTGGCTGATCATGTTCGGGATGTTTTTGTGGCAGATGGCAATACGTCCTACTGCCACGCAGGTTCCCATATCACAGTTGGGGAAGTTTACAGAGTTTTTGATATTTCCGTTCTCAAGGAAATCTCTCACTTCTTTCACTGCCATTACTGCACAGTTTTCTTCGGATTCCTCTGTGGAAGCTCCAAGATGTGGAGTTACCAGGATTCCCTTATGTCCTGCTACTGTATGGTTTGCAAAGTCTGTCACATATTTCTTTACTTTTCCGCTGTCTAATGCTTCGATCAGAGCATCCTCATCAACCAGAAGATCCCGGGCAAAGTTCAGAAGTACTACGCCGTCTTTCATCTTGTCTAACGCTTCTTTGTTGATCATCTGTTTTGTGCTGTCAAGAAGAGGTACATGGATAGTGATGTAATCACACTGGGAATAAATCTCATCCAGGCTCTTGATATGTTTGATGGTGCGGGAAAGATTCCATGCAGCATCAATGGAGATGTACGGGTCATATCCGTATACTTCCATTCCAAGTGCGGAAGCAGCATTTGCCACCATTGCTCCGATGGCACCAAGACCGATGATACCCAGCTTTTTGCCCATGATCTCACATCCTGCAAACTGTTTTTTCTGTTTCTCAGCAAGTTTATCGATGTCTTCCTGGTCTTTCTCTTTGGCAACCCATTCGATACCACCTACGATATCACGGGAAGCAAGGAGCATACCTGCAAGTACAAGCTCCTTCACACCGTTTGCATTGGCGCCCGGTGTATTGAATACTACCACGCCTTTTTCTGCACAGTCCTTTACAGGAATATTGTTGACACCTGCACCTGCACGTGCGATTACCTTTACGCTCTCAGGAAGCTCCATGTCATGCATCTTTGCACTTCTTACAAGGACTGCATCACACTCCTGCAGATCTTCGCTTTTCTTATATTCTTCATCAAATAATCCCAGACCTTTTTCTGCAATGGGATTCAGGCAATGATACTGAAACATTATGCATTCTCCTCCTCAAACTTCTTCATGAAAGCAACCAGTGCTTCCACACCTTCTTTTGGCATAGCATTGTAGATACTTGCACGCATACCGCCCACTGTACGGTGTCCCTTTAAGTTTACAAGTCCTGCCTCTTTTGCTTCTTTTACAAATTTGGCATCCATGTCCTTGTCACCTGTTACGAATGGTACATTCATGAGAGAACGGTCTTCCGGTACAACAGTTCCTTTGAAAAGCTTGCTCTGATCAAGGAAATCATAGAGGATTTTCGCTTTCTCAATGTTACGTCTCTGCATTTCTTCCAGACCGCCCATTTTCTTCAGCCATTTGAAGACCTTACCGCATACATAGATGCAGTAGCAATTTGGAGTATTGTAAAGAGAACCTGCATCTGCCTGTGTTTTGAATTTCAGCATAGTAGGTGTTCCTTCCAGAACATCATCTGTGATCAGATCTTCGCGGATGATGGAGATTACCATACCTGCAGGTCCGATATTCTTCTGTACACCGCCATAGATGATGCCATATTTGGATACATCAACAGGCTCGGATAAGAAGCAGGAGGAAACATCTGCTACCAGAGTTTTTCCTTTTGTGTTGGGAAGTTTCTTGAATTTTGTTCCGTAAATTGTGTTGTTTTCACAAATGTATACATAGTCTGCATCCGGGCTGATCGGAAGGTCACTGCAGTCAGGAATATAGGAGAAAGTCTTATCCTCGGAAGAAGCGATCTTGTTTGCTTTTCCATATTTCTGTGCTTCCTGGTATGCTTTCTTTGCCCACTGTCCTGTTACAATGTAATCAGCAACCTTGTTCTTCATAAGGTTCATGGGGATTGCTGCAAACTGCTGGGAAGCTCCGCCCTGAAGGAATAATACTTTATAGTTATCCGGAATCTTCATCAGATCACGAAGATCCTGCTCTGCCTCGTCGATAATCTTCTGGAAATCAGCGCTTCTGTGGCTCATTTCCATTACAGACATACCAGTTCCCTGATAGTCCATCATCTCCTCTGCAACTTCTTTCAGTACCTCTTCCGGCAGTACAGCCGGTCCTGCGGAAAAATTATACACTCTGCTCATTGTTTTTCATATCCTCCTCATCAAAAATATCATCAATGCTTGCGCCTGCCGGTACCATCGGGAATACGCTGAGATCCTGATCGATCATACAGTCAAGTACGATAGGTCCCGGACATGCCAGAGCCTCTTTTAATGCAGGCTCTACCTCTTCCATCTTTGTGATACGGATTGCTTTTGCTCCCATGGCTTCTGCCAGCTTCACAAAATCTACTGCATCATTTAAAATTGTATGGGAATATCTGTGGTCATAGAACAAGGTCTGCCACTGACGCACCATTCCCAGTACATGATTGTTCAATACAATTTCAATTAAAGGTCTGCCACAGCGGACTGCTGTTGCGATCTCATTCATATTCATACGGAAGCATCCGTCACCTGCGATGTTTACCACAGTCTTGTCCGGTCTTCCCATCTTGGCACCAATTGCTGCTCCAAGTCCATATCCCATAGTTCCCAGGCCACCGGAAGAAAGGAATGTTCTTGGCTCTTTGTATTTGAAATACTGAGCTGCCCACATCTGGTTCTGTCCAACCTCTGTTGTGATGATGGCATCTCCTTTTGTCAGTTCGTACAGCTTTTCAATAATGTATGGGCCTGTAAGTTGGGAGTGATCATATCTTAACGGATATTTTTCCTTCAGTTCACTGATATGTGCAGTCCATTCCGAATGTCTCATTTCTGGAACCTCTGCCAGAATACGTTTGAGAACTTCTTTCTCATCTCCTACCACACTTGCATCTACTACGATGTTTTTGTTAATCTCTGCAGCATCTACGTCAATCTGGAGAATCTTCGCATTCTTTGCAAAGGTCTTTGTGTTTCCTGTGACACGATCACTGAATCTGGCTCCCAGCACGATCAGGAGATCGCAGCCTGAGACACCAAGATTGGAAGTTTTTGTCCCATGCATTCCAAGCATTCCTGTGTACAGAGGATCTTCTCCGGAAAATCCTCCCTTACCCATAAGACTGTCACATACAGGAGCGTCGATTCTGTGAGCAAGTTCTGTCACTTCTCTGGATGCCTCTGAGATAATCGTACCGCCGCCTGTAAAAATAAATGGTCTCTTCGCTTCTTTGATCATCTGTACTGCAGTTGCAATGTCTTCGTCTTTAATGGTGTCTGTTTTCGGTGTGATCTCAGCAGGAGCGCAGGCAGTATATTCATATTTCGCACCTGTCACATCCTTGGTCACATCTACAAGCACAGGACCGGGACGTCCGCTCTTTGCAATATAGAATGCTCTGCGTACAGTGTCTGCCAGAGTAGTAATGTCTTTTACGATAAAGCTGTGCTTTGTAATAGGCATTACAATTCCTGTAATATCAACCTCCTGGAAAGAATCCTTTCCGAGCAGCGGTGTTCCTACATTACATGTGATTGCCACCATTGGTACGGAATCCATGTATGCGGTAGCGATTCCTGTTACCAGATTGGTAGCTCCGGGGCCGGAAGTTGCAAGACACACGCCGACTTTACCGGTAGCTCTTGCGTATCCGTCTGCTGCATGGGATGCTCCCTGCTCATGGGAGGTCAGTACATGTGTGATCTGGTCTTTATATTCATAGAGGGCGTCATATACATTCAGGATGGCACCGCCCGGATATCCGAATACAGTGTCAACGCCCTGTTCTTTTAAACATTCAACGATGATTTCAGCACCTGTAAGCTGCATCTTTACATATCCTCCTAACTTTTCAGGCAGGAATCACAGGTTATGCTGCAATTCCCGCCGGGTACTTGTTCATCTTTATTTTGCTTTTGGTACCTCAAGGATCGCTCCTCTGTTTCCGGAGGTTACCATGGCAGCATATCTTGCAAGATATCCTGTTGTTACCTTTGGCTCACGAGGCTGCCATTTTGCTTTTCTTGCCTGCATTTCTTCATCGGAAACCTTGATCTCCAGTTTCAGTTCCGGAATGTTGATGCTGATGATATCGCCCTCTTCAACAAGTGCGATCGGTCCGCCGACTGCTGCTTCCGGTGATACGTGTCCGATGGATGCTCCTCTGGATGCACCGCTGAAACGTCCGTCTGTGATCAGGGCTACGGAAGATCCCAGTCCCATACCTGCGATTGCAGATGTAGGATTCAGCATTTCTCTCATACCAGGGCCGCCTTTCGGTCCTTCGTAACGGATAACTACTACGTCACCCTCTACGATCTTGCCGCCTTTGATAGCTGCGATTGCGTCTTCCTCGCAGTCAAAGACTCTTGCAGGTCCTTCATGGACCATCATCTCTTCTACAACTGCAGAACGTTTTACAACACCACCGTCCGGAGCAAGGTTACCTTTAAGTACTGCAAGTCCGCCTGTCTGGCTGTATGGATTGTCTATCGGTCTGATAACTTCAGGATTTAAATTTACACAATCTTTGATGTTCTCGCCTACTGTCTTGCCTGTAACTGTCATGCACTCAGTATGAAGAAGTCCCTTCTTATTCAGTTCGTTCATAACTGCGTATACACCGCCTGCTTCGTTCAGGTCTTCTATGTATGTAGGGCCTGCAGGTGCAAGGTGACAGAGGTTTGGAGTCTTTGCGCTAATCTCGTTTGCAAAGCTGATATCAAAGTCCATTCCGATCTCATGAGCGATAGCCGGAAGGTGAAGCATACTGTTTGTGGAGCATCCGAGTGCCATGTCTACTGTCAGGGCATTGAGGATTGCTTCTTTTGTCATGATATCTCTTGGACGGATGTTCTTTCTGTACATTTCCATAACCTGCATACCTGCATGTTTTGCAAGACGGATACGTTCGGAATATACAGCAGGAATAGTTCCGTTTCCTTTCAGTCCCATACCAAGAACCTCTGTCAGACAGTTCATGGAGTTTGCTGTGTACATACCGGAACAGGATCCGCATGTAGGACATGTTTTCATTTCACATTCTGTCAGGCCGTCCTCATCAAGCTTGCCTGCTGCGTAAGCACCTACTGCCTCGAACATACTGGAAAGACTTGTCTTGTGTCCGTTCAGATGTCCGGCAAGCATTGGGCCGCCGCTTACAAATACAGTAGGAACATTCAGTCTGGCTGCTGCCATCAGAAGTCCGGGTACGTTCTTGTCACAGTTTGGAATCATAACCAGTGCATCAAACTGATGTGCCATTGCCATGGCTTCTGTGGAATCTGCGATCAGGTCTCTGGTAACCAGAGAATATTTCATTCCAACGTGTCCCATTGCAATACCGTCGCAGACTGCGATTGCCGGGAACATAACAGGTGTACCGCCTGCCATTGCCACACCAAGCTTAACTGCCTGTGTGATCTTGTCAAGGTTCATATGACCCGGTACAATTTCATTGTAAGAACTTACGATACCTACCAGAGGTCTGTCCATTTCTTCTTTTGTCATTCCAAGAGCATTAAACAGGGAACGGTGAGGTGCCTGCTGTGTGCCTGTTTTTACTGCATCACTTCTCATTGTTTTATTTCCTCTTTTCTTACTGTTTTATTTATTTTTAATGATTCAACCGAAATTCCTGACTCCGTAATCTGCCTGCGCCGGCTGAATCCTCTTAATATCAATTCTTACAGAGCTGCTGCGATCAGATCGCCCATTTCCTTTGTTCCTACAAGCTTGCATCCCTCTGACATGATATCACCTGTGCGGTATCCCTCTGTCAGAACTTTCTGCACTGCTGCTTCCACTGCATCTGCTTCCTTGTCCATATCAAGGGAGAAGCGAAGCATCATTGCTGCGGAAAGGATAGTTGCGATAGGGTTTGCCTTATCCTGTCCTGCAATATCAGGTGCAGAACCATGGCTTGGCTCATAGAGACCGAATTTTGTCTCATTTAAACTTGCAGATGAAAGCATTCCGATGGAACCTGTTACCATACTTGCCTCATCTGAAAGGATATCTCCGAACATGTTCTCTGTAAGGATAACATCGAACTGTTTTGGATCACGTACAAGCTGCATTGCGCAGTTGTCAACCAGCATATGCTCTAAGGTAACATCCGGATAGTCTTTGGCAACTTCCTCTACCACTTTTCTCCAGAGTCTGGAAGAATCCAGAACATTTGCCTTATCTACGCTTGTTACTTTATTTCTTCTCTTACGTGCAATCTCAAATGCTTTGATGGCAATACGGCGGATTTCGTTTTCATTATAGGAAAGTGTATCAATCGCTTTCTTCACACCATTCTCTTCAATAGTCTGACGTTCTCCGAAATACAGGCCACCTGTAAGCTCACGTACAATGATCATGTCAAATCCGTCTCCGATGATCTCATCGCGGAGAGGGCAGGCTTTTCTCAGCTCATTGTAAAGGTAAGCCGGTCTTAAGTTTGCAAAAAGATTTAATGCCTTACGGATTGCAAGAAGTCCTGCTTCCGGGCGTTTGGACGGCTCAAGCTTATACCATGGAGAAGTTTTTGCATCTCCGCCAATAGAGCCCATCAGTACGGCGTCTGATGATTTGGCAGTGGCAATTGCCTCATCAGTAAGGGGTACGCCGTGTACATCGATGGATGCGCCGCCTAACAGAACTTCTGAATAGGAAAAGCTGTGTCCATATTTCTCGCATACCTTGTCCAGTACTTTCTTTGCTTCTCTTACGATTTCCGGTCCGATTCCGTCGCCGGGGATCAATGCAATCTTATAATCCATAATAATTTCCTCCAAAAATACTCTAATTGCGTAATTGTTATTATAATAACGCACTTTCCGACAGATTTCAACCTATTAAAGTGAAAAAATACAAAAGTGCTGTTTTCCAGAGATTTTACTGTAAAAATAAAAAAACAGAACCACAGCCATCACTGACTATAGGTTCCGCTTTTTTCATATCTCTTTCATTATTCGGCAGCGCTTCCGGCTTTCTCAACTTCAGCGATTGCCTGTTTTCTCATTGGAATACGGCAGTTTTTGTTATTACCGAATTCTACGATCACGTCTTCTTCTGTCATATCAATGACAACTCCATAAAAGCCGCCGGTAGTAACAATGCTGTCGCCAACCTCCATGTCATTTAACATTGCCTGAAGTCTCTTCTGCTCTTTTTTCTGAGGGCGAAGCATTAAGAAGTACATAATTCCGAACAGTACTACCATCCAGACAATAGCGCCAACCATACCCATTCCGCTTGATGCGTTCATTTTGATTCCTCCTGTAACTTTTCCTGTTATTCTGCATATTTGCAGTCCATCATGTATTCACAGACCGTCCTGACGGCTGCTCATACTGAAGAGCTGCTTTGCGATCCACTTATAATCTCCGTTACCTTCTGTATGAAATCTTGTTTTCATGCAGAACAATCTGATTAAAGCGTCACTACACATCATACACAAAAAAACGCTTTACTTCAAGAGTTTTTGGCATATTTAATAATTATTTTATATACAGATTATCTTTTCGAGTTTATTTTGCCCTCTTCAAAGCCTTCCAGCCGCATTTTCTTATATTCTGCGAAGTTTCCTGCATCAAGAGCATCACGGATCTCTTCCATCATATGATTATAGAAATACAGATTGTGAAGTACACAGAGACGCATTCCCAGCATTTCCTTTGCTTTCAGAAGATGACGGATATAGGCTCTGCTGTAATGCTGGCATGCAGGACACTGACAGCCTTCTTCGATAGGACGTGTGTCCAGTTCATATTTTGCATTGAACAGATTCATCTTTCCATGATTGGTATATACATGTCCATGGCGGCCGTTACGGCTTGGATATACGCAGTCAAAGAAATCAATTCCACGTTCAACACCTTCCAGGATATTTGCCGGTGTTCCCACGCCCATCAGGTAAGTAGGTTTGTTCTGAGGAAGATAAGGGACTACCGCATCCAGGATCCTGTACATCTCTTCATGGGTTTCTCCAACTGCCAGACCGCCGACAGCATAGCCATCCAGATCCATTTCAGAGATCGCTTTGGCATGCTCAATGCGGATATCTTCATAAACAGCACCCTGGTTGATTCCAAACAGAAGCTGTTCTTTGTTAATGGTATCCGGCAGACTGTTCAGTCTCGCCATTTCCGCTTTACAGCGGGCAAGCCATCTTGTGGTCCTGTCTACAGATTTCTGCACATAATCCCTGTCAGCCACACTGCTGGGACATTCATCAAATGCCATGGCAATGGTGGAGGCAAGATTGGATTGGATCTGCATACTCTCTTCCGGTCCCATAAAGATCTTATGCCCGTCAATATGGGAATTAAAATAAACCCCCTCTTCTTTGATCTTTCTCAGCTTTGCAAGGGAAAATACCTGGAATCCGCCTGAGTCTGTAAGGATTGGTTTGTCCCATACCATAAATTTATGAAGGCCGCCTAACTGCTTTACTATTTTATCACCCGGACGCACATGAAGATGATAAGTATTTGATAATTCTACCTGTGTTCCGATCTGCTGTAAATCCATGGTGGATACAGCGCCTTTAATCGCACCGATCGTTCCCACATTCATAAAAACAGGAGTCTGGATCGTACCATGCACTGTATGAAACTCTGCACGCTTGGCACGGCCTTCTGTTTTAAGAAGTTTATATTCTGCCATTTTTTCTCTCCTCTTGATAAAAATCACTTTTTCTATTATATCCCGAAATAGCTGAATTTTCAACTGCAAATAAGGTAATCATTGGTAAACTTTCATATTGTCTTTTCCAGACCATTAGCGTATAATATTACGGAATATTCATATCTGGAAATAGATATTTTAATAGGAAAGAATTACTTCAATATTTTTTCTTTTATACAGAAAGAGGAATGTCTTGCCCGTGAAAGAGGAGAATTGCAGCTCACAGAATATGGGATTTCAGGAATTCCGGTTTTTCAAATCAGTGCGTGTGTAGCAAGAAATTTATCAGAGAATGGTCAGGGAAGCGTTGTGCTGGATTTTATGCCAGATTTTACGATAGAAGAAGTAGAAGCATTATTAAAGGAACGTCAGGAAAACTGTAGCTACAAAAACTTAAAAGAATTGTTGATCGGTTTATTTCCTGCAAAACTGATTCCGATACTGGTGACCAAAAAGATAACAGAAAAAGAACTGGCATTCCGAATAAAAAATTTGGAACTTCTGTTAAAGGGAACAAAATCCATTCGTCAGGCACAGGTATGTCAGGGCGGAGTCAGTGTTTCTGAGATAAACGAAAAAACAATGGAGTCAAAGCGTTGTCCTGGTATTTATTTTGCAGGTGAGGTCATTGACGTGGATGGAATCTGTGGGGGATATAATCTGCAATGGGCCTGGTCAAGTGGTGCGATAGCCGGAATGTATGCCGGAAAGGAGAATACATGATTACACTACAGCAAGTAAAACTTCCAATTTCTCATACAAAAGAAGAATTGGAAAAAAAGATTTTAAAGACATTGCGAATCAAAAAAGAAGAACTGCTTGGGTATGAAATCAGAAAACAGTCTTTGGATGCAAGAAAGAAACCAGAATTGTTCTTTGTCTATACCATTGATGCAAGTGTAAAAAAAGAAGAGACCGTAATAAAAAAAATAAAAGAAAAAACCGTATCAATTACAAATCGGAAAAAATTTGAATATCCAGCTGTAATAGAATGGTCAAAAGCTTCACGTCCGGTTATCACAGGGAGTGGTCCGGCAGGATTGTTCTGTGCGTATTATCTTGCAAAAGCAGGACTTGCTCCGCTTGTGATTGAGCGTGGTGACCCGGTTGAGACAAGAATGGAAAAAGTAGAGACATTCTGGAAAGAAGGGATTCTTGATACAGAATCGAATGTACAGTTTGGAGAGGGTGGTGCAGGCACTTTTTCAGACGGGAAATTAAATACTCTTGTCAAAGATAAATTCGGACGAAATCGTTTCGTACTAGAAACATTTGTAAAATTCGGAGCCCCGGAAGAAATTTTATGGGAAAGCAAGCCTCATATAGGAACAGATATTTTAATCGAAGTGGTAGAAAGAATGCGAGAAGAAATTATCCGACTCGGTGGGGAATTCCTTTTTCATTCGCAGGTAACAGATATCCTTCCTAAAGAAAACTGTCTGATCGTAAACGGATGCCATCGGATAGAAACCGACGCTGCTGTCTTTGCCGTCGGACACAGTGCAAGAGATACATTTCAAATGCTTTTTGACCGGAATGTTGCAATGAAATCTAAATCATTTGCCATAGGTGTCCGCGCGGAACACAGACAGGATATGATAGATGAGGCGATGTATGGCAGAAAAGAAAGAGGCCCGCTTGGTGCCGCAGCATATAAACTGACAGCACAGCTTGAAAACGGAAGAGGAGTATACACGTTTTGTATGTGTCCCGGCGGATATGTTGTCAATGCGTCGTCCGAGCAAGGACGTCTAGCCGTTAACGGCATGAGTTATCATGACAGAGCCGGAGAAAATGCAAACAGCGCTGTGATCGTTACCGTAACAAAAGACGATTATGGATCTGATCATCCTCTTGCCGGGATGGAATTTCAAAGACGGCTCGAAAAAAAGGCATGGGAAGAAGGCGGCGGCAATGTTCCGATACAACGATTTGCCGATTTCTGCACAGGGACAATATCAGTAAAGACAGGAAATGTTACTCCGAACATAAAAGGGAAATATGTATTTGGCAATGTGCGCAATATATTTCCTCCGGAACTTGCAGAATCGATTGAATCGGGGATTCGTGCGATGGGGAAAAAGATCAAAGACTTCGATCATGATGACGTCATACTTTCCGGTGTAGAAAGCAGAACATCTTCACCTGTAAAAATATTCAGAAAAGAAGACTTTACTTCTTCTTTTCCCTGGATTTACCCGTGCGGTGAAGGAGCCGGATATGCAGGCGGCATTACTTCTGCGGCTATGGACGGCATGAAAGTTGCGGAAGCGATTATAAAAACCTTCTCTGCTCCCGATAGTGTCTGAATCTTCACAGAATTTTAAGGAACAATCTCTATACACATTTTTTAAATTGTGCTAAAATATATCGTTGTATTGTATCATCGCACTGATTATAAAGTGAGAAAATGGAAAAAATCAATACGATCAAAGAAATGTACAAAGAAGATCGTCCCTATGAAAAATGTGAAAAATTCGGAGCAGAGAATCTGACAGACACAGAACTTCTCGCAATTTTGATACGCACAGGGACAAAAGGGGAAAATTCATTAGAACTTTCACGAAAGCTTCTCTACAAAAACGGCTTTCATAATGGACTGGCAGGGATACACAAATGGTCTCTCGACGAATTGATACAGATTAAGGGGATCGGGAAAGTAAAAGCAATCCAGCTTGTATGTCTGTCAGAACTTTCAAAACGGCTGGC
>OLOP01000872.1_pt1 | contig 21721 bp, 10 predicted proteins | sample 1672381 | NCBI WGS metagenome assembly OLOP01 (sample SAMEA3136678, study PRJEB25190) | human gut metagenome | biome: human gut; feature: human-associated habitat; material: faeces | place: Austria | collected 2013 | reverse complement strand
CTGCGGGAACGACAAGGGACAATGAAAACAGGAGAAGCCTGCACTCGCCCCCTTGCCCACTGCGCGCAAAATACCAAAAGGGCGGCGGCTTACATGCTCCGCCGCCCTCGTGGGCTGTTCCAATTAGATGATGTAGCCCTTGCAGAAGTCGGGCAGCGCTTCGGGATCGGCGCTGACGGACAGCACGAACGTCACATCATGCTTCTGCGCGTACTTTTCGAGGCTGTCGAAGAACCACTTCGCGTCGGCGAGGTCAATCTTGATCAGCTTGAGGAACGCGTCGATGAAGACGGTCTTGACGTCGTAGTTGCTGGCGAGCATACCGCCGAGGAAGCCGAGGAACATTTCCGCGCTGGAAACGCTGTACTCTTCGACGTTGACGAAACGAACCGCACGGTCCACTTCGTACATATAGCTGTCGTTCTTGTCGAGGAAAACGACGTTGCCGGAGCTGGTCTTGACCGCGTTGTTGGTCATGTCAATCAGCCGCTTGGTCTTGCCGGAGCCCTTCTTGCCTGCGATAATCTGAATCATGGGTAAACGCCTCCTTGTGAGTGAGAGTTTCGTATCTCTATTATAAACCATTTTGCGCCCGGATGCAATGCCTCTGATGAAATTCCTTTGTATTCGGGAGAAAAATTCACCGCTTTTACGGTGACGTGTCCTCCTCATTGCCGGGTGCATCTGTATCATTCGCCATGAGGGTCAATAAATCCTGCTTCTTCAGCGGCGGAAGTTCACGTTTTTCGTGACCGGGGATGGACGTGTCGAGCTTGCAGACTCCGGCGCAGTCGCACCACTGGCAGGCGTTCCAGTCTCTGATGACGGCGGGGGACGGGGTGATTTCGCCGCTGCGGATGCGGTCGGCCAGCTCCGCCGCCATCTTCTTGGCGTGGGCAAGCAGTGCTGCCATTTCCTCCGACGTGTAGCCATCAGACGAGGAAGCGACGCTGCTATCCGCATTAAAGATTTTCGTGAACGAATATCCCGGATTGGAATCCAGCGCTTCCACCACGTCCACATCCGCCAGCACAATGCCTTTCAGGTGCAGCTTTTTCGCAATCGCCTTTTCCGCGGATTCCTTTACATCCGCCGTATCTACCATCGGGTCTTGAATCGTGAAGTAGAATGCGCCCGCCGGATTGCCGTCCAGCCCCTCGCACGCGGCTTGCAGATACAGCAGCAGCTGCAATTGAAGCCCGTACCATAGGCGCGTCGGGTCAATGTCGCGGTGGCTGCTCTTGTAGTCGGATACGAGCAGATACACGCCCTCGTCGCCCTCCCAGCGGTCGATGCGGTCGATTTTGCCGCGCAGGGCGATTTTCCGTCCATCATGCAGCGTCAGCACCACCGGGGGCAGCCCGTCTTCCTCGCCAAACACAACTTCCTCGCCGACGGTGCGGAAGCGGCTGTGCTGTGCGTGATGCGTGAACATCCACGCGGCGCGGTGCACCGTTCGGCGGTACTTCTCGCCCTGCAGGCGCAGGGACGGCGTTTCATTCAGCGGACCATCCGCCCACGCGGTCGTCAGCGGCAGCAGCACCGTATCCATCAGCGCGTGGATTTTTTCGTCCGGAAAATCCGGAAAATCCGGCTCCTTCAGCGCAAGGGCGGCGTACCCCTCCATCGCGGCATGGTAGAAATCGCCCACATCCGCCGGGTCGAACTCGTACTCGCGGCGGATGACGGGCTTCAAGCCGTAGTTCACAAAGTGCCGATACGGGCACTGCGCGTACCCCTCCAAGCGGCTGATGGACACCTTGTCCTGCGTGAAGAGCCGCCGCGTGTGGTCGCGGGAGAGGAAAATTGCCGCGCCGTGGCGGTTCAGCGCATCCAGCACTGCCTGACAGCGGCTGTGCCACTCCGGGTCGAAATACAGCCAGCGCAGGACGTTCGCCCATTGCTCCGGAAGCGGCGTGTCTGTGTCGACAGCTTGCCGCAGGTGGTGCGGCAGTGCATCCAGCGCCATGGCGGGGGAGAGCGGTGCGACGTCGTTTGCCAGCACGCCGCCGGACACCACCATATGCGGGAACAGCTGCGTCATGTCCTCCAGCAGCCCCGCTGGACGAAACGCCGTGCCGTCCTGCCCGCCCTGCGAACAGGTGACGGTCAGAAAGCGCCGGGGGAGAGATAGCGTACGGTAGAAGTCTGACTGCCGAAGGGCGCACGTCTCCTGCTGCGTAAGACCAATCGCGCGCTGCGCCAAGTCGCACAGCGTGCGCCGCTCCGTCTCGGACAGGAGCGAATCCGCCGTACTGCCCAGCGCGCCGTCCTGCATTCCCATGACGAGCAGCGCATCAATCCGCCCGGTCATCAAATGTCCCGCTTCGCCGATCATCACCGTGTCCGGCTGCGGCGGCAGGGAAGAAATCGACGCGCCTGTCAAACCTGATTCCACGAACCGTGCCAAATCCCGCTGATTTGCCTTTTGCGTGCTCAGCAGCGCGTACAGCTGATCAAGCAGCGTCATCAGGATTGTCCATACCTGCCGATTCTGCGTTGCTTCCGCCGCCATCCCGCGCGAAAGCAGCGCTTCCTCGCGCGCCATCAGGCGGTCATACGCATTGGTATCCTCCAAGAAGCGGAAAATTGCCTCGACGGAATCCCCCGCTGTTTTTGCGCGGCGGAGCGTATCCCGAAGGGCCTCCACAGGCGAAATCAGCCGGACGCGCAGTTCGTCCATATCCGCCGCGTCGTCGCCATAAGGGAACGGACGCAGCCACTTGCCGCGGTTGATGCCGTGCGTGATGGCGTAGTTCTCCAGCGAATCGGCTTCGTCGCGGGTCAGGGAAGAAAAGCCGCTTTTTGCCACTTGCAGCACATCCGCGCGGAGAAATCCGCCGGAGATGCAACGCAGTGCGCCGACGAGCATCCGACTCAAGCCGTGCCGCGCCGCACTGTCCTTCCGCGCCTGATAGCAGGGAATCCCCGCGCTTTGCAGCGTGACGGCGAGGATGCCGGCCATACTCTGCGCATCCGCCAGCGCGACCGCCATATACTGCCACGGAATGCCGCGCTCGTGCCAGCTTTGCAGCGTCTGCGCGGCGAAAGCGGCTTCGGCATACGGGTTCGCGGCGGCATGGATCGTCAGGGCGGACGCGTCGCCGGGGTACACCGCGCCGTCACGGGCGAACAGGTGCGCTTCGAGGTGGCGGAGGGCTTCGTCACGCCCGTCGGGTTCGCTTGGCAGCCACTTCCACTGCACGGGAATGCCGCGCTGACGCAGCCATCCGGTCAGCTCCGCCGCACTCCTGCGCTGGGAGGCGAAAACGTGCCCGTCGCTTGCAGTGTCCTTGTCCATCGTGAACGCAACGACCATGCGGGTACACTCTGGCGCGGCAGTCGCCAACAGGACGCACAGCGGCGTTGGCAGCATGTCAAACTGGTAGACAAACACGGCGGCATCGCGCATCAGCCCGCTTTCCGGCAGCCGTTCCACCAGCTCAAACTGCTGCGTCGGCTCATCCTGAAAGAGCTCGGCAATCAGCACGTCATACGTCTGCCAAAGCAGCAGCAAATCATGCGCCTTTGCCTTCAGTGCGCCGGATGGCAGCTCCTCCGCATAGGCGGCAAATTCTTCGCTTGACAGCCCCGTGCGCTGGAAGTCCATCAGCAGCGTGGACAGCTTCTCCGGCAGCCCGGGTGACAGCGCGACGCGGCGATAATAGTGCAGTTCCTCCTGCTTTAGGGAAAGCGCCTGCGCCAGCGCCATCCGTCGCCCGCTTTCGTCCAGCGCGGCCTTGGGCGAATGGCCAGCGCTCTCCCGGATGCGCCGCCCCAGCCTGCGCGGCGACAGTACATCCAAATCCAGCAGACCCGGCAAATTCAGCTGCTCCACCAGTTCTCGCTCGGCTTGCAGGGTGTACTGCTCCGGTACAAGCAGCAGGACACGCTGACCAGCTTCACGGCATTGGCGGATTTCTTCAAACAGGCGGGACTGCGTCTGTCCGGCGCGGGCGCCCCAGATTTCGACGGTGGTCATAAAATCCCCCTCACAAAGCGGCAAATGCGGTCAAATAGCGAATCGCCTCCGCGTCATGGCGGCGGTTAAACCCATGCGCTCCGCCGTCAATCAAGTGCAGCTCCGCGTTCGCATACGCTTCCGCCGCCTTTTTCGCATAATCCGGCTTGACGATGCCGTCCGCCGTGCCGTGGACAATCAGCACCCGCCCGGTGTACGGCGTGATTTCGCGGAAAACGTCCATACGCATCACGGCTTCGGGATAGCAGCGCCCCAGCGGCATTGGCCCGCAGTGAATCTTCTCCGGCAGATTTTGAGGGTCGAAGTGCGCCATCATCATGTGCCCCGCGCGCGCGTCGTCGGGGATGCAGAAGGCCGGATAGAACAGCACGAGCCTGTCCACTGCATCCGGATGCTTCGCAGCGGTCAGCGCGGACACCATCCCGCCCTGCGAACAGCCCATCAGCAGCAGCGTATCGCTGGTATAGGGAAGCGACTGCGCATAGCGAATGACGGCTTCCAAATCCTGCACCTCGGTCAGCACCGACATGTCCGTCGTCGCGCCGTCACTCCGCCCCAAGGGCGGAACGCTGCCGCCGCAGAAGTCGAAACAGTACGCACAGTAACCAATTTTCGCCAGCAACCTCGTGTACTGCCGGACGGTCTGCTGATTTGCCATAAAGCCGTGGCAGACAATAGCAATCGGGAGTTTTTCGCCATTCGGACGGTACTCCGTGCCGCGGATGGTCAAATTACCGCGCATACAGGAGAACGTCCGACGACGGATGGGGGAGGAAAAAAACAGCATCGAAATCGCCTCACGGAAGATTGTTTCTTCTATTGTAGCATAGTCGCGCGAAAATGAAAAGATGGAAAAACAAGACTTGAAGCGGCAGGGAGAGACGTGTTATAATGGAGCGAACCCACAGAGAATGAAGGAGTACATACACGATGAGCAATTTCCGCCGACCGAAGCACCTGACCACCCGCCGAATGCAGGAAACGCGTCCGAATCCGCCGAAGGAACAGGCGAAAGCGCAGCGTCCGGCGCGCGAAATCTGCTGGAACTGTCCCGCAGCGGCAAAATGCGGCGGATGCCAGCTGACTCACCTGTCCTACGCAGAGCAGCTGCAATGGAAGCAGCAGCGCGTGGCGGAACTGCTGGACGGAATCTGCGAAGTCCGCCCGATTCTGGGCATGGACGACCCGTTCCACTACCGCAACAAGGTTCATGCCGTGCTGTCAGTGGACAAGGCGGGTAAGCCCATCAGCGGCGTGTACGCCATGGGGACGCACCGCGTCGTGCCCGTGCGGCACTGCCTGATTGAGGATCGCCGCGCTGACCGCATCATCCAGACCATCGTCGCGATGCTGCCTGCCTACAAGCTGCGCATCTACAACGAGTACACGCACCGCGGCTTCCTACGCCATATCCTCATCCGCACGGGGCATGTGACGGGGCAGATTATGGTCGTGCTGGTGGCAACGAGCCTTGAATTTCCGGGGAAAAAGGCATTTGTGCAGGAGCTGATTCAGCGCCACCCGGAAATCACGACCGTGGTGCTGAACTGCAATCAGCGCGAAACCAGCATGGTGCTGGGCACGAAGGAAATTACCCTCTATGGCGAAGGGTACATGGAGGACGAGCTGTGCGGCAAACGCTTCCGCATCAGTCCGCAGAGCTTTTATCAGGTGAACGCGAAGCAATGCGAAGTCCTCTACCGAACGGCGATTGACGCGGCGCAGCTGACAGGCGCAGAAACCCTGCTGGACGCCTACTGCGGTACGGGTACGATTGGCTTGTGCGCGTCGGACGGCTGCAAGCAGCTCATCGGCGTGGAGTTGAATGCCGACGCCATCCGCGATGCGAAGGAGAACGCCCGCCGCAACGGCGTGGAGAACGCGCGCTTCCTCTGCGACGACGCAGGGCGCTTCATGCAGAAGCTCGCCAAGGAGGGAAACGCGCCTGACGTGGTGATGATGGATCCGCCCCGCGCCGGCAGCGACCAGAAGTTCCTGCAAAGTCTGCTGATGCTGAAACCAAAGCGGGTTGTGTACGTTTCCTGCAACCCGGAGACCCTCGCAAGGGACTTGCGCGTGCTGGTGGACGGCGGGTATCGGGCGGAATGGGCAACGCCGGTGGATATGTTTCCGGGAACGGAACATGTGGAGACGGTATGCGTATTGTCCAAACTTCAAGAGGGGAAAACATATCGAGATTGAAGCATTTGGGAACGATTTAACTTCAACATAAGGAAAACCCGAAGTAGCACTGGAAAGGTACTGCTTCGGGTTTTTAGTGTTTAGTCTTATATGCTTCGCCCCATGCTCGCATGGAATCCAGAATGGGTTTCAGGCTTTCGCCAAGTTCGGTCAGCGCATATTCCACCCTCGGCGGCACCTCGGGATAGACTGTACGGGTAATGATACCATCGGCTTCCATCGAGCGCAGGCTGTCCGTCAGCACCTTTTGGCTGATTCCCTCCAAGTCCTTTTTCAGTTCATTGAACCGCCACGGACGGGCCAGCAGATTTCGTATGATAAGCAACTTCCACTTGCTTCCAATCAGCGCCACAGTAGTTGCTACCGGGCAAGCGGGCATTTCTTCTTTTGTCAGCATCGCAGCACCTCCAATAGTTCAAATTAGAATGTTACATCTAAATTATAATACAGTGCACTCTAATTTTCAAGCAGTTACTTTCAGGTGAGCTGTGTTGCTTCTTGTGCCCCAGTAATCAATTTGTGCGTACTTGTGGCTGGGCTTTGGTCTGTACTTGGAAAAGCAGAAGGACGGCAGCTGCATCAGGAATATGGTGTTTGCATTCCCTGTTCCAGTGAGCGGTCAGAAAGTGAAAGAACTTTCCTTGGAAAATGAAGCAACAGTCGAAATGGTATGCCTCTTAGTTCTGAGAAATCCAACGGCACATATCAACATGGATGTGGATGTGGACGAAATGGTGCAAAAAAGGCTCTTCACGGAATCTTGTTGGTTGCCCCAAGATTCCGCGAAGAACCAAGCGATGTGAGAATCACTCCGTAATGTAGGTGTACTGCATATTGTAATCCTTTGCGTACTGCTCAGCGGCGGAGTCCGGCAGGACTTCCAGGACAAGGTTCGGACAGTTATGGAAAGGGCTGTTAACGAAAGGCGAGTTGCCAAAACTCGTTAGCTTGCGAAGATTGCCCAGCAATGCAAGCGACTCGCATCCGGAGAAGGCAAATTGATCGACCCTTTCCAAACTGCTCAGATTCGGAATTGAGGTCAACTTTTTGCATTGGTTGAACCCGTATGATCCGATAATGGTTACGTTGCTCAAATCGCCGATGCTTACCAAAGAGGTGCAGCCATCAAACGTCTCAGAGGGAATCTCTTTCAGGCTGCTTAAATCACCGACGGTTTCCAGCGCAGTGCATCCCATGAAACACTGCATCCCAATTGATTCCAATTTAGGCATATTGCCGATTGATTTCAGCGAGATACAGCCTGTATAATGGCTGCCGTACCCAAATACGCCCTCGCCAAGGCTCACCAGATTATCTAAGTGTTCAAGACGTTCCAAACTGGAGCAGCCAGCAAAAGCAAAATGTTCGATGGCTGTAACACTGCTTAAATCGCCCAGGCTGACAAGCAATTTGCAGTCGATGAATGCATTATCCCCAATGGCGGTTAATTTGTCAGACCAGTCAACGCTGACCAACGATGCACAGTGTGCAAAGGCTCCGGATTCCAAGCGCGTCAAGCTGTACAAATCATCAACATGCTCCAGTGCACTGCAGCCGTTAAAAGCACCTTTCCCGATAGTTTCCAAGTTGTGCAGGGAACCGATACTCTTCAGTGCAGTACAGCCCATAAATGCATACTGACCGATGCTGGTGATCTTGTCAAGTTCATCAACGTGTTCCAAGGCGCTGCAATTCACAAAACCGTTAGAATCAATGGATTCGACATTACTCATGTTGCCGACACGCACAAGCGAAGAGCAGCCTTCAAATGCGTAAGAATCAATCGAAGTTACGCTGCTCATGTTGCCTACGCTCTCTAATGCGGTGCAGAAGCCAAAGGTGGAATATCCGATGGATGTGACTTTGCTTAAATCGCCAATGGTTTTCAGCGCTTTGCAGCTATTGAAGGCACAAGTGCCGAGTGTTGTGACATTGGTCAGATTCCCGACGCTGGTTAAAGCGGTGCAGTCAGCGAATGCACTGCTGCCGATGCTATTCAGCCGGGGCAGTTCAGGAAGGCTGGTCAATGCTTCGCAATTAGAAAACGCATATTTGCCGATGGTGCGGACGTTGGATATGTCCCCGATACTCGCCAGCTTGCTGCAGCCATAGAATGCATCTTTCCCAATGCTGGTAGCGCTGCTTAAATCGCCGACTGAAAGAAGATCCTTCAAACAGTAGAACAGCTTGTCAGGAACAGCCTTCAAGCTGCGTAAATCGCCAACCGTGGTTAGCGCAGTGCAGCCATCAAACACCTTGTCGCTGATGCTTGTCACACTGCTTAAATCACCAACGGTTTTCAGCGATTTGCAATTGCGGAATGTCTCTCGATTCAAGACGGTCAGCTTTTCCAAGCCGCTAATGCTGGTCAGCGATTCACAGCCGTAGAAAGCGCCATACGCGATGCGCGTAACATTGCCGAGTTCCCCGATGCTTTGCAGGGAAGTACACTGCTTGAACGCATTTGCGCCGATGAAAGTAACGCTGCTGAGACTGCCGACGGTTTTCAGCGAAGTGCACTGATAGAAGGCGTTTTCGCCGATGGAAGTAACGCTGCTGAGATCTCCGATGCTTTCCAGTGACGCACAGGCATAGTCTTTTGACATGCCTTCGTCCGGAATCCAACGGCTGGAAACCCCAAAGGCAGAGTCGCCGATGCTTTCCAAATGGGGCATATCACCAACCCGAACCAAGGAGGTGCAGCCTACAAAAGCACTATCGCCAATACTTGTTACATTGCTCAAATGCTCCATGGATGTGAGCGATTCACAATCTCTGAAAGCGTAAGCACCAATAGTGGTTACATTATCGGTGATATCAAGTGTTTCCAACGCATAGCATCTGGAGAATGCGTATACGCCAATGCTCGTCACATTCTCCAAACCTTCTACGCTTTGCAGATTGAAACAGCCGGCAAATGCGCTATCCGGAATGGCAGAAATGTTCGTTAGACCGCTAATGGTGGTCATGGCGCAGGACTCGAAAGCACCGCTGCCGATGCTTGTTACGTTGCTTAAGCCCTCGATGCTTGCAAGAGAATTGCAACTGAAAAATGCTTCCGCCCCAATGTGGACGTCATTTCCTCCGATTTCAAGCGTATTCAACTGACAATCGTAGAAAGCCCATCTTCCAATCTTTTTAATATTGTCTAAGCTGCTGATTTCTTTGAGTGAAGTGCAATACCCAAAAGCCCAATCCCCAATTGTTGTGACATGCTGCAAACTTCCGATTTCTGCTAAAGACGCGCAGCTGAAAAAGGCTGAATCACCGATTTGTTCGACATTAGAAATGTCGCCAATACGCTTCAGTGAATCGCAATATTGTTCTGTTCCATCGTCCCAACTGATACTGTATGAAAAAGCAGACGCGCCGATACTTTTCAGATGGGGCATATCACCGAGCTGCGTCAGTGATTTGCAGCCTGCAAAAGCAGATTCGCCAATGCTCGTCAAAGAAGTCAAATCCCCAACATCTTGCAGTGAAATGCAGTTATAGAACGTGAAGTCGCTGAGATTTGTCACATTCTCCAGCCCCTGCAACTTTACCAGCGCCGTGCATCCATCGAATGCGTGCGCGCCAATCTCTGTCACGCTGCTGGGAATCGTGATCTCTTTCAGGCTCGTGCAGCCCGAGAAGGCGTAATCCCCGATGGCAGTTACAGAATCAGGAATTTTCACGCTGACAAGGCTCGTGCTGTTTGCAAACGCATATTCATCAATGCGTTTTACGTTTGCGGAAATTTCGTAAGTCGCGACATTTCCGCCGCTTGGAGCGTCCGCGCTGTCCGCCAGTGCGGGTAGGACCAGACAGCTTCCGATCAGCAGACTGGTCAGCGTAATCGTCAAAAGTTTCTTGGATTTCATGCGTATCAACCCCTTTCTCGATTTCCAGCATACAGCAATTTCAAGAAAAAGTCAATAGCAGAATCAAGAAAATTAAGGGAAAATACAGAAACTAAATCGAATGCTATGTCATGCACCGTCAAATCAATAAGGTGCTAATGCTATATTCAGAAGAAATTGTCAAGAAACGATTACCAATCATGTTGACAAGCAGGGAAAACCTGCGTATAATAAATATGGAAAACTGGCAGTTTGCAACAGGGAAAAAGCGGATGGAGGAGAATTGCACATGAAACGTTGGAAGGTCACATTCGGACTGTTCTTGCTTCTTTTTGCGCTGGCAACGACAGTTGCTTGCGCAGAAACGCGCGAAGAGAAAGTGGATTTGGAAGGGAAGCGTGTTATTTTTGCCCAGCCGGGGGAAACAATTCACTTTACTTATGATGTTCCGGAAGGCTTCATTGTGGATAAAGAGGGATGGTCATGGTGTTTTGCCTATACGGATGGTCGTGGCTGTACTTACTATGATGGCGAATACGGTGATAGCTACTCGGAAAGCTATACCTATGAGCCAACGGGAACCCATGTCGAATTTGATGGAAAAGGTAGCATTACTCTTTCCAACAATGAAATGGTTCGTGTAGAACTACGCATAAAAAAACCGAATGTCGATTATTGGATTTACATGCACGCATATGTGCTTGTTGCTGACCCGGCAGAGTACTATACCTATGAGATTCAGAATGGGGAAGCGACGATTACAGGATATAATAAAGACCTTCTGCGCCGCAAAGTGCTTATTCCCCAGGAAATTGAAGGGTATCCGGTCACGACGATCGGCGACCGCGCGTTTTCTGATATGCCGTCGGGCATCGGCAAGGAATTTTACATTCCGGACAATGTAACCACCTTTGGTAAGGAAGCCTTTGCAGGCAGCGCCTATCTTGATGCGGTTCGGATGCCGCAGAAGCTGACGAAAATGGGCGAGGGCGTATTTGCGGCATGTTTACAAATGCACTTTTTGGAAATCCCTGATTCACTGACAGAAATTCCGGACGAAGCCTTTGTGAACTGCTGGGGCTATGGCGCTGGGAGAGGAGATTATAGTGTTGAGCAATGCATCGGCAAAAACGTGACCAAAATCGGTAAAAGCGCGTTCGCTGGATGCTGGAATATGGGGAGAGCTTGGGGAGATGCTCGTCTGCCTGAGAAACTCGAATCCATCGGGGAAGGCGCATTTCAGTATTGTTATAAAATTAAATCATTGGAAATTCCGGCTGGTGTGACAGTCATTCCGGACCGCACATTTCAGGGCTGCGAAAGACTGGAATCCATTCAGATTGATGGCGATATTACGATGATTGGTGCGGAAGCCTTTGACGGCTGTGTTGCGCTGACTTCGATGCCGCTGTCGAAGTCGCTGAACCTGATTGGCGCGGATGCATTCCGTGACTGCACGGCGCTGACGGATTTCCAGCTGGCAGAGGGAAACACGCATTTTCAGGTGCAGCAAGGTGCACTGATGACGGCGGATGGCACGCGGCTGCTGACTTATGCTGCCAGCGCACCGCAGCAAAGCTTTGTCATGCCGGAAACGCTGACACAGATTGATGATGGCGCACTCAAAAACCTGCGCTATCTGGAAACGCTGACTTTCTCGCCGATTTTCAGCGATTATCAGGCGGGCATGTTTGAAAATGCAACGGGCTTGAAGACGGTGAATTTCGGCGAAGGTACGCTGACGGCGATTCCTGACCGATTCTTCAAGGGCTGCACGTCGCTTGTTTCGCCCAATGCGTTCACGGGCGTGACGTCTGTTGGCGAATCGGCATTTGAAGGCTGCACGGCGGTGCAATCGCTGTCGTTTGATGATTCGCTGTCGAACATCGGCACAAAGGCGTTCCAGAACTGCACGGCACTGGAAAGCGTGCATATTCCGGACAGCGTAACGAGCCTGAGTGCAGCGGCGTTCCGGAATGACGTTTCCTTGACGGAATTCCAGATGCCGGAGCGCCTCCATACCGTCTCTGCGTCGGCGTTCAGCGGCTGCACGTCACTGAAAACGGTGACATGGAGCAAGTATCTGCAAACCATAGAAGCAAATGTGTTTGAAAATACGGCCCTGACGGAAATCATCTTCCCGGAGAGCCTGACCAGAATCGGTGCGTATGCGTTTGCGGGCATTGGCACGCTGGAAAGCATCGTCCTGCCGGAAAATTTGAACACGATTGGTTCGTCTGCTTTTTCTGGCACTGGGATTCAGACGCTGAAGCTGCCCAAGAGCGTCACGACGCTGGGCAACGGCGCATGGATGAACTGTGCCGCCCTGCGGGAAGTTCAGTGGGACGCCGCGTTGGCGAAAATCCCGGCGAACACGTTTGAACACTGCACTGCGCTGACCCAAATCGAGCTGCCGGACGGCATTGTGGAAATTGGCGCAAGGGCATTCAGCGGCAATGAAAGCCTAACCAATGTGACTTTGCCGCGCACGGTGCGGCGCATTGAAAGTGCCGCTTTTGAGGGATGCAGTGCGCTGACGGACATCCTGCTCTGGCCGGACGTGGAGGAAATCGCGGCGGATGCTTTTGCGAACTGCGAGAATCTGACCATCCGCGGCTGGAAGGGGTCTGCCGCTGAAAAAGCAGCCACGTCACAGGGCGTGAATTTTGCCGCGGCGGATCAGGAGATTTCCTACACGCTCAATGCCACGCAGGATGGCTATCTTGTCAGCGGCTGCGATGAAAACGCGGTACTGCTGGTGCTTCCGGCTGTGCATGACGGCTTGCCTGTGGTCGGTACTGCGGAAAACGCCTTTGCAAACTGCAAGTACCTGCAAGAAGTGCGCGTGGAAGCGGAAAGTGTGTATTTGCAGGTTTGTGACGGTATCCTGATGGACGCGGCGTGCAAAACGCTGCTGCTCTATCCGGCACGGCGCGCAGGAGCGGATTTGGTGATTGACGAAAACGTGACCGCCATTGCGGACTATGCGTTTGCCTACTGCCAGAATCTGCGCAGCATCACCATCGGCACGCAGGTGGAGACGATTGGCAACCATGCGTTTGACGCGGTGAACGATGCCCTGTGCCTTGTTGTGCAGGACGGCAGCCCGGCGCAGCTGTGGGCGAGTGCGCACGGGGTGCGCTATGCCAGCGAAAGCACGTCGTTCTCCTACCGCCTTGAAGGGGACAAAGCTTACATCACGGGCTACACGGGTACACTGCCGGACGTGGTTGTGCCTGCGGTGATTGACGGCTATTCGGTCTATGCGATTGAAAACCTCCGCAGTCCGATTCTGACGCACGTTGTTGTCAGCGAAGGGATTGAAGTGATTGGGGACTCGGCATTTAAAGCGTATTTTGATTATGAGAAAGGCTACATTCGCACGCTTGTGAGCGTAAGTCTGCCGCAGAGCTTGAAAATCATTTCGGATGACGGTTTCTGGGGACAGGAAAACTTGCAGGAGATTACACTTGGCAGTGTGGTGGAAATTGGGCAATCGGCCTTTGGCAGCTGCACCATGCTGAAGCAAATTACACTGCCGGATACGCTGACAACGATTGGCAGGAGAGCGTTTGAATCTTCTGGCTTGACGTCGCTGACGATACCGGTCAATGTAACCAGCCTTGGAGACTCTTTCATCACAGACTGTTCAGCGCTGACATCGCTGTATGTAGCCGAAGGAAATCCAACCTATGAGATGGAGGACGGATTGCTTTACGACATTCCTGCAAAGACGCTGCGCTATGCTCTGCCGGATGTGTCGGGGGATGTAGTGATTCGTGACGGCACGGTGCGCATTGGCGACGATGTGTTTAAGGAACATGCGATAACATCTGTTCAACTGCCGGATTCTTTGCAGAAAATTGGGAATTGCGCATTCCAGTTCTGCAAGGAACTGAAGGAAATTACCTTCCCGGAAGGGCTGATAACGATAGATGGTTTGGCGTTTGCCTACTGTACACAACTGGAAAATGTTGTGCTGCCGGAAGGATTAAAGAGCTTGGGCGACAGCGCATTCCGCTCCTGCGATAGCTTAACAGAAATAACCGTGCCTGAAGGCATCACATTTATGTCGGGAACATTTGCAACCTGCTACTCTTTACGCACCGTGAATTTGCCGAGTGGTTTAACCCACATGATGAACGGCGTTGTGGAAGGATGTCGTTCACTGGAAACTCTACACTTGCCTGCTAAACTGGCGGACATCAGCGGCGAGTGGCCCAGCAAGCTGAAAACGATAACGACAGCGTTTGGTTCTGTGCGCTATGTATCCGAAGACGGTATCTTATATGATACGCAGGACAACAGCATCTTGTTTGTGAATGCGTCGATTACGGGAAATGTAACCGTTCGTGATGGCATCACGACAATTGGCGCAGGGGCGTTCAAGGGCAGAAAAGGCTTAACGAGCGTCACGCTGCCGGAAAGCTGCACTGTCATTGATTCTTATGCTTTTGAAAACTGCACAGCACTAACGGATATCAACTTCCCGGAAAAATTAGAGTTGATTGGACGAAATGCATTCTACAATTCCGGCATTACATCGCTGAAACTTTCGCAGCCGGGTCTTCACGTTGGGAGTTTTGCATTTACTGATTGCCATCAGCTGAAGTCTGTGGAAATCACATCGACGGACTTTGACTTGATGGAGTGGGCATTTGCAAGATGCGAAAATTTGGAGACAGTAATTCTGCCGCCGCAGGTTTTCCGCATGGAAGGCGGATGCTTCACGGAATGCACGTCCCTGACTACGGTCGTTTTGCCGAAGAACATCACGTTCGCGCATGGCTTTAAGGACTGTACGTCCCTGAAAACTATTGAAATTCCGGACAGTGTGACGAGCATCGGCTATGAAGCATTTGCAAACTGCAAGTCGCTGGAAAGCATTCATCTGCCGGATGGGGTAACGAACATAGGAGACCTTGCGTTTGCACGCTGCTTTGCCTTGAAGGATGTTAACTTCCCGGCTGCGTTGACCACGATCGGAAAAGAAGCATTCCGAAGTGTTCCGATTGCTGAAGTTGTTATCCCGGCGAATGTGACCGAAATCGCGGACATGGCATTCTATTATAATGAAGAACTCCGTTCGCTGACGCTCCCCAATGGCTTGAAGAAGATTGGGGAGAGTGCCTTCTGGAACGCGAGCAAGCTCCAAACTGTGGAATTGCCTGAAAGCCTAACGGAAATTGGAGAAACAGCATTCCGTCAAAGCGGTTTGACCTCGATTACCATTCCCGGAGATGTAAAGCGTATTGGTACCGGGGCATTCGCTGCTTGCGAAAATCTGGAAAAGGTATCAGTTGCACCCGGTGTCGAAACGATTGGCAGTGAAGCGTTCACTGGCTGCACAAAGCTGACGGAAGCAACGCTCGCCAGCACTGTTACGACCATCGAGAGCAGTGCGTTCTGCGGCTGCAAGGCGCTTCAAACCATTAACGGCGGTGCGCTCATTCAGTCCATTGGCGAACATGCCTTCACGAGCTGCGAAAACATTGAGGAAATCAATATTTCGCCGAATTTGACGGAAATTTCAGACTATGCATTTGATGGCTGCAAGAAACTGAAGCGCGTTTCGCCGTCGGCGGAGCAGAAGGGCGTTTCTCTGCCGCATGTGAAGTACATCGGCGAGCGGGCATTCAACGTCTGCAAAGCAATTCCGTCCTTCTCTCTGGGCGATTCGCTGGAAACGGTCGGGGATTATGCGTTTGCTTCCACGTCCGTTACGTCCATGTATTTCCCGGATACCGTGAACAAAATCGGCATCAATCCGATGTGGCAGAACTATGCCATTCTGTCCGTGCATTTGCCGAAATCACTGACGGAAATCCCGCAGGGGATGTTTGCGCAGGCCACGCGGATACAGACGCTTACCATCCCGCAGGGTGTGCGCAGCATTGGCACACAGGCATTCCACGGCAATGTTGCTTTGGCAGCGCTGAAACTGCCGGATGGCTTGGAGCGCATCGGCGCAAATGCATTTGGAAACGCGATGCTGCTGCTGGAAATTCCGGCATCGGTTACGGAAATTGCGGATGATGCGTTCAGCGAAGCGGTTGTGGAATTCTACACGCCGTCGGGCAGCGCGGCGCATCAATACGCGCTGGCGCATCAGATTCCTGTGCATTTGGATGAGTCGATTCCGGCAGAATACCTCGGCACGGCTGACCAGCTGGCAGCAAAAATTGTCGCGCAGGTAATTACGGATGACATGACCGACTATCAGAAGGCAGAAGCGCTGGTAGACTGGATGCTCAGCGAAACGAAGCTGTCAGACATGCTGCCGCACACATACAGCGGCAAAATGGTGCTTACTTTGCGTAAAGGTACGCGCTGGGGCTGGGCATTTGCATACAAAGCACTGCTGAATGCGGCAAATGTTACCAATGATATCTACTTCAATGCGAAGGGCATCGTTGAAGGCGAGGGCATTGGTGATCAAAGCTCGGTGTTTGTTTCTTATTTTGACGGCGATGCCGTGAATATGATTCAGATTGATGGGCAATGGTATTTCACGCATCCTGCCTTTGTGGAGCATTTCGGAAAGGCGAGATACTTCATGCTCAATCGAGAAACGTATCGCTTGTCGTTTGGGGATGATCCGAAAGTGAAAGACTGCGACAACTACGACCAGACCTTCCTCTATCAGGCGTACTCCAAGAATATTGAGGCGGAGGTTGTGGCGCAGGCATCTGCGTCCTTTACAGAGGGAAAGAAGCTGGTGTATGCGGAAGTTCAGCCGATTGAGGAGCTGATGGATACGAGCTATGCGTATGTGCTGGACTTCGCAGGGCGGCATATGGATACGCTGGACTGGCAGAACGCACAGGGCGAATTTGAGCCGACTATCATTGGCACAAACAACGGCTACTGGCTCAGTGACGACCTGACGGGCGAGTATGCGCAAGTGACGGTGAATACGCAGACGCTCTATCCGTATGGCGCGGAAGTGCGGCTGGATGATCCGGAATACACGGCGATGCTGTGCGACTGGAATGTGGATGGCACGCTGACGCTGACGGAAGGCACCGAAGAAGCAAACGTGGCGCTGTTCACCATAGAAAGGGGAGAAAATATAGAAAAGAAACAGACCATTACTGGCAGAAAGGTCTATCATGCAACCTTCACCCCGAACCTGTGCCAGTACATTGACACGCTGGCACCGACGGAATTTGACTTGGTGCTGGAATGTCAACTGCCGCGCATCCTGGATGTTTCGGAGCTGGTGGACAACAAGCTGACGCTGACGCTTTCGGATTCGCACATTTTCCCGGAGAATGCGCAGCTGGATTTGATTTTCTGGCCGCAAGACGGCATATCGAGTGCTCCTATAACGCACTTCTATGTGGAGGATCGTGCAGAACTTTACCCGGACGGCAAGCGCGAAATTACGCTTGACCTCTCGGCGCTTCGCTGCGACCTGGGATATGCTCTCTACATTGCGCAGACAGCGGACAACTATGTGGAATCGGAACAAAGTTATGTTACGAGCCGCATCGACATACCGCATACGCCGTACATTGAGACGGTGCAGCCTGCAACATCGACGGAAAATGGGCGGATAAGTGACATGGTTTGCAAGATTTGCGGCACATGGCTGGATAACGGCTATGTGATTGCATCGGATCATATTTTGCAGCTGCCTGTGAATTTGAAGGCAATTGAGGAAGAAGCCTTTGTCGGCATGTGGCAGGTGCAGCAGGTGAATATTTCGGATGGTGTTACTGCGATTGGAAAGCGCGCCTTTGCAGACTGTACGTTACTGCGGCTGGTCATTATCCCGAACAGTGTGCAAACGCTGGCGGATGATGCCTTCAGCGGCTGCCATCCGGTGATTCTCTGCGACGCGGAAAATCAGCAGGTGATTGACTGGGCAAATGCACAGGGATTGATGGTCGTTTTCAAGGAAAGCAAATAATACATTCCTTTGGCTGCTTCGGGGACACAGCTTCTCCGAAGCAGCCCCTTTTCTTTTCAAAAAAATCTCGAAACGGGATTGACAAAATGGGCTTGATACACTATAATAGAGACAAGGTTGAGCGTTAAACCTAACGAAAATACGCCACGAACTCGTGAAGGAGGTTTTCCCATGAGAGGGTCGAAGAAATTGGTTTCCATGCTGCTGGTGCTGTGCCTGATGCTGGGCACGCTGCCGCTGGCGATGGCGGAAGAGGTCGTTGATGCGGACTTGACCTGCACGATTACGCTGGGCAACTGGCCCGCGGATACGGCGGCGGAGGCGGAAAAGGCGCTCTTTGAGAGCTACCGCGAAACGATGAAGAAGCAGTACCCGAACGTGACGCTGGTGCCGGATTACTACTCCTACACCCTGAGCAGCTACGTTCCGATGGCGAAGGGCGGCACGGCGCCGAGCATCTTCCAGCCGCCGTTTACCGACCCGCAGCTGCTGATCAGCCAGCATCTTGTCGGCGACGTGACCGATGCGCTGGAGCGCGCGGGCGTGCTGAATGAGTTCAGCCCGTCGTACCTCGAAATGCTGTCCGACGAGAACGGCCGCATCTACGGTCTGCCGCGCGACGGCTATGTGCTGGGTATGCACATCAATGTCGCCCTGTTCCGCGAGGCGGGGCTGGTGGACGAGGAAGGTCTGCCGATTTACCCCAAGACCTTGCAGGAAGTGGCGGAATACGGTCAGATTATCCGCGAAAAGACGGGCAAGGCGGGGCTGGTATTCCCGGCGAGCGAGACATATGGCGGCTGGCTGTTCACCAATATCGCGTGGAATTTCGGCTGCGTGGGCGAAAACGCGCTGGAATATCAGGATGAAGACGGCCGCTGGGTGTGCAACTTCACATCCGACGAGTGCGTGGCGGCGATGGAGTACATACGCGACCTGCGCTGGAAGTACAACATCCTCAATGCCGACGCGACCACGACCGACTGGGCGGGCGCGCATTCTCTGCTGGGCACGGGCGAAGCGGCAATGAACTTCGCGGCGGATGACTCGGTTGACCAGCCGACCTCCAACAAGGGTCTGCCGGTGGAGGACTTCGCGCTGATTCCGTTCCCGGCGGGCGACGCGGGACGCTATGCGCTGGCGGGCGGCACCTGCTACATGTTCGCGCCGAACATTACCGATGATCAGGCGACGGCGCTGATGGCATACCTGACCGTGCTGGGCAAGATGCCCTACCTGAATGACCAGATTATCGAGGGGATGCGCGCGGACTATGCTGCCAAGCGCGACCGCGGCGCACCGGTTCTGCCCGCCATCAGCGCGTGGAACGATGCGGACTACAACGCGGCGAAGCAGGCGATTATTGACGAATACTGCAACGTGGATATGCGCCTGTACAACGACTTCTTCGATTCCATCACGCAGGGCACGATTACGCTGCGCTCGGAAGAACCCGTCTTTGCGCAGCAACTGTATCGCGAGCTGACCGCTGTAATTCAGCGCGTCATCACCCGCGAGGGCGCGGATGTGCGCAAAGCGCTGCAAAAGGCGCAGGATTCCTTCCAGGAGTATCTGGATGATGAAATCAATGATTATTAATTTCTGATTCTGCATGGCATTGCACTGTTTGCTGCAGAGGGTTTCGCCTCTGCGGAGGCGACCAAAGGGCTTTCCGATCGCCCTTTGGAAACCTTCGGCGCCACTGCACTTTGGGTTAGCCCTTGTTGGTGACGAGCGAAAGTCAATGCGGACGGGGCAGTGCGGTGCCATCGGGCAATTATTGCTAATTGCTAATTCCTCATTTCTAATTGGAAAAAAGAACACCGGCGGAGGAGAACCGATGCCGGTTTCTTTTACACAAAAATCGCTCAAATCTTCGCGGAGGAACGCCTATGAGCAGAAAAAAGGCGCAAGTCGGCTTGCGCGCACGGACGGTTGACCACCTCAATGCTTGGCTGATTATGCTGCCGAGCCTCGTGCTGATGCTGTTCTTTGTCTGGGAACCGCTGTTCGAAAGCGTGGTGATGAGCCTGTACAAGACGCGCAACATCGAACTGATGAACTTCATCGGCTTCAAAAATTACATCAGCGTCATGGGCAAAGATGACTTCCTGCAGGCGCTGACGAACACGTTCTCGTACACGTTCTGGTCGCTGCTGCTGGGCTTCTTTCTGCCGATGGTGCTGGCGCTGCTGATTGGGGAGACTGTGCGGAGCAAGAGCTTCTTCCGCACGGTGGCGTATCTGCCGAATATGCTGCCGAGCCTCGCGGTCGTCATCCTCTGGTCGGCGTTCTTCTCCGGCGAGAAGTCCGGCGTGCTGAACATCCTGCTCAGCCACTTGGGCATTGCGCCGCAGACGTACCTGACGCGCTCGGAGTGGGTCATCCCCATCATCATCCTGATTGCGACGTGGAAGGGCGCGGGCGCGACGGCGCTGATTTACATGGCGGGCATGTCCAGCGTCAGCCCGGAGCTGTACGAAGCGGCGGCGATTGACGGCGCGGGCATCTGGCAGCGCATCATCCACATCATGATTCCTGCCATCAAGAAGCTCGCGGGTACGCTGCTGATTCTGCAAATCATCTCCGTGTTCCAGATTATGTATGAACCGATGGTGCTGACGAAGGGCGGCCCGGATAATGCGTCCCTGTCGCTGATGCAGCTGATGTGGCAGTACGCGTTCGGCGGCTCGATGAACTATGGCAAGGCATCTGCCGTCGCAGTGATTGTCACGCTGATTTTGCTCGTCATGACGGCGATTTACTCCTACTTCGACCGCAAAGAATCCGACTGGGATTAAGGAGGGCGAACGCATATGGCAAAAGCACAGCGCACCGGCGTCATCCGGGACTACGATATGCACTCCGCGTCCGTCCGGGTTGGGTATGGGTTCATCATCTTCTTCTGCCTGATTATGACGGTCATCGCGGTTTTCCCGATTATCTGGGTTGTGCTGGCGGGCTTCAAGGACTTGAAGGAGTTCATGTCGTCCGCCAAGCTGCTCCCGGAGGTGTTCGATTTTTCTCTCTTCGCGAAAACGTGGTCGCAGCTGGGCATTGCGCAGAACTACCTTAACTCGCTGATTTCCGTCGCGGGCAGCGTCGTCTGCGCGATTGTGTTCAACGGTCTGCTGGGCTACGGGCTGGCGATTTTGAAACCCAAGGGCTACGGCATCGTCAAGAAGCTCGTCATGCTCTCCCTGCTCCTGCCGACGACCATCAGCATCGTGCCGCTGTTCATGAACATCCAGAAGCTGAATCTCGGCGGCTCGTTCGTCCCGCTCTGGCTGAGCTATGGCGCGAACGCCATGTACGTTATCCTGTTCGTGCAGTTCTTTGAATCGCTGCCGACTTCCATCATCGAAGCCGGGCGGATTGATGGCTGCACGCAGCTGCAAACGTTCTTCTACATCGTCCTGCCGCTGTCCAAGCCGATTTGCTCCGTGATTGCGATTTTCGCCATCAACGCCGCATGGTCGGACTTCCTCCTGCCGTATCTGGTGCTTCGCGGCAGCGCGTTGCAAACGGTGATGGTGCGCCTGTTTGTTTTCAGCACGGAACAGACCGTCAACGCCGACACGATGATGCGCTCCGTCGTTTTCTCGATGATTCCGCCCATCATCCTTTTCTTCATCTTCCAGAAGCAGCTGACCGAAAACGCCGTGTCTGTGGGCATCAAGGGTTGACATTATAAAAAACTTCGATAGTCACCCAGTAACATGGGAGGCGCCGAAGGAGTCCAGAGGGCGACCGCAGACTTCGTCCGTTTTCATGCCCTCT
>OLOP01000843.1_pt1 | contig 22134 bp, 18 predicted proteins | sample 1672381 | NCBI WGS metagenome assembly OLOP01 (sample SAMEA3136678, study PRJEB25190) | human gut metagenome | biome: human gut; feature: human-associated habitat; material: faeces | place: Austria | collected 2013 | reverse complement strand
AAGCCTTATCGTGCAAGCACGAACAGCTTTTTGACCTTTTGACACTGGTATCATAAAATATGGAGACGGAATCAGCTTGTTGATATACGAAACAGCCCCTCTTGTTGATAAAAAAAGTGCAATGTCTAAACTAAAAAAAGATAGACATTTCTAACATGATTTCGTAAAATAAACAAAGGTTAGAAAACACTAATAACAGTTAAACAAGGAGGAAGAGGATGGCTGACAAAAAGTTATTAAGAAAAATTGCTCCGATCATTATGAGTGCAGCTTTAGCGATGACCAGTTCACCGGTTGGAGTTATGGCAGAGGACTTTACTTCTGGAGAAGCAGCTGTTGAGGTATCTGAGGAGACTACATATGGTTCTGATGAGATTTCAGACAACTATGACGAATCATCAGAGGCTGACGATTCAGCAGATTTTGCTACAGACACAGAGGATGGTTTTGAATCTGGAGAAGCCGCAGAAGAGGAGTCTGGATTCGAGGATGGCGAAACCGGAGACACAGAAGATGCTTTTTTAGCAGACACTGAGGGCGAAACCAACAATGAAGCGGGAGCTGTGAAAACAGTGGAGGATGGTCAGATCGTACTGATGAACATTCCCTATGAAGCTTTTTACAGATCTGAGTTGAAAAACAATGATGTAAAAGTAGATGCATTTACATCCGCGACGAAAGCAAAAACAAAGATGGGCGGTGTGATGAATGGAAATGCTGCTTATCATACAAGCGCGGAAGGAAATGAACTTGCAGGTGTTACTTTTCCGGTAAAAGTGAATAAAGCTTCTGATTTGGAAAATTTTAAACAGATTACAGACAGCACTACTATAGAGATTACTACGAACATGAAAGGCCAGGTAAGTACTAATACATATACTGGTGCAGCGGCTCTTATTGAACAGCCAAGCTATACTTATTATGTTCCGGCAGAAACTCCTGCATATTACAAGGAAATGAGCGTAGATGAGAACGAAAATATTTCTTTTGGCGCTGTTCAGGGAATGTCCGAACAGAATGTTAGTGTGAATGCTGAATTAAAGCTTAATTCCAAATATGGAGATTATCAGCTTGAGCTGGATGAGACAGCAGTAAAGGCAGTAGTAAATGCATCTAATGGTGATAAGATTTATGGTGTAATCATCAATACAACAGACGGAACCACTTATGCACTCCGTCATCTTGAGAATATCTGGAAAGGAAAAGAACTTGCATGGAGCACCGGCTTTACAACAGAATCTCACGGTTGCCCAATAAGCTCTGACCACTACAAATCCATGATGGGAAAAACTATTTCCAGCGTAACGTACTATACGGATAAGGGGGAAATTAATTTTGATATTCCAGATACTTATGTTCCGGTAAAAACAGGTGTCAGTGCAACCGTTGACAACATCAAGGTAACAGATGCAGAGATTAAAGTTGAATTATCTGAAGCACTTCCATCTGATTATTCAAAGAAATATGCAGTTGATGATGTGGAAGCAGCGACAACAGAGACAGGAGTAAAGGTTACAAATCTTACACCTGGAACACATACTTTAACAATTTCGGATGCCAATGGAAAATATGCTTCCATCAGCACTACTTTCACAGCAACAACAGATGTTATGCCAGCTGCATACGATGAGTATGAGGGAAAACTGGTTGCTGCAGCAGACATTACAGCAGAGCAGTTTGCTGCATATACAAAGGCTGTTTCAAAAGTAAAAATTGGTGAAAAAGAGTATGATGCAAGCAAAAAAGGTTCTGTGAAAGTAGTTCAGGGAGACGGATCTCTTGATTACTCTAAAACAGAAGTAAAAGATGGAGATACCGTTACCGTAAGTGCATCTGGATATGCAGATTTCTCATTTGTTTACAACGAAAACGTATATGTATACGCAAGTCTTGCCTGGGCTGAATACTGGTCTTCCGAGGATGTATACAATGCAGGCTCCACAGCTTCTTCTGAAGAAAAAGACAGAAGAGGTGAGTCAGACCTTGGAGCATTTGATGCTGTGTCAAGAGCAACTGCAAACCATGGGCTTCACAGAGGAAGCTTCCAGGCAATCGCGGTTCTTAATGGAAAAACAGTTTCTCACTGGAGCGCAGACGGAAAAACAGTTTATTATGCCGATGGAACATCAGAAGTATTTAACCGGAACAATGTAACCGGATATACCGTAACTGGCCTGAAATATGTACCGGTTGAGATTAAGAGAGCTGACCTTGCTGCTTTTGCAGAAAGTCATGCAATTGTAAAAAATGGCGGACAGCTGATCGGCGGTTATGGCGAGAAAGAACTGAAATCCTATGAAGCCGTTGCAAATGTAACTGCAAATACAAATGGTTTGAAAAAAGCTACAAAAGCTGAAGATGGAAGCTTTGTAATCGGAGCAAGACAGAACGGAACTGAGTCTGGTATCAAAGATGCAGAGCTGAAAGTGGCAGACGGAATTACAGCAACTGTAAAGCCTGGAAATGGTTCATATGGTGAGTTCCTGAGAGTTGACCTGACTGGAAACTATGGCGATCTTGGTTCACATATGCAGTCTGTTGAGTGGGCATATTATGGAAATGATTCCACTTATACAAACAGACTTGCAAACTATGGAACAAAATTTGCAGCTGATAACTGGATGCATAAAATGATGGGTATCCAGCTTGGCCTTACAGAATCCGGAAGATGCAAGCTTCCGGAAGGAACTGACGGAACTGGTTACTGGATCCTTACTGTTCATGCCCTTGGATACCAGGATTACGTTGTAAAATTCCAGGCAAAAGCTGAGAATATTGCAAAACCTGCAGGTGATGCAGATTCCACACCACTGGAAAACATTATCGCAGAAGCAAAAGCCCTGAATGAGGCTGATTATACTCCGGAGAGCTGGGCTGCTGCAAAAGACAGCATTGCAAATGAGCTTGAAGAGTGTGAGGAAATGCTTGCAAATATTAAGAATCAGACAACGTATGGCGTAGAAGAGCAGATCGGACATTTAAGAGAAGCTCTTAACATGCTTGTAAAAGCTCCGGCTCCAACTGCAACACCGGCACAGCCGACTGCAACACCAGCCCCTGCACAGCCGACTGCAACACCAGTTCCTGCACAACCGACTGCAACACCAGCCCCTGCACAGCCAACTGCAACTCCTTCACCGACTGTAGCACCGGCCAAAGGAATTACAGCAACAGCAAAAGCTTCCACAATTTATACCAAAGGAAAAACCTCTACAACCATTACGGTTGTAAAAAATGATGTAACTGGAAAAGTTAAATTTAAATCCAGCAACAAGAAAGTAGCTACTGTTTCTTCTAAAGGCGTTGTAAAAGCGAAAAAAGCGGGAAAGACAACCATTACTGTAAAGGTTGGAAATTACACTAAGAAAGTAGTAATCCAGGTTAAGAAACCTTCTCTGAAGCTTGCAAAATCTTCTGCAACAATCAAGAAAGGCAAAACAGTAAAAATCAAAGCAACCGCAACACCATCCGGAAAAGTAACATACAAGTCCAGCAACAAGAAAGTAGCGACTGTTACTGCAAAAGGTGTTGTAAAAGGTAAGAAGAAAGGTACTGCAACCATCACTGTTACAAGTAATGGAGTATCTAAGAAATTCAAAGTAAAAGTAAAATAATTGGTAACCATTCAGAAGGTACTGAACAGTTACAATAATTGTTACAAAGTTTTTACTGGTAACAAATAAGACTTGTGTGAAACAAGGCAAAGGAACGGGGGCCGTTTTTAACAGCCCCTGCTTTTGCTTGTAAAGAGAAATTTAATTTGCTACATATTTTAACAGGAGACAGCATGAAAAAACGAGACAGTGATAAGAATCCTTTTGAAAAAAAGAATCTGGTGAAGCTTGCTCCGGCAGCAGTGGTTATTGCGGCTGTGGCTGCAGCAGGTGTTCAGGCTGGCAGCAGTGGAAAAGAAGTAACTTCTGAAACCAGGGAGGTTGTAAAATCCCAGGATCTGGAATCGCTTCTGAAAACAGCCTATTCCTATGAGGCAGCAGACGACGAGGCTGAAGAGGATAGTCTGCTGAAAGCAGGCAAAAATACATCATCAGCTTCTTCAAAGAAAAAAACTTCCAAAATTTCAAAGAAAAAAAGTGGTATAAAAAAAGGAAGCTCAAAGACCCTTCCAGTAAAAACGGCTACATCTTCAGGGTTAGGTCAGGGCTCCACCACTACACCAACTACAGAAGTTCCAGAAGGCGGCTATAAAGATGGAACTTACCAGGGCAGCGGTACTGGCTTTGGAGGAACGATTACCGTACAGGTAACGGTATCAGGTGGGAAAATCACAGCTGTTGATATATTGAGTGCCGCTGGAGAAACAGGCTCTTATTTTGCCTCCGCACAGGGCGTTGTAAGTAAGGTTTTATCAAGCCAGTCCCCTAATGTGGATGCAGTCAGCGGTGCAACTTATTCCTCGAACGGAATTATCCAGGCAGTACAGAATGCCCTTTCACAGGCAGGAAACAGTGATTCTGCCACATCGACTGCCACACCAACTCCAACGCCAACGCCAAAACCTGCAAAGAAACCGAAGAAGGATACTTCTGTCAGTTATAAAGATGGCGTATATGAGGGACAGGCAGAAGGCTTTGATGGAACCGTAACGGTAAAGGTTACAATAAAAAATGGAAAAATCAAAAAAATAAGCAACACAAATACAGACACACCTGAATTTTTTAATAAAGCATGGAAAACAATTAAGTCCAATGTGATTTCCAGACAGAGTACTTCTGGAATTGATACTGTAAGTGGCGCAACATTTTCTTCAAATGGAATTCTCGGAGCTTTATCCCAGGCTCTTTCAAAGGCTGATCAATCAGGAACTGCAGACTCAAAGGGAGAAGATATAACTCCAATACCGACTACTGTACCTGATGAAAGTGTAACACCAATTCCAACGGAGATTCCACAGCCTACCCAGACTCCGGATAATCCGTCAGATGAGCAGCCGGTTGTAAAACTTTTGAAAGATGGCATCTATACAGGGTCTGCAATGGGATATTTCGGAAAGGTTAACATAACACTGACGATTAAAGACGGAAAAATTACAGAAGTAACCAATACAAACTCAGATACCAGAAGCTTTTTCAATAAGGCATGGAGATCTATACAGCCTAAAATACTGGAAAAGCAGAGTACAGAAGGAATTGACACTGTAAGTGGTGCAACATTTTCTTCTATGGGAATTCTGGATGCGTCCAAAATAGCACTGGAGCAGGCAAAAAATACAGAGGTACAGCCTTCTGTAACACCGGAGCCCACTGAGACGCCGGAACCCACTGAGACACCAGAACCCACAAATACGCCAAAGCCGACTTCTGTTCCGGAACCAACGACTACACCGGAGCCTACAGCTGTACCAGAGCCTGCTGAAAAGCCAGAGCCAACTTCTGTACCGGAACCGACGGATACACCAGAGAATTCTGTAACGCCAGAACCCACAGCTACGCCAGAACCCACGCCTGTGCCTGCTGGTGCATATACAGATGGAACCTACACTGGTATTGGAGAAGGTAATGACGGACCAGACAGTGTGCAGGTTACCGTAACAATATCCGGAGGACAGATTGTGGGAGCAACCTATTTTTCCTATGATGATGAAGAATATGTAGATACAGCCTGGGCAGGAATTCTTGGACAGGTTATGGGAAAGCAGTCAGCAGACAGTGTAGATACAGTATCTGGATGCACATATTCTTCCCAGGGAATTATTCAGGCATTTCGAAATGCATTAAATCAGGCAAAAGGAGCATAACCCATGAAATACCAGAGTTTTATTATGAGAGTTTTATGTCTGCTTCTGATCGTTGGCGCCGTTCTTGGCTACAACTCCATGCAGAAAAAAGACAGTGATGCCGAAAAAGACCAGCAGATCGCCAGTCTGACAACCAGAGTGGAGGCCTTGGAAAAACAGCAGGATGAGATATTAAGTGCCCTTGAAGAGGCTGCGAAAGCGCAGGAAGAGGCGAAGAAAAAGGCAGAAGAGGAAGCGAAGAATCAGAAAGCCCAGACGGAAGAAGCGGCTTCCGGGGATGCTTCCGAGGACGAGAAAAAAGATGACGAAAATACAGATGAGACAGAGGCTGAGGACGCTTCTTCTGAGGATGAAAGTGAAGATCTTGTCTACAAAAACGGAACCTACACAGGAGACGGCCAGGGCTTTGGCGGCAACATCCAGGTTCAGGTTACACTTGAAAATGACACGATTACAGACATTCAGGTGGTAAGTGCACCAGGCGAAGACTCTGCATACCTTTCCCAGGGACAGGGCGTGATCAGCACCATTCTGGCGTCCCAGAGTACAGACGTTGACACCATTTCCGGAGCAACCTTCAGTTCCACTGGAATTATCAACGCTGTAAATGATGCACTTGGAAAGGCGGAAAATCAATGAAAAAGAGACAGAGAAAAATCCGGCTGATCCGCGCCGGCATCCAGCTTCTGTTTTTCATTTTTGCTCCGGCACTTTTTTCCACAGCATTCGCAGGCGTGAAGTCCGTTTTTCAGGCAATCGCAGCACATCAGGCAATCAGCTGGAATTCCTTTCTGGATGTGACTGCTGTGCTGCTGGTGGTAACCTGCCTGTTCGGACGGCATTTCTGCGGATATGCCTGCGCATTTGGTTCCCTTGGGGATGCATTGTACGAGCTGACTGTGTTTATCCGCCAGAAGGTTTTTCATAAAAAAGGCCGTCACGGATACTCAGAAAAAGCCATCCGCATTTTGCAGAAGGTGAAATATATCTGGCTTCTGGTGCTTCTTGTATCTATCCTTACCGGCTGGTACAGCAAGCTTCAGGGCATGAGCCCCTGGGATGTGTTTTCCATGCTCACCGCTGGCAGACTTCCCGGTGCTACCTACAAGGTGGGGATTGTGCTGCTGATTCTGCTCATGATCGGAATGTGCACTCAGGAAAGATTTTTCTGCCAGTTCCTCTGCCCAATGGGCACAATTTTTGCTATAATGCCTATAGCGCCCTCTGCGCTGTTCAACCGTGACAGAGGCACCTGTCCGGCGAAATGCGGAGCCTGCAAAAAGCGCTGTCCTGCTCATCTGGACATTGACGGTGATACCCCTCTCTCAGGAGAATGTATCTGCTGCCACGCCTGCCAGGGAATCTGCCCGAAGAGGAACATCCGGATCGGGATTCCGAAGGCGAAAGATGAGAGCCTTTTTTAAACACGAGCTGGGAAAAGATGGGCGAACGCTATTGGAAAATAAGAGAAAATAAAATCAGAAAGAACAGGATATGAGTAAAAAAAGAAGTAAAGTAAGATTTCAGAATGAAGTCGATTTAATTAAGGTACATTATAAAAAGCAGTCCAGAGGTCAATCACTTACCTGCTTGGATATGTTTAATGGGAGAAGGCATTTGAGAAAGAGAAGTGCGGCAGGAATCCTCTGCGGCAGCCTGCTTCTCACTGTCATTTCTGCAATAGTACTGGGAAAAACAATTACAGTTGTTTATGCATCTGACATAGAAAAATACACCAACGCAGATTTCGCAATGGACACGGTAGTTTCCGAAACCCTTTACACCTCAGGCGCGGACATCAATACCCAGATTGGTGAAAAGCTCCGCGAAATGGAAACCACCCTCCTTTCCTGGACAGAGGAAAACTCCCAGATTTCCCAGCTGAACAATGCTGATGGCAAGACCATGGAAGTTTCTGATGATCTTGCCGCCGACCTTGAGAAAATCCGCCAGCTTTCCCAGGATTCCAACGGTGCTTTTGACCCCACCCTTGGAAAAATTATCCGCCTGTGGGACATTGCCGGCGAGAACCCTCATGTCCCAGATCAGTCCGAAATCGACACCCTTCTTCCCGAAGTGGGCTACGAGAAAATTCAGGTGGACGGAAACAATGTAACCCTTCTTGATGGCTGTACCCTGGATCTTGGTGCCGTTGGAAAAGGCATGGGCTGTGATTTGATCATGGATTACCTGCAAACCCAGCCAGATGTCTTCGGTATGATCCTGAACCTTGGCGGCAGCAGTGTCATGACCTACGGCGAAAAGCCCGACGGCTCCTCCTGGAAAGTAGCCCTTACCGATCCCCGTGACACGGAAGGCGACTATCTTGGAGCCATCACCCTGGACGCCAACCAGTTCCTTTCCACCTCTGGTGACTACGAAAAATACTTCATAGAAGATGGAATCCGCTACCACCACATTCTGGATCCAAAGACCGGCTATCCTGTACAGAACGGTCTCACCTCCGTCACCATCGTCTGCGACCAGGGTTACCTGGCCGACGGCCTCTCCACTGCCTGCTTCGTTCTGGGTCTGGACGCCGCGAAACCTCTTTTAGAGAAATATGATGCAGAAGCCGTATTCGTTGATGAAGACAAAAATGTGTATGTGACAAGTGGATTGATGGATAAATTCGAATTAATGAAAGACGGATATGTAGTAAACGAATTATAAGTTGTCCATGATAAATTCATAGAAAATGATAACTTATGGAATAGCAAGAAGAGCTCCCGACGATAGTTCAAAACTATCGTCAGGAGCTCTTTTTCAATCAACAGCATTTGGGCTGAATATATTCCTAAGCGGGGCATTCAAGGCGCGCCTTTAATGGAGCGGAGATCCACTGCTTACGAAGACTTAACATCGAAGGCTCTCCTGAGATGTTTAGTCGCAGTTAGCAGTTAGCTCCGCGGAATGTTGCGCCTCCCCGCGTGGAATATATTCAGCCCAGATGCGTACGGTGGTAACATATTACGGAATCCTCTTAAGCACTTCCTTCGTCAGCACTCCAATCAGCAGTCCTGTAATCACTCCCGACACCATCAGCGCCGGAGCATAATAATACAACAGTCCCACCGTATGCGTTGCCGGAATCGCCACCAGCAGCTGACCGATGTTATGGGAAACGCCACCAGCCACACTTACACCCAGCTGCCCGAATCCAATCTTATTTTTCACAAAAACCATCACAATCAAACTAAGGGTCGCCCCCGCCAGGCTATACATAATACTGGAGCCGCTTCCAAACATAAAACCGATAATAAAAATTCTCACAATGGAAACCAGCGCCGCTTCTTTCCACGTATACCTCTCCAGCACAAAAAGCACCGCCAGATTTGCAAGCCCTAGTTTCATTCCTGGAATTCCCGCAAAAAACGGAATCAACGATTCCACATACCCGAAAATAATGGCAATGGCTGCAAACAGCCCAAGATACGCTGTCTTTTTCTGATTCATCACTTACACCACTGCGTCAAATCCACTTTCGGAATCCTGTGAATCTGAATCGCCCTCTCCCTGAATGACTACTCTGTTTGGCAGGCACACAATATATCCGCCTGCACTGCCCACTGCCGGCTGCTTCATGCAAAGATGATCCGGGCAGTCCGCCTCTGTCATCTTTACCTCGCCGTCCTTAATTTCACACACATTGGTATCCCCAATCTGGATCACCTGATCCTCCGCCAGTGAATAAGTCCCATAAAGTTCCCCATCCACCGTAATCTGGATCGACCCATGAGTTCCATGTGGAACCGCATAAACAAAAATACAAAGCACCACTGAAATAACCAATAGTGCACCAATAAATACCGCTTCTTTCTTCTTCAAAAATGATACCTCTTCATTAATAGCTTTAACCAAAATCATCATATCATAGAACCATGTTCCACAAACGAACCATTAGTTTATGATATAAGAAATACAGAGATTTTTCAACCTATTCTAAAATCCATTTTTGAGAAAAAATCGCAACAGAGAGAATGACTGTTATTCACAGAGGAAACGGTAACGGGTGGCTGTTCCTTTCCACACCGCTTTTTATTGTAATTTCCCACGGAATATGCTATTGTATAGTTTGAAAGTCTGTGTGCCGTGCGGATCGCGGGAATGATTTTTCAAACACGTTCCAGGCCGGCGGCATTGTTGAAGAAATGTAACGATTCAGAAAACACTGGACAGTTACACAGAAATATTAGAAAGAAGGTGAAGCTATGGTTGAATTAGACCAGTTCAAGAGCATTCTTGCAACATACACAGAACCATTAGTGGAAGTGAGGGATTCACTTTGACCTGGCTAACAAAGAAAAGCGGGTTGAAGAATTAGAGCGTGAAATGGAAGCGCCTGATTTCTGGGACAATGCAGAAATATCCCAGAAGAAAATGAAAGAATTAAAGAGCATGAAGGACGACATGGAAACCTATCAGAATCTGGTAACCCAGAAAGAAGATATGGAGACCCTGATCGAGATGAGCTATGAGGAAAATGATCCGTCCATGATCGAAGAAATCCAGGAAATGCTGGATGAGTTCCAGGCACAGTTTGACAGTATCCGTGTGAAGACACTTCTTTCAGGAGAGTATGACGGCGAGAATGCCATTATCAAACTGAATGCAGGAGCTGGTGGAACAGAAGCCTGCGACTGGTGCAGTATGCTGTATCGTATGTATACACGCTGGGCTGAGCGCAAGGGCTTTTCAATTGAAGTTCTGGACTATCTGGACGGCGATGAAGCTGGTATAAAATCTGTTACGTTCCAGGTAAACGGAGAGAACGCATACGGACTTCTGAAGTCTGAGAAAGGTGTTCACCGTCTGGTACGTATTTCCCCGTTCAATGCGGCTGGAAAGCGCCAGACCTCTTTCGTATCCTGCGATGTAATGCCGGATATTGAGAAAGATCTGGACGTAGAAGTCAATGATGAGGACATCCGTATTGATACCTACCGAAGCAGTGGTGCCGGCGGACAGCATATCAACAAGACCTCATCCGCTATCCGTATCACTCATTTCCCAACAGGAATCGTGGTACAGTGTCAGAATGAGCGTTCCCAGCATATGAATAAAGATAAGGCTATGCAGATGCTGAAAGCGAAGTTATATCTTCTGAAACAGCAGGAAGCAGAAGCCAAGCTTTCCGGAATCCGAGGCGAAGTAACGGATATCGGCTGGGGCAACCAGATCCGTTCCTACGTTATGCAGCCATATACCATGGTCAAAGATCACCGTACCAATGAAGAAACCGGAAATGTAGATGCAGTTATGGATGGTGCCATTGATATCTTTATTAATGCATATCTGAAATGGATCGCACTTGCGAAGAGACCTGCAGAGCAGCAGTAAAAGCATGCTGCTGTTCACGAAGTAACGGTAACAGGGCAATGCCAGTTTCCGGATTATGTCTGGATACAGCGGCTGTAATGGCAGAGATTTGCAGGGCGCAGTGAAAGTGGAAGGAAATGCAGGATGCCAAAGACAACAGATAAGAATAAATATTTTGTAGTAAAAGAGCGGGCTGTGCCGGAAGTGCTTCTGAATGTAGTTGCAGCGAAGAAGCTTCTGGAATCAAAGCGGGCAGTTACAGTTCAGGAAGCTGCAGACGCTGTGGGAATCAGCCGAAGCTCTTTCTATAAATATAAAGATGATATTTTTCCCTTCCACGAGGAAGCCAAGGGAAAGACCATCACTTTTATTATACAGATGGATGATGAGCCGGGAATTTTATCCAATGTTCTTCGGGCTATTGCGGAAAATCATGGCAATATTCTGACTATACATCAGAGTATTCCCATCAGTGGTATTGCCACTCTTACCTTAAGTGTGCAGATCCTTCAGGGAGAAGGGGATGCAGAGGCAATGGTGGATGACATTGAACAGATGGAAGGAATCCATTATTTAAAAATTTTAGGCAGGGAGTAACGGACAGATGATAAATATTGCAGTGTTAGGATATGGCACAGTTGGAAGTGGTGTAGTAGAAGTCATCCGCACCAATCATGAATTGATTAACAAAAGAGCCGGGGAAGAGATTAAGATCAAATATGTACTGGATCTTCGTGAGTTCCCGGGAGATCCGGTAGAAGAGATTCTTGTTCATGATTTTGAGCAGATCGTAAATGATCCGGAAGTTAAAATTGTAGTAGAAGTAATGGGAGGAACCGGTGCTGCCTATACTTTTACAAAAAGAGCACTTGAAGCCGGCAAGAGTGTGTGCACCTCAAATAAAGCTCTGGTTGCCAAATACGGTCCTGAGCTTATGGAAATTGCAAAAGAGAAAAAGATCAACTTCCTTTTCGAGGCAAGCTGCGGCGGTGGAATCCCGATCATTCGTGCCATCAACGGTTCTCTTACCGCAGATGAGATCGATGAGGTCAGCGGAATTCTGAACGGAACTACCAACTATATGCTGGATAAGATGATCACAGAAGGTGCTGATTTCAATACTGTTCTGAAAGAGGCTCAGGAAAAAGGCTACGCAGAGGCTGATCCTACCGCTGACGTGGAAGGACAGGACGCATGCCGTAAGATTGCCATTCTTTCCTCTCTGGCATATGGAAAATTCCTGAATTTTGAAAATGTTTATACAGAAGGAATTACAAAGATCACACCAGAGGATATGGAATACGCAAGAGAAATGGGCAGAAGCATCAAGCTTCTTGGCACAAGCAAGAAATTGGGAGACGATTCCTTCTACGCACTTGTAGCACCTTTCCTTGTTGGACAGGATAATCCTCTTTATGGCGTAAAAGGTGTGTTCAACAGTATTTTTGTACATGGAAATATGCTTGGCGATGCCATGTTCTATGGAAGCGGAGCTGGCAAGCTTCCTACTGCCAGTGCAGTTGCAGCAGACGTTGTGGAGGCTGCAAAGCATCTTCATGACACCATTCCGAATAACTGGAGCAATGAAGAGATGACCCTGATGGAGCCGGATTCTGTAGAAGGCCGTTTCTTTGTCCGTGTGAAGGATACTTCCCTGGATGAGGTGGATAAGGCTTTTGGTAAGGTTGAGGCTGTGATCGAGCCGGATTCCCTTCCGGAAGAATTTGGTTTTATTACCAGACTTATGACACAGGGCGAGTATAAAGCGCGTGTGAAAGCGCTTGGAGAGAATGTTCTGGGCATGATCCGCGTGAAAGACTGATAACATGAAACCGCAGTTATTCAGGTAATGGGCAGCTGCGTGAAACTGTCTGTATGCGCAGATAAAAAATAAAACTGACAGCGTGAAAGGAAAAACTATGCTGATAGTTAAGAAATTCGGCGGTACTTCCGTTGGGGACAAACAGAGAATGTATAATGTTGCCAACCGTTGTATCGAGGAATATAAAAAAGGAAATGACGTGGTGGTGGTTTTGTCCGCCATGGGAAAATATACAGATGAGCTGATCCGTATGGCTCATGATATGGACGACAAGCCTCCGAAGCGTGAGATGGATATGCTCCTTACCATCGGTGAGCAGATGTCCGTATCTCTGATGGCCATGGTAATGCACAAGCTGGGCGTTCCGGCGGTTTCCCTGAATGCTTTTCAGGTGACCATGCATACCACAAGCAGCCATCAGAATGCAAGATTGAAAAGAATTGACACAGAGCGTATCCGCCGTGAGCTGGATGCCCGCAGGATTGTCATCGTTACCGGATTCCAGGGAGTGGATAAGTATGATGATTATACCACCCTGGGACGAGGCGGTTCTGATACCACTGCCGTGGCACTGGCAGCAGCGCTTCATGCAGACGCCTGCGAGATTTATACAGATGTGGACGGCGTTTATACAGCCGACCCACGTAAGGTTCCAAATGCCAGAAAGCTGAAAGAGATCACATACGATGAGATGCTGGATCTGGCAACATCAGGAGCGGGTGTACTTCACAACCGTTCTGTGGAAATGGCGAAGAAATACGGAGTGCCCCTTGTGGTCCGCTCCAGCCTGAATAACAGTGAAGGAACGGTAGTTAAGGAGGTAGTTAGCGTGGAAAGAATGCTGATCAGCGGTGTTGCGCTGGATACAGACGCTGTGAGGATCGCAGTACTGGGACTTCGTGATGTGCCTGGTGTTGCATTTAAGGTATTTGATACCCTTGCAAAGAAAAATATTAATGTAGATGTTATCCTGCAGTCTATCGGACGTGCAGGAACAAAGGACATTTCTTTTACCGTAAATAAGGATGATCTGGATGATGCAGTTGCCACTCTGGAGGAGAGCCAGGAGCGCCTTGGCTTCAAGGAGCTTCACTCTGAGCGCAATATCGCCAAGCTTTCCATTGTTGGCTCCGGTATGCTCAGCAATCCTGGCGTGGCTGCCAAGATGTTTGAGAGCCTTTACAATGAAGGCGTAAACATTAATATGATCTCCACATCTGAAATCCGTATTACCGTCCTTATCAACGAAAAAGACGGAATCCGGGCTATGAATGCAGTACACGATGCTTTCGGCCTTGCCGACTGATCAAATATACATTCTAAGGAGGAATTTCTGTATGAAAAGAAAAGTATTGGGAGTGCTTTTTACAGCAATGTGCCTGTGTGCGGTTCCGTCCGCGGCTTATGCAGAGGCACAGGAAGCCGAAACTACAGAGGCAGCAGGAGAGGCTGCTGATGAGCCTGAGGCTGGTGCAGAAACGGTTACAGAGCTGTCCGACAGCCTGTACGATTTTCAGGTGAAGATCGGGGATAAGGTTTACCAGTTCCCTATGTATTACCAGGATTTTGCAGCAGACTGGACACTTGGCAAGAACGAGGACCCGGAGATGGGCGTTGGAACCAATTCCTATGGTTCCATCAGTTTTTACAAAGGGGACGACCGCGTTTCCGTAGATGTGATCAATCTTGGAATCAACCAGCTGCCATTAAACCAGTGTCTGGTAGCAGGAATTGATATTGATGCAAGCTATGATTTTGATGTGGCGGCTACTCCTGTAGAACTGCCTGGCGGAATCGTAATGGGAAAATCCAATTTTGATGATATCAAAGCTGCTTATGGTGATCCAAGCGATACTTACGAGGGAGACCTGTATACCAAGTATTCCTACTCGAAAGATTATTACGAGGAAGTTCATTTCTATGTATATAAGGATGACAATACTCTGAAGCAGGTAGATATGCGTAACTTCGTAGAGCCAGAAGGATATGACAAGGGAAGTGTAAGCGAGGAAGTTCCAGAAATCGTATCTTCCTATACCGCTCCTACTGAGCTGGGAGATGATCTGCTGGCTCCACAGTTGGAATTCTGCGGAGATCTTTATTCCCTTCCGGCTCCGGTGTCTGCATTCCTTGAGAATGGCTGGGAGCTTCAGGATGTGGAAGATGGCGCTTATGTGGCTGGCCGGGATCTGGAATTTGTAGACATGATGAAGAATAACCAGAGTGTGCATTTCAGTGTTTACAATTTTACCCAGGATGCAACTGCCATCGAGAACTGTTTTGTACGGGAGCTTGAGGTAGGCAATTACGACAGTGATGCTCTTACCCTTACTCTTTCCGGTGGATTTACCCTGGGTGCGAAGAAGGCGGACCTGATCGCAGCTGCAGAGGAAAAAGGCTATGCGTGTGATGAGGACGGAGATTACCTGAATATTTATAAGACTGCAGATACCAAGATTGACAACCGGGCACAGTTCTGGTTTAACAAGGATGAGGATCCGGATACAGTGGCAAGTGTTGCGTACAGAAATGAAATTCTTCCAGAATAAGGGAGAACCCGATCTGGAGGTTTTGCAAAATTAGTAACAGGAGGGAAATATGAGCGACTATGTGATCAGCTGCTGTTCCACAGCAGACCTTACGAAAGAACATTTTGAGAAAAGAAATATTTCCTATATCTGCTTTCATTATGAACTAAATGGAAAAGAATATGCAGATGATCTGGGACAGTCTATGCCATTTGACCAATTTTATAAGGCCATGCAGGATGGTGCATCCACCAAGACTTCCCAGGTAAATGCAGATGAATTCGAAGAATATTTCGAAGGATTTCTGAAAGAGGGAAAAGATGTGCTCCATGTCTGCCTGTCTTCAGGAATTTCTGGCGTTATCAATTCAGCTAACGTTGCAAAAGCGGATCTGGAGGAAAAATATCCGGGGCGTAAGATCCTGGTGGTGGATTCTCTGGGAGCATCCTCCGGATATGGGCTTTTTATGGATAAACTTGCAGACCTTCGGGATGAGGGCAGACCCATTGAGGAGGTTCATGCCTGGGCGGAGGAACACAAGCTGAACCTGCATCACTGGTTTTTTTCCACAGATCTTACGTTTTATATCAGAGGAGGCCGTATTTCCAAGGCCAGCGGCTTTTTCGGCACGATGCTGAATATCTGCCCGCTGCTGAATATGGATGATCAGGGAAAACTGATCCCAAGATTTAAGATCCGTACCAAGAAAAAGGTGATCCGGGCTGTTGTAGACAAAATGGAAGAGTACGCTGAGGGCGGACTTGACTATAGTGGGAAATGTTATATTTCCCAGTCCGCATGTATAGAGGATGCCAGGGAAGTGGCAAGGCTGGTGGAAGAGCGTTTCCCGAAATTAAATGGGAAGGTTGAGATCAATAACATCGGAACTACCATCGGAAGCCATACAGGTCCTGGTACGGTAGCGCTGTTTTTCTGGGGAAACAAGAGAACGGCGTAATTAAAAAATTACAGATGTCAGATGGAAGAATGCTATATTGGGAACAACTGGCATGGCTTAATGGAGCAAAAAGTGAAAACAGCGAAATGGTGCTGCAATATATCTGGCCGGGATGCATCAGAATCCCGGCCTGCTGTTTCACTGCAAAGGAGAATGATGATTATGAAAAAAAGAAGTACGAAGGAAATCAAACTGCAGGCAAAAAAGGCATTGCAGGGACATGTTGGAACTGTGATCCTTGGGCTTCTGGCAGTGTATGGTCTGAATACTTTAGGAACAATCCTTTCTACCAATTTATTTTCTGGCACATCCGCGCTGGATCTGGTTCTCAGTGAAGTATTTATGCTGGTGGTGTCACTGATCGTGGGGATCATTTCCGCTGGTCTGGGGTATATGCTTTTGAATATTTCCAGGGGAAAGGAGTTTTCTCTGGGAGATCTGGGCTACTTTTTCAAAAACCAGCCAGACAGGGTGATCGTTGCAGGCTTTGTGCTGGCGCTGATCCAGCTGGTCACAGCAATCCCTTACTATTATGTGAGCTTTACCACAGATCCGGGACTGACTGTGGATTCCCAGATCCAGTGGCTTTCCATGACTCTGGGACTGCTGGCTGTAAGCACTTTGCTGAATTTTCTTATTTCCCTTCCATTTGCCATGACCTACTTTCTCATGGCGGATGACACAGAGCTTGGAGGAATCCAGGCACTGAAAGAGAGCGCAAGGCTGATGAAGGGAAATATCTGGAGATATGTGAAGCTGAATCTCAGCTTTATCCCGCTTTTGTTATTATCTGTGTTCACGTTCTATATTGCACTTTTCTGGATCATGCCTTATATGGAAATGTCCATGGTGGCATTTTATCGGGATCTGGATGGGGAACTGGACTACAGACTGCCAGGAGATGGAACTGCTGACGGCGGCTTTCATAACTGGACCAATGATTCTGGAAACGGATATGATACAGAAAATAATGACGGTTACAGAAATTAGAAATACAAGCAACAAGAGGAGATTGAAAAAATGGATATTTTACAGGTAATCACCCAGGAACTTGGGGTGCAGAAATGGCAGGTAGAAGCTGCTGTTAAATTGATCGATGAGGGAAACACCATCCCTTTTATTTCACGATATAGAAAAGAAGCTACTGGAACCTTAAATGATGAGCAGCTTCGTAACCTGAACGAGAGACTGACTTATCTTCGAAATCTGGAAGACAAGAAGAATCAGGTTCTTTCCAGCATTGAGGACCAGGGAAAACTGACAGAAGAGCTGAAAGCACAGATCCTGGCAGCACAGACACTGGTAGTGGTAGAGGATCTTTATCGTCCGTACCGTCCGAAGAGACGTACCAGGGCAACAATTGCCAAGGAAAAAGGTCTGGAGCCGCTGGCAAATATTATTATGCTTCAGATGACAGGCAAGTCCATCGAGGAAGAAGCAGAAGCCTTTGTTTCCGAGGAAAAAGAGGTTGCTTCTGTGGCAGATGCCATTGCTGGTGCAAAGGACATTATTGCAGAGCATATTTCCGATGAGGCAGATTATCGAATCCACATCCGTGATCTTACTGCCCAAAAAGGAACTATCAATTCTACGGCAAAAGATCCGGAGGCACAGTCTGTATACGAGATGTATTATGAGTTTGAAGAGCCGGTGAAGAAGCTGGCTGGACATCGTGTGCTGGCGCTGAACCGTGGTGAGAAAGAGAAATTCCTCACTATCAAGGTAGCTGCACCAGAAGAAGATATTCTTCGTTACCTTGAGAAGCAGGTGATCACCCGAGACAATCCATTTACTACACCGATTCTGAAAGAAGTGACAGAGGACAGTTACAAGCGTCTGATCGCTCCTGCAATCGAGCGCGAGATCAGAAGTGACTTGACTGAGAAGGCAGAGGACGGAGCCATCAAAGTATTTGGCAAAAATCTGGAGCAGCTTCTCATGCAGCCTCCAATCGCCGGACAGACTGTCCTTGGATGGGATCCGGCCTTCCGTACAGGCTGTAAGCTGGCCGTTGTAGATCCTACTGGAAAAGTTCTGGATACCACAGTTGTTTATCCAACTGCTCCTACTAACGAGAAGAAGATTCGCGCTGCGAAGGATACAGTAGAAGCTATGATCAAGAAGTATGGCATTTCCCTGATTTCTGTTGGAAATGGTACTGCTTCCAGAGAGTCTGAGCAGGTTATTGTTGATATGCTGAAGGAGATTCCGGAAGCGAAGGTTCAGTATGTGATTACAAATGAGGCAGGTGCTTCTGTTTACTCTGCAAGCAAGCTTGCTACAGACGAATTCCCAAATTTTGATGTAGGACAGAGAAGTGCTACCTCCATTGCAAGACGTGTGCAGGATCCTCTGGCTGAGCTGGTTAAGATCGATCCGAAATCCATTGGTGTAGGGCAGTATCAGCATGATATGAACCAGAAGAAGCTTGGCGAGGCTCTGACAGGTGTGGTTGAGGATTCTGTAAATAAAGTAGGTGTGGATTTAAATACTGCTTCTGCTTCCCTTCTTGAGTATATTTCCGGTGTTTCCAAGGCTATTGCAAAGAACATTGTAATTTACCGTGAGGAGAATGGCCGTTTCACAAGCCGAAAAGATCTTCTGAAGGTTGCGAAGCTTGGACCGAAAGCATTCGAGCAGTGCGCTGGTTTCATGCGTATTACAGGCGGCTCCAATCCTCTTGACGCGACAAGCGTTCACCCGGAGAGCTATGAGGCGGCTTCCAGGCTTCTTGAGAAACTGGGATATTCCGCTGAGGATATTGCAGGAGGCAAGCTTGCCGGACTTTCCAGACAGATCAGGGATTACAAGAAGACTGCTGATGAACTGGAAATTGGAGAGATCACTCTTCGGGATATTGTAAAAGAGCTGGAGAAACCGGCACGAGATCCGCGTGATGAGATGCCGAAGCCGATTCTCCGCACAGATGTACTGGATATCAAGGATCTGAAAGAGGGTATGATCCTGAAAGGAACTGTCCGCAACGTAATCGATTTCGGAGCTTTTGTTGATATCGGAGTTCATCAGGACGGACTTGTTCATATTTCCCAGATGAGTGAAAAATTTATCAAACATCCGTTGGAAGCTGTAAGCGTCGGAGATGTTGTGGAGGTTCGTGTTCTCGGTGTGGATGAGAAGAAGAACCGGATCAGCCTTTCTATGAAAGGGTTAAATAAATAAAGAGAAGAGGGAAAGCATTATTTCTCTTCTCTTGACATTGCCTTGCAGAAAGCCTTTTTCAAACACGCTTTATAGCGTGTTTGGCAGAGGAATTAGAGAGTTGGATTAAAATGTTAGAAAATATGCTTGTTGTGTATCTGGTTTTAGTTAATATCGCAGCCTTCGGGATGTACGGCATGGACAAGCAGAAAGCCATCAGAAAACAGTGGCGCATCCCAGAGGCTCAGCTTCTTGCGGTGGCTGCCATTGGCGGTTCCGCTGGGGCTCTTCTTGGAATGCAGTTTTTTCATCATAAAACCAGAAAGTGGAAATTTCGCCTGGGTGTGCCGTTAATTCTGGCAGCGCAGTTGATACTGTGGAGAGTCTTGCAGTAGACGGTGGATAATTTGCTTCCAAAATGAATTTCCTGTGGAAAACAGGACAGATTGCTCTGTTTTAAATGGGTATTAGTTCCTGCCGCTTTTGCGATTTTGAGCGGGGTGGACGAAATTGTTTTTGGATAATAAGGGACAGAGTTGTTTGTGAGAAAGGACTGAAAAAAGGAGATGGGAATTTGGAAGGACAGGTTATAGAGAATGCAGTTCAGGAGACTGTCCAGGAAACAGTGGATAAAGTAAACTCCAACTGGGATCAGATCAAGGCTTACTTTAACGGTCATATGCCGGATTTGATCAGCTTCGGAATGAAAGTGGTTCTTTCTATTGTAGCGTTTTATGTGGGAACAAAGCTGATCAAGTGGCTGCTGAAGGTTGCGAAGCGTTCCATGGAAAAGGCCGGCATAGACATGGGGGTTGCCCAGTTCATCTGTTCTTTTGGAAAATTTTTGCTGTATCTGATTCTGATTTTTAATATAGCTACTAATTTCGGTGTGAAGGAATCTTCCGTAGCAGCTCTTCTGGGAACTGCCGGCGTTACCATTGGTCTTGCTTTGCAGGGCGGTCTGGAGAATCTGTCTGGCGGTGTTATGCTGCTTTTGTTTAAGCCCTTTCAGGTAGGAGATTATATTATACAGGATCAGGCTGGTGGAACGGAGGGAACCGTATATAAGGTTGAGATGTTCTATACGACCCTGATCACCATTGACAATAAGCACGTAATCATTCCAAATGGAAAATTATCCAACAGCACCATTATCAATGTAACTGCGCAGAATTTGCGTAACCTGGAAATCAAAGTGGGAATTTCCTATGATTCCGATATTAAGAAAGCAAAAAAGCTTTTGCAGCACATTTTACAGGAAGATCCCGGAACCAAATCGGACAAAGACATGCTGGTCTTTGTAGACGAACTTGCTGACAGTGCCGTAGTCATGGGTCTTCGCGTCTGGGTGCCTACCGATAAATACTGGAAGATCAAATGGCGCCTCAATGAGAAAATCAAAGAATCTTTTGATGCCAACGGAATTTCCATTCCGTATCCGCAGATGGATGTACATGTGGTGGAGACAAATAAAGACAAATGATAATAGATATATAATAGAAAATATGAAATAGATGTACAAATAGATTTCCTATTGAAATTATCTTATTTCTATTGTATAATCCACCATGAAAAGAAAATTTCTTCGGGGCAGGGTGATCGAAATCCTTGGAAATCGAAATTCCCTACCGGCGGTATAGTCCGCGACCCGCTTTGGCGGCTGATTTGGTGAAATTCCAAAACCGACAGTAAAGTCTGGATGAGAGAAGAACGCGCAGAATATTTAGATCGGTTGATATTTTTTTGTACGTGCTCATTGCCCCGGAAGAGATTCCGGGGCTTTTTATGTGGTGATTTTAATGTTACTGGTTACTGGTAACATTTTAATCCCATACTTGCAGAAATTTTCTTTAAATATTATAATTTAAGGAGCAATGAGTATGAGCGAACAAGTAATCAAAAATGGAAACGTAATGGAACGAAGCCGTACCAGAACCATTGCCCAGGTAGCGATGTTAGGTGCTGTGGCAGGTGTGTTGATGAATTTTGAGGTACCGCTGCCATTTCTGGCACCGTCCTTTTATCAGTTGGATTTCTCTGAGATTCCAGCACTGATCGGTTCTTTTGCAATGGGACCTGTAGCAGGTATACTGATTGAACTGGTGAAAATTCTGGTACATCTGGTAACCAAGGGAACTATGACAGCAGGCGTTGGTGATGTGGCAAACTTCCTCTTTGGCTGTTCTTATGTAGTTCCAGCCGGACTGATTTATCGTTATCAGCATAAGAAGACAAGAACACACGCAGTGGCAGGTATGGCAGCAGGTGTAATTCTTACCACAGTGCTTGCATGCTTTGTAAACGCATTTGTACTTCTTCCGGCATACGGAAAAGCATTTGGAATGCCGGTACAGGCATTTATTGAAATGGGTGCAGCAGTACACAGCGGTGTAACCAACCTTCTTACTTTTGCAATTATGATCCTTGTACCATTCAATTTATTCAAATACACATTAACCTCAGTGATCGTGTTCTTTATTTATAAAAGAATCCGTGTGATTCTTCGCGGTGACTGATTCTCTGTTCCTTGATGAGATCTAGAGCCTGTTTGAAAAATCATTCCCGCAATCTGCACGCCCCACTTTGCGGTATA
>OLOP01000825.1_pt1 | contig 22408 bp, 17 predicted proteins | sample 1672381 | NCBI WGS metagenome assembly OLOP01 (sample SAMEA3136678, study PRJEB25190) | human gut metagenome | biome: human gut; feature: human-associated habitat; material: faeces | place: Austria | collected 2013 | reverse complement strand
TTCTCTTATTTTGTTTACACTATACCGCCTTCTATTATAATGTATGCGCGCAGACTACACCACCACGGCAAGGTAAATGTTGTGTAAAATTTGTGTAAAGCCGCAAGGGGGCAGGGTGCCATCACCCCGCCCCCTACAATCGTTGCCGCCAACCTTCCGGGCATTTGTAGGGGCCGCATATATGCGGCCCGCCAACCTGCCGTCACATCCCGTTTCCCCATGCCCGGCCCGCAACTTACCGCCAAATCCCTTTCACGGTCAATCCGTAGGGGAGGGATTCATCCCTCCCGGGCACTTCCCGCCACCGTAAACGGCCACGGCGGCCAGAGGGCTGGCCGCCCTACAGCCCCACTTAAAAATCCGTGTGTAGGGCGGGGTGCCCTCACCCCTCCGCCTCTCTTCCCATCCCGCACCCCCGCTGTTTTTGCATATTCTTTACAAACTTTACCGTTCCCACACAAAACCGGGGACATCTTTGCAAAACCTTTACCGCGATTGTACCGTACCATGGTCGATACCCGCAAAAAAAGGCGGTACAATAGGGTCGTTCCGATGAGAACACACCCAAAACACTATACCAAAAACAATATTGGGGAAAAGGGAGAATACTTTACATGAAACGTACTTCTGCAATCGCTGCCGTTACCGCCGCTGCCCTGGCACTGAGCCTTGCCGCCTGCGGCTCCGCTGATTCCACCGCTGACACCGCCGCCGAGAGCACGGCGGCTTCCACCGAGGCTGTCTCCTCGGAGGCTGCTTCCGAGGCTGCCCCTGCCGAGAGCACCGGCGACTTCGACCCCGACCAGGATATCACCGTCATCTCCCGAGAGGATGGCTCCGGCACCCGCGGCGCCTTCATTGAGCTGACCGGCGTTGAGGAGAAGAACGCCGACGGCAAGAAGGTTGACAACACCACCGAGGCGGCCGCCATCCAGTCCAGCACCAACGGCGTCATGACCGCTGTTGCCAACGATGAGACCGCTATCGGCTACATCAGCCTCGGCTCTCTGAACGACACCGTCAAGGCCGTCACGGTCGGCGGTGTGGCCGCCTCCGCCGAGACCGTCAAGGACGGCAGCTATGTACTGGCCCGTCCGTTCAACATCGTTACCAACGGCGATGCCACCGATCCCGTGGCCGTGGACTTCATCGCCTACTGCCTGAGCAAGGACGGCCAGGCACTCGCCACCGATAAGGGCTACATCGGCGAGGACGGCGCGGACTACACCTCCGCCCAGCCTGCCGGCAAGATCACCGTCGGCGGCTCCTCCTCCGTCTCTCCGCTGATGGAGAAGCTGATCGAGGCCTACAAGACTGTCAACCCCAACGCTGAGCTTGAACTGCTGACCACCGACTCCACCACCGGTGTTTCCGGTGCGCTGGACGGCACCTACACCATCGGCATGGCCAGCCGTGAGCTGAAGGACTCCGAGACCGAGGCCGGCGCCAAGGCTACCGTCCTGGCACTGGATGGCATCGCCGTCGTCGTCAACCCTGCCAACACCACCGAGGATCTGACCGTTGACCAGATCAAGGGCATCTACACCGGCGAGCTGACCACCTGGGCCGATGTGCAGTAAAGTATAGCAGCACCGTAGGGGCGGGGCATGCCCCGCCCGCAGCGTACCCGTGACCGCGCGGTTATGGGAAGGCCGCGGGCCGGACATGTCCGGCCCCTACCGCCCCTACCATATTCTTTTACACATACATTTCCTGACTGCGCGGCGGCAGTTTGGGCACGGCGGGCAGCGGCGCAGCGGCGGCACGCCAGGCGGCAGGGGAGAGGCCCACCTCCCGCTTGAACACGCGGCAGAGGTAGTTTGCGCCGGAAAACCCGGTCAGGCCCGCGATCATATCCAGGTTATACTCATCGCTGAGCAGCAGCGCCTTCACGGCCTCGATGCGCACATTCGTCATGTACTTTCCGGGTGGGATACCGATTTCCTGCTTGAACACCCGCACCAGATGGCTCTTCGTCACACCGAGCTGCTCGCTCAGTTCCTCCACGCCGTAGAGGGCCATGTAGTTCTGCCGGATGGCCGCCACAGCCTCGGCCACCAGCGGGGGCAGGGGACGGGCCGTCTCGTCAGCCTTGCCCACGGCGCAGAGCAGCGCATAGGCCATCGCCGCCGTGTGGATACCGTGCAGCTGGGCAATCAGCTCGGCCGCGCCGGGGCAGGCCGCGCCGTCAGCCCAGCGGGCCGCACCCAACTGTAATAGGTAGGCGTCCGTGCAGTGGCCGGTCAGCCGCACAGCCAACAGGTGGCAGTCCGTTTGGGGCGTCAGCGTCAGGGGGGCAGGCCCCAGCAGGATATCGCCGCTCTGGCCTGGGCGGTCAAAGCCGTCCAGCAGGCATTCCCCGCGGGAGAGTACCCCCACCCACAGGCCGTTCCCGGCCAGGGTCAGGGGGGTACTGCCGTCCAGTTCGGCGTTCTCGGCAGCATTGCAGTAAATTTCTGGGTCAAATATCAATTTCGGCACCTCGATATCAATAAAATGCTATTTTCAAATAGATTATAACCTGTTATTATAATCATGTCAACAGAAACAGCCCCCTCTACACGGGCTGAAACCACTGAATACATTTGGAGGATGAGCATTATGGCTTCCATTAGCTGCCGTCACGTTAAGAAAGTTTACCCCGGCAATGTTACTGCCGTTCCCGATTTCAACCTGGAAATCGCGGATAAGGAATTTATCGTTTTCGTCGGTCCTTCCGGCTGCGGTAAGTCCACCACCCTGCGTATGATCGCCGGTCTGGAGGAGATCTCCGGCGGCGAGATGTACATCGGTGACCGTCTGATCAACGACGTTCCCCCGAAGGATCGCGACATCGCGATGGTCTTCCAGAACTACGCTCTGTACCCGCACATGACCGTTTACAAGAACATGGCCTTCGGTCTGGAGCTGCGCAAGATGCCCAAGGACGAGATCGACAAGCGCGTCCGTGAGGCTGCCAAGATCCTGGAGATCGAGCACCTGCTTGACCGTAAGCCGAAGGCTCTGTCTGGTGGTCAGCGTCAGCGTGTTGCCCTGGGCCGTGCAATGGTCCGTAACCCGGCGGTCTTCCTGCTCGACGAGCCTCTGTCCAACCTGGATGCTAAGCTGCGTACCAGCATGCGTACCGAGATCATCAAGCTGCACAAGAAGCTGGCTACCACCTTCATCTATGTTACCCATGACCAGACCGAGGCCATGACCATGGGCGACCGCATCGTCGTCATGAAGGACGGCATGATCCAGCAGGTCGATACCCCGCAGAACCTGTACGATTATCCCTGCAACATCTTTGTTGCCGGCTTTATCGGCAGCCCGCAGATGAACTTCCTGGACGGCACCCTGAAGAAGGCCGGCGATCAGTTCATCGTTGATCTGGCCGGCACCGAGGTTCCGCTGCCCAAGGAGAAGACCGCTGACGGCAAGCTGGACGCTTACGTCGGCAAGACCCTGAAGGTCGGCATCCGTCCCGAGGACATCAAGGACGACGAGGAGTTCCTGGAAAAGCATCCCAACAGCCACCTGAGCGCTGAGGTTGAGGTTTCCGAGCTGATGGGCGCTGAGATCTACCTGTACCTGACCTATCAGGGCCAAAACCTGATGGCTCGTGTTGCCCCCACTTCCAAGTCTCGCCGCGGCGACAAGATCACCGTTGCCATGGACACCCACAAGATCCATCTGTTCGATCCCGAGACCGAGAAGACCCTGCTCAACTAATTTTTACAGCATTCATAGCGGTTCCGTTGCGGCGGAACCGCTTTTTTACTAATACTGCGCCGCAAAAGCCGCGCTGCATCGACAGCTGCCGGAGCACAGCGGCACCAAACGGAGGCTCAAACCATGCGCATCGCCAACTACCTGCGGCCTGACTGCGTCGCACTGCGCCAACGGACAGACTCGCTCACCGGTGCAGTGCAGCAGATGGTTACACTGCTGGACGGGACTGACAATCTGACTGACACCGCTGTGTTTGCGGCGGACGTCCGCGCCCGGCTGGCGCTGGGCGGCGTCTGTGTGGGCAACGGCCTGGCCATCCCGCACGCCAAAAGCACCGCCGTCAGGCAGCTGCAGCTGGCTGCGCTGACGCTGGACCCGCCGCTGCCCTGCGACACACCGGACGGCAAGCCGCTGGACCTGCTGGTAATGATCGCCGCCCCCGCCGAAGCCAACGACCTGCACGTACAGGTGCTGGCCGAGCTGGCGACACTCTTTCTGGACACCGATTTCTGCGCCCGCCTGCGGGAGAGTGAGACCCCCGAGGCATTCTGCCGCGCCATCTCCGCGCGGGAGGAGCAGGACGCGCAGGAGCCGCCGTCTGCCCCGTCTGACGCAGCGCCGGGCGCCGCCAAGCCCGGCTATCAGCTGCTGGCCGTGACGGCCTGCCCCACCGGCATCGCGCACACCTATCTGGCGGCAGAGGCGCTCCAGCAGGCCGCGCAGGCCCGCGGCCTGACGCTCAAGGTCGAGACGAACGGCGCTGCCGGTGTCAACGACGAGTTGACCGATGATGAGATCCAGGCCGCAGAGTGCGTGATCGTAGCGGTGGATCGCTCGATCCCGCTGGCGCGGTTCGTTGGCAAGCGGCTGGTCTATGCCTCGGCGGGGGATGCCGTGCGCGACGCGGACAGACTGCTGGAAAAGGCCGTTTCCGGCAAGGCTCCCGTCTACCGCGGCGGGCACGCCTTCCGCACCAGCGACTGGAAGGAGCTGAGCCGCGAATACTACGGCCACCTGATGAGCGGCATCTCCCACATGCTGCCGTTTGTTGTGGCGGGCGGCGTGATGCTGGCGCTTTCCCTGCTGCTGCAGCACCTTTTTGGCCGCAGCGACATCACCGCCATGATGACGAACGTCGGCAACGCTGCGTTCAGGATGATGTACCCCGTGCTGGCTGCGTTCATCGCTTACAGCATTGCGGACCGCCCCGGCTTTATGCCCGGCCTGATGGGCGGCTACCTGGCACAGCTCGGCACAACCACCGCCCCCCGGTTGGGCTGGATCTCCAGCGGGTTCTGGGGGGCCATTGTCGCGGGCTTTGCTGCCGGTCTGGCTGTGCGGCTTCTGAATTACCTGTTCCGCCGCATTCCGCAGGAGCTGGATCACATCAAAACCGGGCTGCTGGTCCCGCTGTTGAGTCTGCTGTTTGTCGGTGCCCTGATGGTCATGGCCATTAATCCGCCGCTCGGGCGTTTCAATGCCTGGCTTTCCATCCAGCTGGATGGGATGCAGGGTGGCAGCCGTCTGGTGCTGGGCACGCTGCTGGGCGTGTTCTCTACCACTCGCTCGCGCGTGCTGCGCGCCATAAGTCGCGTGTACGTGGAGTTTTACCAGAACACCCCGTTGCCCGTGCAGGTACTCTTTATGTACATGGCCGGTCCGCAGTTTTTGCAGGCCATAACCGGTGCCGACCAGCCGGTGCGCATCGCGCCGTTCGTGCTGGGCTTCTTGGGTGTTGGCCTGTATCACGCGGCCTACATTTCGGAGGTCATCCGCACCGGTATCGAGGCGGTTCCGCGCGGTCAGATGGAGGCGGCCCAGAGCCAGGGCTTCACCCGTGCGCAGGCGTACTGGTACATCGTGCTGCCCCAGACATTCAAGATCATCCTGCCGCCGCTGTGTAACCAGGCGCTCAACCTGGTCAAGAACACGTCGGTGCTGGCGCTTGTGGCCGGCGGCGACCTTATGTACCGTTCCGACAACTTTGTGAGTCTGTACGGTTACCTGCAGGGATACATCGTCTGCTGCCTTATGTACTTCATCATCTGCTTTCCGCTCGCCATGCTGGTGCAGTGGCTCGAGCGCCGCTCCAAGGAGCGTCCGCGCGGCGTGAGCCTGGCCGAGCTGGGGCTCGACAACGTAGAGGAGGCCTAGCGCATGGAAATCTTCAACGCGACCAACCTGCTCTACATTTGGGGCGGCTTTGTTAAGACGATCGAGATCTCGGCGCTGTCGATCTTTTTCTCGCTCATCTTTGGCACGGTGCTGGCGCTCGTTAAAAGCTATGCGTCCCGCCCGTTCCGTATTCTGGTGAGCGCCTATATCGAGCTGTTCCGTTGCACGCCGAACCTGCTGTGGATCCTGTTTATCTACTTTACGGTGCAGGGTTTGGACATTGTGATTTCGACCATCGCCTTTACGCTGTTTACCAGCGCTGTTATGGCCGAGATTGTGCGCGGCGGCCTCAACTCGATTCCGCGCGGCCAGTTTGAGGCAGCGCAGAGCCAGGGCTTTGGCTTCTTTGCCACCATGCGCTACATCATTCTGCCGCAGACGTTTAAGACGATCATTCCGGCGCTGTTTAGCCAGTGCACGACCGTCATTAAGGACAGCTCGTATCTTTCGGGCATTAACGTGGCCGAGCTCATGTACACGGCAAACGTCGTGATGGCCCACGCGATCGACCTGTCGCAGGTGCTTATGCTCTACGGCCTGGTGTTTGCGATGTACTTTGTGCTCAACTTTGGTATCTCGCTGCTGGTGAGGGCGTATCAACGTCGTATCGTGGCAGCGTAGTCCTGCTTCCCCAAGCACGACACCTTGCCCCTCAATCGTCGCTTGCGTACATTTAGTACGCGGCGCTCCTCTTTCGGGGCAATCTGCCGCACTTGGGAAACCAGGACGGTCGTAAGTGACAAAATGGGAATCAGGAATCGCCTATTTCTCATTTGTTAGAAAGGAATCGCGATGAGCGATCTGGAGAACAAGAAGAGTCCTGTGGTCATTACCATCGCACGCGACTTTGGCGCCGAGGGTCACGAGATTGGTCGCATGCTTGCCGACGAGTTGGGGATTCCGCTGTACGATAACGAGCTGCTGGTGCGTGCGTCGCTGCGCGCGGGCGAGTCGCTCGATAAGATGGCCGCCTACGACGAGCGCCTGGCCGTGGAGAATATGGCGTTTCTGCCCGACCGCTACGATGCGCGTTCGTACTCGGACAAGTTGTTCCAAAAGATGAGCCAGGTGATTTTGGACCTGGGCGAGACCGAGAGCTGCATTATCGAAGGCCGCCTGTCCGATTACCTGTTGCGTAACAACCCCAACCATATTGCCGTGCTGGTGACCGCTCCCTTTGAGGACCGCGTCGAGATCGTGCGTAAGAAGCGTGGCCTCAACAAAAAGAAGGGCGCCAAGCTGGTCAAGCAGCAGCAGAAGGCGCGCGAGGCGTTCTATAAGCGCTACAGTGCCGGAAAGTGGAAGATGACGAGCGGTAAAGACATCGTCGTCAACCGCGCCAAGCTGGGCCGCGAAGGCTGCAAGGACGTCATCGCCGCAGCCTACCGCTACAAAGTAGCGCAGCTCGAAGGCTAACCGACCAAAACCACCACAAGGGGACATGCACCTTGTGGTGGTTTTTGTTTTAGGTAGAGAAAGTCAACTGGTTCTGCCGGGGCCGATCGCTCAAAGAACTCAAGGATGCTCAAAAAAATCAAAGATACTCAAATAAATTATAGATAGTAGGGGCATAATTAAGTTATATGAGTTAAAGGGAGGCTTTATGGCGGCACCGACGGCGTACAGGCAGGCAAATCCATTCACGCCGATGTTCGGACGTGTACCGGCGTATATGGCCGGTCGTGAGCAAATCATCGATGATATGGTGCTGGCGTTTGAAAATGACGACTCCGATCCCAATCTTTGCTCGGTTTTCTATGGTGCGCGTGGTACAGGTAAAACGGCGCTTTTGGCATATCTGTCGTACCGCGCCCAGCAAGAGGGCTGGATTACAGCGAACGTGACGGCCTCGGAGGGGATGCTCGAAGACATTTTGCAGCGCCTCAACGAATCAGCCGCCCATCTGATCGAAAAGCCCGCTTCTAGGCGTGTGAACAGTGTCGGCATTGCCCCCGTAGGAAGCATGAGCTGGGAAAACATCGATGTTGAATTTGAGGGCGCTAACTGGCGTACTAAGATGAACGCTTTGTTTGCTCAGCTTGAAGCGACTGACACCGGGGTGCTTATCGCCGTTGACGAAGTGGATGCATCGTTTGCGCAAATGACGGAGCTTGTTACTACCTACCAGCACTTTGTAAGCGAGAATAAAAAGGTAGCTTTGCTTATGGCAGGGCTGCCGTTTCGCGTGCTGGCGCTGCTGACGGGAAAATCGACATCGTTTCTTCGTCGCGCGGCTCAACATTCGCTGGGATCAATTTCACCGACTGAGGTAAAAGAAGCGTTTCGACTAACGATTGAGGACGGCGGCAAGACGATTTCTGATGAGGCGATCGACCTCGCTGCCAAGGCGATCGATGGTTTTCCATTTATGTTCCAGTTGGTGGGGTATCGGGCATGGAATGCTTCGCGCCAAGCCTCTGAGGTTTCTATTGAGGATGTCGAACGAGGCGCGAAACTTGCGCAAGAGGAGCTGGAATCGCGAGTTTTCGCTTCAACAGCGGCGGAACTTTCACGAGGGGACCTTGAATTTCTTCGTGCAATGAATCCGGTTGGGACGACGACCAGGCAAGAGCTGGCAGCGAGGCTTAAGAAGAGTTCCGGTTCGATTTCAACGTATAAAAAGCGTCTGGTAGAGGCTGGGGTAATTGAAGAGCCTCTACAAGGACGTTTTGAGTTTGCATTGCCAGGCTTTGGCCGATATGTCGCATCGCTTTACTAGAGGGTCGTTGCTGCGAAGGATCGCTTCGTGTCCCTTTACTGTCTCGATCTGTAACAATAAGCCTGCTTTTAGGGGCCTATCTGTTACAGACTGAGACAAACTGGCAGAGTGGCCTTCTGCTCCGCTCAAACCACCGCAAAGGGGGCCTTTGTGGTGGTTTTTGTTTTAGGCCGAGGGGAAGGCTTTGGTGAGACCGGCGCGCGTTTGCGTGTCGGTCTTTTGGTAGATAGAGCTCAGGTGACGCTGGACCATGCGCATCGAGATGCCGAGCTCCTCGGCGACCTGTTTAAGTGGACGTTCGTCCTGGGTTACGGCCATGAGCACGTCGACTTCGCGCGGGGTGAGAGCGTGGTTGGCGATGAAGGTCTGGCGCTGCTCCTCGATGGTGGGGGCGGCGAGTGCTTCTTCTGCCAGCTGCTCGCGTTTTCGCTCCTGCTCGGTTTGGGGCAGGCGGAACAGGCCGGCTGCCACGAATGCCGCGCAGGCGGCGACGAGCAAAACGAGCGCACCGATCATGATGAGGGCAACGTTGCCCGAGGTCACGAGAGCAAGCGAGATGCCCGACGTGGTGAATGCGCATACATTGTTGGCGGCGCGACCCATGCCGGCCCAAAGGGCGGGTGCATGCATGCGCGGTGCCAACTGCGTAAAGGTGGCGGTAAAGAACGTGACGAAAAAGCCCGAGCTCAGATAAAAGACGACAAGGCCCAGGTTGGGATTGGCCCCGGCCTCCACGGCCAGGATGGAAATGGTCGAGAGCACGGCGATGCCGAGCATGACAAGTCCCATGTAGCGACGCTCGGCAAGATCAAAGACGATGCCGGCGGCAAGGCCGCTTGCCGCCAAAAAGAGGCGCGGCCAGGTCTGCACGGCAATGGTGCCGTGGGCGTTGGAGAGCGTGACCACGTTGTCGAGGGTCGAGAACAAGCAGGCCAGAATCATGACGAGCGCGATACTCCAGCACGCCTGCTTGGCGAGGGCGTGCGAGGGCTCGGCAAAGGGATTGATGGTGGGGCTGGAGCTCTCGGCGGCCTTTTGGGGAACGACGCTGAGGACGGAGATGGCGATCGTCGCTGTGCCAAGGACGATGAGCTCTGCGATGCCACCGCAATCGAGCAGGTTGATGGCGAACTGCATCAGGATGCCCGCAGCATAGGCCGCTCCTGCGCCGGTGGCGAGCTTGGGGTCATCCTGGAATGTCAACGAAAAGGCGTGGTGAGTGGCGGCGCCCAGCAGGCCGAGCCCGAGGAATGCGAGGCATCCCAGAATCTCGAGCGCAAGCGGGCTCGTGGGGGACTGGATCTGAGTCAATCCCAAGATGGCGATGGGGACGGCGGCGCTGACAACTGCCTGAGGCTGGCCTTTGTGGTGCGCGTGCTCAAGCAACGGAGCGTATCCGATAAAGCCGATCACGCTGGTGCCAAGGATAAAGCCCTGTGCGATCACAACTCGTTCGGCACCAGCGAGCAGCCCGACGTTGACGTCGAAGCGAAACTCGGCGGCAAGGAAGGCGAAGGTGAAGAGCGCGAGTGCCAGAAGCGCGTTGATTTTAGGCTTACTCAGGTTCAAGAACGGTCCTTTGGGTGCACGAATAATCGTGTCCTCGATTGTGGCGTCCCTGGGACGCGTGTGTCGACAACGAAATCATTTTGAATTAAACCGCAGGTAGAGGCCTGGGTTCGCATCTACGAACCTAGGCATACGGAGTCATTTGGCACATCTTGGTGGTACAGGACCACCACAAAGGGGACAGGCACCTTTGTGGTGGTGTAATCCTTCGACCAAGGAGGTCGTTATGAACAGAAGTCACTTTGATAAGCAAACTCAGCATGAGCGCACCTGCTCGCTCATCCATGGAACTTGGCGCTGCGCGGGCGTAAGGATTGCCAGCGTTGGTGCGTGCGCGCTTATGGTCGGCCGGCTGCTGCTGCCGAGCGTGGCACTGGCGACGGAATGTGCCGATCCCGCCGCTGCAATGGGTGAGGTCGCCGCGGCTCCGGTGACGCCGGCGGTTACGGAGGATACGGCTGCAACGACCGCACCAGCTGCTTCGACCGCGCCTGTAACCGACGCTGCTCCGGCGGCGCAAGCCACCGTTGAGCCTCAGCAGACAATCCCAGCCGATGCCGCCAATGGGTCTAGCGGTGCGGCGCTCGCTGGGCAAAACGCTTCTGGCGACGACAACGCTGCCATGCCGGCGAGCAACGCCATCATGCCCTGCGGTGTGACCGATGTTGTTGGCGGCAGCGACGTTAGGGTCAATACGACCGTGGTTTCCCACTACACGAACTGCGGGCTTCCGGGCAACATCACGCTCGAAAAGGGTCAGTCGTACACCTATGATTTTCCCGATGTTGAGGGCGGCATGCCGGATGAGCCGCTCTGCGAACTTGTCGAAACCAAGTACTACCGGGCCGATGCTGCTTCGGGCACCCTGGCTGAAGTCCAGGACGCATCTATGTCCGATGTGACGGCCCGCTTTGAGCCTGTTGGCGATCACATGAGGCTGACGCTGACCTTTACGGGTGGCGCGGCAGGCGGCTCGTATCGGCTCACGCGCAATGAGGCTTTCTATATTGGCACGGCACTGGAGTATACCGGAACTGATTATGAAGGCAGCTCGACTATCCTCAACGAAACCAGGTACGATTATTACCTCCGCTACGTCATCAATAGCGAAATTACGCTCGATGCGTCAGAAAACGAAGCCCTCGAGAATTTGAACGTCAATGAAGTGAAAACCGACTATGCGCCCGGCGAGGCGCCGCGTGCGACCGCGACGATTCCTGCCGCCGATGCCGACAAGTACGAGATCGCCTATGAGTGCTGGGAAGAGATGGAGCTCGATATGGAATCCGGGGAGTCGGTACCCGTTGCCTTCTGGTATTCCGATCCCGCAAAGTACACGCCGGGCATGAAGAAGATTGACCACTTCGAAGAGGGAAAGTTCTACATGTACTCCGTTGAGCTGAGGCTCAAGGGCGACAATACCGTGGCCGATGACTGCAATATGAACGTCAACGGTCATTGGGCGCACCACATCAAGACCGACAACGGCGTCTTTGCGCCCAATGCTGACAATATGCTGTGCGAGCAGCCAATCGACGAACGGCGTGCCATCGACGTTATAGAGATCAACGGCGCCACGACCACCTTCAAGGCAGGCGATAAGCCTGTCTTTACGGCGAATGTTCCGACGGGCTCCAACTCCCTTCCTCAGTGTGAGTACTGGACGGGTAGCGACGGCAGCGAAGTGAACTCCCAGAAGTTCTGGGATCAGAACATTACAAACCACATCGACGCTTTTAAGCCTGGCGTGACCTATCGCTACGGTATCTACCTCAAGCCCGCGCGCGGATTCTACTTTATGCCCAACACCAAGCTGGTGATCAACGGCCAGGAGTGCGGCTACCAGATGGGCGAAGCGAGTGTAGTTGATCCCGAGAGCGGCTGTATCTTCACTCTGTGGCTCAACACCGATCTGACGTTTACGCCCGAGGCCACGCCGGCTCCGGTCGACCCCGAAAAGCCCGCGCCGCAGCCTGAAGTCAAGCCTGAGCCCAAGCCCGAGGTGAAACCTGAGACCAAGCCCGCGACAAAGCCGGTCACGACAACCACCACGGCCAAGACGGTTGAGAAAACCACGCAGGCCAAGAAGGGCGACGCTACTCTGGCTGCCACGGGTGACGCTACCGCAATGACGGTTACCGCCCTAGGCATCGCCGGCGCAACCGTAGCCGCCGCCGGCATCGCCGCAACCAAGCGCCGCAAGCGTTAGGTTTTGGCGGCGGCGCCCATCCTCGGCTTTGGCACAATCTCAATCTGTAACACCAAACTGCCCAAAACGGCTCTAGATGTTACAGATTGAGATGAACTGTTCGGTCGCCAACCTAACGTCTCGATCTGTAACACCTAGCGAGGAATTTGGGCTCTAACTGTTACAGATTGAGATAAAGAGGAGGCGGCTGGCGCAATATCTCGATCTGTAACAACTACAAGACTCGACGGGCTCCAGGTGTTACAGATTGAGACAAAACGACCGGGCAAGTCCCCAAACCACCACAAAGGTGCCTGTCCCCTTTGTGGTGGTTGGGCGGTCGGCATAGAAAAAGTCCCCGCCGGGCGTGTGCTCGACGGGGACTTTGCCGTTTAGCGGCTAGCGCTGCGGGTGATTACTCGCCCAGCAGGCTCTTGGTGATGGAGGCAGCGGCCTTCTTGCCGGCGCCCATCGCCAGAATGACCGTAGCGGCACCGGTGACGATGTCGCCGCCGGCCCAGATGCGGGGATCTGTGGTCTGGCCGGTCTCCTCGTCGGCGACGATGTAGCCCCACTTGTTGAGCTCCATCTTGCCGCCGATCTTCTTTGCGAAGGGGTTGGCGTTGGTGCCGATAGCCGAGATCGCGACGTCGCAGGGAATCTCCTCGATGGCGCCCTCGATGGGCACCGGGCGACGACGACCGGACTCGTCGGGCTCGCCGAGCTCCATCTTCTGGACCTTGACGGCGCACACGGAGCCGTCCTCGCCAGCGACAAACTCGAGCGGGGAGACGAGCGGCAGAACCTCGACGCCCTCGGCCTTAGCATGGTGCAGCTCGGCGCGACGGCAGGGCATCTCGTCCTCGGTACGACGGTAGGCGATGATGGCGTGCTCGGCGCCCAGGCGCTTGGCGGTACGGACGGCGTCCATAGCCACGTTGCCGCCACCAAAGACGACGACGTTCTTGCCGTGCTTGGTGGGGGTGTCGTACTCGGGGAACTTGTTGGCCTTCATCAGGTTCACGCGGGTGAGGTACTCGTTCGCGAAGAAGACGTTGGGCAGGTTCTCGCCGGGGACGTTGAGGAACTTGGGCAGGCCAGCGCCGGTCGCCACGTAGATGGCGTCGAAGCCCTGCTCGAACAGCTCCTCGGCCGTGGCCATGTTGCCCACGACGGAGTTGTACTCAAACTTGACGCCCATGTCCTCCAGGCCGTCAATCTCGCGCTTGACGACTGCCTTGGGCAGACGGAACTCGGGGATGCCGTAGACCAGCACGCCGCCGCCGGTGAAGAAGGCCTCGAAGACGGTGACGTCAAAGCCGTTACGGGCGAGCTCGCCGGCGCAGGTGATGCCGGACGGGCCGGAGCCGACGACGGCGACCTTCTTGCCGTTCTTGGGGGCCATCTTGGGCGTGGAGGCGAGCTCGGGGCGGTCACCCAGGAAGCGCTCGAGCTGGCCGATGGCCACGGGCTCGGACTTCTTACCACGGATGCACTTGCCCTCGCACTGGTTCTCCTGCGGGCAGACGCGGCCGCAGATGGCGGGAAGCATGGAGTCCTCGCGGATGGTATCGAGAGCGCCGCCGAAGTCCTTCTCGCGGATCTGCTCGATAAAGCGGGGGATGTTGATGTTGACGGGGCAGCCCTCAACACAGAACGGCTTCTTGCAGTTGAGGCAGCGCTCGGCCTCGGCCAGCGCCATCTCCTCGGTGAAGCCCTTGTCGACGGGGCGGAAGTCGCAGGCGCGCTCGGCAGCCGGCTCCTCGTTATCGGGGGTACGGGGCGACTTCATATCGGCAACGAAACGACCGTTAACTAGTGGCATGCGCAGCTCTTTTCCTCATAGGCCTTGAGGGACTCGCCCTCTTCGGAACGGTAAGCGGCCTGGCGGGCACGAAGGTCATCCCAGTCGACCAGGGTGGCATCGAAGTCGGGGCCGTCGACGCAAGCGAACTTGGTCACGCCGCCCACCTCGACGCGGCAGCAGCCGCACATGCCGGTGCCGTCAACCATGATGGGGTTGAGCGACGCGGTGATGGGGGTGTCGTACTTCTGGGCGGTGAGGGTCGAGAACTTCATCATCGGAACGGGGCCGACGCAGAAGACCTGGCTCACGGCCTTGTCCTGCAGCAGGCGCTCCAGCGGAGCGGTGACAACGCCCTGCTCGCCGTAGGAGCCGTCGTCAGTGGTGATGTGGATGTGGTCCTCGTCGAGGAGCTCGCGGAACTGGTCCTCCATGAGCAGGAGGTCCTTGGTGCGGGCGCCCATGATGGCGTGCACCTCGTGACCGGTCTCGACCAGGTGCTTGGCGACCGGGAAGGCAATTGCCAGGCCGACGCCGCCGCCAATGACGGCGCAGGGGCCCTCGGCCATCTCGGTGGGAACGCCCAGCGGGCCCACGACGTCGCGCAGCGACTCGCCGGCCTCGTAGGTGGACAGCATCTCGGTGGTCTTGCCGATCACCATGAAGATGAACTCGACCCAGCCCTCGTCACCGTTCCAGCCGGCCAGGGTAAACGGGACGCGCTCGCCCGTCTCGTTGGCGCGAACCATGAGGAACTGTCCAGCGTGCGCATGCTTGGCGATTGCAGGCGCCTCGATGCGGAACTTGAACACCTTCTCCGAGAACTGCGTCTTCTCCAGGATCTTATACATAGAACCCCTCTCTTGTTAGGGCCGCCGAACCGTGCCTCCACGGAAATGGACGGTAGCCCGAATAAAACCGTACGCGCACAGGCGTTGTGCAGACATACGGTGCAAATTATACCCTCATGGACATGTCGCTTACGTGTGTCTTCGGCGGTTGGGAGCAGGGTTTATCCACTTCGGCCTACCAAACAGGGGCAGGTATATTTTGGTCAGTTTTATCGGGTAAAACGGCAAAGGGGGCCGGCCTCGGGTTGTGATGAGGCCGGCTCCCTTTGGGGTGCTATGTGCGTATGGCGGCGCGCGGTTTATTACGATGCCGCAAATGGAGCGTTTCCGCAGGTGAAACCTGACAAAATAAACCTATCCCTAAATGATAGGTTTTAGTGCTTGCCGTTGGCGGAGGCGGCGCCGTTGACATGGTCGCGGGCATAGACCACGCCGTGCACGATCGCCAGGCCGGCGGCGTCGGCCGCGCGGGCGCAGGTGTCCTGGAAATCCTCGGCCTCGCGGGCGCGCAACTGCTTAAGCACGTAGTCGGCGACGGCCATCTTGCCGGGAGGGTTGCCGATGCCGGTGCGGATGCGGCTGAAGTCGCGGCTGCCCATCTTGTCGATGATGGAACGCAGGCCGTTGTGGCCAGCATGGCCGCCGCCCACCTTAACGCGTACGTCGCCGGCGGGAATATCGAGCTCGTCGTGGATTACGAGCAGCTCTTCGGCCTTAATTTTGTACTCGCGGCAGAGCTTGGAGATGGGGCCACCCGAGGTGTTCATGTACGACTGCGGCTTGACCAGCACAATCTGGCGCTTGCCGCCCTCTTCCTCGGCATCGTTGATATTGATGAGCGCGACCTCGGCGCCTGCCTGGTTTTTCCAGTACGTGACGCCGGCCTGACGGGCCAACTCGTCGATTGCTTTGAAACCTGCGTTGTGGCGGGTCTCGGCATACTCATCGCCAGGGTTGCCAAGCCCGGCAACCATGCGAATCTTGAGCGGCTGTGCAGCTGCCATGTTTGTCCTTTCGTTGATTTGTCGCCTGCTATGGTGAGCGACCCTGCTGCCGCTGTCAAATGGAGGGCGATTGAGGTTGTTTGGGGGCGTTTGGACGGCCGTCGAAATCCGAGGTGGACAGCTAGTTCAGATACGTATAAGTTCTGAGGACTCGAATTGCTCAATTCAATGCCGATGCGTTGTTTTGGAGCTTTAGTTAGCCCATATGACGCCGTTTTGAAGTCTACCCTGCCTTCAAATAGGGCGAATGGTATAGAGATAGCTGCAAAACAGCCTAATTCAATATGTCTAGTTATACGTATTTGAACTAACTGTCCAGCCCTGTTTGACGGCGCACGGGTGATTCGCCGTTTAGACCGGTGCAAGGCCGATTCCGGCCCGCAGAGCGTTGAGCCAAGCGGCCTGACGCTTGCGATAGCCCTTGATGCGATATCGGAATCGGACTCCCGCGAGTCGATGCATCGTTTGGGCGAAGGCTTCGAGTGCAACAAGGTCTTTCATTTGGTCGCGATTGATAACCAGGACGTGGATGCCCATTGCCTTGAGGCCATTATTTCGATTGCCATCGTGGATGCGAGCGTTTTGAAGCCCATGCCCTATTCCGTTGTATTCGCTGTCGACTCCGGCTGCGGGGCAATACAGGTCGCAGATGGCGTAAGGGATGCCGGAGGACATGTTGACCGCAAGGGTGTCGAAGTCGATTCGATAGTTGAGTAGCAAGCCTCCCATAGGTAGGCTGCATCACCCGAAACCGCCAAAGCGCATGGGTGCTCCGAGAACGGCAAACATTAGGGATTCGGCTGGGGATGCGGATCCGGCCCGGGCGAGTTTAACGGCCGTGCGAAACGAGGCGTACGAGCTACTTTTGGCGAACCGTGCGACCGCCTCGAGCTCTTCGATGGTCGTGGCGGGCTCGCATTTGTAGTGTGCCTGTTCATAGCGGGTTTCGTTCTGTTGCTCGGCCACCGACTGGTTGCCCAGGCAATCAAGATCGCCCGTCGCTGCGCAGCCATCGCCCTTGGGCCAGATGTCGTCATGGGCAATGGGGTATGTTGCCCCGGGAGGAAGGGAGTAGGTTCCGAGCAGTTCCATGAGAAGCATCAAGGTTTTGGCGACTGATTCATTTTTGGAACAAAGCATGGCTGTCACGGCGGGAGACGTTGCGTAGATGTCGGCCTCGACGCGCATAATTGCACCTTCAGGAAGCGGAGCGGAGAGAATATGCTGAAGAAGTCGCTTGTCGGGGCGTCTGTTGTCTTCGTCTGAAACGAGAAGATCGAGCAGTTCGGAATCATCTTCATTCCAGGCATCGAGTATCGAAAGTGCGCCAAAGTCGATTGCGTCATTATTGGGAATGCAGCTAGCCAAGGCCTGTGCTTGCTGTTCACTATCAACGAAGTCCCAGGGTAGGGCAGAGTACGCCCGTCGTGCGCGACGAATTGCGCGGAGGGCGGAGAAATGTGAAATCACGGTCGTCATAGCTATAACGTACTAAGTTGGAGGCAGAATGCGACCGCCATACCGTTCTTTTCGCTCAGCGGGGCGCTGCGCGCCACGAACGGCTGGGCGTTATGAAATCGGTGGAATCGGTCGAGGGGATTACAGGAAATTGAGCTCTGCCGCGAAGGTTGACGATATCTACTGGACAGTTAGTTCAGATACGTATAAGGCGGCGGGCGTTCGAGGCGTTTCTAAGGGCCTTTGAGGGCGATTTGAGGATAAATATGCAGCGGTTGTACTCGAAAACGATGAGCTTTGGACGGTATGGCATCCGCCGGGGAGCTCAGAAGGCTCCGAACGGCCCTTTGGAGCTTTAGAAAAATACGTATCTGAACTAATTGTCCAGGGAAGGTTGGCGAGGGATAGAAAAGGGTCGGAAGCGAGCTTCCGACCCTTTAAAAACACCAAAGATGATGAGATGCACGCTGGATTACAGCGCGAAGTCGCCGCCGACGAGCGTGGAGACGGGCTCCTCGTGGTAAACGGCGGAGATGGCCTGGGCGAACTCCTCGGCGACCGAGATGGTCTTGATCTTGCCGCCCACCTCGACGGGAATAGCGTCGGTGACGACGCACTCGACGATCGGGGCGTCGTTCAGGCGCTCGATGGCCGGACCGGAGAAGATGCCGTGGGTGGCGCAGACGTAGATGTCGCCAGCGCCCATAGCCTTGAGCTCCTTGACGTTGGCGCACAGGGTACCAGCGGTGTCGATCATGTCGTCGTTGATGACGCAGGTCTTGCCCTTGATGTCACCGATGATGCCCATGACCTCGGCGGCGTTGTGGCGCGGACGGCCCTTGTGGGCGATGGCCAGGTCGCAGCCGAGCATGTCGGACAGCTTCTTGGCGGCCTTGGCGCGACCCACGTCGGGGGAGACGACAACCAGGTTGTCGGTGTCGAAGTGCATGTCGTTGTAGTACTGGCCAAACAGCGGCAGTGCGGACAGGTGGTTGACCGGGATATCGAAGAAGCCCTGGATCTGACCCTGGTGCAGGTCGAGGGTGATGATGCGGTCGACGCCGGCGCGCTCGAGCAGGTTGGCGACGAGGCGGGCGGTGATGGGCTCGCGCGGGCCGGCCTTGCGGTCCTGGCGGGCATAGCCGTAGTGGGTGATAACGGCGGTGATGGAGCGGGCGGATGCGCGCTTGGCAGCGTCGGTGGCGATGAGCAGCTCCATGAGCATGTCGTTGACGTTGCCGCCAGCCACGGACTGAATCAGGAAGACGTCGGCGCCGCGGACGGTCTCGTCGTAGCGGGCGTAAATCTCACCGTTGGCGAACTGCTTTAGCGTAAGGCCCGAAAGCTCGACCCCAAGGTACTCAGCGATCTTCTGAGCGAGGGGACGGTTGGAGGAACCGGAATACACGCGGATGGACTTGCGCATATTCTCCGACTTCTCGGGATCATTAATCGGCATTACCCTTCTCCTTTATACATCGAATGCCATATAGATGCCTTTTTGCATTGTAACCGTGCGGCGGGGTTTATCGAGTCTTGATAACGTCTTTACCGTCAACGGACACGAACCGACCACTCATCCGGTCGCGCAGGTCACGATAGAAAAAGGAGCCGTCCCCGTGGGAACAGCTCCTTTTGTGCTTGGCGAAACGTTATGCCTCGTCGTCCTCGTGCAGACGGCGGCGATAATCGGCGGCCCAGCCCTCAATATTTACCTGACGGGCGCGGCCCAGACCGAGTGCGTCGGCCGGGACCGGCTCGGTGATGACGGAGCCGGCGGCCACGAGTGCGCCGTCGCCAATCTGGGCGGGCGCGACCATCATGGTGTCGGAACCGATGAAGGCATCCTTGCCGATGACGGTCTTGTGCTTGTGGACGCCGTCGTAGTTGCAGGTGATGGAGCCCGCGCCCACGTTGACGCCGGAGCCCATGGTGGTGTCGCCGATGTAGGACAGGTGGGGCACCTTGGAGCCCTCGCCGATCGTGGACTTCTTAATCTCCACGTGCGTACCGGCCTTGGATCCGTCGAGCATGTGGGTGCCCGGGCGCAGGTAGGCGCGCGGGCCGCAGTCGACGCCGTTCTCGATGACGGCCTCGATGGCGATGGTCTCATCGATGATGCAGCCGCTGCCGACAGTGGTGTCGGTGAGGCGGCTGTTGGGGCCGAGCTGGCACTCCTCGCCCACGGTGACGTGGCCGATCAGATGCGTCTGCGGCCACACGACGGTGTCGCGGCCGATGGTGGCGTCGGGGCCGATCCAGGCCTGCGTGGGGTCGATGAAGGTAACGCCCTCGGCCATCCAGTGCTCGTTGATGCGGTCGCGCGCGATGGCGGTGAGCTGCGCGAGCTGGATACGGCTGTTGACGCCCAGTCCGTCGCGGTAGTCGTCGCAGTGGAAGATGGAGACCGCCTGGCCGTGACCCTTGAGGATTTCGAGCATGTCGGGCAGGTAGTACTCGGACTGCGCGTTGTCGTTGCCGATCTCGTTAATGTGTGCGGCAAGCTGCGCGCCGTCGAAGGCGTAGCAGCCGGCGTTGCACTCGAGCAGCGTGGCGGCCTGCTCGGGCGTGCAGTCCTTCTGCTCGATGATGCGCTCGATCTGACCGTCGGCGCCCAGCTTGATGCGGCCGTAGCCAAAAGGATCGGGCGGGGTCATGGTCATGACGGTGCAGGCGAGCTCGCCGGTGGCGACGGTCTGCGCGAACTTGGCGACGGTGCCGGCGGTGATGAGCGGCAGGTCGCCGTTGAGCACGACGACGGGGCCTTGCGTGATGCCGCAGGTCTCGAGCGCGACCTTTACGGCGTGGCCGGTGCCCAGGCGCTCGGTCTGCTCGACGCACTCGACCTTGGTGGCGCTGTTGGCGTAGGCGCCGTCGATAAGGGCGCGCATCTCGTCGGCGTGGCTGCCGATGACGACCACGACGCGGCTGCAGCCGGCCTTGATGGTGGCGTCGACGATCCACTGGACCATGGGCTTACCCAGGATCTTGTGCGAAACCTTGCAGTGGTTCGACTTCATGCGGGTGCCCTCGCCGGCGGCGAGGATAATTGCGGTTGCGTCCATGTGATCTCCTGTTACGTTATAGAGACGTGTGTTTGGAAACGATACACGGCGCAATATGATACCGCAGGCATATGATGAGCGCGTAACGATTGGTTTGCGGCGGTTGAGGCTTGCGCCGCCGGCGTGGCGTTTGCGCTGGTTGTGTATGGCGGCGGCGCTGGCGTTTGAGCGAGGGATGGGGGTGCCCGTGGACAACATACAAGAGGAGTTTGGCGGCGAGCCCGTCGCGGCGTTCTCGATGTCGCATCCGGCTGTGCCGGCACTCTATATAGTGCTGACGCTGGGGCTCACCATGTTCTCGATGCAACCGGTGCTGATTGCGCTGTCGCTTGCGGGCGGGCTGGCGTACGGGCTTGCGACGCGCGGTGCTGCGCGCACGTTGGGGGCGCTTCGCTGGCAGCTGCCGGTGATTTTGATCATTGCACTGGTCAACCCGCTGTTTAGCGCCTCGGGCTCGACGGAGCTGTTTCGTATTGGCATGCGCGCGGTGTATCTAGAGAGCATGGTTTACGGCCTGTGCATGGGCGGACTGTTTGTGGCGAGCGTGCTGTGGTTTGAGGCCGCGGCGTCGATGCTCGAATACGACAAGGTGCTCGCGCTGCTGGGCAATGCCGCACCGGTGATTGCGCTCATGATCTCGATGTGCATGAGGCTTATCCCGCAGTTTTTGCGCCGCGGTCGTACGGTGCTGGCGGTGCAGGATGCGATTGATGTGCCGGGCCGCGCGCCCACCGATCCCGTGCGATCGCGCCTGCGGGCGTCGAGCGTGTTGATGGGCTGGGGCATGGAAGATTCGCTGGAGCGCGCGGACGCGATGCGCTCGCGCGGGTGGGGCGCCGCGACGCGTCGTACGACGTATGCGCGGTATCGACTGGGGCGCAGCGACGTTGCCGCGCTGGTTGGGCTTGCACTGTTTGGTGCTGCCGCGGTGGCGGTGGCGTGGACTGCGACGACGCAGTATTCGTTTTATCCGCAGCTCTCGGTGCCGGCGCCGTGGCCGGGCTATGTTGTGTACGCTGCCTGGATGGTGCTGCCTTGTGCGTTGCACGCGATTGATGAGAAGAGGTTTGGCTGATGGCTCGGTTGGATAGGGGCCCGGTGTCGGGCGCGGCGTGCGGCCCGGATATGCCGGCGATTGAGGTGCGGAGCCTGAGCTTTGCCTACCCCGATGCTGATACTGCGGTGCTCGAGGGGCTCGACTGGTCTGTTCCCCAAGGTGCGTTTGCGCTGCTTATTGGCGGTACCGGTTCGGGCAAGTCGACGCTGCTGTCGCTGCTCAAGCCCGAGATCGCTCCAGCGGGCGAGCGCACTGGCGAACTGCGCGTGCTGGGCGAGCCCGTCGCCGACATGGATGTGCGGGCATCGGCGGAGCGCGTGGGCTATGTGTTCCAGGATCCCGAGAACCAGATCGTGTGCGAAACCGTGTGGCACGAGATGGCGTTTGGCCTGGAAAACTTGGGGCTAGCACGTGATGAGATGCGTCGCCGTGTTGCCGAGACCAGCTATTTCTTTGGTCTGGAAGATTGGCTTCACCGCGATACTGACACGCTTTCGGGTGGCCGCAAGCAGCTGCTGTCGCTTGCCGCCGTCCTGGCGCTGCGCCCGCGCGTGCTGCTGCTCGACGAGCCCACGTCTCAGCTCGATCCCGTTGCTGAGAAGTATTTTCTGCACGCGCTGTTTCGTGTGAATCGCGAGCTGGGCTGCACGGTTGTTGTGGCGACGCATCAGCCGCGCCCAATGCTCGAATACGCGACGTGTGCGTACCGGATTGAGGATGGCCGCGTGCACGAGGCGGCGGATATGGCATCTTTGGGACGCCGAGAATCGCTGTTTTCCGATGACATGTTGGGGTGGGGTGCCA
>OLOP01000815.1_pt1 | contig 22512 bp, 18 predicted proteins | sample 1672381 | NCBI WGS metagenome assembly OLOP01 (sample SAMEA3136678, study PRJEB25190) | human gut metagenome | biome: human gut; feature: human-associated habitat; material: faeces | place: Austria | collected 2013 | reverse complement strand
ACTATCACTTATTTAAGTGATATTGGTTGTCTGGAGATTCAGGGGGCCAGTCTATTTACCTCTTGCTGAGATTGATAAACTGATTAACTAAGTTATCTGCATTATCAGTTTTAGACAGATAATTGTTATTGTTAACTGACCAGATAATTAAGGGAACATATGGAAATAAAGACACGGAGAGAAACCAGGCAGACGTTGGCGCAGTGGTTTGAAGAGAAGGGAAGGCAGGCGGTTAGACAGGAAGTAAGACAGGAATTCGCCCAGCGTTTTCTGAATAAAGGGATGTCTCGGGAAGACGTTGCAGAGGTGACAGCTTTATCTCTTGCAGAGATTGATAAGCTAATTAACTCTAACTAAGTTGTCTACGATATGAATAATTGCTTACAGATGACGTGGCAATGAATAACTGGCGCCATCAGCCGTAGCGCCAGTTAAGTATTACACCAGCTCGACTATTTTGTTGTCGATCAGGCGGGCATCGCCAAGCCAGGCGGCTACCAGAATCACTGCACGTTTGCTGTTTTCAGAGACTTCCAGCAATGTGTCGGCATCACGAATCTGAATATCATCGGCGCGGAAGCCTTTTTCATTCAGTTCTTGCCCGGCAATAGTAATAATTTCATCGAGATCCCGTTCGCCAGCCTGCAATTTGTCGGCAATCGAACTTAAAACCTTGTACAGACCAGGCGCAATTTTGCGTTGTTCCGCCGTCAGATAACCGTTACGGGAACTCAGCGCCAGACCGTCTTTGGCGCGCATAATTGGCACACCGACAATCTCAATATCAAAGCCCATATCAGCAACCATTTTGCGGATCAGCGCCAGTTGCTGAAAATCTTTTTCACCGAAGCAGGCGATGTCCGGCTGGACCAGATTGAACAGCTTACTGACGATAGTCGACACGCCGCGAAAATGCCCCGGACGGCTGGCACCTTCCAGCATGGTAGAAAGGCCGGGAACATCAACATAGGTGTGGGTTTCTGTACCGTTCGGGTAGATCTCTTTTACCGAAGGGGCGAAAACTAAATCCACTTTACGTTTGTTTAGCTTCTCGCAGTCTTCCTGCAAGGTCCGTGGATAACGTACCAGGTCTTCCGGGCGGTCGAACTGCATCGGGTTAACGAAAATACTGACGACGACCACATCGGCGCGGGCTTTGGCTTCGTCGACCAGTTTCATATGGCCATCGTGCAGGTTACCCATGGTTGGCACCAGCGCCACGCGCTTACCTTCCATGCGCAGGCGGCGAATTTGCTGACGCAGCAGCGGCAGGGTTTCGATAATTAACACAACGTGACTCCTTAATGGAAACTGTGTTCTTCGCCCGGATAAACGCCGGACTCCACTTCAGCCATATACTGCCGCACAGCCGCGCGGATGTCGCCCGTTTCGGCGAGGAAATTTTTAGCGAATTTAGGAATGTGGCCGCCGGTAATACCAAAGGCGTCGTGCATCACGAGGATCTGCCCATCGGTGACGTTACCCGCACCAATACCGATAACCGGGATCGCCAGCGCTTCGGTAATGCGTTTTGCCAGCTCAACCGGCACGCACTCCAGTACCAGCAGTTGTGCCCCAGCAGCTTCTAAGGCTAATGCATCGCTGAGCAGTCGATCGGCCGCTTCATCGCCGCGCCCCTGGACTTTGTAGCCACCGAAAATATTCACTGACTGTGGGGTTAAACCTAAGTGACCACAAACAGGAACGGCACGTTCGGTCAGCATTTGTACGGTTTCTACCAGCCACTCACCGCCTTCAATTTTGACCATGTTGGCCCCAGCACGCATAACCGTTGCGGCGTTTTCAAAGGCTTGTTCTGGTGTGGCATACGCCATAAACGGCAGATCAGCCAGCAGCAGGCAGTTTGGCGCACCGCGACGTACGGCAGCAGTGTGGTAGGCGATATCGGCAACGGTAACTGGCAGAGTGGAGTCATGCCCCTGAACCGTCATGCCCAGTGAATCGCCGACCAGCATGACGTTAAGCCCTTCATCGGCAAACAGTTTTGCGAAGCTATAGTCGTAAGCGGTGATGGTCGCGAAACGTTTTTTGTCCTGCTTGCATTTCTGCAATGAAGCAATAGTGGTTGGTTTCATAACGTATCCTGATAAGTAATGTCGTGCTGTCTGGCATTTTATCAGTCACATTGGTGGGGGCAATGATTTATCAATTACCGCACCGCCAGATGATAGCGGTGCGGTAATGTCATCAAGGATAGGTTACCTGGAAGGTACTGGTGGCTTTGAATTCACCGGATTCGATAGCGATATTTCCGTCTTGTTTTAACGTTGCCTGGAAGTGAAGAGGCTGTGATGTGCCGCTGCCTTGATTAGGGTAAACACCATCGGAGGTGTCATCTTCGGTTTCATAATCTTTATAAATAGAGGTTGCATCGTTAGGTTTTAATGTCATTAGCGGATTTTTACTGGTTGCTAATCCTTCAATGAGTACGCCAACGCCTTTAGCAGCAGTACTTCCGGTAAGCGTATTGCCAAGCAGTTGTGTATTTTCAGTACCTACTTTTCCAGTGACGAGTTTTGTTTCAATATTACGCACACGAATACAGTTCTGAAGCGAAATATCAAAGGGAACAGGTGAAGCACCATTTTTAATTGTCCCGGAACTATACTCTCCCATTCTAACCGTTGAACCATTGACTGATGATCCGGTAAGTATGGAGGTAAAACATGTTGGTAAGGTTAATTTGACATTATTCAGTGTGAAATTGACATAAAGGTGATGGCTATGATCTACGACTCTGGTACCTGGACTGTAGGCCTTAAACGCATAAAGGTAATCGGATGAACTGGATAACTGGACTTGCTGATTAAGTGTAGGATCGAAACTAGCATCTGTATAAAATTCAACAGTTATGTCGTGTACAACACCACCAATAGCCCAAAACTTATTGTAGCTGTCTGCTTTGTTGCAACCCTTGGTTTGTAGATCGTTGTCTGTTATGGAGAAGTGAAATTCTTGCACTGCAGTGTCTCCGATATAGATTCCTGGTGATTGAATATCAGTTGTTGTATTGTATGCAGACCAGACCCTTGATATTAACATGGTGTAATACAGACCAGGAACAGATGTCTTAAAGAGTTTATGTCCACCATAATCTTTACCTGAATAAACCATGGCATTTTCAATTCTTATTGGCCCAGGATTTGCTCTGTCAGATGTATTACAGTAAAGAATACCACTCGGACCCGTGTCCAGGTATGACCAGTACATTTTTACCCCTGTCGGGCCGAGTTGCGTGGGTTTATAAAAAACCAGGTTGCTTGCTGTTGATGTGTAATTAAAGGTTACCCGTGCAGCAGTGGAAGGTCCTTTATAATTATCAACTCCTGCATTATTTCCCACAATAAAACTTGTATATGCACTAACTGTATAACAACAAGAATACAGTGCTAAAAAAAGAAAGTATCTGAAGAGTGTCTTCATTTTTACTCCAGTATTGAGTTTTTGTTAGAGTTGGTGTTATTTTTGTTCGTTATTCGTAGTAAATATCAACTAACACATGGCTCATAAATTGACCAGATGTAACACTCAATGCAGGATCAATTTTTTGCATTCGGGTGCTAAATTTCCAGGACGAACCATTCATGTCATCCGACATTACTGGATAAACGGAACGAGAACCGCCTGAAGCATTAAGAACATTGAATATATTCGCCGAATCCTGGATGGAAAATATAACCACTCCTACATTACTCGCCCCTGACGAAATTTCATTGGCAAATATTTGTCGGGAACCATTAGCCATTGCACCACTTTGTGCCCTAAAGTCTATGTGTAGTTGATTTAATACATTTCCTGTTCCCTGAAATGCACAGTCTTTCACCGATATGGTGAACTCTTTACCACCAGGCTGATAACTCTCGGGAGAAATATTACCAGCAAAATAGCCCACGCCAACCACACCCAGATCTATATTTCCCTGATTACTGATACCGCTCTGGCAAGTGCTGTTTTTTACATTCGCAGTTAAATTAATATCCTGCCCGGCGAAGGCCGAAAAGGAAGTAGTGAATATGAATGCCAGGAACAGACCTGTTTTTTTCTTAATTTTACGTTTAGAGGAAAGCATAATCAGTTCCTGAATTCGACGTGCCGTTAGTTGTATGTCACAGAGAAAGTTGCTGGTGCTGAAAATGTACCCGCAGTAACATCGCTTACGGTTTTACTCTTATCCACGACCAGACGAGCACTCATCGGATAATCTACAACTGTATTCCCCGTGGCTGTGGCAATAGACACTTCCTGATCGGCTGGGGTAACGCAACTGAATTGTGTGGCACTACCAACTGCTGGAGTGCTCGTATTCCACACTTCAACCGCAACAGCACTTGCTTTATCGCTAGCCGTGGAGCCATTAGCAAAACCGAGGCCGTCGTTACTTGCTCCTTCACAGGTGGCACGTTTTGTCAGTTTAATCTTAGCTTTTTTGCCAGGTATCCCCGCGCAGTCTTTAAACTGTAATTTAAAGGTTTTGATTTTTGTTTTTGCATTGATTTCAGAAATATAAACATCGCCAAAAGCAACGACAGAAATGGTTTGATCATTATCATCAACCAGACTGGCTGTACAGGTTCCCATTTCTACCGTGGTTTTTACATTTAATTTAACGCTATCAGTCGCAGCAAATGACGAAAAAGTGAGTACTGATGCCGCCAGAATAGTTGCAGTCGATAATCCAAAACGTGAAGGTTTAAATTTCATCATTGTCATCCTTGTTATTCATAGGTGAAATTGAAAATTGCCTGAGCACGAAAGTCTCCGGGTATCCCCTCACCTGCGCTCGTTTCACGTAGTGCCACGGTCATTTCCAGACCTGTGGTACTAATTTCTGTTGCACTCCAGCGTATTTTTTCTGCGCTGTTTGGTTTTAAAAATGTTTCATCACCAGCATTACGTTTTTTGAACCCCATACCGATATAACTGGTGGTTGATGTGGTGTCTGAAGACAGCGGTATAACAAGTCTATCAAAGGTTCGGGACCCATTACCTGACAATGTAGTATCAATATGGCTGATACCTGCACTGCAACCACTGGCTACCATCGTAAAGTCAGCCTGGGCCCTGGTGGTTTTATTTACTATTTGATCCAGACCCATATTGGGTAATGTTAACGTATAACTGTCATTTCCGTCTTCGGTGACATTATTACCGGTTATCTTAATATTACATGTTGTCGCTTTAACTGTGGCCGTAAAATCGACATTTATATCGGTAGCAAATACACCTGGAGATAACAGTATCCCTGTCAGTATCGCGAATTTATAGGGTGCTATTTTTATCATGTGAAATTCCTTGTTGTTACTGTATCTGACAACTAATTCCATTCAGAATAATAGTTTGTGTTAATTTTTGTTGATCCGCTGTTTGCTTATAATGGGCAATACATGCGACAGGTTTACCCTCTTCAACCCAGTTTATGCGGATATTACCTTGCTGTTCGATGCCTCGAACAAAAGCTTGTCCGCCCTGGCCGACGTTACCAATCATGTTATTTTGTTCATCAAAGATATCCGCCGCGAATGGAATATTTTTACCGTCATTACGCTTAATATTCATGATTGCCGATTGTCCCTGGACAGTTTCAAAATCGGCGAAGACAACAGAGCCCTGACGAGGGACGGCAATTGCACTGGTAGATTTCATTTCTACATCATTTTCGATTCCGCTAATGTCCAGAGCGATACGGTTTTCGTGATATGGCGAGAGGGCGCTGGTCACGCCGTATCCCCAGCGGTCTACTGTACTGTTGCCATAGTTAATGCGCGCACCTTTTGCTCCAGGTGCTTGTACAACGGCAAGCGTGTCGGAGTCGCTAAAACTATCGTTACTGAATGTCAGGCCGCCGCTGTGCAGCACGAATCCACCGTCAGTATTAAGCGAGAATTGACGACTGTTATCGCTACTTGCGGAAACGGAACCAGCAAGCGTTCCCCAGGGAGATTCGTAACTGGCATAACCACCGATATAACTTAAATCGTCACTGGCTTTCATCATTGTATAGCCGGTGTTTACGCTGTAACTGATGCGATTTGCGTCGCTAAAGCCACTGCTGCTGATGTTGAGCTGATTATTGCCTTTAAAATCACTATTTAACTGAGTATCAATACTCTGAAAACCGGAATCGCGATGGCTTGTGCCTAATAATTTTTCAATTGGAATGGTGAAACTTAGGTAGATGCTATCATCCGTTTCACCGTCCTCATTCCATGAACGTTGTGCACTGATGCTGTAACTCCCCCAGGAAGCGCTATTACTGTAACCAATAGAGTAATTGCTGCGATTTTGCCCGGAAGCCCAGTAATCTGACCAATCCCCAGTGAGATAGAATGAACCGTAATCCTGTTTCTCAAATTTCAGCGGTTGGCTAATGCTGACCGTCACCTGATTTTTCATGCGAGAGTAGTTACGCATGGTTTGCGGTTCGAGGTCCTGTTCCGGATGTTTTACTTCGTCGATTAAAGTCAGTGCGTCGTTAAGGCCAAGGTAATTCTGCGTTGAATAGCGATAAGCCGCGATATTTAGCGATGTATTGGTATTTTCGAATAATTTGTTCCAGGAGAGGCGATAGCTTTGCCCCTGGTAGGTTTTATCATCCGGAATGTTGACATTTGAATGGGTGATATCGAATGAAAAAGCACCTATAGCGGTATTCAGGCCCAGACCCAGTAATCCGGCAGTGTAATGATTGTCAGTAAGTTGGATCCCGGTATAACCGGTCAGATAGTTGTTTAAACCGTAGTAATAACTGGCCTGAAGGAGATTTGGCTCGTCTTGAATATCGTCTTTTATGATCTGACCACCGCTGATATCCCAGCGTCCGACGCCTGGTCGTAACATCTGTACAACTGATGAAAATGGTTGTGAGAAAGTACGCTTTGAACCATCCGCTTCTTCAATAGTGACGATAAGATCGCTGCCGTAACCCGATGGGCTAAGATCATCGATGACAAACGCACCTGGCGGTACGGTGGTTTCATAGATCTTATAACTGCCCTGGGTAATAGTGACCTTGGCGTTAGTGTTCGCAACACCATGAATAATCGGTGCAAAACTGGCTAACGCGGGGGGTAACATGCGACTGTCGCTATATAAGCGAACTCCCCGAATGCTGACTGAATCGAAGGTTTCACCCGTGGTATATGACTCACCGACAATTAACTGCGAGCGTAAGGATGCAAGATCGCGCTGGAGGTAGCGATTCTGAAAGTCATAGTTACTGTCTGAATCATTCCTCCAACTGTAGTTACCGGTAGCGCGTAACCGCCATGCTCCTAAATTCATACCGCCATTAAAAGCAGCATAAACACTGTCATTTTTCCTGTCGGGGCTTTCACTGTGATATGCGTTGACGTTGTAAGACAACATGGCAGCGTTGATACCGTTTTCCCACAAGGAAGGATCAACATAGTTTTGGTAATTTTTCATTACCCATGCCTGGGGAACATAGATGTCCAGGCGCTGATCGTTGACATCATAACGAATCGACGTCTGGGGGATGAGTTCCGCCAGGTTGAGGCAATCCCCGAGTTCGTTATCTCTTGCAAGCAGCACGGCATTAGCAGCATTGATATCGGGTTGATTGATGTGAAACTGCAATAAGTTCTTCAGGGTGAGACAAGCCTGAGCGTTTTTCTTACCCTCAACCGTAACAAAGGCAATGCTCTGGTTGGTGACGGGCTGGTCGTTGATATAAACGCTGACGTCGTAAAGACCTGGTAATGTTGGGTTACCCTCGCTATAGCGACTAAGATCAATATTTGAAGCATCACGACCCATCAGGAAGGTATTGTCATACTCAACGTGCTCGGCGCTTAAAGCACTACTGCTGTAAAGCAGTGCGCAAAACGTGGCGATATGTGTAAGGGGATAGTGATAATTTGTAGTTGTTTTTTTGTTCACGTTTTGCTTCCTGCTGCGTGTGATCCTGAAGACTTTACAGAGTGGCATTGCCTTCAATTGCGCCGCCAAAATCATTAATGGCAAAGAAGTGAACTTGTGCAGAACTCACTTTGCTACTGATCCCATTAACTGTGATGGCATCTTCACTGCGTGGCGCGATCATTTTGACGTCTAACGGATAACGTTTTCCGCTGGCGACAACGTCACCACTGCTGAAAGAGACGTAGAAGGGGGTAGGATTAACGACACGAAGCGCCACTTTGCCGCCGGATGTTGTCCACGACCACTTCAGTGCAGCCGGAGCATCGGAAGGTATTCCGGTGAGTCCTTCCGGACGATAAAACAGTTTGATGCGAGTACGGAAGGCCAGTTGCAACATGCTTTGGTTAGCCATTTTTTCCGCGTCGGGTTTTGGTGGAACTTCGAGGACATTGAACCAAAACACACTTTCCCGATCTTTGGGTAAAGCAGAACTGCCGGTATACATCAGCTTGATTGTTTGACCGCGTTTGCCGTCAATACGTGAAACAGGGGGAGTCGCCGTAAATGGGACATTGATACTGCCAGGTTCGGCGTTATCATCTCCGGTATCTAACCAACTCTGGACCAGCAATGGGTTATTGCCTTTATTTTCCAGACGTACATTGACACTTTTTTGATCGCTTGTGTAAATAACGCGTGTACCTGAAATGACGATATCTGCAATAGCTGAAGAGCTAAAAGCTAAACAGGTTGCAAAGCATAATGCTACAGTATGTTTTGTATTAAAAAACATAAACCATCCCTGATCGAATTATTTAGAACAGGGAATAATCATTGTCATAATTACAGGCAATGTTATTCCCTATGTATTCACTAAATCAATTAATTCGGTGAAATGTTACTGATAAGTAACGGTATATGCGGTATTGGTTTTTACATAACCAGCAGTTGCCGTCTGGTCATTTACAGCTCGAACATAGGATGCTTTAAAATCATAGGTTACAGATTTAGTGGTCGCGTCCAGTGCTTTAGTGTAAACATCGCCAGGATTATTAATTTTTACCTGCTTAACAGTGGAACCGTCAATGTTGTGCAGAGCAATATTCACACCGTCAGATGGGTTATTGATAGACATATCGTTGTTCAGCGTACCTTTGCTGTTACCAAAGAACACGGAACCGAAGGTCATTTTGGCAGAGCTGCCCGGTGCAGGGTTTGCTTTGCTGCAATCAACGGTGATGCTGAAAGGTTTAGCCTTGGCACCAACGGTAGTTTCGAGTACGCCTGCATCGATTTCACCAACAGTTGCGGTTTGCAGCAGGATCAGGCCATCTTTGTTACCGCCGTCAACACGGGTTTCACAGGTGTTATCAACAACCAGGCCACTGATATTTAACTGACCACCGTCCATATCAGCAGAAGCAGTACCTGCAACCATTGCCAGCATAAGACCAGACAGGGCAAAACCTAATTTTTTAGACATAAAAATCCTTGAATAAAATTCCATTAGTCAGACTACATGTTTGAAGAATGACTATTCATGACACAAATAGGAGAAACAAATGTTAGATATTAATGAGCAATGATATTTGTTACCCAAATTTACAACCATTGTTCATTAGGTCGCCTATTGTGCACTTTAGAAGCTTTTAAACAAATTAAATTTACTTAATTCAAAATTAAGTAAAAATAAGTTCACAAGTGGAATTGGTTAGGGTATGGAGATGGGATTGATATTTATCTGCGGGGATTTATATTATTTTTCTATAAAAATGTTTAAAGTAAAATCGTTATTAAGGAAAGAGAGGTGGTGTGATTTTCAGAAAATATTTATATTCGCAATATAAATAAATTACCATTTGTTTAATTTGTCAAATGCTCTTGTATGTAAGATTTGACGCAACGTCTCCCCATCAGGAAACACCAACTCCGGCGCAATTTCAAACAGCGGCCACAGCATAAATCCACGATTCTTCATATCGTAGTGCGGAACGGTCAGGCGTTCGGTATTTATCACTTCATTACCAAACAGCATGATGTCGAGATCCAGCGTACGCGGTCCCCAGCGTTCCGCTTTACGGACGCGACCTTGCTGCAATTCGATACGCTGCGTGTGATTGAGTAGCTCTTCAGGTGCAAAAGAGGTTTCCAGCGCCACGGCTGCGTTTAAGTAATCGGGTTGATCTTGCGGCCCCAGCGGTGGGGTGCGGTAGAACGAAGAAACGGCAAGAATGCGGCTTTCAGGGATATCGCCTAATGCTTTCAGGGCAGCATTGACCTGCTCCAGCGGAGAGGCCAGATTGCTGCCTATGGCAATATACGCCACTGTCATGCGGTACCCTCACGACGCGGTGCGCGTTTGCGTGGACGACGAGAACGGCGACGCGTTGACGGCTCTTCATCCAGCTCGTTGAGCATCCCTTTTTGGTCTGGTGGCGCGGAAACCTGAAACTCACCCCACCATTTCACCAGACGCTGCAGTTCAGCGTTACGTTCAACTTCAGCTCGCAAGGCCAACAGGTCATAAGCCGCACGGAACTTAGGATGCTCCAGCAGTTTCCAGGCGCGTTTACCCTGACGTCGGGACATACGCAACTGCAACTGCCAGATATCGCGGGTTAACGTCGTCAGACGTTTCGGGATCGCCAGTGAACGACAGGCTTCGTCCAGCACGTCGTTCATCGCCAGTGCGAAAGCGTCGTGATAGGTCAGGCCGCTCTCCTGAGCAATTTTCTGTGCCGTCTCCAGCAGTGGGTACCAGAACATGGCGGCAAACAGGAATGCCGGGTTCACGCGCATATCGTTATGAATACGCGTATCGGTATTCTTCAGCACCTGTTCAATGATCCGCTCCATCGGGCTGTCGCCATTTTCCGTGAAGTAGCGGGTAATGGTCGGGAACAGCGGCTGGAACAGATGATATTCACACAGCAGCTTATAGGTTTCGTAACCGTAGCCCGCTTGCAGCAGTTTCAAAGATTCTTCAAACAGACGTGCCGGTGGGATATCGTTCAGCAGGGTAGCCAGGCGAGGGATCGGTTCTGCGGTTTCAGGACTGATACGCATACCCAATTTGGCGGCAAAACGTACCGCGCGCAGCATCCGTACCGGATCTTCACGGTAGCGCGTTTCCGGGTTACCAATCAGACGGATAACGCCGTCTTTCAGATCCTTCATGCCGCCAACGTAATCACGGACGGTAAAATCTGCCACGCTGTAATACAGGCTGTTGATAGTGAAATCGCGGCGCTGGGCGTCTTCTTCGATGGAGCCGAAAATGTTGTCGCGCAGCAACATACCGTTTTGCCCGCGTTGGGAGGTCGTGCGGTCGCTGACGTTACCTTCGTGATGTCCACGGAAGGTCGCAACTTCGATAATTTCCGGCCCAAACATCACGTGGGCGAGACGGAAACGGCGACCCACCAGGCGGCAGTTACGGAACAGTTTACGTACCTGTTCAGGCGTGGCGTTAGTGGTTACGTCAAAATCTTTCGGCTTTTTGCCAAGTAACAGGTCGCGCACGCCGCCGCCAACCAGCCAGGCTTCGTATCCCGCTTTATTGAGCCTGTACATTACCTTCAGGGCATTTTCACTGATATCTTTGCGGGAAATAGCATGCTGCTCACGCGGGATCACCGTCACCTGTGGACGGGCGACTGCCTGTTCAGCCTCGCTTTCCTCGCGGCTTAGCACCTTGCGGCAAAAATTAGCGACTCGGGTAAAAATAGTACACCTCGGTAGTGTCAAACATCATTCAGGACAAAAAATAGCGGCTAATCATAGCTCAGCATGACGCATTTGAGAATGTTGAATTTACAATTGCCGACTCAGGCACGGCGGTAAGCCGCCAGTTTTTGACGGCTGACTGAAGGATTTGCTCGACGCTGAAATCCTGCCAGTGTGCTTCTGCCTGCTGACCCAGAAATTGAAGTGCCGCGATTAGTACCGGGCGCGGATCGCCTTTCGGCAACGCAGGCGCATGATTCTGCTTGGAAAGTTTAGCGCCTTGTGTGTTAAGCGCCAGCGGTAAATGAATGTAATCTGGCACTTTCCAGCCAAAAAGCTGGTACAGCGAGATTTGCCGCACTGTCGGTTCGATCAAATCTGCCCCGCGGACAATTTCGCTCACGCCCTGGAAGTGATCATCCACCACCACCGCCAGGTTATAGGCAAACAAACCATCACGGCGATGAATAATAAAATCTTCCCGCGCCAGTTTTTCGTCGGCGTGAATAATGCCGCGCAGCTGATCAGTAAATTGCGTGACCGGATGCTGCTGGCGGATACGTACTGCGGCGTTGTCTGGTCCATGATGCAATTCCCGGCAATGACCGTCGTAAATACCGCCAATGCTTTGAATACGCGCGCGCGTGCAGGTGCAGTAATAACTTAGTCCTTGCTCATGTAACCAGGCGAGTGCTTCGCGATAGGCGTGGTGACGTTGCGATTGCCAGAGAACGTCGCCGTCCCAGTGCAGACCGTAATGTTCCAGCTGGCGCAGGATAGTCTCTGCGGCACCGGGAACTTCACGAGGCGGGTCGATATCTTCAATGCGTACCAGCCAGCGACCTTGCCGAGCGCGAGCCTGTAAATAGCTGCCAAGCGCGGCAATCAGAGAGCCAAAATGAAGCTCGCCGGAAGGAGAGGGGGCAAAGCGGCCAATATAGTGTGTGTCTGTCATCTCGTTGAGCAAAAAATAAGGCGGGAGCATTTCCCGCCTGTGGTAAACGTGATGGAACGGCTGTAATTAGCCAGCCATTTGTTTTTCGCGAATTTCAGCCAGCGTTTTGCAGTCGATGCACAGATCGGCTGTCGGGCGCGCTTCCAGACGGCGAATACCAATTTCAACACCGCAGGATTCGCAGTAGCCGAAATCTTCGTCTTCCACTTTTTTCAGCGTCTTCTCGATCTTTTTGATCAGCTTACGCTCGCGATCGCGGTTACGCAGTTCGAGGCTGAACTCTTCTTCCTGGGCTGCACGGTCTACCGGGTCCGGGAAGTTGGCTGCTTCATCCTGCATATGTGTAACGGTGCGATCGACTTCATCCCTGAGTTGATTACGCCATGCTTCCAGAATACGACGGAAGTGCGCCAGCTGGGCTTCATTCATATACTCTTCGCCCGGCTTCTCCTGATATGGTTCCACCCCAGCGATGGCGAGAATACTCAGGGACGATGTTTTACGGTTTTGCCCTTCTTGCATGTTGCTTCTCCTTAACACGCACTATCGATCCCCATGTTCGGGGGAAAAATGAGGCCGCTATAAATAGCAGATGCTTTTCCGGATAGCAATTATCTAAACGTAACACTTGACAACTGTGTGAGGAAAAGCGTATTTGCGCACGCGACCAGAATGTAAATTAACCAGTTACATACTTTACTACAATGTAACCGGCAGTGATTTTTTAAGAGCCATGCCTTCAGCAGAAAGTTCCGCTTTGTAAGCCAGAATTTCTACCCCCCTCTGTTGAGCTTCTGACAATAGTTGCGCGTATTTCTCATCGATGTGGCGCGCGGGTGAAAACCGTGTAATGGCTGAATGCAGCACGGCGAAAAAGATAACCGCACGCTGGCCTTCAGCCGCTACGCTCATCAACTCCCGAAGGTGTTTCTGACCTCGTTCAGTGACCGCATCGGGAAAATATCCCTGTTCGTTCTCCGCTAACGTAACCGATTTCACTTCAATATAGCAGTCTGGACGCGAATCCGCCTGCAACATAAAGTCAATACGGCTGCGTTCTGCGCCGTATTTTACTTCGCTTTTCAGCAAGCTATAGCCTGACAGTTCTGAAATTGATTCATTAAGGATAGCCTCTTTCGTCAACCTGTTAGCCCAAAGCGTATTGACGCAAATAAATGCGCCGCTCTGGCTTTGAGTTAATTCCCAGGTGTGTGGGTATTTCCGTTTGGTGTTGTCTGAAGTCGAATACCAGACGGTATCGCCAGGCGTTGCACAACCGGTCATCGCACCCGTATTCGGGCAGTGTAGCGTTAATTCGCGACCATCGGGTGTGATCACATCGGCTAAAAAACGTTTGTAACGCTGAATTAGCGTCGCGCGCTGTAGAGGGGGAGTAAATTCCATTACGACAATCCTTGTTATTGCGTTAGCGCCCAGCGTTTTAGCGGCGTGTAGCGTGTGCGTCCACGGGCAAACGAGGAGGCGTAAAGGGTGAACTCCGTCACCGTATACGACCAGTTAAAACCTGGCGGCGGGATTGTCACCGCCTCGCTGGCGTCGCGCAATAAGGTAATATGTGGATGAAACGGACGATTGCTTTGAAAACAACCGCTGCGGGCAGCCTGTGAACGGAGCATATTCGCCAGCTGGATTAAGCCGCGTGGTGGCTGACGCATCCCTAACCACACCACACGCGAACGCAGCCATTGACCGGCGTCATCAAGCGTGAGTGTGAAACCCGGTTGATGAATCCGCCCGGCTAAAAGAGAAAGCGCCTTCTCTTTCTCGGCGCTCACTTCGCCTAAAAATGCCAGAGTCAGATGCAAATTATCGGCGGCGACCGGACGTCCCGCGTCAGGTGGGAAGTGTGTGGCGCGCCAGTGGATAATCTGTTCGCGGATTTCTGCAGGTAAGTCGATAGCAAAGAACAGCCGTTGCGGTTCAGACATGTGAGGCACTCGGTTATGAATTACCGCGATGCTACAATGTGCCGCGAAGAATGTTAACCCTCTGGAGCGTTTTGTGTCGTCGTTGCCCGTTGCTGCCGTCTTACCTGAGTTACTTGCTGCCCTCGATGGTGCACCGCAGGTGTTATTAACTGCGCCGACCGGGGCCGGGAAATCAACCTGGCTGCCGCTGCAACTGCTGGCGCATACAGCTATTCACGGGAAAATCATTCTGCTGGAGCCGCGTCGTCTGGCGGCGCGTAACGTTGCGCAACGGCTGGCGGAGCTGCTTAACGAAAAGCCAGGCGATACCGTTGGCTACCGGATGCGTGCGCAAAACTGCGTCGGGCCGAATACCCGCCTGGAAGTGGTTACCGAAGGCGTGCTGACGCGCATGATCCAGCGTGACCCGGAACTGAGCGGTGTTGGATTGGTGATCCTCGATGAGTTTCATGAGCGCAGCTTGCAGGCGGATTTGGCGTTGGCGCTGTTACTCGATGTGCAACAAGGTCTGCGTGATGACCTTAAACTGCTGATTATGTCGGCTACGCTGGACAACGACCGCTTGCAGCAAATGCTGCCAGAAGCGCCCGTCATCATCTCAGAAGGGCGCTCGTTTCCGGTTGAACGCCGTTATTTACCACTGCCCACGCATCAGCGTTTTGACGAAGCCGTTGCGGTAGCCACCGCCGAAATGCTGCGTCAGGAAAGCGGATCATTACTGTTATTTTTACCTGGCGTCGGAGAAATTCAGCGTGTGCAGGAACAACTGGCTTCGCGCATCGGCAGTGATGTGTTGCTCTGCCCGCTGTATGGCGCGTTGTCGCTGAACGATCAGCGAAAAGCGATCCTTCCGGCACCGCAAGGAATGCGCAAAGTGGTGCTGGCGACCAATATTGCTGAAACAAGTTTAACCATCGAAGGTATTCGTCTGGTGGTGGATTGTGCCCAGGAGCGTGTGGCGCGTTTTGATCCGCGCACGGGGCTTACGCGGTTGATTACTCAACGCGTTAGTCAGGCATCCATGACGCAGCGTGCCGGGCGCGCCGGGCGTCTGGAGCCGGGTATCTGCCTGCATTTAATCGCCAAAGAACAAGCAGAACGCGCTGCCGCGCAAAGTGAACCGGAGATATTACAAAGCGATCTTTCCGGTTTGCTGATGGAATTACTGCAATGGGGATGCAGCGATCCGGCGCAGATGAGCTGGCTGGATCAACCGCCAGCAGTGAATTTACAGGCCGCGAAACGCCTGTTACGGATGCTGGGGGCGCTGGATGGCGAACGGCTAAGCGCGCAAGGGCAAAAAATGGCGGCGCTGGGTAACGATCCGCGTTTAGCGGCAATGCTGGTGAGCGCGAAGAGCGACGACGAAGCTGCTACCGCGGCAAAAATTGCCGCTATTCTCGAAGAGCCGCCACGGATGGGCAATTGTGACCTGGGCGTGGCGTTTTCGCGCAATCAACCCGCCTGGCAGCAACGTAGTCAGCAACTGTTAAAACGTTTAAACGTACGCGGCGGTGAGGCAGACAGTTCGCTTATCGCGCCGCTACTTGCCGGGGCGTATGCCGATCGCATTGCTCGTCGCCGTGGGCAAGATGGACGCTATCAACTGGCAAACGGCATGGGGGCGATGCTCGATGCCGACGATGCGCTAAGCCGCCACGAATGGTTGATCGCACCGTTATTATTGCAGGGCAGCGCCTCGCCGGATGCGCGGATTTTACTGGCGCTGCCGGTCGATATTGATGAATTAGTACAACGCTGTCCGCAGCTGGTACAGCAGTCGGACACCGTGGAATGGGATGACGCGCAAGGCACGCTGAAAGCCTGGCGTCGGCTGCAAATCGGTCAGTTGACGGTGAAAGTGCAGCCGCTGGCGAAACCCTCGGAAGACGAGTTGCATCAGGCGATGCTTAACGGCATCCGTGATAAAGGTTTAAGCGTGCTCAACTGGACGGCGGAAGCGGAACAGCTACGCTTGCGTTTGTTATGCGCCGCAAAGTGGTTGCCGGAATATGACTGGCCAGCGGTTGATGATGAGAGTTTGTTGGCGACGCTGGAAACGTGGCTACTACCGCATATGAGCGGCGTGCATTCACTACGCGGCCTGAAATCACTCGACATTTATCAGGCACTACGCGGATTACTTGATTGGGGAATGCAGCAACGTCTGGATAGTGAATTGCCTGCGCATTACACTGTGCCGACGGGAAGCCGGATCGCCATTCGTTATCATGAAGATAACCCGCCCGCGCTGGCGGTGAGAATGCAGGAGATGTTTGGTGAGGCCACCAATCCGACGATCGCTCAGGGGCGCGTGCCGCTGGTGCTGGAGTTGCTTTCCCCTGCCCAAAGGCCGCTGCAAATCACGCGTGATTTGAGCGCCTTCTGGAAAGGAGCGTACCGTGAGGTGCAAAAAGAGATGAAAGGGCGTTATCCCAAACATGTCTGGCCGGACGACCCGGCAAACACAGCACCAACGCGACGAACGAAAAAGTATTCGTGAAGATCAAAGTAAATTTGAGAGATATCTTCTTCTGTCTTGCAACAGAAGAACAGAAAATCGGGCTTTTGCGCCTGAATATTGCGGAGAAAAAGCATGGCCGGGAATGACCGCGAGCCAATTGGACGCAAAGGGAAACCGACGCGTCCGGTCAAACAAAAGGTAAGCCGTCGTCGTTACGAAGATGACGATGATTACGACGATTATGATGACTATGAGGATGAAGAACCGATGCCGCGCAAAGGTAAGGGCAAAGGCAAAGGGCGTAAGCCTCGTGGCAAACGCGGCTGGCTATGGCTGCTGTTAAAACTGGCTATCGTTTTTGCCGTGCTGATCGCCATTTACGGCGTTTATCTCGATCAAAAAATTCGCAGCCGTATTGATGGCAAGGTCTGGCAACTGCCCGCGGCAGTTTATGGCCGGATGGTCAACCTTGAGCCAGACATGACCATCAGCAAGAACGAAATGGTGAAGCTGCTGGAGGCGACCCAGTATCGTCAGGTGTCGAAAATGACCCGTCCTGGCGAATTTACCGTGCAGGCCAACAGCATTGAGATGATCCGCCGTCCGTTTGATTTCCCGGACAGTAAAGAAGGGCAGGTGCGTGCGCGTCTGACCTTTGATGGCGATCATCTGGCGACCATCGTCAATATGGAGAACAACCGTCAGTTCGGTTTCTTCCGTCTTGATCCGCGTCTGATCACCATGATCTCCTCGCCAAACGGTGAGCAGCGTTTGTTTGTGCCGCGCAGTGGTTTCCCTGATTTGCTGGTGGATACTTTGCTGGCGACAGAAGACCGTCATTTCTACGAGCATGATGGGATCAGCCTCTACTCAATTGGGCGTGCGGTGCTGGCAAACCTGACAGCCGGACGCACGGTGCAGGGTGCGAGTACGCTGACGCAACAGCTGGTGAAAAACCTGTTCCTCTCCAGCGAGCGCTCTTACTGGCGTAAAGCGAACGAAGCTTACATGGCGCTGATCATGGACGCGCGTTACAGTAAAGACCGTATTCTTGAGCTGTATATGAACGAGGTGTATCTCGGTCAGAGCGGCGACAACGAAATCCGCGGCTTCCCGCTGGCGAGCTTGTATTACTTTGGTCGTCCGGTAGAAGAATTGAGCCTCGATCAGCAGGCGCTGTTGGTGGGTATGGTGAAAGGGGCGTCCATCTACAACCCGTGGCGTAACCCGAAACTGGCGCTGGAGCGACGTAATCTGGTACTGCGTCTGCTGCAACAGCAACAGATTATTGATCAAGAACTCTATGACATGTTGAGTGCACGTCCGCTGGGCGTTCAGCCGCGCGGTGGGGTAATCTCTCCACAGCCAGCCTTTATGCAGCTGGTGCGTCAGGAGCTGCAGGCAAAACTGGGCGATAAGGTAAAAGATCTCTCCGGCGTGAAGATCTTCACTACCTTTGACTCGGTGGCCCAGGACGCGGCAGAAAAAGCCGCCGTGGAAGGCATTCCGGCACTGAAGAAACAGCGTAAGTTGAGCGATCTTGAAACCGCGATTGTGGTTGTTGACCGCTTTAGCGGTGAAGTTCGTGCGATGGTCGGTGGTTCTGAGCCGCAGTTTGCGGGCTACAACCGTGCGATGCAGGCGCGTCGTTCGATTGGTTCCCTTGCAAAACCAGCGACTTATCTGACGGCCTTAAGCCAGCCGAAAATCTATCGTTTGAATACGTGGATTGCCGATGCGCCAATCGCGCTGCGTCAGCCGAATGGCCAGGTCTGGTCACCGCAGAATGATGACCGTCGTTATAGCGAAAGTGGCAGAGTGATGCTGGTGGATGCGTTGACCCGTTCGATGAACGTGCCGACGGTGAATCTGGGGATGGCGCTGGGGCTGCCTGCGGTTACGGAGACCTGGATTAAACTGGGCGTACCGAAAGATCAGCTGCATCCGGTTCCGGCAATGCTGCTGGGGGCGTTGAACTTAACGCCAATCGAAGTGGCGCAGGCATTCCAGACCATCGCCAGCGGTGGTAACCGTGCACCGCTTTCTGCACTGCGTTCGGTAATCGCGGAAGATGGCAAGGTGCTGTATCAGAGCTTCCCGCAGGCGGAACGCGCGGTTCCGGCGCAGGCGGCGTATCTGACACTATGGACCATGCAGCAGGTGGTACAACGTGGTACGGGGCGTCAGCTTGGGGCGAAATACCCGAACCTGCATCTGGCAGGGAAAACAGGGACTACCAACAATAACGTAGATACCTGGTTTGCGGGCATTGACGGCAGCACGGTGACCATCACCTGGGTAGGCCGTGATAACAACCAACCGACCAAACTGTATGGTGCCAGTGGGGCAATGTCGATTTATCAGCGTTATCTGGCTAACCAGACGCCAACGCCGCTGAATCTTGTTCCGCCAGAAGATATTGCAGATATGGGCGTGGACTACGACGGTAACTTTGTTTGCAGCGGTGGTATGCGTGTCTTGCCGGTCTGGACCAGCGATCCGCAATCGCTGTGCCAGCAGAGTGAGATGCAGCAGCAACCGTCAGGCAATCCGTTTGATCAGTCTTCTCAGCCGCAGCAACAGCCGCAACAGCAACCTGCTCAGCAAGAGCAGAAAGACAGCGACGGTGTAGCCGGTTGGATCAAGGATATGTTTGGTAGTAATTAACGTCTAAGCGTGACATACCGGATGGCGAGTAGCCATCCGGTAAAATAACATCCCACCCAAAGTATTAACCCTTTCTTTTCATCTGGTTGTTTATTAACCCTTCAGGAACGCTCAGATTGCGTACCGCTTGCGAACCCGCCAGCGTTTCGAATATTATCTTATCTTTATAATAATCATTCTCGTTTACGTTATCATTCACTTTACATCAGAGATATACCAATGGCGCGTTCCAAAACTGCTCAGCCAAAACACTCACTGCGTAAAATCGCAGTTGTAGTAGCCACAGCGGTTAGCGGCATGTCTGTTTATGCACAGGCAGCGGTTGAACCGAAAGAAGACACTATCACCGTTACCGCTGCACCTGCGCCGCAAGAAAGCGCATGGGGGCCAGCTGCAACTATTGCGGCGCGACAGTCCGCTACCGGCACTAAAACCGATACGCCGATTCAAAAAGTGCCACAGTCTATTTCTGTTGTGACCGCCGAAGAGATGGCGCTGCATCAGCCGAAGTCAGTAAAAGAGGCGCTTAGCTACACGCCGGGTGTCTCTGTTGGTACGCGTGGCGCATCCAACACCTATGACCACCTGATCATTCGCGGCTTTGCGGCAGAAGGCCAAAGCCAGAATAACTATCTGAATGGCCTGAAGTTGCAGGGCAACTTCTATAACGATGCGGTCATTGACCCGTATATGCTGGAACGCGCTGAAATTATGCGTGGCCCGGTTTCCGTGCTTTACGGTAAAAGCAGTCCTGGCGGTCTGTTGAATATGGTCAGCAAGCGTCCGACTACTGAACCGCTGAAAGAAGTTCAGTTTAAAGCCGGTACTGACAGCCTGTTCCAGACTGGTTTTGACTTTAGCGATGCGTTGGATGATGACGGTGTTTACTCTTATCGCCTGACCGGTCTTGCGCGTTCTGCCAATGCCCAGCAGAAAGGCTCAGAAGAGCAGCGTTATGCTATTGCACCGGCGTTCACCTGGCGTCCGGATGATAAAACCAATTTCACCTTCCTTTCTTACTTCCAGAACGAGCCGGAAACCGGTTATTACGGCTGGTTGCCGAAAGAGGGTACCGTTGAGCCGCTGCCGAACGGTAAGCGTCTGCCGACAGATTTTAACGAAGGGGCGAAGAACAACACCTATTCTCGTAATGAGAAGATGGTGGGCTATAGCTTCGATCACGAATTTAACGACACCTTTACTGTGCGTCAGAACCTGCGCTTTGCTGAAAACAAAACCTCGCAAAACAGCGTTTATGGTTACGGCGTCTGCTCCGATCCGGCGAATGCTTACAGCAAACAGTGTGCCGCTTTAGCGCCAGCCGATAAAGGTCACTACCTGGCACGTAAATACGTCGTTGATGATGAGAAGCTGCAAAACTTCTCCGTTGATACCCAGTTGCAGAGCAAGTTTGCCACTGGCGATATCGACCACACCCTGCTGACCGGTGTCGACTTTATGCGTATGCGTAATGACATCAACGCCTGGTTTGGTTACGACGACTCCGTACCGCTGCTCGATCTGTACAATCCGGTGAATACCGATTTCGACTTCAATGCGAAAGACCCGGCAAACTCCGGCCCGTACCGCATTCTGAATAAGCAGAAGCAAACGGGCGTTTATGTTCAGGATCAGGCGCAGTGGGATAAAGTGCTGGTCACCCTGGGCGGTCGTTACGACTGGGCAGATCAAGAATCTCTTAACCGCGTAGCGGGAACGACCGATAAACGTGATGACAAACAGTTTACCTGGCGTGGTGGTGTTAACTACCTGTTTGATAATGGTGTAACACCTTACTTCAGCTATAGCGAATCGTTTGAACCTTCTTCGCAAGTTGGGAAGGATGGTAATATTTTCGCACCGTCTAAAGGTAAGCAGTATGAAGTCGGCGTGAAATATGTACCGGAAGATCGTCCAATTGTGGTTACTGGTGCCGTGTATAATCTCACTAAAACCAACAACCTGATGGCGGACCCTGAGGGTTCCTTCTTCTCGGTTGAAGGTGGCGAGATCCGCGCTCGTGGCGTAGAAATCGAAGCGAAAGCGGCGCTGTCGGCGAGTGTTAACGTAGTCGGTTCTTATACTTACACCGATGCGGAATACACCACCGACACTACCTATAAAGGCAATACGCCTGCACAGGTGCCAAAACACATGGCTTCGCTGTGGGCTGACTATACCTTCTTTGACGGTCCGCTTTCAGGTCTGACGCTGGGCACCGGTGGTCGTTATACTGGCTCCAGCTATGGTGATCCGGCTAACTCCTTTAAAGTGGGAAGTTATACGGTCGTGGATGCGTTAGTGCGTTATGATCTGGCGCGAGTCGGCATGGCTGGCTCCAACGTGGCGCTGCATGTCAACAACCTGTTCGATCGTGAATACGTCGCCAGCTGCTTTAACACCTATGGCTGCTTCTGGGGCGCAGAACGTCAGGTCGTTGCAACCGCAACCTTCCGCTTCTAATTTCTCTTTTGGGGCACGGATTTCCGTGCCCGTTTCACAAGTTGGCTGTTATGCAGGAATACACGAATCATTCCGATACCACTTTTGCACTGCGTAATATCTCCTTTCGTGTGCCCGGGCGCACGCTTTTGCATCCGCTGTCGTTAATCTTTCCTGCCGGGAAAGTGACCGGTCTGATTGGTCACAACGGTTCTGGTAAATCCACTCTGCTCAAAATGCTTGGCCGTCATCAGCCGCCGTCGGAAGGGGAGATTCTTCTTGATGCCCAGCCGCTGGAAAGCTGGAGCAGCAAAGCGTTTGCCCGCAAAGTGGCTTATTTGCCGCAGCAGCTTCCTCCGGCAGAAGGGATGACAGTGCGTGAACTGGTGGCGATTGGTCGTTACCCG
>OLOP01000811.1_pt1 | contig 22554 bp, 24 predicted proteins | sample 1672381 | NCBI WGS metagenome assembly OLOP01 (sample SAMEA3136678, study PRJEB25190) | human gut metagenome | biome: human gut; feature: human-associated habitat; material: faeces | place: Austria | collected 2013 | reverse complement strand
AACAGATGAAAAAAGACTTAGGTGGAGGTAACGTATTTCCAATCGGTGAAGAAAATGTAGTATTTGCAAAATATTTTACAGGTGAGTGCTATCTGAATATGCTTACAACAGAGAGAGTACCAGTTGGTCTCGTTACTTTCGCTCCTGGAACCATCAATGCATATCACATCCATCATAAAGGTGGACAGATCCTTATGGTTACTGGTGGAAGAGGATGGTACCAGGAAGAAGGAAAGCCGGCTCGTGAGCTGAAAGCCGGAGATGTAGTAAATATTCCACCAGAAGTAAAACATTGGCATGGAGCAGCGAAAGACAGCTGGTTCCAGCATCTGGCTGTTGAAGTTCCGGCAGAGGGTGCTTCCAATGAATGGCTTGAGTTTTTACCGGAAGAAGAGTATAACAAATTACCATAAAGCAAGAAAGACGGAGGTTTAGTATCATGGCAAAGATCACACAGACAGCGGGAAGAAATGCTCTGGGAACATTTGCCCCGGAGTTTGCACATTTTAACGATGACGTTCTGTTCGGAGAGAACTGGAATAACGAAGATATTGATTTAAAAACAAGAAGTATCATCACAGTCGTAGCACTGATGGCACAGGGAATCACAGATTCCTCTTTGAAATTCCATTTACAGAATGCCAAGGATCATGGGGTAACGCAGAAAGAAATCGCAGCGATTATCACCCACGTAGCATTCTATGCAGGCTGGCCAAAAGGCTGGGCAGTGTTCAACCTTGCAAAAGAGGTTTGGAACGAGGACGAAACAGAGGAATAACCTGGCAAAACTGCTCGTCACGAAAAGTTCGCACAAAGCACAGACGTGTATGCCGTTAAAGCCAGTAACTACAAGGGATTGCGAATAGGGAGTCCAGTTTAATGCAGAAATAACTGGCATATCCATCATGCAAAAAGTGGAGGTGGACAGATTCTGGTATGCGTTGCCGGAAGAGGATATTATCAAGAAGAAGGCAAAGAAGCTGTAGAAATGAAGCCAGGCGACTGCATTAATATTCCGGCAGAAGTGAAACACTGGCATGGCGCCGCACCAGATGAATGGTTTAGCCATCTTGCAATAGAGGTTCCGGGCGAAAATGGTTCTAATGAATGGCTTGAACCAGTAAGTGATGAAGAATATGGGAAATTATAATAGGAAGGTGAATGAAATGTTTGATAGAAATATTGAATTGAATAATGGAGTAAAAATTCCACAGCTTGGTCTTGGAACCTGGTTTATTGATGATGATAAGGTTGCTGACGCTGTAAAAGCAGCGGTAGAGATTGGATATAGACATATTGATACTGCACAGGCATATGGTAATGAGCGTGGCGTGGGCAAAGGTTAATCAGTGCGAAGACAGATATGTAGAGGGAAATCGAGCATCATGGAAAGCTCTTGAGGATGTAACGGACGAATTGAAAGAATAGAATCAGATGGCGTGGATACAAGCTATGAACAACATTTACAATCGGGCGGAAGAGATTGTGATTCATTAGTTGGTTCTGTAATAAAAAGTAAAATAAGCAAGACTGGATGTTATTTATACATTATGTGAATTGGAACCAGCTCGGAAACGGGCTGGTTTCTTTATCGGCAAAATTGCCGCTAAAACTTATAACAAGGTTTTGCTTAAAAATGAGCAAAAAAGGAAAAGTATGCCTTGTAAAACAGATTTTTGATTTACAAGGATAGTTTGGTATTTAATTAAAGATAAATGATGCCGAAAACGGCAAAAACATAAGATATAAGCAAAAATAAATGTTTAATAATTTGCCGATAATGTGATATACTATATAATAAAGTGTAAATTTTGATTTGAATTATAACGGAGGAGAACAGATGCGATACCTTTCAGTTACTGAAATAGCAAAAAAGTGGAATGTTTCAGAGCGCAGCGTCAGAAATTATTGTGCACAGGGACGTGTACCAGGTGCATTTCTTACCGGTAAGACTTGGAATATTCCTGAAAATGCAGAAAAACCGGAGCGCTCAAACAAAAAGAAAGAGCAGCCAGTTACTTTGCTGGATATTCTGCAGGAGCAGAAAGCAAGTAAGTATTCTGGCGGCATTTACCATAAGACACAGATTGATTTAACATACAACTCCAATCATATTGAGGGCAGCCGTCTGACCTATGATCAGACCAGATACATCTTTGAAACCAACACCATAGGCGTAGAAAACGAAGTGCTGAATGTGGATGATGTGATTGAAACAGCAAATCACTTCCGTTGCATTGATATGATTATTGATAATGCAAAAGCGGCTTTAACAGAAAAGTTTATTAAAGAACTACATTTGATTCTGAAAAATGGAACCAGTGATTCCAGAAAAGATTGGTTTGTTGTTGGTGATTACAAGAAATTGCCGAACGAAGTTGGCGGAATGGAAACAGCACTTCCAGAAGAAGTTGCCGATAAAATGAAAGCTCTGTTGACTGAGTACAACGGAAAAGAAGAAAAGACTTTTGAGGATATTTTGGATTTTCATGTGAAGTTTGAACGGATCCATCCATTCCAGGATGGCAACGGTCGTGTAGGACGTCTGATTATGTTTAAAGAATGTTTGAAATACAATATTGTGCCGTTTATTATCGAAGATAATCTGAAAATGTTCTATTATCGTGGACTGAAAGAATGGAACAATGAAAAAGGTTATCTGACAGATACCTGTCTGACCGCACAGGATAAATATAAAGCATATTTGGATTATTTTAGAATTGTTTATTAAAAGCGATTTCTATAAGTCCTTTTCAAAGTGTCATCTCACACTTTGGTTTGAGGAAAATCATTAGATGAGAGGTACAGCAATGACTGGTGAAAAATTTACATTAATGCAGTATTCGGTTCACGCAATTCTTGGACTGATTGATGCAGAAGATTTTGTTATTCCTGAAATTCAGCGTCCATTTGTATGGAAGCGCAGTCAGGTTAGAGATTTAATAGATTCTTTATATAATGGCTATCCTACTGGCTACATTATTACTTGGAAGAATCCAGATGTAAAAACTAAAGATGGCGGTAAAGCGAATGGTAAAAAAGTGCTGATAGATGGTCAGCAACGAGTAACCGCTTTAATGGCCGCTATATCTGGGAGAGAAGTTCTGGATGATGATTTTAATAAGGAACGTATTAAAATTGCATTTAATCCTTTGGCAGAAGATGAAACAAAAAGATTTGCGGTACAAGATGCTTCTCATCTGAAAGATAAAAAATGATTTCCTGCTGTTTTCGCCAAATTCTGCGTTTTTTATTTCATATCCTTTAGCTTCCATAAATGCAAGAAATTCTGAGTAAGTGGAAACGATTCGGATTGTCTGGTTGATATCTTTTCGCAGCTGCGCTTTTTTACTGGATTCAGATTTATTTGCAGCCCATTCATTGTATTTCATTCCTTTTTTACCATCTGGCATAATTGTGGACAGGTTATGTTCCTGGCATAAAGTGTCGCTGAGATTTCGTATTTTCCAGTAATTCTTTTTACAGTCATGATAATGAGAAAAAGTGATATTATCTGCAGAACAGAAAATCAAATGGTTATGTACATGGCCTTTATCAGTGTGTCTTGTCAGAACATAGGAGTATTTTCCCTCCAGTAAGCGATCCGCAAGTTCTTTTCCAATCTGATGGGCTTCCTCATTGGAAACTTCATTAGGGGAAAATGCCTGAATCAGATGAAATGCCTTATTTGTATTGTGTGGATCTCTGCAATCATGTGTATGATCCAAAGTGTATTTAAAATCAAGAGCGGCTGTTTCGGGAGAGCAGGCAAAGGAAGAAATATATAGATTCTGGTCTGTTTTATCTGGATTACAGATAAAATGTCAATGGGGCGGTCGAATGTTGTTAATTGTTCTGCACTATTGTTTTACGGTACTTATCTCTTTTTTCTTCCGGAATTTCAAGCATATCCATTGTTTGTTCGATAGTCCAGTTCGTGTTTTTCATTAACTTTTTGATGTTTTCCAGTTCTTTAATTTCCATGCCATCGTCCATTAGCATCTGTCCCAGTCTGGTCATTCGCATTACCTCCCTGATCTCATCTAAATCTGACTTATCCAAAAACTTATCTGCCAGAGCATATAGTATAGCTCTTGTTTTTTCTGCTATAAGTTCATTACTCGGTTTCGTTAGATTTATTGCTGTTTTGAACATTTCTTTACGGCTCATATTCCCAGACATCAATGGAGAAAGAGCAACGTAATCATTTTCGGTGAATTTTTCGTTATTGCTCTGTTTTTGTATTAGTTTTTGGAATATGTCATCTGCATTTTTATCTTTTAGATAAATTGGCTGTATCCGATAATTGTATAATCCGCAGTCCAATTCGGATTTTATGTCAGTAATCCCACCGGAATAAATGACATATGTAATAACTTTCTTACCGGTCTGGTTGGAATAAACTGCATCATATGCATGGAATCTGCGGAGATCAACCTCTTTTTTATCTGTTGTTTGAAATTCAATATGTACATAAAATCCATGTATAAAGAGTGAATTGTCAGTTCTATCAATTCTGTAGGACCTATTTCTTCATATTGAAAATTAATCCCCAGTGCTTTCAGAATTGTATCACGAAAATAATTGAAACCCATTTTTATAACGGCATCTTCATGTTTCGTATTTGTCATGAGGCACCTCTATTATTCGTCCAGTATAGTCCTCATTGGTGTTCTGAAAATGTATTCACTCGTTCTTTTGTTTTTTGTCATTTGTAAGGATGTAGACTTTTCCTCCTTCTGTATGATTATTTTAACAGAACGAGTTTGGAATTGCCAGTACTGATTGTTGTGCGAAATCAGAAATCAATTTTGAAACTACCGTTACATGTTCATTTTAGATTGGTCATCCATATAACTTTCGACAGGGTTGCAAAGATTCGCAACAGAAGAATGCCAATGGGTGCATGACGCTTGTTTCGTAGCAAAAATACCAGCGGCATATTTGCTTTTGGGAGAAACGATTATGTGGTCCCATGTTGTCAGGTATTGTGATGGATTTCCGCTATAATTTTTTAAACGATAATATTAAAAGTGCACAAATAGTGACGATAATAATGGTGAAAAATGTTAATTATTATATTGGAGATTGACAAAAAGATAAATTCGTGGTAGATTAACAATAAAGAACCGGTCCCATAATGGAGAGTGAGAATGTTGAATATAAGGGAAATAGCTAAAATAGCTGGGGTTGGAAAATCTACCGTATCAAGAGTAATCAATCAAACTGGATATGTGAGTGATGAAACTAGAAAAAAAATAGAAGCGGTAATGCAAGAGTATGAATATTCGCCATCTGCCGTAGCAAGAAATTTATCAAAACAGCAAACGAATTCCATCGGAATTATTATTCCTCAGGCTAATAATCCATTCTTTGATGAGATATTAACAGGCGTAGAGAGCATTGCTGGTGAGAATGGATATACTATTAGTTTTAGTAATACTGCTAATGATCCTAAAAAGGAGAGAGATGCTATAAAGGCGTTCATTGAACAGAGAGTTAGTGGAATGATTCTTCAGCCGACTTTTTCTTATGAGGATTCGAATTATCAGGCGCAGTTAAGAAAACTCCTTATGCGACTGCATGCACCAGTAGTTGTTGTGGATCGACCGCTATCATATCCAATATGTGACGGAGTGTTTTTTGATGGATATCTAGCATCATATCAAGCAACAGAAGCACTCATTAAAGGTGGTAATAAGACTATTGGAATTATTACCGGTAATTTAAATATGAAATTGGCGAAAGAACGATTTGACGGGTATTTGCAAGCTATGCAAGATTATAGTATTCCAGTACATGAAGAATACTTTTTGATGGGTGATTTTACACTGGAAAAAGCATATGATTTGGTAAAAACGTGTATTCAAGAGGACAAACTTCCAGATGCGATGTTTACAACGAATAATTTTGCGACAATTGGTTTTATGAAGGCTATTATTGAAGAGAATATGCAGATAGGTAAGGATATTAGGTGTGTATCTTTTGATTATTTGGATTTTGCTGATGTTCTCGGTTTGAATTTGAGTTATGTCGGAAGGCATGAAAATATGGGGGAATTGGCATGTAGAATGCTTATAGATAGGATAGCGAATCCTAAACTTCCAAGGAGGACAGAGATTGTACAACCACATTTGGTATTAAAAGGTTCTGAATTGAAGAAATAATAGTAGGAGTTTGACTGTGGGACCGGTTACTTATTGCTGGGAGTAAGGAGGTGAACAGGAATCTTATAATAAATGTGCAGGAGGCGTAGTACAGAATCATATACAATGAAATGAGGTGATGAAAAATCTATGAAACGATAAAATTTTTTTATTTATATGTGGGACCGGTTACTTATTAATAGGATACGGAGAAAAACATATTTTTTCGGTAGGTATATTGATTTTGAAAGTTGATGTATAAAAAATGACAGAGTATTGGGAAGGTGGGAAATTAATTTATGAAGTGGAATATTAAAAGATGGTTAGCTATTGGCCTTGTATCAGCTTTGACAGTATCAATGGTGGGATGTACTAAAGAAAGCAGTAACAGTAGTAGTGAAAGCGGTACTGACACGAGCAGTAATGACGCAAGCGGTAATGACACAAGTAATAATGAAAAAGTAGAATTGACAATTTGGCAACATGAGCCTACAGAACAAAGAGTTACGGCTTGGAACACAGTCATTGACAAATTTCAAAAAGAAAACCCCAATATTATTGTCAATATGGAGGTTGTATTATGGAGTGATGCTCAAGCCAAAATGATGAGTGCGATTCAGAGTTCAACTATGCCAGATATGAATGTGGTGTCTGACACAAGTTGGTCATCAGCATATCTTGCAGGAGGTATTGTAGAGGTTGACGATATTGTAGAGACTGTTGACAACGAACAGGATTTTATTGATTCTACATTGTTAAGTTATAAAATGGATGATCATTATTGGGCAGTTCCAATTGATAGTATTTGTTATTCTCTCTTGTATAGACCAAGTGCTTTGGAGGCAGCTGGTTATACTGAACCGCCAAAAACGTGGTCTGAGTTAAAAGAGTATGCAGAAAAAATGACAGTGGATACTGATGGTGATGGCAATATTGATCAGTATGGAATCGGTATCACTTGTTCAAGAGATGCTTTAGCGACGGATACTTTTGGAGCTTTTATGGCTTCAGCAAATACAGATATTTTTGATGAAGATGGAAAGATTGTGTTTGATAATGACAATACAGTGAAAGCATTGGATTTTTATAATGAATTGTACCAATATGCACCACAAGCAGCATCTGGATGGTCATGGGGAGAAATAGAATCCAATTGGGCAGCAGGAACATTTGCAATGATGCCATATCATTCACCAAATCTTGCAGCATTTTTTGAAAATGGAGATTTTGATATTGCCACAGCACCTTTCCCTAAACCTGATGATGCTGATGAGAGTTTCAAAACAAGCTTTAATCATGCTATAACGGTTACTAAAGGGGCGAAAGATAGGGAACATTATGAAGAATGCAAGAAATTTATAGAGTTTCTTGAAAGACCTGAGATTAGCTGGATTCTTACTGTTTGTCAGGAACCGGGATTTTATCTTCCGACTACAAAGGCAGGAGCCGATTTAATTGAGTCAGGATATTTCGATGAGGAGAATTTTCCACTTAAAGAAAACTTTGATGCAAAAGAAGGATCTAAGAGTAGATCCATTGTGGATAATTTCTTAAAAGTAGCAATGGAATCTTCGAAGGAAGCTTATGCACTAGGTAATAAATATGGGGCCGTTAATATGAATATGGCAGAAATTTATAATTCGTATATCATATCAGATATGATTCAAAAGGTTCTTCTAAATCAAGAGAATGTAGAGGAAGCAGTAAAATGGGCAAGTGATAAAATGGAGACAATAGATTAACAATAGGTAGTGAAACAGGTATTCTCAAAATACGTTATTTGGGAATGCCTGTGAGAAGAAAGGAACTAAGAAGAAAGGGACAGGAAATTGGAACAAAAGAATCAAAAAATAGGTTATTTATTTTTGGCTCCTTTAACAATTATAGTAGCAGTTTTTTTACTATACCCATTTGTAAAGGGATTTATATTATCATTTTTTGAAACCAAATATGGTTTTGGAAGTATGAGTTTTTCCGGATTGAAGAATTTTATTTCAATTGTAAAGGAAGAAAAATTTGGCGTTGCAATTAAGAATTCGATGATTTGGGTTGTTTTTGGATTGATTTTAAATACTGTTTTTCCAATGGGCATTGCAATATTGATTAATCGAGATTTTGTGGGAAAAAAAGTATGTATGGGCGCTATGCTTATTTCGTGGATGACTCCAGTAGTGGGTTTTTCAATGATGTGGAAATGGTTGTTAGAACCTCAGTTAGGTATAGTCAATAAGATTTTGAAAAATGTGGGACTTATTGAAAACAGTATTAACTTTTTAGGGGACAGTAAATGGGCTTTAGGGATTTGCATATTTCTAAATTTTCTGCAATTCTTTCCATTTGGAGTGCTCTTGATGTCTTCGGCACTTAGTGTTATTCCGAAAGAACTATATGAAGCGATGAGAATTGATGGTGCATCTCCCAAAAAAATCTTGTCTAACCTGATTTTACCAATTGCAGGTCCAATGATTAGTTTCATGACTTTTTTGGGAATCGTGTGGACTTTTAGTAATTATTCATTAATATATATTCTTACCAAAGGGGGGCCAAATTATTCTACATATACAGTTCCAATCCTTATATATGAAAAGGCATTTTCAGAATTTCAGGTCGGACAGTCGATGGCGTTGGCAAGTATGGTAGGGACACTTCTCATTGCATTAGGAATCCTGTTTGGTAAAAGCTTTTTCAAAAAAGTGGAAGTCTAAAAGGAGGAGTTATGAAAAGAAAAAGTTGTAGGGTGCAGCCATTTCACAAGAAGAGTCATACGATATTATTTTATGCAAGTATGTTTTTGTTTACGTTGATACTTATTTTACCATTTATTTACGTTGTTGATGCCTCTTTCCAGAATGAGTGGGCTATAAAAATAGGAGCCGTAAAAGTGTTTCCTGCAGCTGTGACTTTGCAAAATTATAAAGATCTATTATTGGAATCAGTAGGCGTAACAGCTTTTCGGGAGAACCTTTTTAATAGCATAAAAATCAGTTTTGGGGTTACAACACTTTCCGTCGTTATAGGCGTATTGGGGGCATATGGATTATCAAGGTATGAATTTAAAGGCAAAGAAAAAATTGCAAAATTGATGCTTTTTATGTATGTATTTCCTACGATTCTGGCAATATATCCAATCTATGATGTATTGGCTAGCATGCATTTAATTGATACGCATTTTGGGGTAATACTTGTACATACAGCGTTGGTTGCACCATTTTGCACATGGTTGATGAGATCTTTTTTTGATGCAATTCCAAGGGAAATAGAAGAAGCAGCCAGAGTAGACGGCGCAAATAAATTTCAGATTATTGTTAAAATCATTATTCCACTAGCGGCACCAGGAATTTTGGCGGCAGGCATGTACGCATTCATTTATTCATGGGGTGAATATATGTTTTCATCAATTCTAATTACTAGCGGATCCAAAAAAACGATTCCGTTGGCACTTCAGGCATATATGTCACATACAGATCAGAAGTGGGGAAGGCTATTAGCTGGTTGTTCATTAAATTTTGTGCCACTTTTGATACTATTTGTGCCGTTGATGAAATCATTTTTAAAAGGCTTCATGGAAGGTGGAGTAAAACAATAACAGCAGTCAGAAAGGATGAGAAAAAGATGAGAAAATTAAAAGTTGGTGTAATTGGCTGTGGTCAAGTTGCACAGATTGTTTGGCTACCATATATTCACGAACTTGACGAGTATGATATTGTGGCAATTTCAGATATTTCACTAAAACTGTTGGATTATTATGGAAATCTTTATGGAGTAAAAAAGTGTTATAGAGATTGGCATGAATTAATAAATGACAAAGAGGTTGAAGCAGTAATTGTGTTGAACAGTAATCATACTGAAGTGTGTATAGAAGCGGCAAAAGCTGGAAAGCACATTTTGGTAGAAAAACCATTATGTGAGAATATAAGACAAGCTGAGGAAATTGAAAAAGCTGTAACCGAAAATAATGTGCTGCTCATGGTTGGGGAGATGAAACGATATGATTCAGGATATAAATACGCACGAAATTTAATACAAAATATGAAAGGGTTGCGTATGATTCGGTCAAGAGATGTATGTGATGGCCTTGCTGCTTCGCAACCAGAAATATATGAATCCAGGAGAAGGACAGACGTAGAACAGAGCGTGAAGGAAAAAATTAATCAGAATTTCAATCAAGGCCTGAAAGAGGTTACGGGAGAATTATCGGAGAATCTATATTTTAGATTATTGCTTGCAGGAGTACATGACATTGATATTTTGAGGGCTGCGTTTGGAGAACCAGAAAAAGTAAGCTATTCGGATATTTGGGATGATGGAAATATGTTGATGGCAGAATTGGATTATGGTAATCATGTAAAAGCAATTTTTGAAGTAGGTTACACTAACCAAAAATGGTTTGACGAGGAGTTGACAGCATATGGGTTAGATCAGACAATTACAGTGAAGTTTCCGCATCCATATATTAGAAATTGTCCGACAATTATTAAGATTATTGAGAATAAAGATGGAAGAATTGAAGAAAGAGAAGTTTCAGTAGCTTTCGACGAAGCATTTCGCAATGAACTTCTTCATTTCTATCAATGCGTGATTGAAAATAAACAACCAGAAACGAATATTGAAGAAGGAAAAAAAGATATTCGGCTATTGAATGATATTTTTCAATGTTATGCAAGGAGGATAAACAAATGTTAGTTATTGATTCACATGCACATCCACCCAGAAAAGGAGTTCCTGGAATTGACAATAGACCAAGAACAATTCCAAAAAGTTTAGAGCAGATAGATAAAATATTTATAGAAGATGTAAATGAAATTATAGAAGATATGGATAGACATCAAGTCGATGCAAAAGTAATGATTGCAATGCCGCCAGATATAGAAAAAGACTTCCACTATGGAGAATATATCCCAGAATATGGTATTACAACTATGACATCACATGAGTGGATCAGCAGAGCAATTGCACTTTATCCCAATCGATTTTTTGCTTGTGCATGCTTAAATCCACTTGAAGAGAATTCCAGGGAAGAATTAGAAGATTTAGTTGTAAATAAAGGATTTAGAGAGGTCAAAATACATCAGGCACACTACAGATTTGAGGTGAATGACAAACGAGTTTATCCATTTTATGAAAAATGCATTGAGCTGGATATTCCGGTAGCATTTCATACGGGTTTTTCTCCGGTACAGTTAATTGATAGATACATTCCGGCAATGCCTCATAATATTGATGAACTGGCATATGATTTTCCAAATTTAAAAATCAACATGTGCCATGGTGGAGGTAACTGGTATCAGGATGGAATTATGATTGCTCTGCGTAATGCAAATATTATGATAGACATCGCAGGAATCACCGATTTATGTGAGAAAATGGTTTACCCAAGAGTTGATGCAAAAGATCTCATACGAAGGTTTGTGGAAATATTGGGAGCAGACAGAATTTTATTTGGAACGGATAATATGGATGATGAGATAAATTATAAATTCATGCAGGAAATTGGATTGGCGGATGCTGATTTGGAAAAAATCATGGGATTGAATGTAAAGAGGTACCTGAGATTGTGGGAATAATATATTTTTTTGATGATTGGAAAATATTAAGAAGGACAAGAATGAATCGTAAAATGGGAACGCCTGTACTGTGTAAAGAATCTATTTTAGAAGATGTAAAAACAGAAGGCGTATGGAATTATCCAACCGTTTGGAAAGACATAACTACAGGAAAATGGGTAGCAATATACGGAGGATGTGCACCATTTTCTTACGATGAAAGAGCTGGATTCTGCATAAAAACAGTAGAACTTTATAGGGCGACTAGTGAGGATGGTATACATTGGAAAAGTGATTGCGAGAATCCTGTGTTTTCAAGGGAAATAGATTTAGGAATGGATGAACCAGGTTTATCAAGAATTGATGGCGGTCCAGTGTTTTATGATGAAAAAGAAAGAAACGAACATAAGAGGTTGAAGCTATTATACCGTTTTTTTGATACCAATGGAGTTCCAGAGGAACGAATAGCTTATTCATCGAATGGAAAGACGTGGAAAACAGAAAAACTAGCATGTGGAAATGAAAAATTGTTTCATTCTCCATCCTCTATTTTTTACAACGAAAAAGAAGGAAAGTATTATATTTCCAATTGGTTTCATGTGCATGACAGACGCATTGTATTTTATGGAACTCGTGATTTTAAATCAGTTGAAGAGCCTTTGCTTATCTTACAGGCAGATGGAGAAGATGAGTGTACAGCAGAAACATATGCTTTAATAGTAATACCCTATGAAGATATGTATATAGGTTTGTTATGGATGTTTCATGGAGATGCTGGCGAGACAAAATTGAATCGTCTTATGGGATATATGGATTGTCAGCTGGTATACAGCTATAATGGAAAAATATTTCAAAGGATATGCCATCGTCCATTTATTGCTCGCAGTAGGCAAGGAGAGCATGGTGGTGGAAGCGTGTTTCCAACATCTGTAGTTGAAGACAAAAACCATATATATATATATGGTAGTGGATCCAAAGGTGAGATGTTTCGATATCAGGAAGAAAAAGATGCTGCGCTATTGAGATATAGTCTCAGAAAAGATGGATTTGCGTATTTAGCTACGGAAAGTACAGGAGACATTTGTACTAAGGCACTTAGATTTTATGGAGAGAAGCTTTATTTAAATGTTTGCGCACCGTATGGAGTCATCAAAGTACGAATACTGAATGAAGATGGGAAAGAAATGGAGGGAATGTCTTATGAAGAGTGTACATATAAGTGTATTGATTTGATAGAGTGGACACCAGTATGGATAAGTAATAAGACAGTTAACAGCTTGAAAGGACAGGTTGTTTTTCTGGAAATTGAAATTACGAATGGAGAATTGTATGCAATACGTGGAGACTTTGATGTATTAGGGGCAAACTATATTAAATTGGAGTGATTGCATATCATGATAAAAATAGCGGTAAACGCTGGTGAGAATGACGGAATATCAATTGTAGATAGGAAGAAGGACATTGAGAAATTCATCGGCGATGAAATTGTAGTAGAAGAACCCCCGATTAGCCTTTTCCATGAAAATCTATTGAAAGGAATTCAAACAAAAAAGGCTGCTTATGATGTGTGTGCATATGCACCTTTATGGGCACAGGATATTGCACAGGAAAAACATCTTTTTGATTTAAATCAGTATGTTATGAATAAAGATCTGACATGGAAAGAGACAAAAGAAGGATTGGAGGGCGATTTTTTTAAAGCATACATCAATTATTGTGGCTGGCATGATATGAACAGAAAAATACCGGGAAGAGGACAAGGTGAAAAACTGATAGCGCTTCCCGGAACACATACAGGTGCGACTTTTTTGGTATATAGAAAAGATATATTTGAAAAATATGGTTTAAAAGAACCGTCAGATTGGGAAGAGTTTCAAAAAATTGCACTAGAGTATGCGGATATTAAGAACGGCTTATATGGAACTGCAATTGCTGGAAAACGTAAAGGCCTTTTCCCGGTACTTGACTGGTACACAAGAGTGGTATCCACAGGAGGCAGACAGTTTAGCGGATCGATTGTTGATCATAATCTGACATCAACTGCTTATAGTGAAGAAGGCGTTAGAGCATATGAACAAATCTGTTTATTGCTTTCCTGCATGCCGAAGATAACCAGGAGTTTTACTGTTCACGATGTGGCAGAAAAAATGTGTAACGGAGAATTGCTTATGCAACTGAATGTATCTTCTTTTGTTTTTCCGCAAATTTATTATCGTAAGTCTAATAAGGTGTGTCCGGAACAGTTGGGGATTTGTCAAGTTCCTGGGTTGGGAAAATATAAAGGAGTAGCATATGGTGGGGGATGGTCTTGGGCAATTCTTAATGATGTCAGAGAAAAAGAAACTTCATGGAAAATTATACAATATCTTTCCTCGAAAGAATTTGATCAATTTCGTTGTATGAAATATGGAGTAACTCCGGTCAGAAAATCCACAGCGAGGAATCCAAAAGTACAAAAAATGCAACCATGGGTACAATATATAGAACCCATCATAGAAAAAGCCGTAGAACCAGAATACTTTTACATACCGGAAGCTTTTAGCATTGCAGCAATAATTACAGATAAGCTTTTGAATGGGATTTTTCGTGGAGAAAAAGCAAAATGGGTTCTGAAAGAAATAGATGAAGATGTTAATCGTGTATTAAGAAATGGTGGTTGGCAATGAGAGGGGGTGGAAAATTGTGAAGCAATGGGATGTTTTAACCGTAGGTGAAACAATGGTAGTTTTTATTCCAGAACAAAAACAGTTGCTGCGTTATGTGGATAGATTTAAAAAAGGAATAGCTGGAGCGGAAAGCAATGTTGCTATTGGTGTATCCAAATTAGGTCATACAAGTTGTTGGATAAGTAAGTTGGGCTGTGATGAACTGGGAGAATATGTTCTTCGAGAGATTCGGGGAGAAGGAGTTTATGTATCGGAAGTAATAAGGGATGAGAATGCTTCGACTGGACTCATGATTAAACAGTTTAGTGAAGCAAATGAAACAAGCGTTTTTTATTATAGAAGGAATTCAGCAGCGAGTACGCTGAACAAGGATAATATTAGCGAAGAGATGATTCAAAACTCAAAAATAATACATATAACCGGAGTTACATCAGCTTTAAGCGGTAGTTGTGCAGAGATGAATTTGACACTGGCAAAAAAAGCAAAAAAGAACGGAGTGCTGGTAAGCTTCGACCCAAATATACGATTAAGATTATGGAGTAAAAATGAAGCTGCAGAGACGTTACGGCCCTTGTTGGATATGTGCGACATTGTTGAAATCGGTTTGGATGAAGCAAAAGTATTATTAGATACAGATAATATTAATGAGGTCGTTCGAATTCTTCGTGAAAAAAAAATACACAAGATTGCTGTGAAGCTTGGAAGCAAAGGAGCAATTGTGGCAGATGAGAGTTCTATGTATGAGATTCCACCATATTCTGTGAAGGTCATTGATAATATTGGAGCAGGAGATGCGTTTGCTGCAGGATTTTTGTGTGGCATATTGGAAGAAAGGGATCTTTTTACATGCGGTAAGATGGGTGCAATGATGGGAGCACAGGCTGTAGGAACACTAGGGGATATAGAAGGATTACCGGATCGGAAAAGATTGGAATTGCTTTTAAACGGTAATAAGGAAAATTACAGGTAGAAACTACATATGTAGTTCTTATAAAACTATTATAATTAAGGAGGATTTTAACTATGGCAATTGAATGGACAAAGGAGCAGATGAAGTATTTTATTAGCGAGTATAAAAAATTGAATACTCCCCTTGTATGGGATGCATTGTTTGTTCAGTATGGATATCGTAATCAGATTCTTAGAAGAGAAGTAAAACCTATTTTAAGAGATATGAAGCTGGCTGGACCTGCTGTCACCATTAAAGGAACTACGAATGTTACTCCTTTTGAGGAAGAATTTGATCATAAAGGGCCTGGTCCGCTGGGAGGAATGTGGATTCGCGTTGGACAGGCTTTGAGTGAGGATTGTGTTGTAATCATTGACCCTGGATATACTGAAGTGGCTGTACTGGGAGACATATTTGGGCAGACATGGCATCATATGGGAATGCAGGGGCTTGTATGCGATGGCCCGATTCGTGACTCTTTTGGATTTCTTGAAGATGATATTCCTACATTTTGTACTGATACAATGTGCATTTGCGCAGAGGGACACTGGAGAATGACAGACAGCAATGTTCCTCTTTGGTTACATGGCCAATTGGGAGAAGTATTGGTTAATCCAGGTGATTTTATTTTTGCAGATGCAGATGGAGTACTTGTGATTCCGAATGATATGATTGAGAAAGTCTTAATTAATGCAAAAGAAAGAGCTGCCAATGAAATTAAAACGAAAGCAGATATAAAAGCCGGAAAAACTCCTGAAGAGATGTGGTATGAAGATGGTCATAGTGGAGTTCTTGATGAGGATAAATAAATGCCCGATGATGTAAAAAAAAGCATATTGAGCGATAAAATAATTGCAATTATTAGAAATGTACGGTCTGAACAGATTGAACAAGTTGCAGAAGCACTACTAAAAGGAAATATCAGATGCTTGGAACTGGCTCTTTCAGGTGGAGCGAATTATGACGAGAAAGATGTTCTGAATTCAATTGAAAGAATTAGAAAAAAATATGATGGTCAAATATATGTGGGAGCAGGTACAATTTTGACTGTAGAACAGATGAAATCGGCGTATAACTCGGGAGCACAGTACATGATATCGCCCAATGTAAATCCTGACGTCATTGCTCAGACAAAACAGTGTGGTTGTATCTCTATCCCTGGGGCGTATTCGCCAACAGAAATCATAAATGCCTATGAATATGGAGCGGATTTAGTGAAAGTATTTCCAGTTGGAAAAGCAGGGGCGTCTTACATAAAAAATCTTTCTGTACCGTTGGGAAAGATTCCATTAATAGCGGTAGGAGGGGTAACGCTTCAAAATGTACAGGAATTTTTACATGCAGGTGCTGTAGCTGTTGGAGTAGGGGGAAATCTCGTTGATATTCAACTTATTCAGCAGAAGAGATATTCGGAGTTGGCAGTGAAAGCAAAAGAGTTTCATCGTCAGATTTCCTGGAAAGTTGATAAATAACCATAAAAACTATCGGCTGTAAAGACTCATTCGATAGATTGAATTTGAGTAGATAGATATCAGAAAATTTTATGGACGGTGTGAAATTTTTTCTGTAAATTTAAATCTTCTATGATAATTGATGCGGCTTAACGGCAGATTTCTGTGGTTAAGCCGTTGTTTATTTAATAGCAAATTTAAATTGGTATGTCAAGAGCGCCCAGAGAAATCTGGGCGTATATTTACTCTTGACCGTCCAACTTTTATTGTTATATTAGCCGATCCGGGTACATGATTTCCAGTTCACCACGTACTTTGTCCTAATTCCGGATTGGCATTGTCCATTTTTGCTATCTCAAAAGTTCCTAAGTATAGTGCCTTCATCAGTGCCTGTGAGCTTGGGAATACGCTTCTCTGCTTGTTCAATCTACGATAGCACGAATTCAGTGATTCAATGGCATTTGTGGTATAAAACGCAGTACGTACCTCTTTGGAAAATTTGAAAATTGGGGAGATTGCATCCCAGTTATCATTCCATCGATTCATAGCACTTGGATATTGTCCTGACCATTTTCTGGTTACTGCCTCCAGCTGTTTTCTGGCAGATTCCTCGTTTGCAGCTGTGTAGATCGTTTTTAAGTCTTTGGCAAAGGTTTTCATATCCTTGTTTGCAACATATTTAAGGGTATTTCTCACCATATGAACAATGCAGCGCTGTTGTTCCGTTTTGGGAAATGCAGCAGAGATTGCATCTTTGATTCCGGTCAGTCCATCAGAACAAAGAATAAGAATGTCCTGAACGCCCCTGTTTTTCAAACTATTCAGCACTGACAGCCAATACTTGCTGTTTTCATTTTCACCTACAACAATGCTTAATACTTCCTTCATTCCATCTTCATTAATTCCAAGGACAACATCGGCCAGTTTTCTGATCACGCCGTCATCACGCACAGAAAAATGTACAGCATCTATGAAAACGATTGGATATACCGATGATAATGGACGATTTTGCCATTCTTCGATTCTTGGAAGGAGCTTGTCTGTGATATCAGATACCATTCCCTCACTTACTTCAAAACCATAAATATCCTCTATCATTTCTGAAATCTGTCGTGTGGTCATTCCTTTCGCATACAGAGCAATAATCTTATCATCAATCGAAGAGATATCTTTCTGGCGTTTTGGAAGTACCTGTGGTTCAAATGAACTTTGGCGATCTTGTGGCACATCAACTTGAAATTCCCCATATTTACTACGGACGGTCTTAGATTTTGTGCCATTGCGGTAGTTAGGCTCACCAGATCTTTCATAACGGTCATAGCCGAGATGATCATCCATTTCTTTTTCAAGCATATCTTGGAGTGTTCCAGATAACAGGTCTTTTAATGCCTCCTGAATGTCATCAGCAGACTGAATATCATACTCTTGAAACAATCCCTGAATGAGATTTCTCTTTCCTTCTGTCATTGGTTTTGGTTTGTAAACTTCTTTTTTTCTGTTTGCCATTATAAAAGGCCTCCTATGATTTTTATATTTTATCATAGAAGACCTTAATGTTGTTTATTTTACAGAGATTTTTTCACAGGCTCGAAGGTGCACATCACCTTCCTCTCCCCAAATCCTTGACCTTCTCTCCAATCCACTCCATAAACTTCTCCAGCAGATTAATCCCGCCAATCACAAACTGTTTCATAAACTCATATGCCTTTTCCAGCTTGTCCTTTAGGCTACGATTTTCCTCCCGTAATATCTGATTCTGATACCTCAGCTCTATCACCTGCTCCTTCAGATAATCATCTCCATCGACCGCACCAACCAGTTCCTTCTTAAGCCTTTCCGCCTCTTCCAGTTCAAATTCAGCCCGTTCAGTCTGTAATTTTGCAGTATCCGATATCATCATCCACTTGTCAGCCTCTTTTTGAGCTGCCTCAATTTCCTTCTGTTTATCCGTGAGCTTATCTGCATTCTCATAATATTCCAGCCGTAATTCCGAATTCTTTAGGCGTAAATCCGTTGTTTCCGACTGTAATTTCTGATTTTCGGCTATGGTATCGTCAAGCTTCTTTTGAGCCTCAGACTGTTCTTTTCTGAAACTGTCTCGATTACTTTCAATTTCTTTCTCCAGAGACTCAATCCGTTCCTCTTTTAATTCCAGAACAACCTGTGCGCCCTCTATCTCCTCCTCAAGTGCAGCCACTTCTTTTGCCCGCTCCTGCTTCTTATAATCCAGTACGGATAAATGCTTATTGTGTGTATCTTTCTTTTTCCAGTCAATTCCGTACCGGCTCATAATAAGAGCAATATCCTCTTTCTCTGCCTCCGCCCACTGCCTCCATTCGGTATTGCCTTTTCCTTCACTTACAAATCCTCTGGTAGCAAGTGCCGCCTTAAGACTTGTCTTTGTCTCCAATCCTCTCTTGCAACCGGATACCCAAGGGATAAAATTCAGATGCAAATGTGGTGTTTCCTCATCCAGATGAATATAAGCACCAATCACATAAAGCTGTGGATTGCGAAGTTGAAACTTTTTCACATAATCCTTTAGCACCCATGTTGCAACCTCTGCAGAAGAACTACCTACTCCGGTATCATCCCTATTGCCTATCTGAACGATAACCTCATAAAATAATTTTTCCTGCTTGCTTCGGGAAATCTTATCATAATAACTTTTAATCTGCCTGTCCTTGCGTTTCTGTTTTGCATTGTATTCCTTAAGTGCCTTGTCAAACAATTTATGATAAGCCTGCTTAATATCCTCATGGATAAGAGTGATGTTATTCTTGGTACGGCTGGATAATATAATCCTGCTTGGTACGAAATCCACTGAGCTTCACTCTGTTATTCAGTTCTTCATTTTCCTCCGGCGACATACGAAATGCGATTGTCACATTACGCCATCTGTTTTTATCATCTCTATTCTTTTCTGACATTGACCAACGCCTCCCTTTCTGTTTCCAGTTGTGCTGCCATATCCGTCTGCACCGTTGGAAATAAATGTGCATAATGATATGTGATATCAACCGCCTCATGCCCGACTCTTTCCCCTATTGCCAATGCTGAAAATCCCAAGTTAATCAACAGAGAAATATGAGAATGTCGTAATCCATGAATTCGGATTTTCTTCACTCCTGCAAGCTTTGCACCCCTATCCATTTCATGATGCAGATAACTTTTTGAAATGGTGAAAATTCTGTCATCATCCCTTATTCCATAAAGACTGCTTATGAAATCCTCCATCTCAACAGCAAGAAAATCCGGCATAACAATTGTTCTGTTACTCTTTGGTGTTTTCGGGTCTGTAATTACATCTTTGCCTTGCCGGATAAATTCGGATTGGCTCATGTCATAGTGTTTCAGCCGCTCGGTAAAGTCGGCGTATTCTTCCTCGGTCATGCGGGTTTTGACCACATGGCAGCGGTGGGGTGTGTTGTATTTTTTCTTCAAGCGTTGACCTCCTTTCTCGCCCGACAGGGCGCATGAGCAGGGTTTGGGGAAGGCACTCCCCAACAAGATTTACCAAAGGGGGCAAAACCGCAGATATGCGGATTTTGGCACCGTGGTAGAATCTTGCTCTAAAAAACTACCGCTTTCCTCGGCGGCTCTGGTTTGCGGATATACTGGCTTGCTCCACCAATATAGCGATTGCGGCGGCGTGTTCTGCCCGCTGTTCACCACTACAACGGTGAAAAGGGGGCGTTTTGGCAAACGCAGCGGAAATTTTTTTGTTTTCCCTGTCTGCTCCCTACAACAATCCGGCGGTGTGGTTTGCCAAAGATTTTTGAAAATGGGCGCAAAAAAAGCAGTAAACCTTTTCAAGATTTACTGCTTATCTGCCGCTGTGATGGGCGGCGGTATTAAATTGTCAGCCGTTTTTCAAATGGAATTTATCTGCAATCGCTTTCTTTCTGCTTTCCAATTCCTTTTCTGTAATCTTCCATAATCCTAACGCAATGATCTGCTATCTTTTGCATTCCGAGTTCTTCAAAAAAGGCAATTTGTATTTTCATCAGTTCTTCACAAACAGTCAACTTCTGCTCATCCATATTGCTAATAGCAAGCCATGGGAACGCTTTATATTTCTTAGTGTCCCCAATGAGAAAATTGTACCCTATCAACTCATTTTCACGGAAAACGAAATAGAATTGTGGGCCTGAACCTGGAACTGACTTTTCCATAATTTGCTGCATTGTTCTCACGCCGCCGTATGCCGGAAAAAAACCTATTCGCTCAAGAGCATTTAATATGTCAATCCTTTTATCTGTGGGTATGTCTCTATAATTGATAATCTGTTCCATTTGCTCTACCCTCATTGAAGTTTAATTTGTCAGGCTCTAATTATACAACTTTTCTGTTTAGCGGTCAAAGCGGAACTTCAACAGGCTTTCTATCAGTTGCCTGACGATATGCTCCTGCATATCCGTGTTAATCTGTCCGTCCATTTTCGCACAAGAGCGGATATATCCCGCATAATGGGATAGGACGGCGGCAACAGCTTCCGGGTCGCCCTCGCTTGCCTTAACGATTGTCTCATAGGGAAGTAGCTGGCTCATAGGACAAACCCTCCAACTCTGCCCGTAGCCGCCGTAAGCCACCATGGTACGGCCATCGGGTAATGTCTTGTAGATTCCCTGATCTACCCAATCCCATATAAAACCACCCAGCATACGGGGATTGCTATATATCTCATCCCAATATTCCTTGAGATTTCCTAATGCATTCCCCATGGAATGTGCATATTCACTCGTCATCACCGGACGGTCATCATTGGTACGCTCCGCAATCTCCAGCAGCCGTTCCCAACGTGCATTTTCAGCGCGTTCCTTATCTTCTCCCTCTGCAATGCCGGGATTTAAGTATTCTTGTTTCACCCGGGTATAAAAGCGACTGATAACATCGACCGTCTTCGGGTCAGGATTTCCATCCACTCCCTGTGCCCCCTCATAGTGTACAGGGCGAGTGGGATCGAAATCATGCAGCCATGCCGAAATAGCAGCGAAGTTCGGTCCGTAACCGCTTTCGTTTCCCATGCTCCACATTACAATACATGGATAATTCTTATCACGTTCCGCCATACGGACCGCACGGTCCATAAATGCTGCATGCCAGTCGGGGGTACTTGCGAGCGTGCCACGCAATCCGTGTTCTTCTATATCCGCTTCGTCCATCACGTACAATCCCAAGCTGTCGCATAGCTCGTACCAACGGCTTACATTCGGGTAATGACTGGTGCGCACAGCATTTATATTTGCCTGCTTCATTAAAAGAATATCCTGAAGCATCCGTTCTTCGCTCATGACACGTGCCGTCCGTGGATCATGTTCGTGACGGTTCACTCCACGAAAACGAACCGGATTACCATTCACTAACAGTTGTCCTTTTTTGATTTCTACAGAGCGGAAACCTACGGCCTGTTCTATCTGTTCTACGACTTTTCCTTCTCCATTTTGGAGAGTTAAGTGTAATTTATAGAGATAGGGCGTTTCTGCCGTCCATCTTTCCGGTGATTTTATAATAGCTGACAAACGTCCCATCTTACGCGGGCCACGCTGCGGATACCATTCATTCATCCGGCTTGCTTTATGCTCCAAATCAAGCATATTTTCCACATCGCCTTTCAATGTGGCAACTTCTTTGCCTGAAGCATCCTTCAGTACTCCCTGTAAAATATACCCTTTTCCGGTCATCCCTCGATATACACTAAATTGCGGATCAATCTGCAAAATAAAATCTTCATAATCACCAACAGATGCGGGAAGAGTGCGTACCGCATAATCACGGACATGAATATCCGGCGTATGT
>OLOP01000810.1_pt1 | contig 22614 bp, 9 predicted proteins | sample 1672381 | NCBI WGS metagenome assembly OLOP01 (sample SAMEA3136678, study PRJEB25190) | human gut metagenome | biome: human gut; feature: human-associated habitat; material: faeces | place: Austria | collected 2013 | reverse complement strand
CGTCGGGTCAGCCCTTTTCTCTGTCCTGCTGTTTTGTCTGCCGTTACTTGATGATGTTTTCGCACCAGCGCTGCATGATCGCTGCGATCTCGGCACGGGTGGCGGTGCCGGTCGGTGCCAGACGGCCGCCATTCTTACCATTCAGCACACCTGCGCCGACTGCCCACTGCAGAGCCGGAATCGCGTACTCGCTTGCCTGCTGAACATCCACATAGCTGAGAATATTGGTATTCTCACCCACGCTTACGTCGATACCCTTGCTCTGAGCGTAGCGATACAGGATCGCTGCCGCCTGCTCGCGGGTGACGGCTGCATTCGGTCGGAAGGTACCGTCTGCATAGCCGGTTACGACCTTATTGGACGCTGCCCAGCCGACTGCTTTGGCATACCATGCGTCAGCCTGCACATCCGAGAAGTTCGCTGCTGTGCCCTTCGGCTTGCCTTCCAGGTTATACAGGATCTGCACGAGCATACCGCGCGTCAGGTTGGCATTCGGTGCAAATGCACGGCTCGATACACCGTTCATCATTTTGTGCGTGAGCACATAATCAACGGACAGATGATACCACTTTGCAGTATCTACATCCGTAAACGGTGCGGACGGACAATCCTTGCCGCCATCGCACGGCTGGTCTGCGGTGGTCTTGAAGCCCACGCTGACCTTAGCCGACGGCATCTTAAAGGTGTATTTGCCGCTGCCGAGGTCGGTCAGCGCAACGGACTTGCCGTTTGCGTCCGTGACAGTCAGCGTACCTTCTCCGGCAGCAGTCAGCGTTACGGTGTCGCCTGCGGCCGCCTTGATCTTATCCGCCTTGACGGTATTCGCCAGCGCGGACGGGATCACGATGTCGTAAGTGGTCGGGGCAACGGCTCCGCCGCCACCACCACCACCGCCGCCGGTCGAGGTATTCTTATACCAGCCGATGGCAAACGGAGACAGGCTGTTCACGTGGAACGTAATGCCGTCGCTCTGCTTGGTCGATGTCAGCGATTCCGTGCCGCCAACAGTCTGACCGTTCATAGTCGTTGTGAACATATGAACGACCGAGAAGTTATAGCTGCTGTCCGGCGTGTTCTGTGCCGCCAGCGTGCTGTACGGAACCTGAACGTCCATGCCGCCCTCTGGGAAGTCGGACGGATTGGTAACAGTTACCCAGTTTGTGCCGTTCTTGTACTGCAGCACGATATCCAGATATGCGATGTTGGAAGCCGTTACCGCGCTGTTTACCTTTGCTCTAAGTGCGTTTTTCAGCTCGTCGATCGTGCTGAATTTGCTGCTCAGAGCCGATGGAACGATATCCAGCGTATTGGCTGCGATCTGGTATTCTACTGCTTCTACGTCAACCGCAATGTTGCTTATTACATCCTTGATGGTGATCGTGTAGGACGCGCCGTTCTTCACCGCGGTAACATTGCCATCCTTCGGCTGTGTCAGACAATCCACGCCGTTTACCGTCAGGGTGCGGAACAGCTTTTCGCCCTCCGGCGTTACCGTGAAGGTCAGCGTGCCGTTCTTGCGGATTTCAGTCTCCGGCTTGGTATCGTCCGGTGTACGCTTCACATCGGAGACCTTCCAGCCGGTGTCGCCGGTCGGAATAGCGAAGCCTGTGTAGTCCACAAACTTGACGGCTACATCGGTCTTGCCGGTCAGGCTCGGGATAACCAGCTCGTTAGAGATGTTATTCTGATCTGCACCGTTTACCGTCCACTGTGCGACCATCTGCTTGTTGCGACCGTTTTCTACGGCAGGCGTTGCCGTGAATACGATCTTGCTGCCGCGGGTAACACTTGCCGGACTGTTCTTCTGCGGCGTAATGGCCTTGCCGTTTGCCGCTGCAGCAACCGTTGTGCCGGTATCTGCACCCTGAACATCCAGGGTTACATCGTAGTTGATCGCGCCGTCAAATACGGCCTTGACTGTGGTATTTCTGCGAATTTCCGTCAGTGCCAGCGTATTGCCGGAGGCAGCCTGTGCAGCACCGCCGTTAACCGACCATTCCTTGAGATAATAGCTATTGCTGCTCGGCACTGCCGTAATAGTCGTGCTGCCGCCGCGCTTGACGCTTGCCGGTTCTGCCGACGCCGTGCCGCTGCCCTCGCTCGTTACCGTAATGGTGTACGTCGGGCGCTCAATCAGCGTTGCGGAAACCTCAGTCTTTGCGGTTACATTCTTGACCGTATAAGTGAGCGGTGCATCTGCCGTATCGGTCATCTCAGCGACTGTCGAGCCGTTCACCTGCCATGCCTGCACCATATCGTCCGTATTCTCCGGCGTTATGGTGAAGGTTACGTCCGAACCGGAGGAAACATAGCCGTCCGTGATCGTCTTGCCGTTTGCGGTGATGGCGATATTGCCGTTTCTGCCGTTCAGCACGGCGCTGACCGGAACCATTGCCTTGAAGGTGACTGCAACCGTGCTGTTTTCGGTTACGTTCAGAGTGTAGGTGCTGCCGCTGTTGGCAACCGAATGACCGTTTACCGTCCACTCGTCAATCTCATAACCCTTATCGGGTTCTGCGGTGAAGGCAACCTTAGTGCCGCCGTTGACCTGTGTGCCGTCCGCAACCGATGCACTCAGCGTGCCGCCCGCCGGCTGGCTATACGTTACTTCGTACTCTCCTGCGCTGAACTGTGCTTCAACATGATATGCCGTTACGTTCGGCTTCGTGAGACAGCCGTTCTCGACCGTCCAAGTCAGCGTATTGCCGTTACCGGCAACTACCTTGCCGTTGACCATCCAGCCGGTCACATTCTGACCTGCCGGCGGTACTGCCGTAAAGGTGAGCGACTCGCCGCCGCGTGCGATTGTGCTGTTCTGTCCGTTTACGGTGACGTTATCACCGGTGGTGATGTCATACTCGACCTGCTGGAACTTCGGCGCAATGTAAATCGAGTTTGCACTGGTCGTGTTCGGATAGGTGTAGGTTTCGCCTGTGCCTGCGCTGTCATCACGCACATTGTTGACGTACCAGCCTTCGATTGCGTAACCAGGCTTTACCTCTGCCGTGAACTTGATCGGCACGCCTGCCGCAATATTCGCACCGTCAGCCGCATCCTTGAGGATAGACTCGCCGTTCGCAATGGCTTCACTCAAGTAGCCGCCTTCGCTTGTTTCGTCCGTCGGACCGAAGGTGATGCCGGTCACCAGCTTAACAAAGCGAACCTGAACCGTCGTTTCACCCTGCAGAGGACTCAGCGTCTTGCTCACTGCGGTATCCGCCGTGGTCTGGCCGTTGATGGTCCAGTCCTGTACGCGGTAGCCTGCGTTCGGCACCGCCGTAATCGTGATATCCGAGTCGCGGTAGAAGATATGCGTGCCTGCTTTGAGGTTCTCCCGCTCGTATGCGCTCATGCCCTTGCGGGTGATTTCTGCGGAAACCGTACCGCCGTCTCCCTCGTCACCGAGCGAATCAACGGACAGGGTGAAGTCGTACTGCGGGAGCGCCTTAGACGTTGCATGAACTTCTACATTGCTTTCGATAGAGCCACTCTGAGTATAAGTGGTATTGTCGTTTCCGTCGACATTCGTCCAACCGGTAACGGTCCAGTTATCAGTCTCATAGCCCTCATCCGGTGTTGCCGCGAATACGATATCGCCGCTGTACTTCTCGACATGATCGCCGGTGTTCAGCATCTTGCTGTCTTGCTGTGCCGTTACATGGATGTGAGTGTCACCACCAAAGGTTACCGTCGGCTTCTCTGCAAAGATTACCTGAACCAAGGTATCCTTCGTAATCTGGATATCATCCTTCGCTACCTTGCCCGACTGATAAGCCTGCGCATTGTCGTAATCGAATGTCTGCGTTGCACCATCAGCCGTAACCATGATTTTCTGCACGAAATAACCGTCGTTTGGTGTTGCCGTGATTGCTGCCGTGCTGTTCATATTCACATGACCGTTTTCACCCTCAGCACCAGTCAATACAACATTCTGGATACCGCGTGTGCCAGCAACTTCGACTGTGCCGTTGACCGGCGCTGCCACCGTCACCCGCGGCTTCTCCGCGATATGCGCGATAACGATAACCTCAGTGGTCTTTTCCAGACTTGCGATGGAGGCCTTTGCCGAATCCTTTGCATCCGCTGCTGCATTGGTCCAGCCGGAAACGTAGTAATTCTCGTTTACCGCAGCAGCAAACTCAATCGTCGAATAATTGCCGACCGTACTGCCGCTGGTAATCGCATTGCCGTTTTTAATCTTTGCGGTAACGGAAGCAATGTCTGCGTTTATCAGGTCACCCTTTGCATCCACTGCCTTGAAGGTCAGCGTTACCTCCTGCGCCGCATTGATCACAGCCGTAACCGTATGCGGTCCCATGATATTGCGTAGCGTAAACTGCTTCTGCGTACCCGAATTTGCGGCTTCCTTACCATCCACCTTCCACGTCTTGACCGTGTAGTTGCTGCCCAGATTTTCCAGTGCAAACGTTACTGCCGCACCGTCCGGAACCGCATTCAGATCTGCCGCTGTGCCATCTGCCAGCTTCGCCGAGGTCTGCACGGACGGCAAAGTGCTGCCGGTTTCCGACTCGATGTTGAAGGTGAGCCTATAGGTGCCTGCCTTGCTGAACTCTACCGCTACCTTGCGGTCCTTCTGCACATTTTCCAGTGTCAGTGTGGACTCACGGTACAAATCGGTCGTACCCGGCCAGTAATACGGCTTTTCGTCCACCATCCAGCGTGCTACCGACATACCGCTGTCCGGCGCAGCCGTGAACGTCACATTTGCGCCTTCCGCAATCTTCTGTCCGGTCGTGACTGCACCACCGTCCTTCAGTGCTGCGGTCAGCTTACCGCCTTCGCCGCTGCTGAAGGTAATCGTATGCGAATCACTGCTGAAGGCTATTTCTACGTCCAGCTTTTCCGTCAGCGCCGCTACCGTCAGTCGTTCGCCGACCTTTTTGCCGTTCGACAGAATCTCCGTCACCTTGTACTTTGTATTACCGGTAATGGACTGACCGTTGACCTTCCATTCCTTTACAATGAAACCGTCGTTGCTCTTGGCATCAAACATCAGCCTGGTGTTCTTAGCGATGTTCTTACCGCTTTCAAACTTCTGGTCGAGGTTGCCGCTGTTGTAGCTTGCACTCAGCGAGCCGCCTTCACCGGCGCGATAGGTTACGCTCAGGGTGTCCTGCTTGACAACCAGCATGCGCTTGGTCAGATTCAGCTCGTACTTCTCGAGCAGCGACTTCACAGCCGCGTCCTCACCGTTGACCGCAATCGTTACCTCAAAGCGGCCGCTGACGTTCTTTCGATTGCCATTGTCATCATACAGCGCACATACGGCTGTAATTGCCGACGGCAGGGAGTCACCTGTCTCCAGAGCATCCGACTTGACCACCAATGCGCTCTTGCTGTCCGGTGCCTCTGTCGAAGTATACTCGCTGTTATCCTTATCCCAGGTTACATACAGCTCCAGCGGCTTGCGCTTTACCGTAATGGTCGTGGACGCCAGCTTGGTGCGCTTGGAAGTATCGCTATCATTCTGGTATGCCGTGATGATATAGGTTCCCGCCTTCTCCGGTCGGAAAGTGCTGTCAGTGATAGCCGTTTCCGTACTCTCGCTCTGACCGGACTGACGCCAGGTGTAGGTGATATTTCCCGTAACCTCTGTTTTGCTGTCTGCGGTAACATTGTTTTCGGTTTTCCTTACAGTCTGCTGCTGCACGCTCAGAGCAATCGGCGTACCGTATACGCTCGTAATCTTGTTTTCTTTGCCAACAGTGCTTTCAAGCGTGTAAACGGTCTCCGTTGTGCTGGTCTCGCCGTCCTCTACACTCTGCACGCCTGCCAGATAATATACCGTATCACTTGTCAAGCCGCCGGTCGCGGTGGTCGTGATGGCATACAGACCGGCTGTCGGTGCAGTCCACGTTTTGCTGTCCGTGCCGCTGCTGTTTGTTCTGCCGACAATCGTGCTGACCGTGCCATCCGACGTGTTCGTAATCGTCAGCGTGTACTCCACATTGCCGAGTGCAGCGCCGTTCTTTTCTGCCTTTTCCGCCGTTTTCGTCGTCAGGGTCAGCGCCGTACCGGAACCAGGCGTAGAGGTAGTAACCTTATTTTCAACTGTCGCTTGCTCAGTTACCAGTGTGAACGAAGGCTCCTCATAATCGCCCAGCGTCGTCTGCTGTGTGCAGGTCAGCTCGGTCAGTTCATAGCTGTTCTCTGTCTTCTTCACCAGCTGATAATACTTGACGGTATAGGTGTCCTCTTCCGCACCGGCGCTACCACTGGTCGACTTAGCCATTGTACTGAGAATATAGCGGTCAAACGTGGTTTCGCTCTCCGTCACAGTATCCTTACCGTGAATCAGGTACTGCTCGCCGTTTCGGTACTTGCTTTCGTCGTATTCCGCTTCCGTGTAGGACGTGACTTCACTCGGCTTATTAACATCCGGAATAGTCAGCGAAAACGCTCTTGCCGCATTTTCGTTTGTCAATACGGTTTCCGGCGTAATTGTGCTCGGCACTGCTGCGTCTGCATCACCGTTCTTCCACTGATAGGTGGTATTCATGGTGAGTTTCGAATCTGCGGTATACGTCTCGCCATCCTTTGTTACGGCGTAGTATACGGTCGATATCGAACCGTCATCTTCCTTCTTTTCACCGATGCCGACATATTTTTCATCTTTATCGTTTACCTTGTAAACATTCAGCGTCATGCCATCGGCTTCTACGGTGCACGGAACGGTTGTCTCTACGGATTCTGTCGTGGTTTTAACCGTGTTGAAATTACTCTGACCGATATACGGGGTATCCTGAGTGCCCTTGCCCTCCGAAGCACCGGATACCGTCAAACCGGCGGTTGCCTGCGGTGTACCAACCGTCAGCGTTGCCGCATCGCTGTAGAACGAAATTGGCGTTCTTGCACCGTCATAACATGTTACCACGCAGCGGTACATCGCACCGTTCAGGTCACTCGTTACCGACTTTACAGTATAGCTGTCCTTAGCTGCCCCTGCAATATTGCCCCACTTTTTGCCCGGCAGACGCTGCTGCCACTGGTATCTCGTGCTGCTGTACTCAGCAGGTACAGAAGCCAGTACATTGAAGGTCGCCGAGCCGTTCATCTGAACGGTTACGTTATCCGGTCCGTTGATGTCCGGACGGCTCTTATCATTTGCCAGAGTTGTACCGGCAATAATCTCGCTTTCAACCGATTCTTCCTGACTGGTGTAATATCCCGAGGTAATCGCATACCGATACTTCGTATTAGGTGCAAGATCCTTCAGCGTGTACTCATACTGACCACTCGAAGATTCAGCCGCATCCACAGTATCAATCAATACGAACGGTTCTTCCTTATTATCTTCAAGATAGCGGTAAATTTTGTAATACTCTGCCGGACGGTCACCGGATTCCCACGACAGCACCATGCTGTTGGTGGTCTGCTCACTCAGCGACAGATCCTGCGCCGGAGACGGCGGTGCCGTCACATTGCTGACAACATAGCCCAGTACCGGTACTTCATCGCCGTTGAACGGTACCGTCCATGTGCCGAAGCTCCAGTCAAAGTTATAGCGCGAATCACCGCCGCCGGTAACAGAGCCCAGCTTGGTAATCGTATTGGTGTTTACCTTTTCGGTTCCGGCGCTTGCTCCCCAGTGATAACCGCCGCCAGCCTTGAAGCCGCCAACTACACCATACATCTGCACCGAACCCTCATAGGAGTACTCAAAGTTTACGCCGCTGCTGGTTGCAGTCGTAAAACTCTGCAGCTGTGTACCCGAATCTTTGTAATGACCAACTTTACCGGATTGCTCCGAATGGGAACCGCTCGGCAGACTGGAACGATACGTATTCGGCTGACCGGACGTGCCCAGATGCAGGTTGCTGCCAATCTGCTGCATATCCTCGTACGCCGAAGCAGCCTTATTATAAGTATCTACCGAAACCATGTTCATCGAAGGATTGCCCGGAACCGCCAGCGTCATAGAACTGGTCAGCTTCGGCGAATTGCCCTTCTTTGTGCCATCCGGATACTTCACCTGATACTCGTAATATGTCATCGGTGTTGCATACATGAGCACCATATTGTCGTTCGTATCATTAGAATACTCGACCGTTATTTCCTTGCTTGTAGATTTTGTTGCACCAACAGTAAAGGTATGACTGGTATTAAATTCAACACCGCCGCCGGTCTCAATCAGCGGTGCAACATATTCAAAGCCCGCCATGATATCAAAACCAAACGAACCGGATGCCGTTACTGCTACAGTATTATCCTTACTGTATCCGATTCCGGTCTGCGAGTTTCCGATATCACCGTCATTCACCTCAGCGAAATGCGGCGACGCCTCCAGAATCGCCATTACCTTCGGGTCGGTGTAGCCGGTGCTGACGCTTTTGATCTTCGCGAGCATGGCATCGTTGTTTACATCTGCCGTTGTAAGCGCCAGATTGCAGTTGCTCTTGTCATAGTATGTCCAGTCATCCTCCCAGCGGCTGAACGTGCTGCCAGCCGAGCCTTTGTACAGCTGACCAATCTTCAAAAACTGCTTGTCGAAGGTCTCCTGCTTGCGGTACTCAACGTAGTATACCTGTTCCATGCCCTGCTTGTTGCCGTCAAAATTGCCGACAGCATAGTCCAGAATACCGCTGTTGTTGATGAGTCGGCCGCCCAGCCAGCGGTCATGGCCCTTATTCGAGCCTTCCAGGATAGACAGCTGCTTGCCGTTCGCCGGGTCGACTTTATACATACTGCCGGAAATGAACAGATATTCCTGGGAGTTCACGCCGTCCGCTGCAACAGCCGCTACCGCGATCGGATTCTGCACATCGTCACCCTTGGTGCCGGTATTGGTAAAGCCGTTGGTGACAACTTCTGTCGCCTTGCATTTCTCTGTCCACGAATTATTGCTCGTGCTGTACTGATAGCTGTACGCCAGCAGCTTGCTCGTGTCAAACTCGCAGTCCCGATAATTATCCTTCTTATCGTAGTAGCCAACCGCAACGACTTCCGGCGGCATGCTGCCGCTCGGCGCATTACTGACATAACCGATGGTTACACCCGCAAAGCGAGCACGGCCTCTTGGACCGTCATTGCTGTTCAGCAGTGTTTGCTTCGTCATCTGCGACCATTTGTTGCTGTTGTTATAGTCGTATACCGTCAGATAAGACTTTTCAAAGTTGGTATATGTTTTACCATCCAGCTTGTATTCGCTTTTCTTCAGGTCGTTGACATTGACCGTCATTGCCAGCTCGTCGATACCGTCCATATCCACGTCGCCGACTTCCATATCAACGCTCAGATGCGCGCGCAGCTCGTTATCGCCGTTGCCATCATGGTACAGCATGGCCTTCAGCGCGTCTCGGCCGTCGTCAATTACGTCACCGAGGTTGATTACGCGACCCTTGTCAGTCAGTGTGCTGCCGCTGAACGTATACTCCTTAATGCTGTCTACAGTAGCCGTATCCTTGTTATTGCCCGGCGTATAGATCATCAGCGTGTCCTTGCCGTCACCGTCAAAGTCGCCTGCGGCCAGACTCAGCATAGCGCGGGTCTGGTAGAATTTCAGTTTTTTGATGTACCTGCTGTCATCATCGTCACCGATCTGAACAACGTTCGATACCTTGCGGTCCTTGTTCGTCACATACAGACGAAGCCGTTCCGAACTTTTATCAAATACCAGATTCGCAATGTATTCATCCTTGCCGGTGCCGTTCGGATCAAACGCCACAGTCGCAATACGCTCGGCATTGCCGACCTCGGTCGAGTTGCTCCACCGGAACGTAGACATCTTACTGCCCTTGCCGTTGGCTGCGCCCTCGTATGTCGTCTGGAACTCATCCGAGTCCACACCGGCTACAACCAGCTCGTGGTTCTGGAACAGCGGAACCCATCCCAGCGTGCCGTATGGGTTATTCCGAAGTGTGGCTGTGTCTGTTATGCCCGTTTTTTCTTCCGTGGGCAGACCAAAGCCGTCTCTTTCTGCAGCAGTATCCGCTGCCGCCGCCTGCGGCAGCACGATCTGCGGCAGCAGACCCGCCATCATACTGCATATCAGCAGCAAACTGCAAATTCGTTTTTTCATCTTTCTTCCTCCTTGCCTTATGAAATAAACGGTTTCCACGGCTTTCCCCTTGCTTTACCGCGGAGCACCGTCCGAGGATACAGGTATTTCACCGTACTTTCAGTATAAGGGCAAAAAGGCGGCGGACGGCGAAGGTACCAAATTTGTTACCTTCGCCGTCCGCTGTAAATATTCAATTATTGCTCCTCGAGCCGATAGCCGCTGCTGCGGTACGAATTGACCGTGACCCTCGCATCCTCGCCGCCGAGCTTCTGCTTAAGCCGTGAGATCGTCATGCGCACGGCATGCGGGTCGGCTCCCATCGGCTGCTGCCAGACCGCCTCGTACAGTTCCTGCGCGCTGACGCTGCGGTTCGGGTGCCGCGCCAGATACAGCAGCGCCGCAAATTCCTTCTGCGTCAGGTTCAGGTCGGTCTCTCCGATGTACGCGCGTCCGCTCAGCAGATTCATCTGCAGCGGACCAAGCCGTACTGCGCGTTCCTTCGGGTGCGCCGCACGCAGACGCGCTTCCACGCGGGCCATGAACACCTCCAGATCATACGGCTTTGTCAGATAATCGTCTCCGCCTGCGGTCAGACCCTTGACGATATCCTCGTTTTCGCCCATAGCGGTCAGAAACAGGATCGGCACATCGTATTCCTGCTTGATCTCGCGGCACAGCGCCACACCGTCGCCGTCCGGCAGAAGAATATCCAGCACGATCAAGTCCACCGCGTGAAAGCACAGCAGCTCCCGGCACTTGTGTGCAGTTTCCGCCTGCAGGGTGCGGTAACCGCGCATGTGCAGTGCCGCGTCGTTGATCGCCATGATGTGCGGGTTGTCCTCCACCAGCAAAATCAGTTTATCTTCCACAATCGTTCTCTCCTTGTGTTTTGAGCGGCTTTTTCGGCAGTTCGAGCCGGAACACCGTGCCGTCTGCATCGGTGTGCTCCACCTCGAGCAAGCCGTGGTGAATCTTCATTGCGTCCGCGCAGATCGTCAGGCCGATACCGCTGCCTCCATCGCCGCTGCAGCCCTTCTCAAAGATATGCGGCAGCAGGTCGGGCGCAATGCCGCTGCCGGTGTCGCTCACACGCAGGCACACCCGCTCGCCCTCGTCCGCAATGCGGTAGGCGATCACGCCGTTCTCCGTGTGACGGTTGGCATTGACCGTCAGATTGATGAGCACCTGCAGCAGCATTTCCGTATTGCCCCAGAGCGTAATGCCCTCTCCACTGTCGCTTTCCAGCCGGTTGTGCTTCTTTTCCAGCATCGGACGGCACACATCCACCGCGCCGGACAGCAGCTGCGCCGCGTCAATGACGCCCATCTCAATATCGGGTGAGCCGCCGTTGGCGAGGTCGATCAGCCGCGATACGAGCGCAGAAAGCCGCTGCGCCTCGGACGAAATGGTCTGCATGTGTTCATGCGCGTCCGCGCTGACCGCTCCGGTGCTAAGCTGCCAGTCGGTCAGCTGCGCATAGCCGCTCATAACCGTGAGCGGTGTTTTCAGTTCGTGCGCCATCTGGTGCAGGAATTCGCTTTTCAGCCGGTTGAGCTGGGTCAGCACCTCGCGCTGACGGCGGCTCTCGGACAGCTCCTGTTCCCGACGGTTGATCTTCAAACTGATGGCTCCCGCGATCAGGAATACGAACACCAGCAGATACGGCGGTGCCGCTCCGTGGCGCGTAATGGTCGTCACGATACGGCCGAATACCGCCTCGTATACATTCGACCCGAGCAGCAGCAGATAGCCGAGCAGAACGAGCACGTCGTCCCACTCAAGCCGCCGGATACGCCAGAACCGCCGAATCAGCTGTACGACCAGATACAGGAAAAACGGCATCGAGAGATAGTACCCGATCCTGCTCAGCGGTGCGATATCCTGCGTCGGCAGGAGAAAATGCGCCGCCGCCAGCACGGCATACAGCACCGCATAGCACCGCACAACAATCGGCTTCGCCAGCTTTTCGTACAGGCTTTGCAGCAAAAGCAGCAGAAAACACGGCTGCAGCGTAATCATCAGCACCAGAAACCGATATGGAACTGCCCAGTTGTAATTTGCAGGCAGCAGATGCAGCACATAGAAATTCTGGTCGCGCAGGCCGAGCAGCGCGCAGATAACCGCGAGGAAAACATACTTGATCTCGCCCTGAAAGACCGCAAACAGCAGAAAATACATGCCGAACAGGCACAGTGAACCGCCAAGCACCAGTGAATACAGATTCCGGCTTCGGCGCATGCGGTCGATATTCTCCGCAGTGGACAGGTGCATCTGCGTCAGACCGCCGCCTTCGCGGTGCACGAAATTCGCGTACTGACAGACCACCTCGACCGTGCCATCCTCGCCGGTGTAAATCGGTATGAGCATGTAGTCGATGCGCGGCTCAGACTCCGCCGCAGACGCCCCCACCTTGCCGATTTCGAGCACTTCACTGCCGTTTACCAGCACGCGCGTGCTATAATCGAATGAGTAGCCGCCGAGTGTCAGGTATTGTTTCGGCTGCGCGTGTATTTTCAGCCGATATGAGCCGTATGGAATGGATTCATTGCGTTCTCCCGGTTGGGCAGCGTCCAGCTCTGCGCCGCTGCCGAGCACCTCAGGATAGAACGTCCATTCACCGTCTATCTCATATACCGCCGACGAAAAATCCGCTGATGTTGCATCCAGTACGCCGTCCTGCGCTTCCATTGCGCTGAAATCTCCCGATCGGTTGGAAAACAGCAGCATCAGCAGCACAAAAACCAGCAGGATAGCCGCCGTTATCGATATATAGCGCATTCGTTTGTTCTTCATGGGCAGACCCCTTTCAAATCTCATTATAGGAGAAAAAGCCCAATGATTCAACAAGTTAATTTTTCGATTGACATAATGGAGAATGGAAAATGGAGAATTGAGAATGAACGTAAAGATTACGTTATACTGTAGGGCGGGGTGCCCTCACCCCGCCGTTTGTAAATCACTTGCAATCGTGTAACCGTAGGGGCGACCAGTGGTCGCCCACGCATCCATTAAACCATAGTGCGGGAGGCCAATGGCCTCCCCTACGAGATTAATGTTGCCGATGAATTTACATCCGGCGGGGTGAGGCAGAAGGTGAATTGCGGCAAAGCCGCAAGAGAAGCCACTCTGGAGTGCCCCGCCCTACGATTACATTTCATCTTCCATTCTCCATTTTCAATTTTCCATTTTCGTATCGTTACATCTCAATTTTCCCAAAGAAAAACCGGCCGCTCACGCAGCCGGTTTCAATTTCACAAAATGCAGGGAATGTTATTCCTTGTTCAGCGCCTCCAGACGAGCCTTATTCGCTGCGATAACCTTTTCCTGTACCGGAACCGGTGCCTCATCGTAGCGCTCGAACTGGGAAACAAACGAGCCTCTGCCCTGCGTCATGGAGCGCAGCTTGATCGCGTAATCGCCAAGCTCTGCCATCGGGCACTCGGCTACGATCTCCTGCTTGCCGCCGTCGAGCGGATTCATGCCCATGATGCGGCCGCGGCGCTTGTTCAGATCGCCGATAACATCGCCCATGTAGGAATCCGGGATAACGACCTTGAGCGAGCAGACAGGCTCGAGCAGAACCGGATTTGCCTGCGGGATACCAGCCTTGTAGGCCAGACGGGCCGCCATCTTGAAGGACAGCTCGTTGGAGTCTACATCGTGGTAGGAGCCGTCGAGCAGGGTTGCACGCAGACCAACCATCGGATAGCCGGCCAGAACGCCATGCTCCATCGCCTCGCGAATGCCCTTGTCAACTGCCGGATGGAAGTTCTTCGGTACGGAACCGCCGAAAATCTTCTCCTGGAACAGGTAATCGCCCTCGGCATACGGTGCAAATTCCATCTTAACGTGGCCGTACTGACCATGGCCGCCGGACTGCTTCTTATGCTTGCCTTCTACCGTAACAGCCTTGCGGATCTTCTCGCGGTACGGAACGATCGGGTCGGTCAGCGTAACCTCTACGCCAAACTTATCCTTCAGCTTGGAGCACAGAACGTCCAGATGAATATCGCCGGCACCGGAGATCAGGTGCTGCTTGGTTTCCGCGTTGAACTCGGTATCGAAGGACGGATCCTCATCATGCAGACGAGCAAGACCGGTGGAGATCTTCTCCTCAACGCCCTTTACCTTAGGCGCGATTGCCTGCGTGTAGCACGGCGGCGCAATCTCGATCGGCTCAAGCTCAACCTTGCGAACGCTCATCGAAAGCGTATCGCCGGTCTTGGTGGTAACCAGCTTGGAAACCGCGCCGATGTCGCCGCAGCCGATCACCGGAACCTCGGTCGTCTTTTTGCCGCATACAGTGAAGATGTGGCCCATCTTCTCGTTTGCATCGGCACGCTTGTTGACCAGCGTCATATCCTGCTTGACCTCGCCGGACATAACCTTAAAGTAGGAGAAGCGGCCGTACTGGTCAGCGACCGTCTTAAATACAAATGCACAGGTAGAGCCGTTCGGGGTGCAGTTGATCTCAATCAACTCGCCCTTTTCGTCCTCGCAGATCTCGACCGGCTTTTCATCGGGAGACGGCATGTAGTCCGCAATGCCCTTGAGCAGTGCGTAGGAGCCGATACCGGTTGCAGCAGTGCCGCAGAATACCGGCGCGAGAACCAGATCCTTCACACCCTGACGGATACCGGCGATCAGCTCTTCATCCGAGAACTCCTCGCCTGCGAAGTAACGCTCCATCAGGTCCTCAGACAGCTCGGCGATGTTCTCGCACAGTGCTGCACGGTGCTGGTCGATACGGTCCTTCATGTTGTCCGGAATCGGGATCTCGACACGCTTGTTGCCTTCCATGCGGTACGCCTTGCGGATAACGCAGTCCACAATGCCGACGGTATCGCGGTTGCCCTCAAAAATCGGGACAACGATCGGCGCTACCGACACGCCGAACTGCTTCTGCAGCTTGTGCAGAGAGTTATAGTAATCCGAGTTTTCCTCGTCGATCTTGGAGATGTAGAACATACGCGGCATTGCGTGCTCCTCACAGTGAGCCCAAGCCTTTTCGGTGCCGACGCCCGGACCGGACTTGCCGGTTGCGACGATCAGCGCGGACTCCGCAACGCGCAGTGCGCAATGCACTTCACTTTCAAAATCAAAGAAACCCGGGGTATCGAGCAGATTGATCTTGCAGCCGTTCCACTCTACCGGCGCTACAGCCGTGGAAATGGAAAACTTGCGCTTGATCTCTTCGGGATCAAAGTCACAAACCGTGTTGCCGTCCGCGATCTTGCCAACGCGGTCGGTTACACCGGCGATATTGAGCAGGCTCTCGACCAGCGAGGTCTTGCCGTCGCCGCCGTGACCCATCAGACATACATTACGGATCTTGTTAACCGGATAATTCGCCATAGTTTATATTACACTCCCCTGCCCTAACCTGTCATCGTGCCCTGCCGGCACGTTATACTCCTGGGCGCTTTGTTTCGCGGGAGCGATCCTCTCTTTGCGGGATCGTTCCCCTTCTTCGTTATTATACACCATACAAACCAGGTATGCAAGCAGTTTTTTGTGCAATTTTCATGTAGCATTTTTCACAACGCCGTCGAATAACAGCGGCGGCCACTTAGTGTATGTTTCGCACACATTCTGATAAAAAATCCGAATTTTCCTTTGTTTTTTGCATTTCCGAAATATTTTCAGCGAAATCGCTCGCTTTTGTTTATTTCTTACAAACAAAATGATATAATTTTAGTGCTACTTCACAAAGGAAGAAAAAACACCCTTCGCACAATCTGACAAAGGGAAGCCTGTGACGGCATTTTGCACAGCTGACCGTTCCGCCGATCTCAGGTAATATTCTGCCGCAGTTTTACAACACGATAGACGCATCTCCGGCGGTCAAGCATTTTTTGCGGTATCTCGAATATCGCAGTAACTGAGAATGGAGAATTAACGCAACGTTTTCATTCTCCATCCTCAATTCTCCGTTTTCCATAAAAAAGCCGCTTACCTGTCGGTAAGCGGCTTTTGGCTTCTTTAGTTCAGGAAATCCTTCAGCTTCTTGGAGCGCGACGGATGACGCAGCTTACGTAGCGCCTTTGCCTCGATCTGGCGGATACGCTCACGAGTTACGTTGAATTCCTTGCCAACCTCCTCGAGGGTGCGGGTATGGCCGTCCTCGATGCCGAAGCGCAGGCGCAGAACCTTTTCCTCACGCGGCGTCAGAGTCTTAAGCACCTCGACGAGCTGCTCCTTGAGCAGCATAAAGGAGGCCGCCTCTGCCGGTTCCGGTGCGTCGTCGTCCGGGATGAAGTCGCCGAGGTGAGAATCCTCCTCCTCGCCGATCGGCGTCTCGAGCGATACCGGCTCCTGCGCGATCTTCAGGATATCGCGCACACGGTCAACCGGCATGTTCATCTCCTTGGCGATCTCCTCCGGGCTGGGATCGTGGCCCAGCTCCTGCAGCAGCTGGCGGGAAACGCGGATAACCTTGTTGATGGTCTCAACCATGTGTACCGGAATACGGATCGTACGCGCCTGATCCGCAATCGCACGGGTGATCGCCTGACGGATCCACCACGTTGCGTAGGTAGAGAACTTAAAGCCCTTGGTGCTGTCGAACTTCTCAACTGCCTTGATCAGACCGAGGTTGCCCTCCTGGATCAGATCGAGGAACAGCATGCCGCGGCCGACATAGCGCTTTGCAATAGAGACAACCAGTCGCAGGTTCGCCTCAGCCAGACGCTTCTTTGCACGGTCGCCGAGCTTGATATCCTTCTCAAGCTGTGCGCGCTCCTCCGCCGGAATGGCATCGCCTTCGTTTGCGATACGCTCTGCGGCCTCGTTGCCCTTCTGCATGCGCTCTGCGAGCGTTACCTCCTCCTCAGGAGACAGCAGATCGACCTTGCCGATCTCCTTCAGATACATGCGGACCGGATCGTCAATGGCGAACGTCTCAGCCATGGCAGAGGTATCGACCAGTTCTTCCTCCGGAACCTCTTCCACTTCCTCCGGCTCAAAGGAGTCGTCATCGTCACCGATGACCTTCTCCAGCACACCGTTCGTCTCAACCTCGATGCCCATGGTCTCGAGCGTCTCGTACACCTTGTCGATGTCCTCACTCGACAGCTCCAGATGGCTCAGTGCATCCGAGATCTCCTTGAGGGTCAGTCGGCCGTTCTTCTTGCCAAGCGCGAGCAGGTCGCGCAGGATCTGCTGCTGTGCTGCCTGCTGCTCCTGTGCGTTTGCGGCTGCATTTGCGTTTGCTTTCGTCATATCGTTTGTCCTCCCGCGTTTTGTTTTTTGATGCGTCCGAATGTAAGCAGCGGGTCCTCTCCCGCCTGCGTAATGGTTCCATCCTTGACGCGCTGCATTCGTATGGTGTTTATGTATTCCTGCAGTTCCCCTCGATGCTCTCCGGCCGGAATGCCGGGTTCGAGTATCGCAGACAGCAGGCTCATTTCGTTAGGCTCCAGCCATCCCTCAAAGGACAGCACATCGACCATCTGGTCGTTTCGGTTCAGCTCCAGCACGCGCTCGTATATCTTACGCAGCACCGGTGCGGAAAACCACGCCGGCTGCAAGTCCTTTTCGGCAACGGCAATCAATTTCTGGTCCGAGAACAGAAGTCTAAGCACGTTCTCCTCAGCCTTGGCGGATTTCATGTCGGTATACGCCAGCGACCTGTCCTTCGGCTGCGCCAGTCCGACCGGAGAGCGTATCTCACGCCGTTCGGCGGCCTTTCGCCGCTTGCGCTGAATGCCGAGTTCGCGCCGAACCTCAACGTTCATGGCTTCGGCGGTCACGCCTGCCATCTTGGCGGCACGTCCGGCGTAGACCTCGCGCTCGATGGTGCTCTCGATGCCGGCGAGCATGCGCGCTGCATCTCTGAGGAACAGCACGCGTGCTTCGTCATCCTCAAGATCATACTTTGCGGCGATCTGCTCAATGCGGAACGCGTTGTGATCCTCGCTTCGCTCGATCAGGCTGCGGAACGCATCCGCGCCGCGCGCCTTGATGAATTCATCCGGGTCCTTGGCTCCCGGAATGCGCAGCACCTTGACCTGCAGATCACATTTTTTCAGGATGTCGATCGCGCGCTGTGCCGCCGCCTGACCGGCTCCGTCTGCGTCATACGAGATGACAATGCGGTCGGTATGCCGCGCGATAATGCGCGCCTGCTCCTCGGTCAGCGAGGTGCCAAGCGATGCAACCGCGGAATCAAATCCCGCCTGATGCAGCGCGATGACATCCATATAGCCCTCGGCTAAGATAAAATAATCGTTCTTCGTGCTTTTTGACAGGTTGAGCGCAAACAGATTGCGACTCTTGTGGAAGATCGGTGTTTCCGGCGAGTTCAGGTACTTCGGCTTGGAATCATCCAGCACACGGCCGCCGAATGCGATCACATGACCGCGCACGTCGATAATCGGGAACATGACACGGTTGCGGAACCGATCGTAAATATGTCCCTTTTCGCTGCGGCTGACCAGACCGGCGTCCATGAGTTCCTCGCGCGTGTAGCCTTTGGCCGTCATCGCATCGATGAGCGCGTGGAAGGAATCCGGTGCATAGCCGAGTCCGAAACGGTTCATCGTCCTTCGGGACAGACCTCGGTTGATAAAATACTGCTGTGCGGTTCGGTTTTCCGGCCGCCAGAGTGTGTCATAATAATAGCGTCCGGCATCCCTGCAGAGCGCGTACAGACGCTCTCTGTGGCGCGCCGCTTTGCGCTCGGCTTCGCCCTGTTCGGGTATCTGCATGCCCGCCCGCTCGGCGAGATAGCGTACCGCATCCGGGAAGGTCAGACCTTCCGCCTTCATAATAAAGGTGATGACACCGCCGCCTGCGCCGCAGCCGAAGCAGTGAAAGATCTGCTTGTCCGGCGAGACCGAAAACGAACCGGTTTTCTCGTTGTGGAAGGGGCACAGACCGAAATAGTTCGCGCCGCTCTTTTTCAGCTGCACATATTGCGAAACGATCTCTACAATGTCGTTCCGCGCGGACAGCTCGTCCAGAAATATACGGTCAAACGGCATTTCGTGCCCCTCCTTCCCTATTTATCGAACGAAAACGAATATATGATACCCATTTTCATTAATCCTCAATCTTATTCCAGCTTTTCGGAATAAATAAATTCTTATAGACCGCTATCGAGTAGCGGTCGGTCATGCCTGCAACATAGTCGCACGCGATCCGCTCGAGCGCCTCTCCTCGGGCCTGCAGCACGAAGTAATCATCCGGCAGCTCGTCGGGATGCTCGATAAAATATTCATACAAACTGCGCAGCATGGATTTTGCGCGTTTTTCCTCGCGCTGTGCAGCCGTGCCGTGGTACACATGATCGAACATGTACTGCCGCAGCTCCATCATGTCCGCGTGCATCTGCTCGTCCATGCCGATCTCCAGATACCGCTGACCGTACTCGATCATCGCCGTCACCAGCGTGTCAATGCGCTTGCCGTGCGTCTCACCCAGGCGTTTCCTCAAATGCTGCGGAATATCGTTCTCGCGGATAATGCCCGCGCGTACCGCGTCATCAATATCATGGTTAATGTAGGCAATGCGGTCGGCAAAGTGGATAATGCGGCCTTCCGGCGTACTCGCCTTGCGCCTGCCGGTATGGCAGACAATGCCGTTGCGCACCTCGCGCGTAAGGTTCAAATCCTCGAGCACATCCACAACGCGCAAACTCTGCTCGTTGTGCCGAAACCCGAACGGACAAGCCTCATCGAGTGCCGCCTCTCCGGCGTGACCGAACGGCGTGTGCCCGAGATCATGTCCGAGTGCGATCGCTTCGGTCAAATCCTCGTTAAGTCCGAGCGCCCGCGCGATGGTCCGCGCAATCTGCGCGACCTCGAGCGTATGCGTCAGCCGAGCACGGTAGTGGTCACCCTCCGGCGAGATAAATACCTGCGTCTTGTTACCCAGCCGCCGGAACGCCTTTGAATGGATAATGCGGTCCCGGTCGCGCTGAAAGCAGGTGCGGTACGGACACGGTTCCATCGGGCACAGCCTGCCTGCGGAGCTGTCCGCAAAGGTCGCCCACGGCTCAAGCACCGCGTGCTCGCGCTGTTCGTTCTGCTCTCGAATGGTCATATGTACCGCCTCCTCAGCCTCGGAGAATCCGTCACATAATAGTTATACGAAACAAAATCTGAAAATCCTCTTTTTTCACAAAAATTTTTTCAGAATTTTGTGAGCCTTGCAAGCCGATATTTACTTGACACGCCGCCCCATGAATCGGGTCTCCATGACCTCGGCGTAAACCTGCCCTGCCGTGGCTTCGGCAAGCGCCCGATTGAGCTCGTCCTCCCGACCGGCGGGCAGCGTCACGGTCAGCGTTACATCCGCGCCGTAGTCGGTCTCCTCGACCGCGCAGTCGTGATCAGGCAGCAGGTGCAGAATAATCTCGTACAGATTGTACGGGCACGCGATGAGCGCCACCGTGTACAGGCTCATTCTCTGCACACCGGCCGCCGCGACAGCCACCTGCGCACCCTGCGTGTACGCGCGGACCAATCCGCCCGTGCCGAGCAGAATACCGCCGAAATAGCGCGTGACAACGCAAACGCAGTCAGTCAGGTTCTCGTGGCGCAGCACCTCGAGGATCGGCATGCCTGCCGTGCCCTGCGGTTCTCCGTCATCCGAGTAGCGCATCACATTGCCTTCACGGAGAATGTAGGCGTAGCAGTTGTGTGTCGCGTCCCAGTAGGTCTCGCGCATCTCCTTTATCTTCGCTACCGCCTCTTCGGCGGTTTCAACGTGCCACAGCCGTCCGGTGAACTTGGAGCGTTTTTCTTCAAATTTATCCTCGCCGTAATCGGCAAAAGGCACAAAGTAGTCTTTTTCCATCTATTTCACTCCGATGGGAAATTTAATTGAGAATTATGGTATCGCGCTGCGCGCGATGATTTAATACCGTCCTGCGGACGGACCCCTCATCGCAGCGCAGACGGAACTCGCGCAAGGATAGCTTGTCGCAGCGCGGACGGAACTCGCGCAAGGATAGCGACATTCTCAATTCTCAATCTTCCATTATATAAGTTGAAACTCTGCCGTAGGTCTTATCATCCACAACCGCCTCGACAATCGTGCCTTCCGCGGCATAGTCGGTCGAGTCGATCTGCGCTTCACGGTGAAGCATATCGAGCACGGCACCGTCGCTGTACGGGATGCACAGCTTTACCTTATGCTTGCCCTTGCCGAGTGCCTTTTCGATGGCAGTCAGCAGGTCGTCAATGCCCTCGCCGCTCTTTGCGGAAATCTTCACGCCCTCATCCGGCCGAATGAACGGAATGACATCCGGATCGCACTTATCCGCCTTGTTGTACACCATCACGCGCGGAATATCCTGTGCGCCGAGCTGTGCCACAACCTTATCCACAGTCTGTGCATGAATCTGCCAATTTTCGTCCGAAACGTCCACAACATGCAGCAGCAGATCGGCATACGCCAGCTCCTCGAGCGTTGCCTTAAACGCCGATACGAGATGATGCGGCAGCTTACGGATGAAGCCTACGGTATCGGACAGAAGGATTTCCTGCGTATCCGAAATGCGTTTTTTACGCGTGGTCGGGTCGAGCGTATCGAACAAACGGTCATTCGCCTCGATGCCCGCACCGGTCAGGGTGTTCAGCAGCGTGGACTTGCCCGCATTCGTGTAGCCGACAATGGCAACCAGCGGCAGCTCGGCCTTTTTGCGCTGGCGGCGCTGCACGGAGCGCACCTGACGCACCTGCTCCAGATCACGGCGCAGCTTGTCGATGCGGCTGCGGATGTGACGGCGGTCGCTCTCCAGCTTGCTCTCACCGGGTCCGCGCGTGCCGATGCCGCCGCCGAGTCGGCTCATCGCCTTGCCCATACCCGCCAGACGCGGCAGAATGTACTGGTACTGCGCCAGCTCGACCTGCAGCTTGCCCTCGCCGGTGCGCGCACGCTGCGCGAAAATATCGAGGATGAGCGCCGAGCGGTCGAGTACCGTGCGGCCGGTCAGCTCCTCCAGATTGCTCATCTGCGACGGCGACAGCTCGTTGTCGAACAGGATCAGACTTGCGTCGTTCATCTCGGCAAGCTGCTTGACCTCTTCCGCCTTGCCCTCGCCGATAAACGTGCGGGCATCCGGCGCCGGACGGCGCTGCAGCGTCATCGCAACTGCCTCCGCACCGGCAGTCTCCGCCAGCGCGCGCAGCTCGTCCATCGTGCGCTCGTCCGCATCCTGATCGGTGTTGAAGCTCGGACACGACAGACCGACCAGAACCGCCCGTTCGATCTGCTTTTCTTCTGTTTGATTGGTAAACGGCATGGAAAATTCCTCCTTGCTGTTAAATTGTCCTCTAATTACACCCAAACGCAAAACCGTACAAGACTTGATTTTTCGTCTGTTTTATGGTAATATAAGGACATAAAAGTAAATATTTTTTCCGTCACGGCAAACCGTGGCGGATTTTTGTTATATAGAAAATGCCCTATCGTTGTAAGTCAGCGTACCCTGTGGTAACATCTGTTATCAAATGAAACTCGTAGTTGCTGTCCATAACAACGCGTAAACGAGTTGCGCGGCACAGATATGCCGCGCCTGCGCAGAGTAAACCGTCTGTGCAGCAGTATGGTATCCGGCACTGCGGATAACTCGGGACATGGGAGCA
>OLOP01000808.1_pt1 | contig 22684 bp, 18 predicted proteins | sample 1672381 | NCBI WGS metagenome assembly OLOP01 (sample SAMEA3136678, study PRJEB25190) | human gut metagenome | biome: human gut; feature: human-associated habitat; material: faeces | place: Austria | collected 2013 | reverse complement strand
TCTGCCTGTGTTTGTATGTGCGGGCAGGATCACTGTTTGAGACAAAGAAAGAGAATGGAATTTCTCATTTTTTTGAACATATCGTATTTAAAAATATTCATTATGCCATGGGAGAGAATCTGTATCAGACCTTAGATCGATGTGGACTTGATTTTAATGCATCTACCTATGAAGAATTTATTCAGTTTATTATCACGGGAGCACCGGCACATTTTGAGGAGGCAGCGGAGATTCTGACCGGGATTTTTGAACCGATTACTCTTCCGGAAGAAGTGATTGATACAGAAAGAAAGCGCATCAAGGCAGAAATCCGTGAGGAAGATGAGGAAAGCAGCCTTGGTTATTTTACAAAAAAGATTGCGTGGAAAAATACTTCATTAGAGCGGACAATTACCGGAAAGAAAAAAACATTAGATAAAATAAAAGGGAAACAGCTTCGTAAATTTCAAAAAGAAGTACTTTCTTCCAATAACATTTTCTTTTATATAAGCGGCAATTATCCAGAAACAGCAGTTGTAACTGTAACAAAGCTTATGGAAAATTACCCACTTACTGTAATGAAAAAAGAACGGAAGAATCTCGCTCCGGTTCCGAAACGCTTTTTTGCAAGAAAGCCAAAAGTGTATGTGAAAAACAGTAAGAAAACGTGTGTCTGCTTTTCAGTAGACATTAATGCGTCAAATTATACATTAGCAGAGAAAAATCTGCTGTTTGATATTTTATTTGAGGGTGAGTTCTGTAAGATTCATCAGGAACTTTCAGAGAAAAAGGGCTATGTATATAGTTATGACCCATGTTTCCAGCATTATAATAATATCGGGCAGATGACACTCACTTATGAAGTGTTGCCAAAGCATCTTTATGATTCTGTGGAGACGGTTGTAGAAGTGTTGAAGTCCATGAAAGAGGGCATAACAGATGAACTTTCCTATGTTCTTCCTCATTATGTAGATAATGCGGGGTTCCTTTTAGATGATACGGAGGAATTTAACTGGGTGAGAGCTTATGAAGGACATATTCTTGACGTATACTATAAAGATATTGAGGAGCGAACGGAATCTTATCGCCGGGTTACAACAGAGCGGATGACAGAGATTTGCAGGGAAGTATTCAGGCAGAGTAATATCTTGCTGACAGTAAAGGGTAAGAAAAAAAAGGTGGATACTGAGCGGCTCGCAGAAATTCTTCGTGATGCGCTGTCTTGCAGATGAACGAGTTTTTAGACACGCACCGGATTGACCCGGAACGCTTCTTGGGATATAATAAAATCGTTTATGGAGGTGTAATGTTATGAGAGAAAATTCATGGCTTAGTTATACAGAAGAGGACGATAAGAATGTAGAAGTTCTCGCGCAAGAGTATAAAGAATTTTTAAGTAAATGTAAGACAGAACGTGAGTGTACGCAGTATTTTATCAAAGAAGCGGAAAGTCACGGCTATCAGGATCTTAATAAACTGATTGCACAGGGAACCCGCTTAAAAGCAGGAGATAAAGTATATGGTGTCGGCATGGGTAAGACAATTGCTCTTTTCCAGATTGGAAAGCAGCCGCTTACCGAAGGAATGAATATCCTGTGCGCCCACATTGATTCTCCACGTCTTGACTTAAAGCAGAATCCATTATATGAAGATACCGAATTATCCTTTATGGATACGCATTATTATGGTGGAATTAAGAAGTATCAGTGGGTAGCACTTCCGCTTGCCCTTCACGGTGTTGTGGCAAAGAAGGATGGAACGGTAGTGAATGTAAATATTGGTGAAGATCCTGCTGACCCAGTTGTTTATGTAACAGATTTGTTGATTCATTTAGCTGGAAAGCAGATGGAAAAGAAAGGCTCCGTTGTTGTGGAAGGTGAAAATCTGGATATCCTTGTCGGAAGCCGTCCTCTTGCAGGAGAAGAAAAAGATGCAGTGAAAGCGAATATTTTACGTCTTTTGAAAGAGAAATACCAGATGGAAGAGGAAGACTTCCTCTCCGCAGAAATCGAAGTGGTACCAGCAGGTCCAGCAAGAGACTGTGGACTTGACCGCAGCATGATCGCCGGTTATGGGCATGATGACAGAGTATGTGCTTACCCATCTTTTGCAGCCATGATGGAGGCAGGGCATGTGGATAGAACTTCCTGCTGTCTTTTAGTAGACAAAGAAGAAATCGGAAGTGTCGGAGCAACAGGTATGCAGTCCATGTTCTTTGAGAATACCGTTGCAGAGATTCTTGCTCTGATGGGACAGGATTCCAACTTAGCAGTAAGAAGAACCCTTGCCCGTTCCAGAATGCTTTCTTCCGATGTAAGTGCTGCTTACGACCCTGCTTATGCAGAAGCTTTTGAGAAGAAAAACTGTGCGTACTTTGGAAAAGGAATGGTTATTAATAAATATACCGGAGCAAGAGGTAAGTCCGGCTCTAACGATGCGAACGCAGAATATCTTGCAAGACTTCGACGTATTTTTGATGATAACAAGGTTGCGTTCCAGACCGCAGAACTTGGAAAGGTAGATTATGGCGGAGGTGGAACCATCGCTTATATCGCTGCCCTTTACGGCATGGAAGTTGTAGACAGCGGCGTGGCAGTATTGAGTATGCATGCTCCGTGGGAGATTATCAGCAAATCTGATTTATATGAGGCGAAAAAGGGATATGTTGCATTCCTGAAAAATGCATAACAGAATCAAAGACAAACATACTCTAAGTAATGTCTTAATAATTATAAAATATTGAAACTGGAGAAACATATGAATTGTCAGAACGCACAGTCCATGGTACTGAATTTTATTAATAATAAGTTAGATAAAGAAGAGACAAGGGCTTTTATCGAGCATGTCCGAGATTGTAAAGATTGCTGGGAAGAATTAGAAATCTATTATGTGATGCTTGTTGGATTAAAGCAGCTCGATGAGGGAGAAGAACTGGCTGCGGATTTTAGGAAGAAGCTTCAGAATGAAGTAGAAAGTCGTTATGTAGAGATTGAAAGAGAAGCAAAGCGTAAACATATAGCGAAAATCATAACAATTCTTGTCACGGCGGCGATTTTAATATGGATGTTTGCGTATCTGATTTCTGCAATGTTGCTGTGATGTTTTATCCATTGCATTGTATCATTAGGGAAAAGAAATAAGAATGATACGATACATCAGCCTGCACTGAAGAAAGAAATGTCTGTATTCAGTTGTGGGCTGTTGTATTATTTTGCTGAATAATTATAAAGAAATTGAAAAATATGTTTATGTTATAATTGTTAAATTATGTATTTTCAGAACTTTTCAACATTTGATTGTGTGATAAAATTCCGAGAGTACATAAATAAAGTTTAGGAGGAAAGAATGGCAGATAAAATTATGCTGTTGGACGGACACAGCCTGTTAAACAGGGCGTTTTATGGGCTGCCGGATTTGACGAATGCCGAGGGAAAGCATACGAATGCGATTCTTGGCTTTTTAAATATCATGCTTCGCTATGTCGAAGAGGAGAAGCCAACGCATCTTCTTGTGGCATTTGACCGGAAAGAACCGACCTTCCGTCATATAAAATATAAAGAATATAAAGGGACGAGAAAGCCAATGCCAGCGGAATTACATGAGCAGGTTCCGTTGATGAAGGAAGTTTTAAAGACAATGGAAATCCCGATTATCACGCAGGCAGGCATTGAGGCAGATGATATTTTGGGAACAATCGGAAAAGAAGCCGAGGAAGCTGGATTTGATGTGGCTATTGTATCTGGAGACCGGGATTTATTACAGCTTGCGACAAAAAAAGTAAAAATTAAGATTCCAAAGACCAAGGCATCTGGTACGGTAACAGAGGACTATTATGAGGAAGATGTCCGCGAACTTTACGGCGTGAGCCCAACAGAATTCATTGATATGAAAGGGCTTATGGGAGATACTTCTGATAATATTCCTGGAGTTCCTGGAATCGGGGAAAAGACAGCCGCAAAGATTATTAAGGAATATCATTCTATTGAGAATGCTCATGACCATATCGAAGAGATTAAGCCTGCACGTGCTAAAAATAATCTGCAGGAATACTACGAACAGGCAATAATGAGCAAAGATCTTGCGACAATTAAAAAAGACTGCGATATTTCTTATGATTTTAAAGATGCAAAGATTGGAACACTTTTTACAAAGGATGCATACCAGTTATTTAAAGAGTTGGAATTAAAGAGCCTTTTTAAATATTTTGGGGAGGAAGAAAAGAAAGAAGAGACTTTAGAAGTTGTAAGTACTTTTGACCTGGGCGAAATAGAGAATGCATTTGCTTCTATTAAAGAAGAGGGACAGGCAGCGCTTGGAATTATCGGTGTGAGTGGAAATTGTAAGGGGATTTCTCTTACATGGAGGGATAATACAGTACTTGCCTTAGTGGGCGGCTTTGTGACAGAGGACTATTTAAAAGAAAAGATTACAGAGCTTTTAAAAGAAGGAACAGAGCTGATTGTCCTTGATTATAAAGCACTGTTACATTTTTCAGAAGAAGTGCGAGAGTATGAAAGCCAGATTCAGGATGTAGGTATACAGGCATATTTGTTAAATCCATTACAGTCTGCGTATGACTATGAGGATATTGCAAGAGATTACCTTCGTCAGATGCTTCCGTCAAGAAAGGAAGTCTGTGGAAAAAAAGCGTTAGAAGAAGTCTTTTCACAGGAAGAAGAGAAGACAGTGCAGATGGCAGCCTATCTTTCCTATGTGCCATTCCATGCGTATCCACTTGTACTTGAAAAGTTGAGAGAAGCCGAAATGGAAGAACTCTATCTTACGATTGAGCGTCCAACGGTTGCCACGCTTTACGATATGGAAAAGTACGGAATCACAGTAGAAAAGGATGCCTTAAAAGAATATGGCGACCAGCTTGTAGGACGTATTGAAGAGCTGGAAAAAAATATTTATGAGCAGGCAGGCAAGACATTTAATATCAATTCACCAAAACAGCTTGGTGTCATCTTATTTGAAGATTTAAAGATGCCGTTTGCGAAAAAGACAAAAACAGGCTACTCCACGAGTGCGGATATTTTAGAGAAGCTGGCACCAGATTATCCGATTGTTTCTAACATTTTAGAATATCGTCAGCTTACAAAATTAAAGTCTACCTATGCGGATGGTCTGGCAGCCTTTATTCAGGAGGATGGAAAGATTCACAGTATTTTTCATCAGAAAGTAACGGCAACGGGAAGATTATCAAGTTCTGATCCAAACTTACAGAATATCCCGATTCGTATGCCACTTGGCAGGGCGATTCGAAAAGTATTTGTGCCAGATTCAGGTTATGTATTTGTCAGTGCAGATTACTCTCAGATTGAGCTTCGTGTGCTTGCACATATGGCAGGAGACACACATTTGATCGAAGCGTATCAGCATGGGGAAGATATCCATCGAATGACCGCTTCTCAGGTATTTGGTGTGCCGTTTGAGGAAGTCACTCCATTACTTAGAAGAAGTGCAAAGGCAGTAAACTTTGGTATTGTTTACGGTATCAGTGCGTTTGGTTTAAGTCAGGATTTAAAGATTTCGAGAAAAGAAGCGAGCGAATATATTAATAAATATTTTGCAACATATCCGGGAATTAAGACGTATCTTGACGGCAATGTAGCATTTGCCAAAAAGGAAGGCTATGTTAAGACGTTATATGGCCGTGTCCGTCCAATTCCAGAACTTTCTTCGAGTAACTTTATGCAGAGAAGTTTTGGCGAACGTGTGGCGATGAATTCTTCCATTCAGGGAACGGCTGCGGATATTATTAAGATCGCGATGATTCGTGTGAGTAAACGTCTGCAGGAAGAAAAGCTTGCTTCAAGACTTATTTTACAAATTCACGATGAACTTTTAATCGAGACAAAAGAGGATGAAGTAGAAGAAGTACGCAAGATATTAAAAGAAGAAATGATGGGAGCGGCAGACCTTAAAGTTCCGCTGTCTATTGATATTGAAGAAGGAAAGACCTGGTATGAAGCAAAATAAAGAGCAAAATAATATGAAAGTTGTCGGGATTACCGGCGGAGTTGGTTCCGGAAAAAGTGTGGTCATGAATATTTTAAAAGAAAAATACGGTGCGGAAGTGATTCTTGCCGATTTAGTGGCACATGATTTAATGGAGCCAGGCCAGCAGAATTATTTAGACATCGTGGAGGCATTTGGTGAGGGAATCCTTGCCCAAGATAAAACGATTGACCGGCCGGCATTGGCAAAAGTTGTTTTTGGAAATCAGGAACGACTCGCCCGTTTAAATGCGATTACACATCCGAATGTAAAAAAAGAGATTTTCCATCGGATCGAGGGGATAAAGGAAAAAGGAGAGGCTTCTTTCATTGCGGTGGAGGCGGCTCTCCTTTTAGAAGAAGGCTATCAGAATGATTTTGATATGATGTGGTATGTCTATGTAGATGAGGCAACTCGTATTGAGCGTCTAAAAGAAGGCCGGGGATATACCGAAGAAAAGTGCCGTGAAATTATGGCAAAACAGCTTCCAGAAGAAGTATTTCGGAAGGAATGTTCCACAGTAATTGATAACCATTTAGGAATCTCTGAAACGGAAAACCAGATAAAAACGGCAGTAGAGAGCCTGCTTTCTCTTTACTAACTCTTTACTAATAAGATAATTTAGTATATAATGGTTGGTAAATTTGAGCCAAAAGGATGGTAAACAGATGAATTTAGCGAGCATCGCCAGCGGTAGCAGCGGTAATTGTATATATGTAGGTAATGAAAAGTCCCATTTTCTTATTGATGCGGGAATCAGCAGAAAGAGAATTGTGGAGGGACTGACACAGATGGAAGTAGCACCGGAAACCATTCAGGGAATCTTCGTGACACACGAACATATGGACCATATCAGTGGTCTTGGTGTGTTCCTTAGAAAGTATCCCGTTCCAGTATTTGCTACAGCAAAAACCATTGATGAGATTTTAAGTACATCCTCTCTTGGAAAGGTCGATAAAAATCTTTTTGAGAGTATCACACCGGACAATCCGATTTACATGGATGGAATTAAAATAGAAGCATCCCGTATTCTTCACGATGCGGCAGACCCGGTCTGTTATACGGTAAGTGATACGGAATCAAAAGTCGGAGTAGCAACCGATTTTGGAACATATGATGAATATCTTGTAGAGAAGTTACAGGGCTGTGAGTCCTTACTGGTTGAGTCCAATCATGACTTAAACATGCTTATGGTTGGCCCGTATCCATATCCTCTCAAGAAGCGAATTATGGGGAATAAAGGGCATCTTTCAAACGAGAGAGCCGGACAGTTTTTGTCAAAAGTAATTGGAGAAGAGTGTAAACATATTTTTCTGGGGCATCTTAGTAAAGAGAATAACTATGGTGAACTGGCCTATGAGACGGTAAAGGTGGAGCTTTTATTACATAATATTGATCTTGATAAAGCGAACTTTACTTTGCAGGTAGCGAGCAGAACCGCACCTACTTGTATAATCTAGGGAAAAAAGAAAAAGAACTTGAGCAGTTAAATCGTAATTATATCTAGTAATTGCTTTGTATAATTACCTTAAATAATTTACACACATAAGGAGTATTAACCATGGAAGGAAAAAAGCTTAAGAAATCAATTATCACTGTACTCGGAAAAGATTCTGTTGGAATCATTGCAAAGGTTTGTACTTATCTTGCAAATAACAACGTGAATATTCTTGACATTAACCAGACAATTACCGGCGGTTTCTTCAACATGATGATGATTGTTGAGTCAGAAGAAGTAGTTAAGACTTTCCCTGTTATGGCAAGCGAGCTTGAACAGATTGGAGAGGAACTTGGTGTTAAGATTCAGGCGCAGCACCAGGAAATCTTTGAAATGATGCATCGTATCTAGGAGGCCCGCTATGTTAAACATAAATGAAGTAATTGAAACTAATAAGATGATTCATGAGATGAACCTTGATGTTCGTACTATTACAATGGGTATCAGCCTGTTAGACTGCGTCAGTGATTCTCTTGATGAAGTATGTGAGAATATTTACAACAAGATTACAACAAAAGCAAAGAATCTTGTAAAAGTAGGAAAGGAAATCGAGCAGGAGTTTGGTATCCCTATCGTAAATAAGCGTATTTCTATCACACCGATTGCTTTAGTAGGTGGTGCCTGCTGCAAAGGGCCAGAAGACTTTGTACGCATTGCAAAAGAGTTAGACCGCTGTGCAAAAGAAGTAGGCGTGAATTTTATCGGTGGATATTCTGCATTAGTTAACAAAGGAATGACAAAAGCAGACAAGTATCTTATCGAGTCTATTCCAGAAGCACTTTCTGTAACCGACAGAGTGTGCAGTTCCATCAATGTAGGTTCTACAAAGACAGGAATCAACATGGATGCAGTAAAGATGCTCGGTGAGATTATTCTTGAGACTTCCAGAAAAACAGCAGATAAAGACAGTATCGGTAATGCTAAGCTTGTTGTATTCACTAACGCACCAGACGATAATCCATTTATGGCAGGTGCATTCCACGGTGTGACAGAAGCAGATACTATCATCAATGTCGGAGTCAGCGGTCCTGGTGTTGTAAAACGTGCTCTTGAAAATGTTCGTGGTAAAGACTTCGAAGAACTTTGTGAGACAATTAAGAAGACAGCTTTCAAGGTTACCCGTGTAGGACAGCTTGTAGCAAAAGAAGCTTCTAAGCGTCTTGGCGTACCTTTTGGTATTATTGACTTATCTCTTGCGCCAACACCTGCAGTTGGCGACAGTGTTGGAGAAATCTTAGAAGAAATTGGTCTTGAATATGCCGGAGAGTTGGCGCACCAGGAACAACAGCAGCACTCGCTCTCTTAAATGACCAGGTAAAGAAGGGCGGCGTAATGGCTTCCTCTTACGTTGGTGGTTTAAGTGGTGCATTTATTCCAGTCAGTGAAGATCAGCGAATGATCGATGCAGTAGAGGCAGGAGCACTTACTTTAGAGAAGTTAGAAGCAATGACTTGTGTATGTTCTGTTGGACTTGATATGATCGCTATCCCGGGAGATACAAAGGCAACAACGATTTCCGGAATTATCGCAGACGAGATGGCACTCGGTATGGTAAATCAGAAGACAACAGCAGTCCGCATTATTCCTGTAATCGGTAAAGGCGTTGGTGATACGGTACAGTTTGGAGGACTTTTAGGTTATGCTCCAATCATGCCAGTGAATCAGTTTGACTGTTCCGCATTCGTAAACAGAGGCGGAAGAATCCCTGCACCAATCCATAGTTTTAAAAATTAAATAGGAATTGCCGCAGGCAAGGAGACGCTCCCCCAGAGTGAAGGTATCTTCTCTCTGGGGGAGCTGTTTTTTGTTAAAGGTATGATACAGATAATTCAAGGAATTATGTGGACTTTGATTGCCATTGACAGTTGGGCAACCAGTCATGCAGTAACGAAAATACAACTCGGTATTTGTGAGGTGATGGTATATGGCAAAACATGAGTTTGGAATTATGATGAATACTCCTCAGCAGAGCGAACGATATGACGAATATGAACCATGGAAATACGACTGCATTTTTGTTGATGATAAAGATTTAGAAGATGCGGTTAAAAGGCTTACCTTTGTTGATTCCTATTGGCATACGCTTTCAGCTAAAAACAAGGGGCTTGCATATTATGGCGTTACACTTGTTCCGCCTTGCTCATTAAAGGCATTTATTGATATTATTGCTGATATTCCTGAATTGTGCGAATTAAAGAAACTGTTAAAAAAGGCATTGGACAAAAATAAATGGGTTATTCATTACGGAATTTGATTGAGTAACAACTTCCAGTTTATCAAATAAGTAAATCATTCCATACCTCTGCGGGCAGCGATGAAACGGCTGCCCGCTCTTTTTGTACCCTGAAACCGAAAGGAGGCTTCAAATGCCAAACAAAACCGAAGAATATCTTGCACTTGCCTGCAAAACGGCAGACAGCTTTTCGCGACGGTGGGAGCACTGGGCAGAATTTCTGATCACAGCGGCACGGCTGTACAAATACAGTTACCCGGATCAGCTGATGATCTATGCCCAAAGACCGGATGCTACGGCCTGTGCCGAGTATGATGTATGGAACAATAAAATGAACCGTTACGTCCGGCGTGGTTCCAAGGGCATTGCGCTGCTGGATGAATCCGGCGGATACCCGCGCCTGCACTATATCTTTGATGTGTCTGATACGGCACCGCGGCGAAACGCCCTGTACCCGGACCTGTGGCAGATCAATGAATCCCTGAAAGAGCCGGTCAGGTCTATGTTAGCAGAAAACTATGGCGTTCACAGCGAAAGTTTTGGTCAGCAGCTGGCGGATGTGGCCGGAAAACTTGTGCAGTCCTACTGGGACAACAACAGCAGTGACATCCTCGGCATCGTTGACGGCTCGTACCTGATGAGCTATGATGATGCCGGGCGGGAACTGCAGTTCAAAAGTGCAGCGGCAATGGGCGTTACCTATATGCTGCTGGAACGCTGCGGGTTTGAGCCTGCCGGGTGGTTCGACAAGGACGATTTTCAGGCAATCTACAATTTTTCCACCCCGGATAGTGTTTACGCCCTCGGCGCAGCCGTCAGCGACATGAGCCGGGAGGTCTTACGCCAAATTGAGCGCACCGTAAAAACAACCATTCGCCGCCGAAACAATGAAAGGAGCCAGCATGAATATGAGCAGCAATCTGAGTTACACGCAGACCGGGGATTATCTTCTCCCGAACCTGACTCTGCATCAGCCGAAGAACCCGCTGGGCAAGTACGGCAGGATGCGCCTGAACTTTCTGAAACAGCAGCACCCGGTTCTGTACCACACGATGCTCCTGAACGGGAGCCTGTACCCGACCCTGACCGAACTGGAGCAGACCGCAGCAGCGATGAAGAAGCAACTGATGGCGGATCTGCTGGCGAAGAACCCGGCCCCGGACAAGGAGAAGAATCAGATGACGTGGGTACAGCACATGAACAGCCTACAGGAGCAGGTCGAGGAAGTGATTCGGACGGAACTGATCTACAGCTAAGTTTTCTGGATGCCGTCATCCCCACCGAAGCCCAGCAAATTGAACATATCAACCGAGCGGAGAGCGAAAAATCGCCCTCCGCTTTTGTTTTGTCGCAGGCTGAAATTGAGAATGAACTGCGCAAGCATGGTTCCGGTTTTCAGGATGGCAAGCAGCGGATCATCGAACTGTACCAGACACAGCCCGACCGCAAACTCCGCGCTAAAGCATTGGCGAAAGAGTACGGCATCGGCGGACATTCGCAGGATTTTCTGGATGGCAGCAGCGGTTTTGTAAATCATGATGGAAAAGGACTTGAATTTGACCACTACCCGGATCATCAAAAGGTTACGTTAAGCTGGACACAGGTCGAGAAATACATCGACCTGATGATTCAGTCTGACCGCTACCTGACCGATAAGGAAAAAGAGCATCGTGCCGCCGTGCAGGAAGCGGAACGACAGCTCCCAATGCTGGATGGTGATGCCGCTGCCGAATACAATGCTCTGAAAGAGCAGTACCCCAATACCCTGATTGGCTTTGAACTGGGCGGATATTTTCTGTTCTATGACAAAGATGCAATCACTGTAAAGGAAGTTTTTCGTTCTAATTTGCTGTCACAGGAAAATGCGCTGGGAAAAGTCAAAGTGACCGGCTTTTTGCGCAGAGAGTGGGTAGCAAAATCGCAGAAGCTGTGGGCCGAGGGCAACAGCATCTATCTAGCCGGACAGGGCGGAGATGGTACCCACCATCAGACAAAATATCTGCGAGAGGAAGATTATCTGCCGATCGGCATCATCATCAAGCTAGATGGCCGGGATTTCCGTGTGGATCACGTCAACTTCATGTTCAAATCCGTCAGCTTGCAGGACATGGACTTGACCAACAGCGGACAGCCCATCTTCCGGGTTGAACGGTTGCCCAATATCCGGGAACTGTATGAACAGCAGCAGGATGAAATTATTGACGTTTCTCCTGAAAAGGCTGTTGATTACAAGGTCGGTGACGAAGTTGTTGTTGACCTCCCCACTCGAACCATTGAGGGCAAGATCGGCTATGTTGGTGAAACCGATGTACGCATCGACACCAGCGCACATGGGCAGTCGTGGGATAACGAGGTACTCAACAAGCAGCAATTCGAGGACGGTCTGCGGCGGGATGAACCCACACCGGATGAAGAACTGGACAAACTGCCGATTTCCGCAGAAGTCAATGGTGAATGGCAGACATTTCCGAACGCTGCTGCCGCAGACGAAGCCCTGAACGCTGAACCGGTGCTGGAAGCTGCCGGGAATTTCCACATCACGGATGATAATTTGGGTGTCGGTGGTCCCAAGCAGAAATTTGCCCGCAATATTGAAGCCATCCAGACCTTGCGCACTTTGGAGCAGGAGCATTGTGGTGCCACCGCCGAGGAGCAGCAGGTGCTTTCGCAGTATGTTGGCTGGGGTGGTCTGGCCGATGCCTTTGACCCCAGCAAAGAAAACTGGTCTGCCGAGTATACCCAGTTGAAAGGACTGCTCACCGAAGATGAGTATGCCGCCGCCCGCGCTTCCACGCTGAATGCCCATTATACCTCTCCGGTGGTAATTCGCGCCATCTATGATGCTGTGGAAAAGATGGGCTTCCAGTCGGGAAATATTTTGGAGCCGTCCATGGGCGTGGGCAACTTCTTCGGTATGCTGCCCGACAGCATGACCAGCAGCCGTTTGTATGGCGTAGAACTGGATTCTATTACTGGCCGCATTGCACAGAAGCTGTATCCACAGGCTAATATCACCGTTGCCGGCTTTGAAACTACTGACCGCCGAGATTTTTATGATCTGGCTGTTGGAAACGTGCCTTTTGGTCAGTACAAAGTCAGCGACAAGGCGTACAACAAGTTGGGTTTTAGTATCCACAACTACTTTTTCGCCAAGACTATCGACCAGATCAGACCGGGCGGCGTGATTGCCTTTGTAACCAGCCGTTTCACGATGGACAGTAAAGACAGTACTGCCCGCAAGTATATGGCGGAGCGTGCCGACCTGCTGGGCGCAATTCGTCTGCCCAACAATGCGTTCAAAGCCAACGCGGGCACCGAAGTCGTATCGGATATCATCTTTTTGCAGAAACGTGACCGTCCTGCGGACATTGAGCCTGCATGGGTGCAGCTTGGAAAAACTGAGGATGGCTTCGCCATCAACCAGTATTTCGTAGACCACCCGGAGATGGTGCTGGGAAATTTAGAACTGGAAAGCACCCAATACGGTTACGACCTGACTGTTGCGCCCCTTGAGGGCACCAGCCTTGCAGCCCAGCTTGCCGAAGCGGTGCAGCACATCGAGGGACAGTATACCACAGCAGAAATCGCCGCCCCGGATGTTGCGGACGCGGAAGCGCAGCGTAAGACGCTGCCTGCAGACCCCACCGTGAAGAATTTCAGCTACACCGTGGTAGATGGTGACATTTACTACCGCGAAAACTCCATCATGACGCCGATCGAACTGTCCGATAACGCCAAAGGCCGTGTAGCTGGTATGGTGGAGTTGCGGCAGATCGTCAACGAACTGATTCAGCAGCAGTTGAATGACTTCCCGGACGAGGACATTAAGGCATCGCAAGCAAAATTGAACGCCGCCTACGATGCCTTTACGGCAAAATACGGGCTGATCAACGACAAGAAAAATGCCCGCCTGTTCGATGATGACAGTTCCTACTATCTGCTCTGCTCACTGGAGAATCTGGACGAGAATAAAAATCTCAAGTCCAAGGCAGATATGTTCACCAAGCGGACGATTCGGCCAGAGCGTGTTGTCACCAGCGTGGATACCCCCAGTGAAGCACTGGCAGTGTCCATCGGGGAACACGGCAAAGTAGACCTGCCTTATATGGCAGAACTGCTGGGCACTCCCGGTAACTATGAGCGCATCACCACCGAACTCTCCGGCGTGATCTTCAAAGATCCTGCCGCCGATGCAGACGACCCGGAAGCAGGCTGGCAGACTGCGGACGAATACCTTTCGGGTAATGTACGCGATAAGCTGCGGATGGCACAGCTTGCTGCGGAAAGTCACCCGGAGTTCAAGGTTAATGTGGACGCACTGACCAAGGCACAGCCCAAAGATCTGGAGGCATCTGAAATTGATGTGCGTTTGGGTGCCACTTGGCTTGCCCCCTCCATCGTGCAGCAGTTTATGATGGAAACTTTTCAGCCGCCCTATCGTATCCGCTACAACAATGCCATCACCGTTCGCTACTCCCCTTACACTTCCGAATGGCGGATCAGCAATAAATCTGCTACTGGCTTTGGTGACATTATGGCCACCGAAACCTACGGTACCCGCCGAGCCAACGCTTACAAGATTTTGGAGGATACCTTGAATTTGCGTGACAGCCGCGTTTATGATACCATCGAGGAGGATGGGAAAGAAAAGCGTGTGCTGAATCAAAACGAAACCACCCTCGCCCAGCAGAAACAGCAGGCCATCAAGGACGCTTTTGCTGGCTGGGTCTGGAAAGACCCGCAGCGGCGCGCCTTACTGGTAAAAAAGTACAACGAGCTTTTTAACAGCACCCGACCCCGTGAGTATGACGGTAGTCACATTCATTTTGTGGGCATGAACCCGGAGATCAATTTGCGAGAGCATCAGCGCAATGCGGTTGCCCATGTGCTGTATGGGTACAACACCCTTTTGGCGCACGAAGTCGGTGCCGGCAAGAGTTTTGAGATGGCGGCTTCCGCTATGGAACTGAAACGTCTGGGCTTGTGTCAGAAAAGTCTTTTTGTCGTGCCAAACCATTTGACGGAACAATGGGCCAGCGAATTTTTACGCCTGTACCCCAATGCAAAGCTGCTGGTCACCAGCAAAAAAGATTTTGAACCCGGTAATCGCAAAAAATTCTGTGCGAGAATTGCGACCGGTGATTATGATGCGGTTATCATCGGACACAGCCAGTTTGAAAAGATACCCTTGTCCGCAGAACGACAGGAGCGTCTGATTCAGGAACAGATGGATGAAATCGAGGAGGCCATCGAAGAAGCGAAAGCACAGGTTGGCGAGCATTTCACAGTAAAGCAGCTGGAAAAGTTGCGCAAGTCTCTGAAACAGAAACTGGAAAAGCTGCAAGGCGCAGACCGTAAAGATGATGTGGTTACGTTTGAACAATTGGGCGTAGACAGGTTGTTTGTGGATGAGAGCCAAGCGTTTAAGAACCTCTACTTGTACACGAAAATGCGTAATGTCGCAGGTTTGAGTACGAGCGAGGCGCAAAAATCCAGCGATATGTTCGGCAAGTGTCGCTATCTGGATGAAATCACCGGTGGCCGTGGCGTGATTTTTGCAACGGGTACACCCCTGAGCAACAGCATGACCGAGATGTACACCCTCATGCGCTACCTTCAGTACAACACCTTGCAGCAGAAAGGGTTGACCCATTTTGATGCGTGGGCATCCACCTTCGGTGAGACGACCACGGCCATTGAACTTGCGCCCGAAGGCTATACTTAATCAGGACAATAAAATTGATTGTCCTAAATTGAAAGATTCCATAAGAAAGGAGGTAGAACAAATGCCGAAAACACCAAGAATTACCGCACTCTATGAGCGTTTGTCAAGAGATGATGATCTTGCTGGTGAATCGAATTCCATCACCAACCAAAAGAAATATCTGGAAGATTACGCCCAAAAGAACGGCTTCAAGAACATCTGCCATTTTACAGATGATGGCTTTTCAGGTGTGAATTTCAATCGTCCCGGCTTTCAATCGCTGATAAAAGAAGTAGAAGCAGGAAATGTCGAAACGCTGATTGTGAAGGATATGAGCCGCTTAGGACGAAATTATCTGCAAGTCGGTTTTTATACGGAAGTTCTGTTCCCACAGAAAAACGTCCGATTCCTTGCAATCAACAACAGCATCGACAGCAACAATGCTTCAGACAATGATTTTGCTCCGTTTTTGAATATTATGAACGAATGGTATGCCAAAGACACGAGCAATAAAATCAAGGCTGTGTTCGATGCCCGGATGAAAGATGGAAAACGTTGCAGCGGCTCTATTCCGTATGGATATAACCGTTTGCCGAACGACAAGCAGACACTTGTTGTTGATCCGGTGGCATCCGAAGTCGTAAAGCGCATTTTTCTTCTTGCGAACGAAGGAAAAAGCCCACGGACAATCGCAGAACTGTTGACAGAGGAAAAAGTCCTGATTCCTGCTGCATACGCAAAGAAATATCACCCGGAGCAGTACAATGGGACAAAGTTCTCCAATCCGTACCTGTGGGGCACCTCCTCCGTAAGAACGATTTTAGGTCGGCAGGAATATCTGGGACACACTGTTTTACGAAAATCTGTAAGCACAAATTTCAAACTTCACAAGAGAAAAGAAACAGATGAAGATGAACAGTACGTTTTCCAGAACACGCATGAACCGATTATATCGCAAGAACTTTGGGAGAGTGTTCAGAAACGCAGATGCCGAGTGAATCGTGCTTCTGCTTGGGGAACGCACACCAACCGTTTAAGCGGGTATCTGTATTGTGCCGATTGCGGCAGAAGATTGACCTTGCAAACACACTACAGTAAAAAGGATGGGTCTACTCAATATTCTTATCGTTGTGGTGGATATGCAAGTCGGGTGAATGGTTGTACTGCCCATTCAATCAGCGCCGATAATGTTGAAGCCCTGATATTGGCATCGGTCAAACGCTTTTCGAGGTTTGTTCTAAAAGATGAAGAAACCTTCGCTTTGGAACTGCAATCGCTTTGGAAAGAGAAACGTGAAGAAAAGCCGAAGCAGAATCAATCGGAATTGAAACGTTGTCAAAAACGCTATGATGAGCTTTCTGCCCTTATTCGTAGTCTGTACGAAAATCTTATGGCTGGACTGTTGCCCGAACGACAGTACAAGCAGCTGATGGCACAGTATGATAGCGAACAAGCAGAATTGGAATCGCAGATGGAAACGATGAAATCCGAAATTGCCGAAGATAAATCAAGTTCTGCTGATATTCGGCATTTCATTTCACTGATTCGCAAGTGCAAAAATCCAACAGAAATCTCCGATTCAATGTTTAACGAACTTGTCGATAAAATCGTTGTTTATGAAGCCGAGGGTGCAGGCAATGCCCGCACACAAAAGGTTGACATTTATTTCAACTATGTCGGCCAAGTCGATATTGCTTATACCGAGGAAGAACTTGCCGAACTGAAAGCGCAGAAGGAGCAGGAAGAACGGCAGCACATGGAAAAGCAGCGCAAACGTGAAAAAGCCTACCGAGAAAAGCGAAAGGCAAAGAAAATCGCTGAAAACGGTGGCGAGATCATTAAAACCAAAACGTGTCCGCATTGCGGGAAGATGTTTACACCTACGAGCAACCGACAGATTTTCTGTTCAAGAGACTGCTGGAATCAGGCAAGACAGGAGCAAAAGGAAGCGGCTAGAGAAGCCGAGAGAGGAGGTCATTACTACCGGCAGCGCACCTGTGCCGTATGCGGTCACTCCTACTGGCCTACACACAGCCAGCAGGAATTTTGTTCCGATGAGTGCAGGAGAATTAACCACAACAGGAAAACCTTGGAATTCTATCACAAGAAAAAAGGAAATCCAAAACCTGACCCAGAAGCAGTCCCAACGCCGAAACCAAAGGAGGATAATGCAGCATGACTACCATGAAAAATTCCATCCATGACAACGCTAACGGTCTGGACTACACCCTTGTCAATGACCACTATCTGCCGAATCTGACCGTAGCAGCCCCGACAGAGCAGCACCCCACCGGGCGGTGGGGCCGCTTACATAAAAGGTATCTGAAAGAACATCATCCCATCCGGTACAATCAACTGCTCCTGTCCGGGGAACTGAGTAGCTACCTTGCCAAGCTGGACAAACAGGCCGAGGAGCAGCTTGCATTGACCGTCCGGCAGATGCAGGAAGCCGAGGGCGTGACCGAAGCCCTGAAAGCTGCCGATCAACTGGAGTGGGTGCGCCGGATGAACAGCATCCGCAACCGTGCCGAGGAAATCGTCAAGGCTGAATTGATTTTTGTATGAGGAGGAAATAACGATGAAGCGTTTATATATCGTTCGTTTGATTCGCAAAGATAATGCTCCAGCCGAAGAATACTGTTGTTCTTTGCTTGAGGATGCAATTACTTTTTTGAACGCCTTTCAATATGACACTTCAGGTGTATACGATAGAATTGAGATTGTAGATTATGATACCCTTAGACTGCCGTATGCTGTTTTAGAACTTTGAGGATTCACTAGAAATTCTTAAGCCCTCTTGAAGTGATACACGATAACGTGTATACTGATAGAAGTAAAAATTGAGGTGATTCTATGCTAATAGCACTTTGCGACTATGCTCGTCAACATAATCGAAGTAGCGATACCGTTCGACGTCTTGCTGAGAGCGGAATGTTAACAACTGCTCAGAAAATAGGAAGAAACTGGGTGGTAGACAGTAATGAAGCATACCCATCCAAAAAGAAAGTAGCGAAACGACCGATAACTGTTGTTTCACTTTTTTCTGGCTGTGGAGGGATGGACTTAGGCCTGATAGGTGGATTTGACTTTTTAGGAAAACACTATTCGAAAACTGGTTTTAAGATAATTTGGGCAAATGAAATCAACCCCGCTGCATGTAAGACATATCGAGATAATTTTGGAAACTATATTGTCGAAGGTGATATAAGCGAAAAAATAAATACTATCCCTGCATCTGCGGATATTGTTGTTGGCGGCTTTCCATGCCAAGATATTTCAATTAATGGAAAAATGCTTGGGGTTAACGGAAAAAGAAGCAGCCTGTACACATATATTGTTGAAGCAGTCAAACGTGTGCAACCCAAAGTATTTATCGCAGAAAATGTTGGTGGTCTTTTGCTTAAACAAAACGAATACTCGTTACAAAAGATTTTGGAAGATTTTAACTCTCTCGGCTATAATTTAAGTTATCAACTTTATCATGCCGAAGATTACGGTGTTCCTCAAACTAGAGAACGTGTTATTTTTGTTGGAACAAGAAAAACGCTTCCTGAATTTGTTCCACCAAAGCCAAGTGTATTTGCACCAATCACCGCTTATGAAGCATTGCATGACTTAGAAAATCATCCACAAGATAAAGATTTTTCACATATTTGGAGCAAAGCAAAGGTTAGTGGCGAACAAGGAAATCGTAAACTTGTGGCAGATCGACCCGGATATACAATGCGAGCAGAATGCCATGGAAACATTCAATTTCATTATTCTCTGCCTCGAAGAATCTCGATGAGGGAAGCTGCAAGAATCCAGTCCTTTCCAGACTCGTTTAAGTTTAGTTGTGGGTTGCGCGAAACCGAACGCCAAATTGGGAACGCTGTTCCGCCAGTCCTTGCATGGCATATAGCCAATGCCGTAAAAGATGTAATCAAGGGGAGCTTATGAACAAGGAACAATTTGAAAAAATACTTGACCGTTGCTGTTCAATGCTAACAGAAGAAGCTAAAAATTCATTATTCAAGACCTCTGCTCAATTTGAAAACCGTGTTCGTGAAGTATTGGACATCATTGGAAAAGAAAATTCTGAATTTCAGATTGACTTCAACCCACATCCACAAGCATTTCCAGACATTGCAATGGGTGAGTATGGTGTTGAGGTCAAATTTACTCTCAATGATACATGGAGAAGCATTGCAAATAGTGTTCTCGAAACGCAACGAATTGATTCTGTAAAGCATATTTATGTTGTTTTTGGAAAGATGGGTGGGATTCCAGAAGTTCGATGGGGTGAATATGAACAAAGTGTCATTCATGTGAGAACTTCTCATGTTCCACGCTTTGAAATTGAACTTCCTCCCGAATCAGGTGAAGCAAAGGAATCGCTATTCAAGCAAATGGGTATCAGATATGATGACTTCCGAAAGCTGGATATGCAGGATAAGATGAAGTATATTCGTTCTTATGCTCGAAAGATTCATCCCGATGGCCGCTTATGGTGGATTGAAGATAGTAATGGTTCAGATCAACATACAACACCTATTCAGGCACGTCTGTACACAAATCTTACTACTGAAGAAAAGACACGGTTACGCGCCGAAGCCGCTCTTTTATGTCCGAGCATTGTCAAATCTGGTCGGTCACGCAACAAGTACGATGATATGGTACTTTATCTTCTGACATATCATGGAGTTTTATGCCACCAAGCAAGAGATTTATTCTCTGCTGGAAGTGTTGCTAACCCTAAGAATGATGATGCTGGTGGAATATACATCGAACGCGCATTGAAACTCATCGAAGAAGAAATGAAAAAGGCTGCATTAACAATGGACGATGCACTTTTTGTAGAGTATTGGGGCGAAAGCGTTCCTCCAGAACTACGAATTAAACGCTGGCTTGAAAAAGCAGACCAACTTGCAACAGAATGGACTCCGTCTAAGAGTTTATTCAGAGACTGACTTTATTTGAGAAGAGGAGTGATGCCATTGACCCAACCCAAAACCGATCTTGCCTACCTCAGCAACGAAAAAGCCAAAGCAGAGCAGAAGCTGCGCACTTGTCAGCACCGGGAGAAGATCCTTGAACGCCAGATGTCAGAGCTGAACCGGAGAGAGCGTGTGCATCGTCTTTGTACCCGTGCCGGAATGCTGGAAAGCTTTCTGGTCTGTCCGGGAGAACTGACCGATGATCAGGTGATGGAACTTCTGAAAATCTCGTTCCGTCAGCCGGAAGTCGTGCTGGCACTTGCAAAGATGGTGCATGACGTTCACGAACGCAGCAACGTCCAAAACCCTTTAGAATAAAGGGCGCAATTATACACCGTTCCGGTGAAATTGCGGTCTTGCAGACGGCTCGATGAAATCGAAGCTGGCGTTTGTGCGCCAGCCCGATTCCATCCCAAGGAAAACTGCATTTTCCTTGCGCTGCTTTGCAGCTATCCTTTTGCGGCTCCCGCCTGAGATCGAAGCGCATGGCACTCCGTTCTAAGGCGGCGAGCAAAACCGAATACAATTCCAGACCGTTCACCAAGAGCAATCTTGCTGGGCGGTCTTTTTGTTTGGGGGTGATGCCTATTCCGTGTCCGCATTTCAAAATTACCATCGTCAAGCGCAGCCAAGGGCAGTCCGCTGTTGCCGGGGCCGCTTACCAAAGCGGCGAACGGCTGTTCAGCGAGTACGACCAGAAAACGAAATTCTACAACAAGAAGAAAGAGCTTGTCCACGCCGAGATCATGCTGCCGTCCCATGCGCCGCCCGGATATGCAGACCGGGCGACCCTCTGGAACGCCGTGGAAGCCGTGGAGAACCAGTGGAACTCCCAGCTTGCCCGGCGCATCGTGCTGGCGTTTCCGGTGGAGGTGCCGAAAGAACAGTATCTCTCCATGATAAAAGAATTTTGGCTTCTCCAAAGGGATATCCCCTTGCCTAAATTTGTGTTTCCGCCAGGGCTTCAAAGCCTTTTTCCGCCTGCTGGACGGTTTTCTGGATAATGTCCGAAGCCATTGTGCGCAAGTCCATCTGTAAGACTGCTGCCGTGATTGCCGCTCGTTTCTCTTTCGGCACATCGTAGAGTTTGAGTGCGCAGTCTAAAAAACGTGTGATCTTTGTCCCAATCGTGAAATACATGTCGCACGGCACAGCCATGAAGCCGCGCATGATGCTCGCCGATGCGATTTCCATTTCATAGAAATCCTTTGGCTGAGCGGTGGGGAGATAGGGGGCAAATATCTTTTGCAATTGCTCAGATGTGCTGCGGTAAAGATATTCCGAAGTAGTCGGCAGCGAATAGGCCATAACGTACAGTTCCCGCAGCGGTTCCGTCAGCTCTGCAATATGGAGCTGGAGTGCCGTTTCCACGGCGTAGAGAAAGACCGGATCCTCTGTGCCGCTGTGCTGTCCTGCGAGGTCGAACTGTCCTGCGAACATTCGCTGCACCAGCTCCAGCAGCAGCGCTTCCTTGCTTGGGAACACATGGAAAAATGCACTTTGGCCCCAGCCAGCCGCCTTAGAAATTTCACCTGTTGTTGCTCTTGTGTATCCCTTCTCCAAAAATAGGGTTACTGCAGCCTGCAGCATTTTCTGCTGAGTTGCTAAACCGTTTGCTTGCTTTCTTCGCGGCGACAAATAGACACCCCCATTGGATTGAACTTGTGATTGCACTTCAATTATAGCATAGCCTCATTTGGTGTGCAAGTGAAAGCTCATTGCGATGCTGTTTTCGGAGTAATGCGCAAAGTTCGCTGACATTATATGGTAAGAATGCCGATGAGGATTGAGTTCGAGGAGGGGTGATGTAATACCTGTGAGTTGATTTTTGCCCAGAAGGCAGAAATAGGTATGCTGGCGAACGGATGAATCTAATGGTATCCTGTCTCCGTACTTATTAGATTTCATCTCCTATACGGAGCTTTATAAGCTGTGAGCCAATTCATATTGGCACTTCTGGGCGAACAATATGTTTCGCCTCTCATTTTGCGCTTTGATTTGATTTTCAGATCAAGGCGCTCTTTTTTTGTCCAAATGCCGCTTTGGCGGGTTTGAGAAATAACAATTTGAAAGGTGGAACAAGCAAATGACAGAAAGCAAAGTATTCACGGACAACTTCAGTCGTAGCTTTACGGAGTCTGGGGATTTTTTTCAATTCCTGAGCGACCGGAAAGCCCGCAGCAAATGGATGACCGCCCCATCCAGAGAACTTCAGTTCGAACCGGTGGAACGAGGCTCCACGCTCGGGAATCTGTACATGCAGATCTATGACCACAATGGCGTCGCAGAGATTC
>OLOP01000799.1_pt1 | contig 22870 bp, 27 predicted proteins | sample 1672381 | NCBI WGS metagenome assembly OLOP01 (sample SAMEA3136678, study PRJEB25190) | human gut metagenome | biome: human gut; feature: human-associated habitat; material: faeces | place: Austria | collected 2013 | reverse complement strand
CGTAGAAAAACTCTACACCATGTCCAGCCCGTCTGCCAGTGCGATGCATAGCACCGTATGGAGAGAGGAAGTCGAGCCGGACAGCGAGATTATCTTGCAGGAACGGCTGCAGCATGAAGTATCCAAAATTCTGACGCAGGCCGGGAGGAAAACAAAGTGAGAGCGAGTAATTACACACCGGTTGACGCTGTGAAAAAGCTGCATGAAGAACTGGACAAGCTCTTTGCAGGAAAGACATTCAGTGGTCAAGGCAAAAATAAGCCGCTCAACATTTTCGATTTTGAATTTCCGACCGACTTCGGCAATGACGAGGATGTGGATACTGTGGCTGCAGCGGCTCCGTTTATTCTGGTCAAGGCAGCAGGTTGGAGCATTGATAAGATGGAAGAACCTGAAATGGTGGACATGAGCCTGATTATTTGCACATATCAGACACCTATTCGCAACAAAGAGGAAGGTGTGCGGGATAAAAAAGCTCCCGCCGTTCTGGATTTGTACAACATCATGCAGGATATTGGACAGCATTTCCGCGTCTACAACATCTTTGGCGATTATTTCAACGTGTTGCTTCCCATTGACTGCGCAATTCAACAGGACGATACAAGCCCGTATTACTTCGCTACGGTGCAGATGGATGTTACTTGTCCGAGCATGAGCAGCGAAAACAACCCGGAAATCGAGGAACTTATATGAGCAATGCAAAAAATACTCAGACCGAAAAGGCGGCTGCGACCGAAACTCCGGTCAAGAAGGATGGGCCGATGGTTTACTGCGGCCCGACGGTAAAAAACACGGTGAAGCAGTACACGGTGTACCATGACAGTAAGGCGGTGCCGGATGCGGTGAACCGTTTCCTTGATGCCGTACCGATGGCAAGGGGCCTGCTGGTGCCTCTTGATAAATTCAAAGATACTCGCGTGGCTCTTGAGAACCCCAAGAGCAGCGCGGGTATTCTTTTTGCCGCAGTGAAAGCGGCACTGAACTAAGGAGGGAGAGAACATGGCATACAAGCATGGCGTTTATGTTGCCGAGCAGGGAACCAGTATCGTGGCACCCGTGACGGCAACTGCTGGCCTGCAGGTCGTTATCGGCACTGCGCCGATCAACCGCGCAAGTGATCCGTATCACTGCACGAATACCCCCATGCTGGCAAATACGCTGGCAGGCGCAACTGCCGCAGTGGGTTACGACGATGATTATGAGAAGTACACCGTCTGCCAGAGCATGGGCGCAAGTTTCAAGGTCGTCGGCGTGTCGCCGATGATCCTGATTAACGTGCTTGATCCCAACAAGCACAAGAAAAATCTGCCGGAAAAAACTGTGCAGGTCAATGACGGCGTTGCAGTGGTGGAGGAAAAGGACATCCTGCTGGACAAGCTGACCGTTAAGGCAGAGGAAACTCCGCTGGCGGCTGGTACGGACTACACCGCAGCATTTGACGATAACGGTTATGTGAACATCGTGGTGATCCCCGGCGGTGCTGGCGACAGCGCAACGAGCCTGACTGTGAGCGGTGTCCAGATCGACCCGACTGCTGTTACCCCGGCAGACATCGTTGGTGCGGTTACTGCAGATGGTGTTGAGAGCGGCATGGAAGTCATTCGCCAGATTTTCCCGAAGCTGAACATGACCCCCGGCATTCTGCTTGCTCCGGGCTGGTCGGAGAATGCACTGGTGTCGGCTGGCCTGCAGGCAAAGACAAGCCACATCAACGGTGTTTTCAACTGCGTGTGCATCGTGGACATCGACAGCTCTACTGCCGGTGCAACCAAGTATGACGACGTGAAGCGTCAGAAGGAAAAGCAGGCTGTGACCAGTGCGAATTGCTACGCTGTGTGGCTGTACGCAAAGGTTGGCGACGTGATCTATGCGGGTTCGGCAATGGCTGCTGCGGCGACCGTGGCGACCGATGCGAACAACGGCGATATTCCCAACGTAAGCCCGGATAACAAGCCTATCTCTATTTCTGCTGCCTGCCTGAAAGATGGAACGGAAGTTCTGCTGGATCAGGAGCAGGCCAATGTGGTCAACTCCTTCGGCGTTGCAACGTGGCTGAACATGAACGGCTTCCGTCTGTGGGGCAACAACACTGCCTGTTATCCCGGCAACACTGACCCGAAGGATCGCTGGTTCAGCGTCCGCAGGTTCTTCTGCTGGGATGATAACACCTTCATCCAGACCTATTTCCAGAAGGTCAGCGACCCGCTGAACAAGCGCCTGATCGAGGCTCTGGTTGACAGCGAGAACGTGCGCGGCAACAGCTTTGTCAGCCGTGGCATTTGCGCCCGCTATGAGCTGCAGTACATCGAATCCGAAAACCCCACGACCGATCTGCTGAATGGCACGGTGAAGTTCCACAAGTATATGTCTCCGTTTAATCCGGCGGAGGACATCGAGGAAATTGTGGAGTTTGATCCCAACGCGATTTCTACCGCGCTGGCGGGCTAACCCAGAAAGGAGGAATAAATAATGGCACTGGACACGAATCTGACCCCGGAAATCGTCAACAGCTTCAACGTTTACATTGACGGCGTGAAAGCAATTGGCACTGCACCGGAAATCACTCTGCCGCAGATCACCTCGGAGACTATCGACGTTTCCGGCGCTGGTATCCTCGGTAAGATTTCCGCACCGAACATCGGCCAGTTTGAATCCATCGAGCAGGAAGTTTCCTTCAACCTCGTATATTCGAGCTTTGTCAACGTCCTTTCTCCGAAGCGTCAGGTGAACCTTACCTTCCGCGTTGCACAGCAGGCGGTGGATAAGAGCCTCGGCTATGCCTATAAGGGCCTGCGCATCGTTGAGGTTGGCCGCGTCAAGGAGTTTACTCCCGGCAAGATCAAGGCGGGCGAGGGCATGGAAGCCAAGGTTAAGCTGGAACTGACCTACATCATGATCGAGAACGACGGCGAGGAAATCATTGCCATCGACAAGCTGAACGGCGTATACCGCGTTCAGGGCGAGGATATGCTGGCAGACGTTACCGCGCTGATCTAACGCCAAAGAAATGAAGCGACCGCCCCGAAAGACCGGGGCGGTCAATTTTTATATCTGAACAGAAAGGAAAACCACCATGGAAAAGAATGTTTCTTCCGTCGCAGAACAGGACAAGACCGCTGAGGTTAAGAAGAACCCGAAGCTGATCGAGTTGGCCCGCCCGTACAAGTTTGATGATAAGGAGTATACCGAGATCGACCTGTCCGGTCTGGATGATCTGACCATCAAGGATGCGGTGCTCATCATCAAGAAACTGTACAACGAGGGCGAAATGGCCGTGATGATTACCCCTGAAACTGCGACTGCATACACCGACGCTCTGGCCGCTGCCGCAACGAAGCTCCCCATCGAGTTTTTCCAGCTGCTTCCCATCGGCGCAAGCAAGAAGGTTCGCCAGACTGTTCAGGCGTCGCTCCGTAGCGCCGCCGCAGAGGAAGATGGCGACGAGGACGAGCACAGCCACATCATGAAGTTCGGCAAGCCCTACACCTACAAGGGCGAAAAATACACCGAAGTTGACCTGTCAGGCGTGGCGAACCTTACCGGCATGAACGTCCGTCAGGCGGAAAACCGCATGGAGGAAGAAGATATTCGCGCAGCGGAAAAGACCCTGAACTACTATTACTGCTGCCTGATCGCATCTATGGCCACCGGTAAGGATGTGGCATTCTTCCTCGGCCTGCCGCTGGCGGAGGCTGTACAGCTTCGCGCAGGGGTGAACCACAAGGATTTTTTCGCCTAAAGGGCGGATACAAAACCATCAGAAAGGCGGCGATAGCCCTCGCCACGGCTACACACACGAGTGCAGATTTCTACCTGAATCTGCCCGTGCGTGAGCTGGTGGAAATCAACGAGGAGGTGGCGGAGGAGTGGCAAAAAATCAAACCCTAGAGCTTTCTATTTTGATCGGCGGTCACGTTGATAACTCGCTGACGCAGGCTGTAAAGTCTGCGAATACTCAGCTCAGCAGTATGGCGAACGGCGCATCGAAACTGGCAGCGAATATCGCAAAAGTAACGGTGGGCATAGCCAGCGGCATTACAGCGGGGCTGGTAGATGCAACAAAAGAAGCAGTTGCATTTGAAAGCGAAATGCTTGATGTGACGAAGTACGTTGGCGGTCTGACGGACGCGAACGGAAAGGTCAAAACGGACGCTTATGCGGAAATGTCGAAAGATATTCTTGACTTGAGCACACAAATTCCGTACACCGCCAAAGAGCTGACACGTCTGGCAGCTGCGGCTGGTCAGTCCGGAAAGAGCATGGATGACCTAATAAGCGGCGGGTTTCTAAAGGACGTTGCCGAAATGGGCACGGCCATGGATATTTCTGCGGATCAGGCAGGCGACTGGGCAGCAAAGTGGGAAGTTGCATTCAACATGAACCACGATCAGGTCATGGAGCTGGCAGACCAGATTAACTATCTGGGTGCCCACTACGCAACGACCGCCGCTGAAATTGCCCAGACCGTAAACGACACCGGCTCTCTGGGTCAAATCGCTGGCATGGATGTTCAGAGCACGGCAGCGCTTTCTACAGCACTGCTGGCAATGGGCGTTGATTCTGGTAAAGTGGCAACATCCATCCGCCGGATGTATACGAACCTTTCTATGGGTTCAAAAGCTACAGATGCACAGTCTGCGGCTTTTGAACAGCTGGGATTTACTGCGGAACAGTTTGCAAAGGATATGCAAAAAGACGCCCCGGCAGCATTGAAAAGTTTGTTTACCGCTATCGGTACTCAGCCGAAAGACAAGCAAGTGGGTTATCTGAAAACTCTGCTCGGTCAGTGGGCCATTGAGAGTGGCGCAAAACTAACCGGCAATCTTGACTTGTTTGTGAAAACGCTGGACGACGTAGGCGATGCTTCTAAGTATAACGGCAGTATGTATAAAGAGTTTATGCTGAAATGCGAAACCTCTGAATCTGTATTGACGATGCTTGGGAGCGCATGGCGGGCCGTCCGCATTGAGGTTGGAAATAATTTCCTTCCGGTGCTGAAAGATGTAGCCGGGTTTGGCATCGAAAAGCTGAATGACCTCCGCGCCGCTCTGCCGGATATTGCAGAACGTGTAAGGCAGGTAATTGAGTATCTGCTGAATAATGGCGATAAGGTAGCTACGACCATCGCGGGTATCGGCACGGCATGGGCAGGAATGCGGTTTGCACCGCAAATCCTGCAGGTGGTATCCAGCGCGACGAAGTTTGCAAGCGGGGCGGCAAGCCCTGTGGGGCTTGTACAGAAGGGCGTGTCTGGCGCAGGAAAAGCTGGCAATCTGTGGCAGGCTGCAAAACTTGGAACACAGCTGGCAAACAGCGCTGTTCCGGCGGGCAGCAATCCTAGCTTCGGGCAGAGAGTGCAGAACACCATCCTTGGTAGCGTCCTTGGAATGCAAAACAGCAAAAAGCTGTTTGGAGCAAAGACACCTGCTGGGATGGCAAAGGCAACGAGTGCGCTGTTTGGTAGCATTCAGCAGGCACAGGCTTCCGGCGGAATAATCGGATTGTTGGAAGACAGTTCGATAGGGCAATACGGAGCCAGAGTTGCAAGGTCTGCAAAAAATCTGGCGGGGACAGACTTTATTCAGAACACGGTCGGCGTTGGAAAGTGGATCGGCCAAAAAGTTGCCGGTACACAACTTGGCGGCTTTGTAGGGAACATGGGCCAAAAGGCTATGGGCTTTGGACAAGGATTGCTGGGCGGAGCAAAAAACATTGCAGGAACGGCAATTGGCGGCGTAAAAAATCTGGCAGGCCGCGCAGCATCTACTAAAGCTGGACAATTTGCCTTAAACGTTGGCGGGGGAATTGCGAAAGGAACAGGGGACACGTTCAAGTTCCTTGGTTCTGGACTGAGCCTAGCCAACACGGCGGTAGGCCCGATAGCCGGTAAATTGGGCGGTGCATTTATGGGATTGCTCGGCACCTTCGGCCCGGTGATTACCGGAATCGGTGGAATCATCGCAGTGGTCAGTCTGCTGGGAGATCACTTTGAGGACATCCGCCAGATCGTCGGGAACGTGTTCGGCGAAAAGGGACTGGCAATGTTTGATGGATTTACGAGTAAAATCCACGATATTGCAGGCAACGTCCGAGATTCGGTGAGCAATGCATTCTCTTTGGAAAACCTGCAAAACATCCAGCAGAGCTTGAGCGGAAAGAGTATTTTCGGTATCGACGACTTGGGAACCACCTTCGGGGCAGTGATACCGATTATCGAATCGGTGAAAGGGCTGATTGGACAGATCGTAGACCTCGGAGTGAATCATATTAAGCCGCTGCTGGCTGATATTATGAGCTTCGCTGTAAACGAATTGTTCCCCGCAGTGTCGCCGCTGATAAGCATGATTATCAGTCTGGTTGGCACAACCCTGATAAACGCAATCAAGCTCGTCGTCGATGTGATCCACGGACTACTGCCGGTGATTGAACCGGTTATTCAGGGCATCGTCGGGTTGATAAAGGGCATTGTATCGGTGACGATTACGGTTGCGAATGCAATCATCGGCACGTTGAACAAATTGTCTTTTACGGTGCCTGATTGGGTGCCCGCCCTCGGTGGAAAACAATTCGGCTTCAACCTGAAAGAAGTTGCAATGCCTGCCTTTGCGAACGGCGGTTTTACTCACGGTGTCAGCATTGCAGGCGAAGCTGGAACAGAGGCGGTTATCAGCTTCAAGCCTAGTGTTCACGATAGCAACGTCGAAAACTGGGTGCGTGCAGGCCGGATGCTGGGAGTGTCTGGCGAGGATGCAACTCGTGCGGCGGGTGTACGGTATTTTGCAAACGGCGGTTTCACCGACGGAAGCAAGGAAAAACTGGACAACCTGATTGATTTCTCCAAAGCATACGGTAAGTACGCACTGCGTTCCAATGGCATCCGAACCACCGGCGACGCTTTGTCGATGCTATGGACGGTCGCCAACAACTCAATGTCTGGTGACGCTTCGCTTGCACTGGCGGCGACCAGCCTTGCAGCTGATGTTGCTCCGCTTCTGCTGAACAAGTACCTCGGAAGTGACAGCCCTGTAACCACTGCACTGACCGAAGCAGCCAAAAACTACAACGGCGGCACGGTGCTTTCAAGCTGGCAGGACGGTGTCCTTACAGACACAGGAACGCCGCTTTATGTGCTGCCGCCGAGGGATACCGGGCGCACGCTGTCCGAAATCCCGGTGAGCGCATATCAGAATACACCTGTACCCGGCGGCAACGGCGGAAGCTCTCCGCAGTTTGTATTTGCTCCGAACATCACAATCACTGGTGATGCAGACCGCCAGCAGATTGCTTCGATTATGGAGGACGAGTACGAAAAGTTCAAAGCCTTTATGGACAAATACAACCGAGAAAACAATCGAACCCGGTATGCATAAGGAGGTGGCCTGATGTCTTACACGACAAAGAGCGGTGACACTTGGGATGGTATTGCAAAAACTGTCTACGGTGACGAGTTGAAAGCCGATGTGCTGATGACTGCCAACCGGGAGTATATCGAGGTGTACAAGTTTGATTCCGGGGTGGTGCTTGCCACGCCGGAAGTGGAAGTTAAGGCAAAAACAGACGAAAGTCTGCCGCCTTGGAAAAGGTGAGGTGTGAGGGATGATTACGCCACGTCAAGCGTTCCTGACGCTTGAATATGACGGAAAGGACATTTCAAGCGACATCCGCAAAGATGTGGAAAACTTCACATACACCGATAGCGGTTCGGATTCGAGTGACAGCCTTTCTATTAAGGTAAACGCGATGGATCACAAGTGGATCGATTCGTGGATGCCAGACAAGGAAGCTGTGCTGCACCCGACCCTCTGCACGACAAACTGGATCGTGCAGGGGGATAGAACCGTTTTGGATTGTGGAACGCTGGTAGTTGATGATCTGAGCTTTTCGGCCTGCCCGGATGTTTTGACGATTGGAGCGGTCGCCCGGCCAAACGGGACGAGCTTTCATGAAAAAAACAGAGAGCAGGTTTGGAAGAACACGAGCATCAAACGCATTGCAGAAACCATTGCTGGGCGGTACGGCTTGGAATGCAAGATGGATGCAGAGGATGTCAGCGTCGCTCTGAAAGAACAGGACGATAATGACAGCTCTTTCTTGCAGAAAATTTGCAGCACATACGGGCTGATCCTCAAAACATACCGGAACAAAATCTGGATTTTTGACCGTGAAAAGTACAAGAAAAAGGATTCGGTAGCAACGGTAAAACCGATTGACATTGTGCCCGGCTCGTTGAGCTGGAACACAACGCTGGCAGGAACATACACCGGAGGCGAGTTCACTTATTCCAACCAAAAGAAAAAAGTGAATATCAAGGTGACAATCGGAACGGCAGACCGGATGTTGAAGCTAAACCAGTATGCATCAAGTGAAGCGGACGCAAAACGGCAGCTGCAGGCGGCTATCGACAACAAAAACCATTCGGCTACAACCATTTCCTTTACAACTATGGGAAACCTGACATATTGCGCGACGCAGTGTATTGACGTGGAAGGATATGGGAAAATCGACGGAAAATATTACATGGACAGTGTAGGGCACACCATGAATAAATCCGGCGGTTTTGTGACGAAGGTCTCAGCAAGCAGAGTGGGAGGGTGACACGATGAGCAGCGTCATTCGCATTGGCACAGTGTCCAAAGTGAATTACGAGGATGGCACAATTGAAGTTGCATATGAAGATCGGGACGGTTCTGTGACCGATGAAATCTGTGTGGTTTCAAATGCGCTGTACCGGATGCCGGTTGTCGGTGCTATGGTTTGCGTTCTCCACAATTCCGATAGTCAGGAAATGGGAACGTGCATCGGAACGTTCTGGAATGAGGATAACAAGCCGGTCGGTGGAAAGAAACAACGTTACCGGTATGACTACAACGATAAGAAGGGCAAAGCCTTTGAACAATACGATGGAGATAGCGGAGACTATGAAGAAAAAATCGACGGGAATGCAAAAGAGACCATCGGTAAAAATCTGGACTTCACTGTTGGTGGGGACGTGACCTTCAAGGTCGGGGCTTCGACCGTCAAGGTTTGCCAGAGCGGAACGATTGAAATTACCGGAACGACGGTGAAAATCACAGGAGCAACGGTGAATATTTCGGGCGGCTCTGGCGACTGCAAAATCAATGGCGTAAGCCTTGTGAATCACAAGCACGAACATGACGGGTCGGCAAAAGCTGGCCCGTATACTGTTTCGGGGAATACCGGCGTCCCGGTAAAGTGAGGGGGTGTTCTTTATGGCATGGGGCAGCATCGGTAGCTTTGCTGGACTGGTGTTTACAGTATCAAGTTGGCGAGTTCTTACGCCGGACAACATCAGTGGAAGTACGTCGAGCAACTGGGCGACGCACAGCGTGATCGGCGGAAAAGATAAAAGCGAATATGTAAGTCCCGGCCTGCGAGAGTATCAGTTCAACATTACGCTTAGTTCAAGGCTGGGAGTAAATCCGCGAAAGGTCTTTGACGCCCTAATGGATTTGTGCGAAGCCGGAGCAGTAGACTACTTCATCATCAACAACAGGCCGGTTTCTCAAAATCCGTTTATGCTTGAAAAAGTAGCGGATGAATGGGGCGCGGTACATCGGTTCTGGGGACTGACAAGCGGAAAGCTGACCTTGACGCTAAAGGAGTACACATGAGCGGTGAGCTGGAAAAGCTGATACTGGGCGATATTGATGTAGAGATCAATCCGTCTGAAAGCACAGAAGAACGGGATGTATATAACTGTCTCAAGACGCTTTATGGGAGCCGAGAAGGTGAACAGGCACTTGACCGGGAGTTTGGCCTGAACATGGACTGCTTGAGCCTGCCAGCCGAAGCTGCCGAAGCGAAGCTCACGGCAGAGATCATCCGAAAGACAAAAAAGTACGAACCGAGGGCACAAGTGCTGGAAGTAATCTATGAAACCAGCCGAAGCCAGCAGGGGAACATTCGACCGAAGGTGGTGATAAACATTGTCTAATATCGCTGAATTTGCCGAAATCCCGGAGTATAGCGTCACAGATAATATGACGCTTGAGGATGTAAATAATCTGGTGACAGAAATTTACACCCGAAATTACAAAGCGGTAAACGGAACAACCCCGCCGTTGCACAGTGCTGACCCAATCACTCTTACGCTGAAAAGTATTTCTGAGCTGTATTACATGGTGCTGCAGGTTGCAGAAAAAAGAACCCGCTGCGCCTTGCTGAAAACAGCAACGGGTGCAGCGCTGGATAATATGGGGCTTCCGTTCGGCGTGAAGCGGAATGAAGCAACCTATGCAACGGTGACAATCCGATTTAATCTTTCGGCTGAACAAAAAACAGTTGTAATGATTCCACAGGGAACCCGCGTCAGAACTGCCGCGGGTATTTATTTTGCCACAGCGGCCTATGCACAGATTGCCATTGGCGAGACCTATGTTGATGTGTTGGCGCAAGCCGAGGTGGTAGGAGCCAGCGGAAACGACGTTCCAATCGGCGTTGTCGATACGCTGGTAGACGCCATTCCTTATGTTGCGGCAGTGGAGAATGTGGATACATCCAGCGGCGGCGCAGACGCGGAAAGCGACGATAGCTTGACCCGGCGGATTTGGCTGTCACCGACAACGTATAGTTGCGCAGGGCCGCGAGACGCCTACGAGTATTGGGCAATGAGCTTCCGCTCTGATGTGGAAAATGCAATTGCAGTCAGTCCACGGAGCCAGCCTTGCACAGTGTATATCTTTTTCATGCTGACGGGCGGAAGGATGCCGAGTGAAAAGGATATGAGCGAAATGCAAGCATATCTGATGAACGAAGCTCGACGCCCCATGACAGATCAGGTGATCTGTAAGGCCCCGGAAGAAGTGGAGTACGGAATTGACTTTACCTATTATATCGGAGCGGGCAACGCGAAGGGCGCAAGTATTGTTCAGGAAAACGTTACAAAAGCTGTTGAGGAATTTCAGCAGTGGCAGCGCTCCATCGGGAGAGACATTAGCCCGATGGAATTGATTTATCGCTTGCGTGTCGCTGGCGTAAAACGAGTAGAGCTTAGACAACCGGTTTACATGGTAGTCGAAGGCGGTTCGGATTTGGAAAAAGCAACAGTGCAAATCCCAAAACTGAGCGGAACCCCGACGATCATCTACGGAGGTGTCGAGGATGATTAAGCTGCAGGACGCGAGAATTGCAGATGGACTGCCGCGGGTCGTTGCTGAACAGCCGTGGGCAAAGGTGCTGTCTGCAGTATACGGGGAACTTCAAGGCCGGATGCTGGAATATCTGGCAACGGGCATGACGTTCTCGGATGTGGATAACTGTAGCGAGGGAATGCTGGATCAAATGGCAATCTATCTCAAAATCGAATGGTACGATTCTGCCGCCGATATTGAGACGAAGCGTAAGCTCGTAAGAACCGCAATTGAAATCCAGCGTTATGCAGGAACGGTAAAGGCTGTTCGTGAACAGGTGGAGACAATTTACAAAAAAGCCAGAATTGAGGAATGGTTCTCGTATGGGGGGACACCGGGATTCTGGAAACTGTATGTTGACATCACCGACGATCAGGAAACATATCACACCGCAGCAGAAATGGAAAAGCTGCTGGGCTACACAAAACGCTGCACTGCTCACCTTGAGCACATCATCTACACCATCGAACCGCATGAAAGATCGCCCGCCTACATCGCCGCCGTACCATGCGGCATGGCGACATCCTGCACCGTAAAGGTCCCCGGTAGGATCAAGCCGCGGGAAGTTGGCGCAAAGGCGTATGTTGCCGGTGCGGTCGGAAGATCGAAAATGCAGGTTGCCGTGGCGCTGCCCGGTGCCGTTGAAGCAAAGGCAGTGAAAGCACGAGCCTTTACGGCGGGCACTGTTGAGCGGTCGCACACGGCGATAAACATTGTTATTGGAGGACAGACAACGTGAGTTGGGAAAAATCTAACTACACCGCCGCCGGTGCCGCCCTGCTGTCGGAATCTCTCTCCGGTGGTGCGCTGGTAATCACCCGCGCTGTGAGCGGCACCGGCACGGCAGACGCAGACCTTTCGGAGGAAACCGGGGGAAGCGGCGAAACACATGACCTGAAATTGCTGGACATCGAAACTGTTGAAAGCAACGGCGAAACTGCCCGGCGGGTAAAAATCCAGATCACCGGTGCGGATGAAACGTACATCATGCATCAGGTGGGCGTTTACGGCAGGCTGAACGACGATGCAGAAACACTCCTGTTTATTATGCAGGATGCACGCGGAGTGGAGGTCCCGTCCACGAAAGTGAACGGCGATTTTGAAATTGAGCTGTCGGCGCTGCTTGCTGTGTCGAACAAGGCCAATATCAGCATTACCGTTGACCCGCAGATGCAGGCTCTCGCAAAGCTGGTCAAGGCCGAGATCGAGAAGCACAACGCCGACGCCAGTGCCCATGCGGCGACTATCACGGCAGCGGTCAGCGCAGCCGTGAAGAACCTGTCTGAATCCGGGGAAATTCTGAACGAAGAACAGGTAAAGGCTCTTATCAAGGAGCAGGTGGACGGCGGCACAGGCGGCGGCTACTATGGCTCCTACAAACTCACCCTTGCAGCTGACGAGTGGAAGCCCGCCCGCAGCGAGGATGATTACGAAAACGCTGGCGGTATGGATTACTACCAGTGCATTTATGATGCAGAACTGTCGGACAGCACCAGCGAGCTTGTACCCGTTGGCGTTGTATCTCCCGGCAGCTTCTATACTACGACCAAAGCGGGCGTCCTGAACGGGTGCGAAACGCATGATGGTTTCATCAGATTTTTCGCTCAGCGCATCCCGGAAGCAGATATTCAGGCGACCGTAACCCTGTTCGGGAAAGGAGATGGTTCGGGTGAAACCGGTAGCGTAAGCATCGGTCAGGGCTTGAAGCGCGACGCAAGCGGCGCTATTGCCGTCCGCATCGGCGAAGGTCTTGACTTCGACAGCGCAAACGCGCTGACCGTCCGCAAAGAAACCGTTATGACGAGTGAAGACCTGCTGAACGAGGAAGAAACGCAGCAGGAAATCGTTGATATGCTGAAATAATTTTTAGGAGGACACTATTATGTCTAAGCAGATTTCTACCAAGACCACCATCCGCAACCTGACCGCTGAGATCAAGAAGACTTTCGTCAAGAAGGACGCCTTTACCCCTGTGCAGGCCGCAGCCAACGCTGCTATCAAGTCTCTTGGCGTTGACGGCAACACCGTGAACTTCTACACCTCTACCGACAAGAGCGGCACTGCTGCTTTCTCCGTTGACTTCCCCTCTGAGCTGTTCCTCGACCAGACCAAGACCACCTTCGTGGCCAAGTTCAAGTTCGATGCTGCGACCTACCCCGGCGCTACCGACCCCAAGCTGGACGGCAAGCCCGTCATGGTGCTGGCCGTCAAGGGCGAGAATCCTGACTCCTGCACCTACTCTTTCCTGAGCATGGCTGCGCTGGTGGATACCTACAAGGCTAAGGCCGTCGGCAAGGATGCTTCCACCACCGTTACCATCGCTGGCTATGAGGTGGATGTCAAGGTCAATGTTTCCGCTGCTGCAGGCAACGCTCTGACCCTGAAGGACGACGGTCTGTATGTTCCCACCCCTGAGGAAGTGGACATTTCCGGCAAGGCCGATAAGGTCACTGGTGCTACCACCGGCAACCTCGCTGCGCTGGACGGCGAGGGCAACCTGACCGACAGCGGCAAGAAGCCTGCCGACTTTGTGGCCGCCGAGGCTGGCAAGCGCCTGATGACCGATGCCGAGGGCGAAAAGCTGGCCGGTGTCTCTGAGGGTGCCACCAAGACTGCCGCCAGCTCCACCAACGGCAATGTGAACATTGACGGCAAGGAAGTCGTCGTGTACACCGAGCCGGAGAATGTTCTGCACGACGAGGACGTGGAGGACTTCTCCGCAGAGGAGATCGCCGCTCTGCTGGCTGACTAAGACATGAGGAGGTAAGCTCTATGGCAAAAGCGAAGATCAAAACGCTTTTGGGCACAGGGCTTGCCGCGCTTTGCAGCCACATCAAGCAGTGCAACACCGCACTCGGAAACCTTTCCGAAGCAACGGCAAACGGATTCGATGAAACCGATGACATCCTGCACGAAAAGCAGGATGTCACGGCTGCGGTGTCTTTTACGATTCCGGTCGATGGCTGGGGCGAGGATGATTCCTCCCCCGGCTATTTTTGTTGTGACATCCCCATTGCGGGCCTGTTGGCTACCGACATTGTGGATGTTACGGTACTGCCGGGATTTTACGATGTGGCGGGTGCGGTTGGCTTTATTGCGACCGAAAGCCTCGAAGGAAAGCTGCGGCTGAGGGCCACCAAAGCTCCGACCGAGAAAATTTCTGCACAGTATCACATTACAAGCACCGTGAAATACACGGCTGCACAGGAAGGGGGAACCTAAATGGCATACGGCTCTTTTAACGCAGGCCCCGGCAAGGCGCCGGATGAAGATGTTGTTCGCACTAACCAGATCGGCGTACCGGGCGGCATTGCCACGCTGGATGCTGACGGCCATTTGACCGAATCGCAGCGCCCGACGGTGGACGCATACACCAAGGCTCAGACCGACCAGAAAATCAGCTCTGCCGTCGATGCCCACAACTCTGCAGAGAATGCACACGGCGACATCCGCGCCAGCGTGGCCGCGATGAACGCCAGCATTAAGGCAATCGAGTTGAAGTTCGGCACGAACGTCACCAAGAACCCTTTTTCTGCCACGTTCGGCAGCCTTGACGGTCTGACCGTCACCGGCGTGTGGAACGCAGAACAGGCGAGGGTGGAGTTCTGATGGCTGAAACATTCAAGGTCGGCGCGAATGCGCGGGAGCTGTTGCGCTACACTCAGAGGGCAACCCGCATCGTCACCGATGACATCAGCCGGAGCGATGCCCGGAAGATCATCCAGAAAGTCGCAGCGCTCGAAGATGTGCGCGACATCCAGAAGGTGTGTGGCACTGCCGTCCATGCACTCGACACGCGGGACAGGGAGGGCTTTTCCAAAAGCACTTTCCGGCTGTACGGCGAGGGCATCCGGCTGACCGCCCGGCAAATCCTGCTGGATGCACACGCGGCGAACAACGTGAATTTCCAGACCGACTACGACAGGCGCGTTGAGAAGATCGGCGCGGTCGTGGACGGCTGCTCTCTACTGCTGGAATACCTGACCATCTGCACGGAGGAAGGTATCATCAGTGCGAAGAAAGCCGGTATCTGGACAAAGAAGGTCACGGACGTAAAATACCCGGCGATGAAGTGGCTCACGTCGGAACGCGGACGTGCCGAAAAACTCCGGGCAGAAGCGGAACGGAAACGGCTGACCGAACAGGCTGCCGCCCTGAAAGCTGTCCTTTACCCGGAACCGTAAACGCACAGCGGGCAACCGCTTTGCATAAAGGGTGCGGTTTGTTTGTCTGACGCTGCCATTTGGTGGCTGCGCTCTCCGAACACCAACAATAACAACAACGTCTGGAACGTCAACACCGATGGCTCCAACAACAACAACTGGTACAACAACTCCTATGGTGTTCGCCCCGCTCTGATGGAACCGTGTGACGAGTAGGCATAAGCTGAAAGCAGTGCGCCCATCAAAGGAAACCGCATCCTGTCGCTTGCCGATGCAGGCAAGTGATAAATACATCCCGCTGAGGTGGGCCATCCCTGCCGGATGCAGCCCACTACCGCAACGCGAACCAGCGGAGGGTAATTTTGACATACGAAGAACTGTGCAGCTTTGAGGTGCTTTACAAAGCCTACCTTGAAGCCCGGAAGGGAAAGCGAAGTAAAAGCAAAACAATCGAGTACGAGGCGCAGGCGCTGGCCTGCACGGAAAAGCTGTCCCGCAAGCTGGCTGTGCGTGATGTGCGCCAGCCGGGCGGCGACATCCGGCAGCAGATACGCTATGTGCCAAGTAAGTTTGAGGTTTTCGCAGTATACGAACCAAAGAAACGGATGGTACATGCACCCGCTTTTGTCGATAAAGTGGTTTTGCACGCGCTGGTGGATAATGTTCTGTACGACGTCCTTACAAAGAGCTTCATCCGGGACAGCCACGCCAGCCAGAAAGGCAAGGGGACTGATGATGGCCTGATGCGCCTGAAAACCCACATGGTGGACTATTACCGCCGTGAGGGCCACGGCGCGGACGGCTGGGTACTGAAAGGCGATGTGCGGCATTTCTTTGCCAGCATCGACCACCGGAAGTTAAAACGCAAGCTCAAGGCCGTGCTGGACAAGCGCGGCGTTGACCCGCGTGTCTATGAGCTGCTTTGCATCTACATCGACGTGATGGAGGACGGCTTGCCGCTGGGCTACCAGACAAGCCAGCTCTTTGCGCTGATGTTTTTGGATGAGTTTGACCACATCATCAAAGAGAAGTACCGCATCAAATACTATGGCCGATACATGGACGATTTCTATATCATCTGTTCGGACAAGCGGAAATTGCAGTACATTCTCCGGGATGTGCGGGCGCTTATGGACAGTTACGGCCTTGAACTGAACCAGAAAACCGCCATTTTCCCGCTGCGGAACGGTATTGATTTTCTGGGATTCCATAGCTACCTGACCGACACCGGCGCGGTCATCCAAAAGCTGCGCCGGGATAGCTCCAAGCGGATGAAGAACAAGATCAGATATTGGGAGACGGCATACCCCGCAGGCGAAGTGACCAAGCAGGAAATTCTGCTGAGCTTTGATGCGTGGGATGCCCATACCGCCCATGGTGATACTTACTCTTTACGCCGCAAGTACGCTGACCGGCTCGAAAAATTGCTTGACTGTAAAATCCCTATCCACCGAAAAATCAACTCGAACAAACTTGCGCGTGACAGACGGCGGGCGAGGCAATGCCGCTGCATCTACAAGAAGCAGCACAAAGCCCTGTCCCTCTCTGTATCGCAGAACACGCGGCCTGCGGAGATCATGCCGTGGGCCTGAACGAAAACAAGGAGGTAACAATGGCAAACGTAAAACTGGGCGCAAAAGCCGTTGGCAGCATTGTCAAAATCAAGGTCAACGGCGCGTCCAAAGATTTTATTGTCGTGCAGCAGGGCAATCCGAATACCAGCACCTATGATTCGAGTTGCGCCGGAACATGGCTGCTGATGAAGGACATCTACACAACGTCCACGTTCGGCAACAATAACTCCTACAAGGATTCCAGCATCCACACATACCTGAACGGAACATTCTACAACCTCATCGACAGCAACATCCGGGCAGCTATTAAGCAGGTGAAAATCCCGTACCAGAACGGCACTGGAGCCGGTGGCAGCCTTGCCACCGGCTCCAATGGCCTGAGCACGAAAGTATTCCTGCTGTCTGGTTATGAGGTTGGCTGGACGACCAGCGACAACGGCTATTTCCCCAAGGATGGTGTTCGGCTGGCGTACTTTGGCAACAGCTCTGGCGGCAACAGCAAGCGTGTTGCCTACAACGGCAGCTCCGCTGCCATTTGGTGGCTGCGCTCTCCGCACACCAGCAATTACGGCAGCGTCTGGTACGTCAACTCCGATGGCTCCGGCTACAACAACTGGTGCGGCGACTCCTATGGTGTTCGCCCCGCTTTCATTCTTCCCTCTACACTCGTGGTCTCTGACGACGGCACGGTCAGTGTCAACACTGCACCTACCGTCAGCACGGACGGCGCAGCTCTTGGCGAGAAGAACGCACCCTTCGACTTCACCTATACCGTTACCGATGCCGACGGCGACACGCTGACTGTCACCGAAAAGTTGGACAGTAAGACCACCAACACCCGCACCGGCGTTGCCAGCGGCACGGCCATGACCTTTGAGCAGGCCGCCGATGCTGCCGGATTCCAGCGCATCCTGAACGGCAAACACACCCTGACGGTTGAGGCGAGCGACGGCAAGGAGACCACCAGCGCGTCCGCTACCTTCACCAAGACCGTCCACGCCGCAAGTGTGACGCTGGCCGAACCTCTGACCGTGGAGGGCGACATCACCGTTGCCGTGCTTCAGGTGACCGGCAGCATTCCCGATGATGCTGTGTTCAAGGCAGAGGTTACGAACAACGCCAACGACCCGTCCCCGGTCTGGCAGGATGCCACGACTGAAGTCCAGAAGGGCGTGAATATCGTGTTCACCAACAGCACTGCCGCCAACGGCGCGGCGTTCAACTTCCGCATCAGCGTCAGCCGCGGCGCATCCGGCACCGGCGGCTACATCGAAGCCGTCAGCGGTGCATTCCAGTAAGGAGGACAGTCACCATGATTCAGTGGAAAAAAGACAATCTGCCCACCCGGCAGGAGAAGGAAGCCGAAGCCAAGAAGCAGGCCGAGAAAGACGGCCTGCCTGACCGCGTGGCCGAGGTCGAGGACGCAATGTGCGAACAGGACGCAGCCAATGAGAAGCGTTTGGCCGACATCGAAACCGCGCTGTGTGAGCTGGACGCAGCGCTGAATAAGGAATAAGGAGGTATCACCATGAACATTATCTGGGCAAACCGCCTGATCGCAGGCACTAAGACTTGGGCAGAGATGCCCGCATCCCGCCATGCAGGCGTGAAGAAAGTTCTGGCCGAGCGCGTAAACAAGGGCGAGATCACCGCCGAGGATTACAAGGACATCACGGGCGAAGACTATGCAGCATAAAAGCTGGCCCGATCTGTGCGAAAGCCTGCTGACCCGGCTGGAAACCAGTGGTGCGGACACGACCGCAGAGCGCGGCGAATTTGCCGTGCTGGTGGCTGAGTGCGGGTCGAGCGGCTGCAAAATGGCATTGAGCCAGAAAGGAGAAAACGACAATGGCGATTAAAGCCTATTCACTGGCAAAGGATGGTAACAAGAAACTGTCCGCAAATTTTGCCGTGAAAGAGTTTCGCTGCAAGGATGGGACTGACCCCATCTTTATTGATGATGTGTTGGTGAAACTGTTGCAGAACATCCGGAATCACTTTGGAAAGGCTGTTACGATCACCAGCGCATATCGCACTGCCGCCCATAACAAGGCGGTCAAGGGCGCAACGTACAGTCAGCATTGCTACGGTATGGCGGCAGATATTCGGATTCAGGGCGTGGACGTGGAAACGCTCGCGACCTACGCCGAAACGCTGCTGAAAAACACCGGCGGCATCGGACGTTACCCGGTAAAAACTGGTCGTCCTGCTGGCTGGGTACACATCGACACCCGTGCGGTAAAGAGCCGTTGGGTGGGTTAAGAGTAGGAGGAAAACAAAATGGAGAACATTCTGAAAGTTTTTCTGATGGCATTCCCTGAATGGCTGGCCTGTATCTTCATGATGGTCGGCCTTGTGGTCACGGCGCTGGCGGCGGTACGTCTGGGCTACGGCCTTGTGGTCGCAAAGACTGTGTACAAGTGGATCGTCAACGCAGAGGAAAAGTTCGGCAGTGGCGCGGGTGCAGAAAAGAAAGCCCATGTCATTGCCGTACTGCGTGGGTACACCCCGGACTGGCTGGACTGGGCAATCAATGAGCGGACGCTGGATTGGATCGTGCAACTTGTGTTCGACTTTACCAAGAAGAAGCTCGAAGATTACATGGCAAAGAAATCTGCAGAAACCACTACTGTGGCCCATTTCGGTAACGTGGGGGAGAACAAGCGTAATGACTGACGAGGAACTGGAACATCGCCTGACAGCGGTCGAAAACCGTGCACAGAGCAACACCCACCGGCTGGACGAGCTGGGGAAGCTGACCGATGCAGTAAACGGCATGAACACCAATATCAAGTTGACCATCCAGCAACTCGAAACCACAAACCGGAGCCTTGAAGTTGTGACGGCACAGAACAAGAAGCAGGACGACCGCTTGACCGCGCTGGAAAAAGCCCCCGGAGTATTTGGAAACAAACTCTGGTGGGCAGTCATTGCGGCAGTGATCGCAGGCTTTGTTGCATCTGAATTGGCAAGGTATCTCCACTAAGTAAAGCAATGCCCCGCTGGCATCCTGACGGATTGCTGGCGGGGCATTTTTTGTTTGCGCAAAGATTACAAAATAATTACAGATTATGCGGTGCGCCACAAACGGGCCGAAAATTGGTGTTCAACCAGTGAAAAGTAGCCGGAAGCCGCATAAAGGGAATAGTTCGCTTGTTGATGTGCAAGGTGGACCAAGAGGTCCAACGATTTCGCAACAGAAGTCGTTGGACCTTTTCTTTTTTTTTGTGCCTGCGGCAGACGGCTTTTTTGCATGCGACAGGAGGAACGACGGCAGAAATAAAACACAAAAAATTTGTAGGATATGTAGAATATCGCGCTTGAAATTGTGCATTTCTCCCAACAAAAACCTTGAAAACGTGTCAATCTTGAGAAAAAATAGCTGCCTTTGTTTACAAAATGGTTACAGGCTGGTATACTTTATGGCAGTGAAACGTGAAAAATGATGCCAGAAAAGGGAGGAGCGACCAGACCGTGAATACCGCAGCGCCAACGACCGCACATAAAAAACTGGTGGGCATTCTGCTCACCATCGTGTTTGCACTCACCTGTCTGCCCGCAGCACTGGCTGTGGACCTGAATGTGGATGCCGGGTTCTACTTCAAGCAGAGCCGGGGCGGCACCTGCACGCTGGCTTCGGCTGCCATGATGCTGCGCCGCCGCGCTTACTTTGACGGACGGACTGACTGGGTGGATGTGACTGAAAACAGTGTGCGCTCCACGGCCTGGTCCAATGGTCTGGCCCACAGCTTTACATACCGGGAGATGCAGGTGGCCTATGCGACCCTGCCCTCCAATAATCAGGAAAAGACCCAGCTGCTCATCCAGCTGCTGGCTCAGCACCCGGAAGGCATCGTCCTGTACGACCGCACGCAGCCCCATGCCGTGTTGCTGACCGATTATACGAACGGCGTGTTCTACTGTTCCGACCCGGCCGGGAACATCTCCTCCGGCCGCATCCCGCTCACCAGCTCCAGCGTGTCCATTGCACAGGCGTCCTGCTACTGGTATGTGAGCGCCGACCACAACGGCGCAGCCCTGCAGGCAGATGACCTGCGGCTGGAAGGCATGCGCTATCCGGTCAATGTGCACACCGGCAGCGGCATGGCCCTTACCGGCACCGCCAACAGCACCTCCGGCAGCACGCTGGAAGGTGTGCAGGTGGCCATCCTGGACGAGAACGACAAGATCGTGCAGTCCGCACAGGCCCAGGTGGGCGGAACCAGCTTCTCCCTCAAGACGCTGGACGACCAGATCCACTTCGGTGAACTGCCCACGGGCTGCTACACCTACATGGTCATCGTGACCGAGACCAGCGGCGAGAACCTTTGCTTTGCCAGCGACTTCACCGTTTCAGATGCCGCCACCAGCACCGCTATCTATTGGTCGGTGCAGGACCCCGACGGTACCAAACTTACCGACCAGACCATTACGGCCACGGCGGAAGAAACGATCCAGAGCACCCTCGGCTGGCTGTCCGGCCTGTTTGGCTGATCCCTTCTGCATGCATTTCACAGAGCCTGTCTCCTTCGGGAGATGGGCTCTTTTTTTATCCGGACAGGGAAGTTCCGGGGTAGTAATGGGCCAGGATGTCGGCAAAGTTCTGCCCTTGCTCGGCCAGTGCCTTGGCACCCCACTGGCTGAGCCCCACGCCATGGCCGTAGCCTTTTGTGGTAAAACAGAACGCACCGCTCTCATACCGGACCGTGAAGCAGGTGCTGCGCAGGCCCAGCGCCTGCCGCAGGGCCGTACCGGTGATGCGCTGCCCGCAGACCGGCAGGGCAGCAACATAACCGGCGGCGGTGTACTCCGGGGTACCGAACCACTGCTCCGGGGCGGCAAGGTCAGCGGTGAGGCCCAGGGCAGCCAGTTGCTGTGCCGTCTGCTGTGCCGAAAGGGTCAGGGCGTACTCATAATGGTCGGCGGCAAGGTCGGTGCTGCTGTCCACCGAAACAAGGTAGGGCAGGGCGGTGCCCCAGACGTTTTCGCTGGCCTCGGTGCGGCCGTTGGAGATGGCAAAATAGCTGGCACAGGCAGGGGCACCGTCGCAGAGCAGTACGGTATGTTCCACCTCGTCCACCAGCGCGGACAGACGGGCATAGTTGGTCTCATAGGCAGTGCCCCAGTAGCTGCGCAGCACCGGGTCAGTCAGGCAGCCCTGCCGTCGTGCCGGGTCGGCCGTCAGCCAGCCGATACTGTCCGGTGCGGCATGGTCGCGGCAGTACAGCGCGTAGCTGTGGGCGGCAACGGCCTGTGCCTTGAGGGCCTCGTCCGGCCAGCTCACCGGCATTTCGGCCGCTACCGCGCCGATGAGATATTCCCGGCGGGACAACTCCAGCACCTGCCCGGTGGAGGCATCCTGAATCAGGAACCGGTCCGCTTCACCGGCGTAGGCAACGGAGATTTCCGGGGCGGAAGCAGTGCTCTCCGGTGACAAAAGCGGAAGGCGGACCGTGGAAACGGCAGGCCCCAGCACCGCGCGGGTGAGGTGGTAGGCGGCCAGAGGCAGGGCGCATCCAAGCACCAGGAGCAGGGTGCACAGCAGCAGAAAAGCTTTTTTCATAACGGGATCTCCCTTGCAGCGTGAAAAAGATTCTGTCTCCAGTATAAAAAGACCTGCCTGCAAAACCCTGCGAAAAAACGTTGCCCGCAAAAATGAAAGTCATTTGGCACGGGCCGGTGAGAAGTGAACACATTGCGCTTGAATTTACTGCACAAAAGCGATAATATAAGATTATGTCCATCAGTGAGGATGGCAGGAAAGTATGGGAAAGTAAAAATAGGAACCGGAAGAAAGGAGAGATCCCCCGTGAATTTTGCACATGCAGAAGTGGCGACCCTGGACCCCACCACGATGCGGACTCTGTGTGAGGAGTACATTGCCAACAACTACATCGACCCCGAGACCAGTGAGCGTCTGGGCGTCAAGCGCGGTCTGCGCAACCCGGACGGCACCGGCGTGCTGGCCGGCCTGACCAACGTC
>OLOP01000786.1_pt1 | contig 23117 bp, 27 predicted proteins | sample 1672381 | NCBI WGS metagenome assembly OLOP01 (sample SAMEA3136678, study PRJEB25190) | human gut metagenome | biome: human gut; feature: human-associated habitat; material: faeces | place: Austria | collected 2013 | reverse complement strand
GTCTTATTCAACAGCCTAACCAAAAAGGGTATTCTAATGACCCTCAAAAATACAAAGGTATGATAGAGAAGGTAAACATAAGTCAAGCCTTGAACAGCTTATCTGTTAAGGATGATGCAGATTTTTTCTATGGGGAAACAAGTAGTGAACCGGTGAAGATTAAGAAAAGCGACCTTAATTTGCAAATGAACAAAGCAAATATTGTTAAAGATGGAGACTTAAACAACCTTGTAGAAGCTGGAGAATATAGCGTATGGAATAATGTGGCAAACATTCCAACTAATAGCTTTTATTGGGTCAAAGTTATAGGTTCAGCTGATTTTGTACAAATAGCAATATCCTTTATCGACCTGAAAGAGTATAAGAGGTCACGAGTCAATGGTGTTTGGACTCAATGGAAATGATTTTTACTACTAAATAGAATATTTCCTAATACATTCTTTTTCATTCGTATCTTCTGACCCTCAAAAATACAAAGGTATGATGGAGAAGATTGATATTACAGCCACGGGAGTAGTTGATAGTATTCGTAATAAGATGGCAGTGGCTACAGTTTCCAATAAAGGATTAATGCCATCAGGTGTGTTATCGGAGTTCCAAGGCGCGTATAGTGTACTTCTGTTTGAGACTACAAGCACTCCAGTTACAGGCTCAATTCTTTTGTCTATATCTGCAACATCAAGCGGAATGCCTAGCCTATATTACATCTCCATATCACGAGCTGGTGATGTAACAGACAATCCTAATCTAAAAGTCAAAGTCCTCTCAGGTAGCTATAATATTAAGATTAAAGCTAAGACTGAAGCTGATGGAAAGTGCAGGATTTATGCTGAACGGCTAGTCTATACGCCAATACTAAATGTACTCCTAATGAGTTCTTTTGGCATATCAATGAAGATGGAAGCAGCGGATAACAGTGCATTCGAAGGAGGATTTGAAGCTACATTGGAATAGTATAGGGGCAAGTGCCCCTATACTATTATCCAACTGTTTCATTTATAAGATTTGTATCTGTTAAAGAGTTATATTCCAAAGAACCATCTAATATAAAAATGCTGAAACGGCCCTAACTCTGAGCTGGTTCGAAGCCTTAGCGAGGCTGCCCACACCGCCGTAGTCGAGGTCCAAATACCACGCGTGGGTCGCGCTGGACTCGGTACTACTCCAGTACCACGTTTCGGCTAACTGCGTAGCCCCCTCGATAATCGATAACGCATAATTGATTTTACGCATATTCGCGTAAATCATCATCAGTTCCCCCAAAGACGGTAGCCACCAACGCCCGGCGGTCAAACCCTTTCCGTTTGCATTTACGCGGTTGTACTGCGCGCAAAACCCCGGTGCGTATGCCACGCCGCTACATTCTGCGTGTGTAATCTGTGCTTCCGTGTTCGCCTTACCTGCCCAGTCGTCAAATGCCACCAGTCGGTCTGTAGTGGTCTTACCTCCACCGCTTACCGCTGCGCTACTCCACTGCAAACCTGCGCTGTCGGCGTCAGTAGGTGCTACTACCAGCATTTTGCCGCCTTCAACGACTACCACGCCCTCGGCTATCTCGCCACTGTTCTGATAATTCATCCACTTGCCAGGCTTAACCATGAGTGGATGATTATCGCTTTTACGATGGAACATGATAAATACCCCTTCGGACAACGAATCAAATACACTGAGTTTCATTTTCCCCTGGCTATTTCCTTCTTCCACAAACACATAGTCTGCATCTGTTACTATCTGGCACTGGTTCATTACTTGACTTATGTTTACCTTCTCTATCATATCCCTTGTACTTTTGAGGGTCGTCATTTTCGGATAAAAACGACAACCGGTTTAACATTTTGTTTTTATTCTCGTTTTGTTTAATATTTTGCTAATTAATTGGGTCTTCGTAAGTACGTTCTTCCAATTCCGCATAAGAATAGGCTACGTCCGTTCCTTTAGTTAGAATCCATATTGCACCTAATGACATGAACTCATATACTCCGCTTTTTGATATAGCGATCTTATTGCAATAATGATATTCATTATTTTCAAATGTAAGTTCATTAAATCCATCTGTTGTTACAACTGAAGTATAACCATAAGTGCTTCCCATTGCTGCATTATATATTGTCAACGAGATTTTCATCCCATTATATTGGACAGCCTCTGGAAGCATATACATACTCTGGGAAATTCGGTTTGGACGGCCATTCCGAAATTCAGAGCCAAAAGCCGGATTCAAAAAGAAATACCCCTCGTTTGCACGGAAATCATGCATCCGAACAAATGATGCATTGGCAATAATTGTCCCCTCAACTTCAACATTACGTCCCTTGAAGCTCCCAGTCAGAAAATCAAGGAGTAAGTTTGGTCGAAACTTGTTTGCCGGATTCATCGGGTCATTGTAATTAAAATCTTTATATCCGCCTACCGTTTCTACAGCAGAGCCATCGGCTTTTATTCCGTATTGCGAAAACATATACTGCCCATAGAACACCGCACTTGCCAGCTTGGCGAAATTCGCCATCAGTACCTCGATAAAGGCATACTGTATCTTGTCCATCACTACCCATGTCGCCTTACTGCCGTTTGCCGCATAGTCTGTCTTGGGGTTGACACCCTTAAATGTGCCCTCCTTAGCCAACACGTAGTATTGACCTTCACACAGTACCATCGGTGTCGATAGAGCCGTACGGGTGTAGCCTGTGGATGCGGAATATTCTCCAGCCGGATAGACCAGCGGACCGATCGGTCCCTGCTGGAGATACTTCACTTCTCCCGTCTTGCTTGCCAACGCTTTCTTTGCCATATCATGCTGCCGTTGAGATTGTCCATGAAACATTGCCGCCTGCCTGCTGGCACATAGCTTCAGTGCAGGTACCGCTTGCCGCAGCCACATTCGCCGTAGCCGGATTGAGAATGACCCCTGCCGAATCCATAAAGACAAAATAGAACAGCATATTCTTTGCCTTCGTGGTCTGTCCCCGCTTGACAAGGATAGGCGTATAAGTCACCGAACCTCCGGAACCGGAAACAATCGTCTCATCCTCGGGATTGGGATTAGTTATGATGTCGTAGGGGTCTGACAAGTCCATCACCGTCTGCGTGTCAAGGCCTATCAGATTGCCGCCCTGCGACACCTCCACCTTAAAGATGCCCGTAGTGTCAACCAGGCTGTCCGTAACGGTCAGACTCTTGCCGGTCTGGTCGACGAGTGTCTGCCAGGCACCGTTAACCATCCTGGACCACTTGTAGGTTAGTCCGGAGGTGATCTCTGACGCTCCACGTCTCGCCATTGCCGTGAGAACGACACTGCCTCCCTTCTCACGGATGGCAAAGTATTTGTCATCTCCGGAAACGATGGTCACCACGTTCTGGTTGCCCACACCCTTGGTGATAGGGATGCTGTAGACGAACTGCACCTCATCCGACACGTTGCCCACGGTCACCGTAGCCACCGCCTTGACGCTGCAGCTCGCACCGGACGACGCCTTCACCAGGTTCTTCACGATCTGAAGCCCGTAATAGTTCGTAGTGCCCGCCTTGTAGGGGATGTACTTGAAATGCCCCGTCTCGCCGCCGAACGTGTTCGTGGAAACGTTGGATGTGAAGCTTATCAACACGTCATTGAAATACCACCTGATGGAAGAGGGCACCACAATCCCCTCAGCCACCCGTGAGGAGGTGAGAAGGAAGGAGAGCGTCGGCTTCATCGTGGTGAAGTCGGGGGCTATGTTTGTCGGAGCACCCGATTCACCATCATACTCTTGATAGAGGTCGCCTTTGTCGCACATAATCGCTGGCATGTAAACGCCAGACTTTTGCGAAAAGATTACCTGCCCGACCTTACTCGCTACGCTCATCGGTCACCTCCTCCCCGTCTTTATCCATGAAACCCTCCGGAGTGGCGACCTCCACCGGATCTTCCACGCCGTCTATCTCACCCTTGGCCTGCTGCGGGGAAAGGCACACGCCCCCGACTACTGCCGCCCGGTCGAATACCGTATCGCCGGGAAAGCCTGCCACATCGGCCTGCCATAACAGCACATTGCCGTCGGCAGTGCTGTTGCGGATTCCTGCCACTCCCAGCTTGTCCGCAACCTCTCTCGTCACTTTGATATAAAATGCCATACTGCTATCGATTAATGGTTAAACATCCCTTTTCCTTGCCACTATAAACTTACCGCTGTCATCCGTCACGTACTTGCCGTCAGATGTCACCACCGCCGCATACGGGCCCTTGTCAATCACCTTCAGCTGTAGCATCATGCCGTCGGTGCATGGGATGGAGGGCGAGTACCCGGCAGCGGCCAGCACGTATGAGGAGGCGCCGGCCGCCTTCGTGTACCATTCGCACTCAAGGATGGCCTGGGGATTGGGGACAATCCCTGCCGTATCACGGATGACCGGTTTCGGGTATATCATCTTGGTTCCGTCTGCCACCTGCTGCGGAAATCCCTCCCAGTCAATCTCGATGCTGGGAATACGCCTGCGGATGGTGGTGGAGACATAGTCTATGTCACTGTCCGGCTTGGATGAAGGGGTGCCGTCCTTCGAGTACGATGCTTTTACGACGTAGGTCTGTTCGTGGCCGATATAGTCCCGGTCTATGGTAAGCACGTTCTTTGTCAGTGATACGAACTCCCAGTCATTGTCGCCGTTACCGTCGGTAATCTGCTCCAGTGCGCCCGTATTCAGCTTCCGATAGAAGAAGAACTTGCACTTGTTGGTTGCTGTGACATCTACATCACCGACAAGCAGTCTGGCGGTGATGGCCTGCCTGGCAATGTCCCGACACGGGTTCCAGTCAAGTGCCGACGGAGAGTCGACCATCAGCTTAGGCTGCGCCTCGCTGCCGTCAACGGCGCGGACAAGACGGCTGAAACGGTAGACATGCGTCTGTCCGGTACGCTTCGCATCGACATACTCGGCGTAGAACTCCAGTGTTACCGGACTGCCGGGAACGGCGTTCTTTTTCACTTGTATCTTACCCTTCTCGGCTCCGGTCTCGGTAATGACATAGCTCTTGTTGGCAGATGTAATCAATGTCCGTACACCGTTCAAGCGCTCGTACCACTTCATGTTGACCAATGACGCGTTGACCGCACCCACCTTGACCACCGCATCCGGGTCGGTAGCATTGCACCGGGGGAACAGCGTCAGGGGGGTAAGCGTGTAGTCCGGAGTGTACTCGGCCTTGTCAGCCTGGTACACCTGCACGTCCGGCACGCTGCCGACAACCTCTATCCCGCCGCTGGTCTGGAGAGGGCGGTAGTTGACCTCTATCTTCTTCTGTATAGTCTGCATAATTAGAAAGTTATATAATTCATTGTCTCATAATTGTTCTGCCCGTCACGCAGCAATACCCGTGCGATGAACTTGCACCCGGTCATGTTCATATAGTCGGGGCCGAGGTCGTTGACCGTCAGCGGCAGTGACTTGCCGGTTTCCGCGTGTGCGACCGCCCAGGCGTTGTCCTCGGTGACGTTGCCCGTGTCGCGCGTCCACTCCACATCACTGTCAAGGATATGCGTCGTCACATCACGGTTGTACAGCTCACCGGTAATGGTGAGGGTGGTCGCAAAACGCTCCGCATCGAAGTACCAGCCGTTGCTGCTCTCAATGTCGATGCTGAAATCCGGATTGCCCTCGACCATTGCCCAGCCCGCTGCTCCGTACTTCGGTTCATCGGTAGTGCCGGAAACAAGACACATCCACTTGCAGCCATAATGATACACCACATCGTAGGTTTCTTTTTCTGACTTATACGGGTCACTGACCGCTTCGCTTGCACTCCATTTCCCGCGGTTGTTCTCGTTGCGGATTGGGGTGCCTTGGTAATCTATACGTAGGATGTCCTGTAAGGCAATACCACGGCAATAGATATAACTATGGCGGTAATTTATAGGTAGGTTGTCAAACAGTGACAACTGTTTTAACTTGCCTATGATGATGGCATAGTTATTCTCTTCCAGTATGGGTTTCGTTACGCCATCGAGCATACAGATACACTTCTCACGAGAAGATAGATACCAATAGGACTGCCGTTCCTCATCAACCGGGTTGCCACGGTGTGATAATATCATCAACGGCTCAGGAGGATAATTCTTGCCACCCGGCACCTCGCTATCAGGGTACATCACAGCGTTGAGCATATTGGCTGAGGTATCTACATGCAGCACTCTTAACCATGATGTGTAATAGTGGCCACTACCAGAAGTCAGGTCATTGACAACACCATATACAACATCGTTTTCTGCCAGTGCAGTAAAGTCGTTATCCCACCGTTTCTTCATCTTCAGGCTGTATGTGCCGTCTTCAAGCTGCGATACACTTTCGATGGTACCGGACTCGGAGAAGGAATAGTCGCTCTCCATGGCGGAGAGACGGTTGAAGATAAGCTCAAGGACGGTAAGGCTGTCGCGGACCTCGAGGCGGGACAGCTGCATACGGCCGTCAGGGAATATTCCGGCACCCTTGCCCGCGACCATAGAGTCGATAAACTCGCCGAACTTCAACAGAAAATTTGTGCCGTCCTCTTTATCCTTATGCAGATATATTTTATCTATTTCTTTTAAAATATCCTTTATAATCTGCTTATCCGTATCAGACAATTCCTTCAAGGCATCCGCTATGCGCTTAAAGTTTCGTTCCCACTTTAAGCGAACATCGCGCCCGGTATCATTCGAGCCATTCCAAGGTACTATATTTTCAAACTTGGTATCCATCAACCCAATTCAAGTTCATTATCATTAAAAGACAGCAATAGAGGCTGCCAGCACATGCCATATTCCATAGTATCCAGATTGATAAAATTCAGCATATAATCAGCAAACCTATTGTTCTCTTTATGGCTCTGCTTACGCAGACGTGCATTGTTCACCGTTATGACCCCATCACTTTTGCGACGCTCATAACTATAACTCATGAAAGAAAAAGAAAAGCTTTTTCCTTCGGAGGACAACTGCCTCATTTCATCTATTGCCTGGAATACATTCATACCGCAAAAATATCTGTACCGGTACCATAAAAAAAGGACACTATCTACTGACATTACCCTCCAGGACTTCGAGCCTTTTTATGCCATCCCGCACCTTACGGGAGTCAACCACCAATTCTTTTTTTGCGAGAATTTCGAGCAACTCATTGTTGCGAGCCAACAACCTCACGATCTGCGAGCGTTGTTCCGGTGTCAAGCCAGACAAGACGTTACCTTTGTCGGACGACAACGCCATAGAGTAGTCACTCGTATCAACATAACCACCGCCATACTTGCCGCTGCGTGTACGAACCTGCTCCAATATCTGCGTCGTATTGAGCATACGGATAGTCCCGTTTTTCTGTGCAATGTCAAACACATCCAAGAACTGGCGCACATGCGGATTGGCCACACCTTCATGGTTGGCCACAAACTCGTTCTTATGTACCGGAATAACACCAGCCACATCATCAGGATTACCGTTCTTGGTATAGCCCTCCACATACTCATCCACATAACCACCGGATTTCAGTCCCTTCGCTTCATCACGCTGCTGCTTGGCGACGGCTAATTGAACAGCACCTTGAGCAGCAGCCAATCCCCCAAGTATAGGGCCAAGTATGGGACCAGCAGTCCACGCAACCATAATTGCTTGTGCAGTCTTAGCTATTACTTGCATTATAGTTGCCGCAAATTCCTTATCAGCATATTTCTTTTTAATCTGGTCAATGGCAGCTTCTTTTTCTTCTTCAAGTTTAGTGGTGTCTTTACCTGCTTTTCGTGCTACCTTAATTTGTTTATCATATTTCTTTTCAATCTTACTAATTTCCCGATTTTGCATATTGGCTACAAGCTGGCTATATGTAGAAGCCGCATCGCCCATAATGTCAAAAGCCTTACCAACTAATTTCATCCGTTCATCCTCATACTCTTCCTCAATACGGGTCTTCTTAGCCTGATATTCTTCATACGTTATCAAATCGGCATCGTACATTGACTGAAGAATATCGTTTTTCTTAGAAAAGGAAGAAGTGGAATCTATATCCTTGAAACCTTGTTCACGCTGTTTATTCTTGTTTTCCTTGCCATCTGCCAAATCCATATCCTGCAATTTTGCATCAATGGAAGATATATCTTCCCCATAGGCTGCCAACATATCTCTACGTTGCTCCAGGTACCGGCGTTCTAAATCCTTCAGTTGTTCCAAGTAATCAGCTTCCCGCTTGATGTCACCTGCAATATATGCTTGCTTCAATGCTGTCCGTTGTAACTGATATTCTTCGTCAATAGTGGCCAGATTATCAGACTGGGCATTTTTATCGGACTCCTTAGATGCTTCTGTCAACCGGTCTGCTTCTGCAATCATCTTGTCATAAATCTGCCCCTGGATTTCGGACGAGTCCTTGCCATACTCCACCAGTAGAGCTTTCCGGCTCCAGAGATAAGCCATTTCAGCCTTATATTGTTCTTCCTGATATTCCTGCTGTGCCATGCCTGCATTCAACAGCTTTTCTTTCAGCAGATTTATCTCTGCATTATAGCCCTCTTTCAGCTTCTCTTCACGGGCCTTCAGTTCTTTGTCAAGGCCATTCTCATCAACTCCATTGCTGTTTCCTCCTGGCACCGGATTATCTACTTCTTGTTCGGGCAGCTTTGCAAGAATCGCCTCCAATTCCTTTTTCTTCACAGCATAGCTGCCATATAATTTTAGGCGTTCTTGCAGTTGATGTTTTAACCCACCGATAACCGCCTTCTCCAAAGACTTGTCATCGCCAATCCATTTCATCTTTTCTGCCTTTTGTTCCTGGAACCATTTACGGTGAATCGCCATCTCTTCAGCCATGCGGTCCTTAAGTTCGCTGATGGCTGCTTCAGTCTCGCTCCGTGTACGTTGCTTCTGGTCATCATCCAGCAAATCCAGATTATCGGCTTTGCTTTTTATACCAGCAATACGTCCCATCAGCGTTTCATAGCGCTCCATTTTGGCATTCAAGGCTTCCTGAGCCTCTGTCGCCTCATTTGTCCTGGTTTTGAATATAGCCAGATATGATACGACACCAGCCAATACCGAAGCTACAAGTCCCAACGGATTAGCCTTCAATGTCTTGTTAAACAATGACGCTGCGGTAGTAGCGCCTTTGGTTATAGTGGTCCACAAGCTTTTGGCCATAGTATCTGCCTTTACGACCAATGTATAGGCAGCAACAGCAGCCGAGGCTGCAACAATGGCCCCCTTGTACTTCCATAAGATGGAAATCATAGTTCCCAGTCCCTTCACCGTCAGACTGCCCGTCGTTATCATGTACTTCATCACCGGCTGGAGCTTTTCGCCCAGTTCCACCCGTATATCTTTGAAGTTATTCTTCGCCTTATCCAGCCCCGCCTGAACCGTATTGTTCTGTACATTGACCTCTTTAATAATGCTGGTACCGTCGCGATACGCATCATTAGCCAATCTTTGCGCTTTACGAATATCATCTATCTTGCCGGCCATCGTGCTGATGACACCGGAAGCCCGAACACCATCCAGCCCCATCTCCTTGAACATAGGTGCCAGCTGTTCAAGCCCTCCTTTTTTATTCAATGTATCCAGGAACTGAAGTATCGCCTCGTTCGCATCCTTTTTGATAAGAGAGGTAAAATCCTCCACGCTCTGCCCTGCAATCTTTGCAAACTTGGCTGGCTCCTGGTACATCTTCATCATCAGCGTCTGGAAAGCTGTAGCCGCCATCTCCTGCTGCTGCATGTTCTGGTCAAGTACAGAGGCATATCCCAGAATGTCACCCTGAGAGACTTTCGCCTGATTCGCCGCCCCTGCCACGCGAGCAGTAAATCCTACCAGGTATGCTTCTGCCGCACTGGAGTTCTGTGCCACCTCATTAATGGCGCTACCGGTAGCCAACATCGCCCCACGCAACCCAAGTTTCTGGTCCTCACCGAACATCTGTGCCAACTTGCCGATGTTCTTCACCGCATCATCCCCCAAATCCTCACCCAGTGCCACATTAATCTTATCGGCCGCATCGACAAACTCCAATACATCCTTCTTCCCGGTAATCCCCAAACGACCAGCATCACCGGCCAGAGCATTCAGCTTCTCACGCGCTGTACGGGTATCCATTTCCTTGAACTCTTCATTCAGTCCCTTGACTTCATCTCGGGTCATACCGGTGTACTTGATAACTTGCGCTTCGGCTTCCTCCATCTCCGCATATTCATCCACACATTTGCGGGCAGTCAAGGCCACCCCGGTAAGAGCCCCGACAACTCCTGCCCCCATAGCTGCATACCTATTAACCCCATCAGCCATTTTGGAAAGAGAAAAACGGGTATCACGTGCCTGCACCTCCACCTCTTTCATCCGTTGCCTGGTCAGCAGATAATCAGCCCGTAGCGCTTTCCATTTCTCCGTGCCGGGAGTAGCATTATCCATCTGCCTCTTGAGGGAAGCCGCAGCCTTGCGCAATTCCGAGTAAGACAATGCAGTCTTTCCAGCCTCTATACGTTGAACGGCGAGCGCGGCATTCAGTTTATCCAAATTCTCTTTCTGCTCCTTGTATTCCGCTGAATTCTCCTTCCCTTCTGCCCGCAATTTCGCCATTTCAGCCTTGACAGCATCAATCTGCCGTTTGGTCTCGTCAAACTTCGCTTTCGCCTCCGAATTATCAATCCGGATTGCCATTCTAAAGTCTTGTATGTTAACCGCCATATCTTTACCTATTAATCCAGGGCAAAGGTATCTTCAAGCGTCACCTTGAAAAAGGACATGAAAAAGCCCGGCAATCCATCACGGACTACCAGGCCAGCACTTATGAACAAAAAGTGTTATCCGTCAAGCCAACGGCCATTATCCAGCCACACCCCTCCGTCACGCCAACGGCCATCAGCCAATATCCACCGGACATCAGCCTCAGTATCGCTGATACGGATGGGATAGAACGTACCGGTCCAGGCTCCCTTACGACCGAACGCATCCAATGTGAATTCCATCTCCTTGCAGACATATCGCTTGTTGCGTATCTCAAACACTTGGTAAGCAGCATATACATTCGGGTCATGGCTCTGGACCTTCAACGCTTTGGTGTAGTCAATATCATAGTTAGTCTGATACAGCAACCCGTCAAGCACATTCAGGCACAAACTTGCTCCAATATTGTTTGTCCTGACATATTGCCACCAAGACTCATCCCTGGACATATGGTTTTTCGTATATTCATCTATATAAGGAACCGGATATTTCATAGAAACGCCATTGTACACGACACTTAAGCTTTGCAATCCCGTATAGAGTGCCAAGCAGATACCACGTTTTGATTCCGTTTCTTCTCCTCCGCCATTTTGAATTTGTTCTTCAATACTCTGTGCCGGCTCTGTTTTATCTGCATTGCCATTACCGGATAAGGAAGGAAGATAAATCCAAAGAGTAGTGTCCTCTCCCCTTCCTCCACCGCCGTAATAGTTGATTCCAACACTTTGAAAAGCTGTGGGAACCATCTCCAGTTCTACGGTATTGGAAACACCTTCGCGTTCAATGCCGGCAAATCTATCCACCATGACAAACACCGGAGATGAACGTCTTCCATCCTCATCCACCCAGTCACGCAGATACACATATTCCTTGCCATCAGCCTCGTGTGTATAGATAGTATCCGGCTTTTTATGGGATTCGTCACTGAACCATCCCGTAATGCTTCGCATGTCGGTCGGTATATCCTCCGGGATATTCTCTCTCTTCGCCCCTTTTTTAACCGCCTCCGGCAAAACATTCCATCTCCAGAACTCGGAATCCTCCACCTTATATGCTACATTCGAGAAAGCAGGATCTTCAATATCCGGCTCTTCAACCTCCACCTCATACACATCCTCTACATTCTGCACATGTACGGAAGTGCCTCCGGTAAAATAGTTCCCTCTCAGCAACAGCCTGGCCGTACGCTTGCGGTTGTCAACCAGAAATACAGCATTGAACAACCGCTCCACCTGCTCAAGGAAATCCTTCACGCTCCAGCCCGGCAGCATCTTGTTCCACAATACCGTTGGTACCGTATGACAGATATACACATCCTTATATACCGTATTCTCCAATTGGTTCTCCGTCAACCCATATCCGAGTGCCCTCATCAGCTCCTTGATGTAAGCGCACAAATAAGGCTGCGGTGTCACATCGAACATATCATCCGTACCCAAATTCCGGTTATCTGCACCTGCCTCTGCCTTGACACACCACTGGTTGTGTATATTGCCGGTATCCTGGTCAAGTACCGGCGCCAGACAATACTCCACTTCCGGATAGGTTTTCTCAATATGGGGAAACATATCCGTCGTCAGTACATCCGTCCGCTTCATTTCCAGAGTTCCAATCAGCAAGTCACCGCCGACAAAATAATTCAGTTCGGAATTGCCGCTCGCAATCTGGAGCGATACCGTATCATCGGTCCAACCGGTAATAATCTCCGTACCGTTGCAATACACCCTATTGTCAGCTACCAATATGGCAGCGCGTTTGGTTTTCACCTCCTGCACGCTGTTCAACCGGTTCAAATGCGCATACAGTTCCGCATTGGTAGCATTAGTCAGCTGCAATGTTATCTCGTAGGTATATTCTCCATTCTTGGTAATCAACGGATTCTCACGTTTCACCTGAATGGAAAAATCCTTCGGAAGTACGGCTTGTACACCGTCAATAAACAATTCAGTCATAATCAACCAAGTTAAGTCCTATACTCATTCCGTTCCAGCCGCCGAACACATCGTACTCCCACTCCACTGTCATACTCTCTGCCCCCTTCACTTCTCCACAAAAGAAATCCATCTCCCGGAGTTTGGTTTTAAGCAGTTGCATGACCTGCTGGATGCGTGCATAATGCAGCAGTTCCTCTTCGTCGGTCTCCTGACCCGACGGAACCTTCTCAATCAGGAACAGCAACAAGCTATTCCGTTCCCGATAATTGTCTTCATTGCCCTGCGACACTGCATCCGGGTAGTTGGCACACAGCATCAACCCCGTACAGTCTCTCAATTTCTTGACAAGATGCTTTTCGCTGACGACAATCACTGTCCCGTCAATCTTCGTCCGGCTGACCTTATTGACGCGCTCTTTCAGTTCTACCAGCATCTCCCTATATCTCTGTATATTTATCATAGCCCTATCAAATTATTCTGTTCAGAATTCGCCATGGTGAAGCTGAACTCCACCGCCTTCAAGACGCTACGCCTGAAGGAGCGTTCAAACTTCTGTTTCGTAATCACAATAGGCAGCCATTCGCCATCCACAAGAATCTCCACCTCTTGTGCGTTCAGCATGTTGTGCCATAATTTATAATCACTCTGCAACATGATGCTGCCAGAGTTGACCGTGTATTCATCAGTAACCTTGACACCGAACTTGCGTTGTACCCCGTACATGGCTGCTGCATCACTCTCGTTGTTTCCGGTCAGTTTCAGTTCACCGGTAGCCGTTAAAGTCTCAGGCATGTCATACACATTCTTGAAACGGAAACACCATACATCCACATACCTTGTACCATCAACGTAAAACTGCATGGAGCCTCCGAGCATGGCCACCGTATAACTGGCTATGTCCGATTTGGAAAATCCGGGAAGCACAGTATCCGGACTCACATCCACCGTGAAAGGCTCCGAAGAAGATACCGGGAATGACTTGCTCTCCTGGCTGCCGTCATTGAAAAAGGCTGTTATGTCATATCCTCCATTCTGCGGATAACCGCTCACATACTCTTTGGCCCCCATACGTGTCACCTTGGCAGCCACCTCACTCAGTATTCCCGGAGAAGCGGCATCCTTCCGGGTCTGCATCCGGCTGAACATCACGTAGCTCTGCGCGTCTTCTATCTCGTTGATAAGGAAGGTGAACGTCCCCGAAGCGGTGCTCTGCGGTGCATAGTCCAGGCACCACACGCCCCACAATGCCAATTCGCAGAACTTGCCCAGCCCTCGGATTCGCACCTGGTTGTCGGCATCCGGTACATATTCTTCATCAAGTATCTTTTTACCGCCATATTTTATGGCAAAAGCTATGGTCACATCCGTGTCAATGATGTAGTCCTGCATGGTGGCGCAGAACTCCCGTGCCCTGGGTCTCTGTACTACATTCATAAACGACAATATTTGTTTCTACGGTCATTTTTCGGCAGCAGCTCGTAATCGATCATACTACCGTCACGCGCCCGCTTCATCTCATCTATCCAAGTGGCAGCATCGTCTGCCATCCATCCGGCCACACGCTCCACATCATCGAGCGATGCCGGTTCACTTGCATTCATACCGCTTTCGGCCACAAACCTGCGGATCACTCCCCCCGGTATCGCTCCCAGAGACAAGCGACGAAGCGCCATGCTCATGGCCAACAACGCCACCGCCTTGCATGCTGCGAAATGCGCGTCCGTCTCCGGTACCGAGCTTTCTGCAAGCAGTACCTCCCAACCGGCACCGTATGCCCGCTTCACCGTCAACTGCTGGGCTTCTCTGATGAAAGGCAGAAGCAGCAGGAACATACGCTCACTCTTATTTATCGGGAAATAGGTATCGAAAGAACCCCCATTACGGATTATCAACATCTGAGCAGACTTATACATGTCGCTATCCGTCCACTCTTTCAGTTCCTTGTCATTCAGATAACGAATCAGTACATCTACCGCCTTGTAGTATTCTTCGAGATGTAGCGCGTCATCACGATCCAACTGCCACTCCCAGGGCAGTTTTTCGCTGCCATCGGTAGCCACCTTGAACTTGCGCCCGTCATCCTCATGGCTGAGGTCATTCTTCTGATACAGCCGCAATGTGGCCAACAGCGCAATCGGCCGTTGCACCTTGCGTACAATCCCGGTATCAGTACCCTCTTTCTCCGGATTGAGATAATAGTTCTCTGCCAGTTCTATCACCTTGCTACCGACCAACTGCGCCAGTTCTTCAGTAGCCAGCTCTATCTCACCGATAACCTTGGTGAAATCATTGTTAGCGTAATAGTTGGCGGTCAACTCACGCAACTCCTTGGCACCTTGGCCGTCTTTGTTGAATATCATAACATCATTTTTTTAGATTCCTCATCAGTTCGTCTGCCCGCTGCCTGTCATCGAGCAACTTCATCATCACACGCAGCAGCAGCGTATCATCGGTAGCCCTCGCATTGCCGAACACTCCGCTTTCGGCCACAGAAAAGAGTATCGAGTTCATGCCCAGGCTCTGCACATCATTCTGCCGGGCATCCTTGTCCCTTCCACGGGAAAATACCGGTCCGAAGCACAGTTCCAGCCCGTCAATGATGAAAGTACCGGAAAACAAGTATTCACAGAAGTAGGAGAACCAGGCATAAATCCCCCATCTCATCCACACCGGCATGTGCTCCACAAGCCCCATGTATCTGCCCATATATTGTTCACGAAAGGGTTCACGCTCTACACAGCCTTTTTTCTCCACCGGAGGACGATAGAGGATGGCACACAATGCCTGCAAGTCTACCGGCTCATGTCCGGCATTATACCTATTGACCGCAGCCACCGCATGACGGAACTCACCAAAAGCCAAATCCGCCCCATGGCTCATCGGACCGCGCAGATAGCGCCATTCCGGTATCAGATTCACAGTCGAGTCATACGCCAGTACCACAGCGTCTCCCTCCATTCTCCACATCCATGCCAATGTCTCGGCCAGATGGTCCACCAGCAGCATATCCTGCACCTTTGAACGGAAGACATATCCCCTATTCTTCAGTACATACGCACACCACTCGCGCTTCACGTCCAGCAAGCTGATGCCCGGTTTCGTCATCAGCTTCTCCCGGTTCTTCAGCAGGTGCAGCCACTCCAACGGCTTCACCTCCTCCCAGCAGTCCGGGAATTCAATATCCTTCTGTCTCATGCCTATACTTGTTTTGCCGCCCTGTCCGACGTCGATACATTCTCTTCCTTGTTGATAACCTTCCGGTAAATACCGAGGAAAATCCCCTTCTTATGCGGGAAATTAATACGGATGGCATCATTGATTGCCTCCAGTACAATATCCTCGGGAATCTGTGTGTCAGCCCCGTAGAATATCTTCAATGCATAGAGCATCTGGCTGCCGCTGTCACTCTTACCGTCAATGATGATGTTGGCCAATGCCGGAGAAAGCCCGAAACCGCTGGTAGTGGAACTGTCCGCGATGCGTGAAATCTTCGCCTGCGCCTCGATGTACTTGTCGATATTCATCTCGATAGGCTCTATCTTCCAGCTTTGGGCATTGCCGTCGGCATCCACGAAGTCGACACAGCTGAAGAACTTGCCGGCATTCTTCTTGCCAGCCATCACGTTGGCGATGGTTTCGGTCAATTCATCCTTCAGCCGCTCCATTTCCTTCTGAATCTTCGTCTCATCCCAATCCTCGTGCATGGCCATAATCAGCTCATGTTTCTGGTTCCAGTACTCCTGCGGAGAATGCACCACATAAGCGGCTGCAATCATGTTCTCATTCAGGTGCTTGATAATTTCCGGAAGGTTGTTCGCATTCTCCAGCCAGGGAACCGACCCATAGAAGCAGGAAATCGCATACATACTGCGGCCAAAGCTCCGCATGCAATGGTATTTAATGGCAGTTTCGTGCCGGGTCGGATTCCATTTGTCAAAAGCCGGGTACTTGCGGAACGTGCGGCTCTTGAAGGAATCAAAATCACCGGTAAGGTATTCCGTGACATCCTCAAGCCTACGGCTGTCATTCTCCGGCCATACCAAACGGCTTTCTTCGCTGTGCAGTGACTCCAATCGCTGCACCCATGGGCGGCCGATACGCACTCCCTTGCCCATATAATACTTGGTGAAATGCCCGTTCATGTGCGTGTATTCAACCAAGTTGTCACGTATATACCCTTTGTAGTCCCAGCTATCCAGCCATTCCTGAATCTCGGCATCCTCCATCCATTCCTGGATGCGTTCGTTATTCTCAATCTTCACCCGGTAAAGCATCGGCCCCTGCCCATACAGCAGCCCCACCTTACGGTCCAGAATACCGGGACCCAGGTTGTTCTTCTCCAGCAGGTCACGGATGGCATTCGGCATATTGTTGTCCGGGCCCCATGGAACCACACGTACACCGGCCACCGATACCGGGTCACCGTCCCAGTCCTGCGAGCCAGCATTAAAGAACTGACTCATACTCTGGCTCCAGTTCATGTTAATGGCATACTGTCCGGCAGCCGTATCCACAAAACTGAAACTGCCTATCTTCTTTATCTCACTCATGGCTATCTATTGATATAAATTCTCGTTGTATTAATGAACAGCGAACCGCAATAATCCACCACTATCTGCTGAAGTTCCGGTATATGCTGTTCAATCACGGGATTAAACCAAGGTTTCGGCTCCCGGTTCCAATCCTTGTTGCTTTTCTTGGTGATTACCCGTGTACCACCCTCCATATTATACCCACGGCCTACACCCAGATGAACATAAAGTCCGTCGGTATTGAACCCAAAACCGATGCTCGTAATCTCCTCGCCTTTGGCCGGCACCTTGCCCCAATGCCGGTAATTCTGCCTGATGGATGCCGAAAGCTTTTTATCTTCATCAATCCATTTCGATACGCTCGCCTGCAACGCCTCGTTCACCTTCTTACCCCAGGCGCGTATCCGACCGTTGAATGCCGCAACCGCTTTCGCATCCTGCTGCCGCTCGAACTGCTGCGTAATGCCGGTATCACCCTCTATCGTGATGTCCAGCGGAAACCTATCAGCCAGCCGGTTCTTCTTGCTCCACCAGCTACTGCGGTTATTATTTTGCGATAATCGTTCTGCATGTGCTCCCATGCTGCAAAAGTACCCCAGCCCACTTGTCCGAAAAAGGACACAAAAAAACCGGCTATCCATCACGGACCACCGGCTTCTCAAATGTAAAAAAAATGTTTCTTAGAAAATATCCTCTACGGCAAAGTCATCCAGACCACCATCCTCATGCGTCAGAACCTTGCCGTCAGCATCTGTAGTCGAACGTATATGGCGCATGATGTAATCCTCTTCGCTCATGCCTCCAGTCAGAACCAATAAGGCATCCTCTCGAGAATAATATATCAAAGCTTTGGCACAATATTGAATATATTTTTTTTCATACGGAAACAACACACAGAAATCATCAGCCGAAGGCTCTATACCCAATTCAGACCGTATTTCTTCAATCTGTTGGAACAATGGTTTCAACCCTGCTGATACCGGAACCTCAAGCTGATATTCCATCCGGTATATATTCTTGCTATTCTTTGCAGCCTCATTCATCTCACGCCTCCTTTCTGTACCAATGCATAATACTTGCCTCCCTTTATGACTTCCATGCCCAGCCTGGGGTTGCACTCATATATCCCCATAAGCCTACCCTTAAGAAGCCCTTTTTCATAAGTAAGCTGCTGAATTTCTTTGTAATATCGCGCATTTTCGCTTTCCAAGAATGCGATGTATTCGTCTTTAGTCATACCTCACCCCCTTTCCGGCACTTCTTTGCCTTATAAACGCACAATGCAGACACCACAAACAACGGTGGAAAAACAAGCCCGATACAAATAGAGAGGATAACACCGAAGTACCAACGATCAGAGGAGCTGTTAAGCTCACAATCAGGAGCCATGCTACGATAGTAGCGACGCTGAAGGTTATTCACTTGCTCGGTAAGAACGTTAACGGATTCGCCCACGGCAGAAATGCCAGAGGCAGGCACGTTAAGAGTGCCGGATGTTTGATTTTTCATACTGTGATATGTTTTAGCGTATAGGCAGAAAAACGGCTGCCAGTTCCCGTTCGCTAAAACATATCACAGATTCCGCCCGAAAGCAAAAGTGTAATGGGAAAGGCAGCCGCCAATTTCGTATGTGTCATTTTACTGACGTAAGTAAAACGTCAATGTATAGGCATAAAAAAAGCCCATCATAATTCGTGAGCATTAACCGAAGCTCGCGGCACGGATAACATTCCGTGATATGTTTTAGCACTGCAAATATGAGCATAATATTTGTTATAACAAAGGGAAAAAAGTATTTTTGTAGAAAACCATTCATTATTTATGTATGAAAACGAAGACAAATACTCTCTATCAGATAAGTACAGAAAGTATGCTTAATCTTTCTTTGGACGTGCTAAAATTCTATTATGATTCGATGCAAAAACGTATGAATGACTACTATCAACAAGCCCGCGACACAACAGAACGTGGATATAAAGTGATAGGTATATACGTCACTCTCCTCATAGCATTATGCGCCTATTTATATACAAATTGGGAACTCACAGCAGTTGGTTTTGCTCTCCTCTCATTACTAATTGGCACAGCCATTTCTACCACATGTATGTTAATGGTACTCCTACCAAGGAAATATATGCCATTAGGTAAAAGTGCAGAAGAATTGATTCCTAACGAATATGCCTCTTCATTCGGGGATAAGACTCCTTCAGATATGCAAATGAAATGTATATTGCGTGATGAAATAAACACACTTGAATATTGTATTCAATGGCAAGGCGAATGCAATATTCATCGCACCCGCCTTTTCAGCTTTTCCTTAAAATCAATAATGACCAGCATTCTTGTGTCTGCCATTATTTTCCTCTGCTCTATACTGCTTTAACTGGTACTCCTTTTGTTCCTGGAACTGGATTCGGACGTACCGGTTGGGGAGTATTTGGCACTTTCGGTGATGTCTTTCCCATAGTTTATAAATGGCGAATCCCTTCTCAAAACGCGCCCAAAGGTATAGTGACACCTTAACCCGGTTCTACGGATTACGTTTTGAAAAGGGATTCATGTTGGTAACAAATTCACTATGTTTAGGGCACTGCAAACATCGGAATAATATTTGTAACGGCAAAAATGAAACGGAGTTTTTTGCTCCACTTCTGAAATCTATCAAAACCTCCTTCATGATTTGTAACAAAAAAGGCTCCCACATCACATGGAAGCCTTCGAAAATCACATTGTATAATACGCTGTCAAACAATAACTACACAACGGATAAAAACTCTTTTCCAATACGATGAATACCATCCACAATGCGTCTTCTTTGTTCAATGCGGGGAACACGCAACCCACTGGCATAATGGGAAAGCTGTTGCTGGTTAATGCCAGAGACACGGGATATGGCAGCCAAGGAGGTAAACTGTTCGCACTTACGGAGCAGTGCGGCAACTCCCAATTCCACATCAAATTCATAGTCTCCGCTAACAAGCCACTCGGGAAGCGTTTCGCCATCCTGCAATAGTCCTTCCACATGTTCACGGACAGCCTCAGATAGTTCAATCATCAAGCTCTCATAACTTTTGGAAGTAGCAACAACCATGCCGCATAGTACATCATCTTCGGTAACTGCACCGAAATTCTTATCGCACCAGTCAACCTTAACTTTAATCTTTTCCATAATTTTCTCCTTATCTTTGAAGCAGGGTGTTATTTCCACCCCGCTTGTTTCCAAATACTGTTTAATAAAAATTGGCTTAATACCTCACTTTCATGACCTCTTACTGTCACCCTGCCTTTTTTCGTAGGATGCTTGAATTGCCGGTGGTCACCTCCAGAGCCTTTCAACTTCACCCATCCGTCAGCTTCGAGCAACTTGATTACTTCTCTGACTTTGTATTTCTTCATTTGTGAATTGTTATTGTTTGACTCTGCAAAGATATAAATATTTATATCATTCACAAAACTATCGGGCAGAAAAATGATATTATTTTTTATATCATTTTAATCCCCTCCGTGGTTGAAGGAACGGCAACACGACCAGTCATTCCGCTTTTCGGGTCCCATTCCGTTTGCGAGCGTGCGAGCAAACGGAATGGGTGCGCCCTGCACCCCTCCGTCAAATCAGCCCCTCATCGCCAAAACTGTAATATCCACCATTCGTTATAATCACATGGTCTATCATCCTAATATTTAATAACCCTGCCGCCTTTTTAAGCTGCTCCGTCAGTCTCTTGTCCTCATTGCTCGGTCGGATGTTACCACTCGGATGGTTATGTACCGCTGCAAACTGAGTAGCCCCCGTATCAATCAGCACACGCATAATCAGCCTTATATCCGCTAAAGTCTGGGTTATGCCGCCTACCGATATACGTACTTTCTTGATAAGCTTGGCTGATTGATTGAGAGATATGGCCCAAAACTCCTCATTCGGCAAATCTCCTATCAACGGCCCCATCAGTTCGTATATGTCTTCACTCCTTAATATCTGCCTGCGTTCCACCTGCTGCGACTGTTGCCTCTTGTATATCTCCACGGCTGCCACGGCTACCCTCCTGCGTCCAGGAGTCAAAGAGGAAAACAATTTTTCAAGGTCTATCACTTCGTTGCCGCGTTCGATGTCCGAAACAATCTGTCTGTTGTTGCTGATTTCGTACAAAAGTTCACTGTCGCTCATGTAGCGGCATGGGCTATCAAATAAAGTATCCATAATATCCGTTTTTTATTAGGTAGCCCACTCGAAAGTGGGCTATTCTGTTTGTTATTCACTGATTAGAAGCTGCTCCAGTTCTTCGATTTTCGATTGTATTTTTTTCTTCATAAACTTTATGAACTCTTCCAGCAAATAACGGTTAGAAATGGTAAAGATGTCGCTATTACTGCCATAGCCCGAAGCGTCCGCAAACCGCAATTTATAGAGGGTCGTTTCAAAAGAATTGTCCTCTTTCAGCTTTCCTGCCGCTTCATCCAGTTTATCCATAGCGTTGATGAATGCGGTACGGTTACGGGAAATCTCTTTCTTCCGTTCCAGCTCGGCCAAACATTTTTCCAGCTCTTTCGTTTTGCGGTTGATTTCCTCCTGCAATTTGGCAGCCTCGTCCTTTTTAGGGGTCTTCCCCTTACCCTTGGGGGTATCGGGCTTTTCCGCTTTTTCTTGTTGCTGTTGGGGCTGCTTTCCCTGCTTTCCTGCCTCTTTCATGGTTTCTACTGCTTTAGTTACTTCCTGACCGATTGTTTTTACTTCTTTTTCCATTGTTGTAAATTTTAAAAAGTTAATAATTAATGATTTATAAATAGTTGGTTAACCTACTTCTCTAACTTGTGTACCTGGCTTTCGGCAAAGAGATAGCATAAGGGAAAAAAGTCCTCTTTCGCTTCCTCTTCCCGGCCTTGTTTTTTCAGTTCCTCAATGCGCTGCTTTTCCGCTTTCGATGTGATGGGCATTCCCCATATAAGCAGGGCTTTTTCTCCTTTGCGAACGGTGTAGCCCGCCTCTTTCCACTCCTTGAAAGTCTTTAGGTTGGTGTACCCCTTGCAGGCATAGTAAAACCGCAACAGACCGTTTACCGTGTCATCCTCGTTACCCATATATTCGCCCAAATTTCTGCGAGCGACTAACGACTGCGACAATATTTTTAACTGCTGCCTTTTCAGCAAGCGTGCTTCACGTTCTTTCTTTTCGTCTCTTTCCTTTTTCATGATTCTATGTATTAAGATGTTATGTATTAAAATATTACGCCTCTATAATCACATAATCCTCCACCGTCTGAAAGTACGGGTCAGCCGTTGAAAGCAATTCCCACTTTTTTCCGTTCACATCCCGAAAAAGAATGCTCAACTCCCTAATCCCGTCAAACTTCTTTAATATTCTGTACCCCTTAAAATATTTGTTCAAGACCTCGATAGCTTGTTTGTAAGTGAATGTTTTCATAATGCTGCAATTTTTATGTTGAACCTTGAGCTTCCGGGTGTGAGCCTTTTCAAATTTGGCTGTTTCCCTGATTGGAGCTTTTTTTTTCTGCGTCCCCTGTCGCTACGCGGTATGTTTCGCCTTTTTTACGCTGCATCAAAAGGTGTTGTAAGGAGCAAGAGCAAGTTTTTCAGAAAACCGGAACGGCCTGAATACTACCCGAAGGGTGGAGATTTTTTCGGAAACGCCAGCCCGAACTTGAGCCAGCGACGTCAACATTTACCTTTGCAGCACAAAAAAGCGAAACTGCGTGGTGATAGGGGACAGAAATGAAGGGCGACAATCAGAAAAGGAAACAGCCTGAAACGCATAGTTGAAAACTATACCGCTCTACCCGTTCATCAAATGAATGGGGGTACCGTTGCCAGGGGGGCATGTCCGGCAACTCTGCGTAGTACGCAAAAAAAACAGACAGAAAGCACCGCTTTCTACCGCTAAGACGCGAAAAATCCCGTTATGCAAGTTTGACATAGGATATACCGCCACC
>OLOP01000780.1_pt1 | contig 23223 bp, 18 predicted proteins | sample 1672381 | NCBI WGS metagenome assembly OLOP01 (sample SAMEA3136678, study PRJEB25190) | human gut metagenome | biome: human gut; feature: human-associated habitat; material: faeces | place: Austria | collected 2013 | reverse complement strand
GGGCAACAGCTGATTGCCCTTCACCGCCTGGCCCTGAGAGAGTTGCAGCAAGCGGTCCACGCTGGTTTGCCCCAGCAGGCGAAAATCCTGTTTGATGGTGGTTAACGGCGGGATATAACACGAGCTGTCTTCGGTATCGTCGTATCCCACTACCGAGATATCCGCACCAACGCGCAGCCCGGACTCGGTAATGGCGCGCATTGCGCCCAGCGCCATCTGATCGTTGGCAACCAGCATCGCAGTGGGGACGATGCCCTCATTCAGCATTTGCATGGTTTGTTGAAAACCGGACATGGCGCTCCAGTCGCCTTCCCGTTCCGCTATCGGCTGAATTTGATTGCGAGTGAGATATTTATGCCAGCCCGCCAGACGCAGACGCGCCGAGACAGAACTTAATGGACCTGCTAACAGCGCGATTTGCTGGTGACCCAATGCGACCAGATGCTCCACGCCCAGTCGCGTACCGTCTTCATGGGAGAAAATAATACTGTTGATGGGTGTCTGGTCAGAGACATCAAGAAATAACGCCGGAACATTAGCGCAGGCTGCTTCCACAGCAATGGCATCCTGGTCATCCAGCGGATAGTTAATGATCAGCCCACTGACGCGTTGCGCGAGAAGATTGTGCACCGCCGCTTTACAGGCTTCGACGCCGCTTCGTTCTACCATCGACACCACCACGCTGGCACCCAGTTGATCGGCGCGAGATTTAATCGCCGCGACAATTTGCGACGGCGCGTGCAGGGCCAGACTGGAGGTGGCAACGCCAATCAGCAACGACTGTTTGCCCGCCAGTTGTTGTGCCACGCGGTTGGGAATGTAATTCAGCTCCGCCATCGCCGCTTCCACTTTTTCCCGCGTTTTCGCAGAAACGTGGCTGGCCTGGTTCACCACGCGGGAAACGGTCTGATAAGAGACACCGGCATACTCTGCGACATCGTATAGCGTTACTGGTTTCACATTCACCACCCTGAATTGACTTTCTTCCGGGCGCTATCATGCCATACCACGAAAGGTTTTGCGCCATTCGATGGTGTCAACGTAAATGCACGCCGCTTCGCCGTCCGGCCACCAGAATAGCCTGCGATTCAACCCCTTCTTCGATCTGTTTTGCCACCCGTTGTAACGCCAGAAGATGCTTTTCCGCTGCCTGTTCAATGGTCATTGCGCTCGCCATATACACCAGATTCAGACAGCCAATCACCCGTTGTTCACTGCGCAGCGGTACGGCAATAGAGGCGATCTTTTCTTCTTGATCCCAGCCGCGGTAGTTCTGTCCGTACCCCTCTTTGCGCGCGCGCGCCAGAATGGCTTCCAGCTTTAACGGTTCCCGTGCCAGTTGATAGTCATCACCGGGGCGGGAGGCTAACATCTCGATTAATTCCTTGCGTTCTTGTTCCGGGCAAAAGGCCAGCCAGGTCAGGCCAGAGGCGGTTTTCAGAAGCGGTAAACGTCGCCCGACCATTGCCCGGTGAAAGGATAAGCGGCTGAAACGGTGGGTGGTTTCGCGTACCACCATTGCATCAACATCCAGGGTGGACACATCTGTTGGCCAAACCACTTCGCGCAACAGATCGCCCAGCAGCGGGGCCGCCAGTGCAGAAATCCACTGTTCGTCACGAAATCCTTCGCTTAATTGCCGCACTTTGATGGTCAAACGGAAACTATCATCGGAGGGACTACGCCGGACATATCCCTCTTCCTGCAGCGTCTCCAGCAGTCGCCGCACAGTGGTGCGATGCAGGCCGCTGAGTTCCGCCAGCAGCCCGACGCTGGCACCGCCATCAAGTTTATTTAACATATTTAATAACATTAGACCGCGGGTTAAGCCGCGCACGGTTTTGTATTCCGTCTGCTCATTGTTCTGCATATTAATTGACATTTATATAGTTAAAACAACGTTGTGCACCTGGTGCACATTCGGGCATGTTTTGATTGTAGCCGAAAACACCCTTCCTATACTGAGCGCACAATAAAAAATCATTTACATGTTTTTAACAAAATAAGTTGCGCTGTACTGTGCGCGCAACGGCATTTTGTCCGAGTCGTGAGGTACTGAAATGGCAATACAACACCCTGACATCCAGCCTGCTGTTAACCATAGCGTTCAGGTGGCGATCGCTGGTGCCGGTCCGGTCGGGCTGATGATGGCGAACTATCTCGGCCAGATGGGCATTGACGTGCTGGTGGTGGAGAAACTCGATAAGTTGATCGACTACCCGCGTGCGATTGGTATTGATGACGAGGCGCTGCGCACCATGCAGTCGGTTGGCCTGGTCGATAATGTTCTGCCGCACACTACGCCGTGGCACGCGATGCGTTTTCTCACCCCGAAAGGCCGCTGTTTTGCTGATATTCAGCCAATGACCGATGAATTTGGCTGGCCGCGCCGTAACGCCTTCATTCAGCCGCAGGTCGATGCGGTGATGCTGGAAGGATTGTCGCGTTTTCCGAATGTGCGCTGCTTGTTTTCCCGCGAGCTGGAGGCCTTCAGCCAGCAAGATGACGAAGTGACCTTGCACCTGAAAACGGCAGAAGGGCAGCGGGAAACGGTCAAAGCCCAGTGGCTGGTGGCCTGTGATGGTGGGGCAAGTTTTGTCCGTCGCACCCTGAATGTGCCGTTTGAAGGTAAAACTGCGCCAAATCAGTGGATTGTGGTAGATATCGCCAACGATCCGTTAAGTACGCCCCATATCTATTTGTGTTGTGATCCGGTGCGCCCGTATGTTTCTGCCGCGCTGCCTCATGCGGTACGTCGCTTTGAATTTATGGTGATGCCGGGAGAAACCGAAGAACAGCTGCGTGAGCCGCAAAATATGCGCAAGCTGTTAAGCAAAGTGCTGCCTAATCCGGACAATGTTGAATTGATTCGCCAGCGTGTCTACACCCACAACGCGCGACTGGCGCAACGTTTTCGTATTGATCGCGTACTGCTGGCGGGCGATGCCGCGCACATCATGCCGGTGTGGCAGGGGCAGGGCTATAACAGTGGTATGCGTGACGCCTTTAACCTCGCATGGAAACTGGCGTTGGTTATCCAGGGGAAAGCCCGTGATGCGCTGCTCGATACCTATCAACAAGAACGTCGCGATCACGCCAAAGCGATGATTGACCTGTCCGTGACGGCGGGCAACGTGCTGGCTCCGCCGAAACGCTGGCAGGGTACGTTACGTGACGGCGTTTCCTGGCTGCTGAATTATCTGCCGCCAGTAAAACGCTACTTCCTCGAAATGCGCTTCAAGCCGATGCCGCAATATTACGGCGGTGCACTGGTGCGTGAGGGCGAGGCGAAGCACTCTCCGGTCGGCAAGATGTTTATTCAACCGAAAGTCACGCTGGAAAACGGCGACGTGACGCTACTCGATAACGCGATCGGCGCGAACTTCGCGGTAATTGGCTGGGGATGCAATCCACTGTGGGGGATGAGCGACGAGCAAATCCAGCAGTGGCGCGCGTTGGGCACACGCTTCATTCAGGTGGTGCCGGAAGTGCAAATTCATACCGCACAGGATAACCACGACGGCGTACTACGCGTGGGGGATACGCAAGGTCGCCTGCGTAGCTGGTTCGCGCAACACAATGCTTCGCTGGTGGTGATGCGCCCGGATCGCTTTGTTGCCGCCACCGCCATTCCGCAAACTCTGGGTAATACGCTGAATAAACTGGCGTCGGTAATGACGCTGACCCGCCCTGATGCCGACGTTTCTGTCGAAAAGGTAGCCTGATATGCACGCTTATCTTCACTGTCTTTCCCACTCGCCGCTGGTGGGGTATGTCGACCCGGCACAAGAGGTACTCGATGAGGTCAATGGCGTGATTGCCAGCGCCCGCGAGCGTATTGCGGCTTTCTCCCCTGAACTGGTGGTGCTGTTTGCGCCAGATCACTACAACGGCTTTTTCTATGACGTGATGCCACCGTTCTGTTTAGGCGTTGGAGCGACGGCAATTGGTGATTTCGGCAGTGCGGCAGGTGAGCTGCCCGTGCCTGTTGAGCTGGCGGAGGCCTGTGCGCATGCCGTCATGAAGAGCGGAATCGATCTTGCCGTTTCTTACTGTATGCAGGTGGACCACGGGTTCGCCCAGCCGCTGGAGTTCCTGCTCGGCGGGCTGGATAAGGTGCCAGTACTGCCGGTGTTCATCAACGGTGTCGCCACGCCGCTGCCCGGTTTCCAGCGTACCCGCATGTTGGGGGAAGCCATTGGACGTTTCACCAGCACTCTCAATAAACGCGTGCTGTTCCTTGGGTCCGGTGGGCTTTCCCATCAGCCGCCGGTGCCAGAACTGGCGAAAGCCGATGCCCATATGCGCGACCGTCTATTGGGGAGCGGGAAAGATTTACCCGCCAGTGAGCGCGAATTGCGTCAGCAACGGGTGATTAGCGCCGCTGAGAAGTTTGTTGAGGATCAGAGAACGCTGCATCCGCTCAACCCGATTTGGGATAACCAGTTCATGACTTTGCTGGAGCAGGGACGCATACAGGAACTGGATGCCGTCAGTAACGAAGAGCTTTCCGCCATTGCCGGAAAGTCGACACATGAAATCAAAACCTGGGTCGCCGCTTTTGCCGCTATTTCTGCATTTGGCAACTGGCGTAGCGAAGGGCGTTATTACCGCCCAATCCCGGAGTGGATTGCCGGATTTGGCTCGTTAAGCGCCAGAACAGAGAACTGAATATGCAGGAGAAGATGATGAGTTATCAGTCACAAACCGAAGCCGCCACCAGCCGTTTTCTGAATGTAGAAGAAGCGGGTAAAACGCTGTGCATCCATTTTAATGACTGCGGACAAGGCGACGAAACCGTTGTCCTGCTGCACGGTTCCGGCCCGGGTGCTACTGGCTGGGCGAACTTCAGCCGTAATATCGATCCGCTGGTAGAGGCGGGTTATCGGGTGATCCTGCTGGATTGTCCGGGTTGGGGTAAGAGCGATTCGATCGTTAATAGTGGTTCGCGATCGGATCTTAATGCACGAATCCTGAAAAGCGTGGTGGATCAACTGGATATCGCCAAAATCCACCTGCTAGGCAACTCGATGGGCGGCCATAGTTCTGTGGCGTTCACCCTTAACTGGCCGGAGCGCGTCGGCAAACTGGTGCTGATGGGCGGTGGTACGGGCGGCATGAGTTTGTTTACGCCGATGCCAACCGAAGGTATTAAGCGACTGAATCAGCTTTATCGTCAGCCGACTATCGAAAACCTGAAGCTGATGATGGATATCTTCGTTTTTGATACCAGCGATTTGACCGACGCCCTGTTTGAAGCGCGCCTGAATAATATGCTGTCGCGCCGCGATCACCTGGAAAACTTCGTTAAGAGCCTGGAAGCCAATCCGAAACAGTTCCCGGATTTTGGCCCACGTCTGGCGGAAATCAAAGCGCAAACCCTGATTGTCTGGGGGCGCAACGACCGCTTTGTGCCGATGGATGCGGGTCTGCGTCTGCTGTCCGGCATTGCCGGTTCTGAACTGCATATCTTCCGCGACTGTGGTCACTGGGCGCAGTGGGAACATGCCGACGCTTTCAATCAACTGGTGCTGAATTTCCTCGCACGCCCTTAAGGAACGGTCATGACGAAGCATACTCTTGAGCAACTGGCGGCGGATTTACGCCGCGCCGCAGAGCAGGGCGAAGCGATTGCGCCGCTGCGCGATCTGATTGGTATTGAAAACGCTGAAGCGGCCTACGCCATTCAGCGCATCAATGTGCAACATGACGTCGCTCAGGGACGGCGAGTGGTGGGGCGCAAAGTGGGGCTGACGCATCCGAAAGTGCAGCAACAACTGGGCGTTGATCAACCGGATTTCGGGACATTATTTGCCGACATGTGTTATGGCGATAACGAAACCATTCCTTTTTCCCGTGTTCTGCAACCCCGCATTGAAGCGGAGATCGCACTGGTGTTGAACCGCGATCTACCCGCAACTGATATCACCTTCGACGAATTGTATAACGCCATTGAATGGGTACTTCCGGCGCTGGAGGTGGTGGGTAGCCGCATTCGCGACTGGTCGATTCAGTTTGTCGATACCGTGGCAGATAACGCTTCCTGCGGGGTGTATGTCATCGGCGGTCCGGCGCAACGTCCGGCGGGGTTAGACCTGAAAAACTGCGCCATGAAGATGACGCGTAATAACGAAGAGGTTTCCAGCGGGCGTGGCAGCGAATGCCTGGGACATCCGCTTAATGCCGCCGTCTGGCTGGCACGCAAAATGGCCAGCCTGGGTGAACCGCTGCGCGCCGGAGATATCATTCTTACCGGGGCATTAGGTCCGATGGTGGCGGTGAATGCGGGCGATCGTTTTGAAGCCCATATCGAAGGCATAGGTTCAGTTGCTGCGACATTTTCAAGCGCAGCCCCAAAAGGAAGTCTGTCATGAGTAAGCGTAAAGTCGCCATTATCGGTTCTGGCAACATTGGCACCGATCTGATGATTAAAATTTTGCGTCACGGTCAGCATCTGGAGATGGCGGTGATGGTCGGCATTGATCCTCAGTCCGACGGTCTGGCGCGTGCCAGACGTATGGGCGTCGCCACCACCCATGAAGGGGTGATCGGGCTGATGAACATGCCTGAATTTGCTGATATCGACATTGTATTTGATGCGACCAGCGCGGGTGCGCATGTGAAAAACGATGCCGCTTTGCGCGAAGCGAAACCGGATATTCGCTTAATTGACCTGACGCCTGCTGCCATCGGCCCCTACTGCGTGCCGGTCGTTAATCTCGAGGCGAATGTCGATCAACTGAACGTCAACATGGTCACCTGCGGCGGCCAGGCCACCATTCCAATGGTGGCGGCAGTTTCACGCGTGGCGCGTGTTCAATACGCCGAAATTATCGCTTCTATTGCCAGTAAATCTGCCGGACCTGGCACGCGTGCCAATATCGATGAATTTACGGAAACCACTTCGCGCGCCATTGAAGTGGTGGGTGGCGCGGCAAAAGGGAAGGCGATTATTGTGCTTAACCCAGCAGAGCCACCGTTGATGATGCGTGACACGGTGTATGTATTGAGCGACGAAGCTTCACAAGATGATATCGAAGCCTCAATCAATGAAATGGCTGAGGCGGTGCAGGCTTACGTACCGGGTTATCGCCTGAAACAGCGCGTGCAGTTTGAAGTTATCCCGCAGGATAAACCGGTTAATTTGCCGGGCGTGGGGCAGTTCTCCGGGCTGAAAACGGCGGTCTGGCTGGAAGTCGAAGGCGCAGCGCATTATCTGCCTGCCTATGCGGGCAACCTCGACATTATGACTTCCAGTGCGCTGGCGACAGCGGAAAAAATGGCCCAGTCACTGGCGCGCAAGGCAGGAGAAGCGGCATGAACGGTAAAAAACTTTATATTTCGGACGTCACGTTGCGTGACGGTATGCACGCCATTCGTCATCAGTATTCGCTGGAAAATGTCCGCCAGATTGCCAAAGCACTGGATGATGCCCGTGTGGATTCGATTGAAGTGGCCCACGGCGACGGTTTGCAAGGTTCCAGCTTTAACTATGGTTTCGGCGCACATAGCGACCTTGAATGGATTGAAGCGGCGGCGGATGTGGTGAAGCACGCCAAAATCGCGACGTTGTTGCTGCCAGGAATCGGCACTATTCACGATTTGAAAAATGCCTGGCAGGCTGGCGCGCGGGTGGTTCGTGTGGCAACGCACTGTACCGAAGCCGATGTTTCCGCCCAGCATATTCAGTATGCCCGCGAGCTCGGAATGGACACCGTTGGTTTTCTGATGATGAGCCATATGACCACGCCGGAGAATCTCGCAAAGCAGGCAAAGCTGATGGAAGGCTACGGTGCGACCTGTATTTATGTGGTGGATTCTGGCGGTGCGATGAACATGAGCGATATCCGTGACCGTTTCCGCGCCCTGAAAGCAGTGCTGAAACCAGAAACGCAAACCGGCATACACGCTCACCATAACCTGAGTCTTGGCGTGGCGAACTCTATCGCGGCGGTGGAAGAGGGCTGTGACCGAATCGACGCCAGCCTCGCGGGAATGGGGGCGGGCGCAGGTAACGCGCCGCTGGAAGTGTTTATTGCCGCCGCGGATAAACTGGGTTGGCAGCATGGGACCGATCTCTATGCGTTAATGGATGCCGCTGACGACCTGGTGCGTCCGTTGCAGGATCGACCGGTACGAGTCGATCGCGAAACGTTGGCGCTGGGATACGCTGGTGTTTACTCCAGCTTCCTGCGTCACTGTGAAACGGCGGCGGCGCGTTATGGCTTAAGCGCGGTGGATATTCTCGTTGAGCTGGGCAAACGCCGGATGGTTGGCGGCCAGGAGGATATGATCGTCGACGTGGCGCTGGATCTGCGCAACAACAAATAATGATGACTGCCGAGAACGTGCATTTTGTATGCCCATCCCAGCACGACTGCCGGATGCGGCGTAAACGCCTTATCCGGCCTATATTTCGCCCGTAGGCAGTCATTAAATGGTTCTGATTACGCGGCTGACAATGTATCAGCCGCGATTCACCTGCACTCGCAACGAGGTTCATCTTATGTCGACTCGTACCCCTTCATCATCTTCAACCCGCCTGATGCTGACCATCGGGCTTTGTTTTTTGGTCGCTCTGATGGAAGGACTGGATCTTCAGGCGGCTGGCATTGCGGCGGGTGGCATCGCCCAGGCTTTCGCACTCGATAAAATGCAAATGGGCTGGATATTCAGCGCCGGAATACTCGGTTTGCTACCCGGCGCGCTGGTTGGCGGAATGCTGGCGGACCGTTATGGTCGTAAGCGTATTTTAATTAGCTCAGTTGCGCTGTTTGGTTTGTTCTCATTGGCAACGGCGATTGCCTGGGATTTCCCCTCACTGGTCTTTGCGCGACTGATGACCGGTGTCGGGCTGGGGGCGGCGTTGCCGAATCTGATCGCCCTGACGTCTGAAGCCGCGGGGCCACGTTTTCGTGGGACGGCAGTGAGCCTGATGTATTGCGGTGTCCCCATTGGCGCGGCGCTGGCGGCGACACTGGGTTTCGCGGGGGCAAACTTAGCATGGCAAACGGTGTTTTGGGTAGGTGGTGTGGTGCCGTTGATTCTGGTGCCGCTATTAATGCGCTGGCTGCCAGAGTCGGCGGTTTTCGCTGGCGAAAAACAGGCCGCGCCACCACTGCGTGCCTTATTTGCGCCAGAAACGGCCACCGCGACGCTGCTGCTGTGGTTGTGTTATTTCTTCACTCTGCTGGTGGTCTACATGTTGATCAACTGGCTACCGCTGCTTTTGGTGGAGCAAGGATTCCAGCCATCGCAGGCGGCAGGGGTGATGTTTGCCCTGCAAATGGGGGCGGCAAGCGGGACGTTAATGTTGGGCGCATTGATGGATAAGCTGCGTCCAGTAACCATGTCGCTACTGATTTATAGCGGCATGTTAGCTTCGCTGCTGGCGCTGGGAACGGTGTCGTCATTTAACGGTATGTTGCTGGCGGGATTCGTCGCGGGGTTGTTTGCGACAGGTGGGCAAAGCGTTTTGTATGCCCTGGCACCGTTGTTTTACAGTTCGCAGATCCGCGCAACAGGTGTGGGAACAGCCGTGGCGGTAGGGCGTCTGGGGGCTATGAGCGGTCCGTTACTGGCCGGGAAAATGCTGGCATTAGGCACTGGCACGGTTGGCGTAATGGCAGCTTCTGCGCCGGGTATTCTTGTTGCCGGCCTGGCAGTGTTTATTTTGATGAGCCGGAGATCACGAATGCAGCCGTGCGCCGATGCCTGACGCGCCTTATTAAGTAGGGGCGAAAGGGACTTGCCCCCAATACACCTACGGCGTTTACAGGTATACTCGCTAAAAATTATTCAGCGGGTTTGGAAACAAAGATGGCAAAACTTACCTTACAAGAGCAGTTGCTCAAAGCAGGATTAGTCACCAGCAAAAAAGCGGCGAAGGTCGAGAGAACGGCGAAAAAATCGCGCGTTCAGGCGCGTGAAGCTCGGGCGGCGGTAGAAGAAAATAAAAAGGCACAGCTTGAGCGTGATAAACAGCTTAGCGAGCAACAAAAACAAGCGGCGTTGGCGAAAGAATATAAAGCTCAGGTGAAGCAGCTCATTGAAATGAACCGAATCACCATTGCCAATGGCGATATTGGTTTTAACTTCACTGACGGCAATCTGATTAAGAAGATTTTTGTCGATAAGCTCACACAGGCGCAGTTGATTAATGGTCGTCTGGCGATTGCCCACTTGTTGCTCGATAACAATAGCGAAGGTGAATACGCAATTATTCCCGCCAGCGTTGCCGATAAAATTGCTCAGCGTGATGCCAGCAGTATTGTGTTGCACAGCGCGCTCAGCGCCGAAGAGCAGGATGAAGACGATCCGTATGCCGACTTCAAAGTGCCTGATGATTTGATGTGGTAAACATAGATAAGTCGTGCGCAGATGCCTGATGCGACGCTATGCGCGTTTTATCATGCCTACGGCCTGCGGGCGAAATGTAGGCGGATAAGGCGTTCACGCCGCATCCGGCAGTCGTGCACTATTATTAACGCATATTCAGTTTATTGGCGTGGTAGGCAATATGCTCGCCAATAAAACTGGAGACAAAATAATAGCTGTGATCATAACCCTCGTGATAACGGATTAACGTTTTGATATTCATCTCCTGGCAGATCTTTTCAAGATTTGGAGTCCGCAGCTGTTCTGCGTAAAAATCATCACTCAACCCCTGATCAACCATTATTTCCGCAATGCGTTGACCTTGTGAAATAAGACTCACCGGATCGTAATCCAACCAGGCCTCTTTATTTTCACCAAGATATGCGGCAAAGGCTTGCTGTCCCCACGGTACTTGCGATGGGGAGACAATGGGCGAAAACGCCGAGACGCTGACATATTCATCTGGATTACGTAACGCCAGCACCAGTGCGCCCAGCCCGCCCATAGAATGACCTGAGATAGACTTTCTGGCCGTTGCCGGAAAATGTTGCATCACTAAATCCGGCAGCTCGTTGCGGATATAGTCATACATTTTGTAATGTTCATTCCACGGCGCTTGCGTTGCGTTCAGGTAAAACCCGGCACCTTGCCCGAGATCGTAACGGTCAGCATCTGCGACATGACTGCCTCGCGGACTGGTGTCCGGCGCAACAACAATAATGTTGTGCTCCGCCGCGTAACGCTGCATCCCCGATTTAGTAATGAAATTCTGCTCGTTGCAAGTCAGCCCTGAAAGCCAGTACAACACCGGCAATTTTTCACTTGCGGCTTTTGGTGGGAGATAGACGCCGACATTCATTTCACATTTCAGTGATGGGGAATAATGCCGATACACATTTTGCCAGCCGCCAAAGCTGGCATGTTTTTCAATGAGTTCCATCAGTCATTATCTCACGGTTAATCCCCCGGGCGGCTGCCCGGGGAGAGTATTAAGAACCCCGTCTGAACTGGACGGGTAAACCTGCGGGAAATCAGTAACGAATTACGGTTCGAATGGATTTGCCTTCATGCATCAGGTCAAAGGCGTCATTAATTTCATCCAGGCTCATGGTATGCGTGACAAACGGTTCCAGATCGATATCGCCTTTCATCGCATCTTCAACCATACCCGGTAACTGGGAACGACCTTTCACGCCGCCAAACGCGGAACCTTTCCATACGCGACCGGTGACCAACTGGAATGGACGGGTGGAGATTTCCTGACCAGAACCAGCTACCCCGATGATCACCGACTGACCCCAGCCGCGGTGCGCACTTTCCAGCGCCGCACGCATCACGTTGACGTTACCGATGCATTCAAAGGTATGGTCGATACCCCATTTGTTGATATCCAGCAGGACATCTTTAATCGGTTTGTCGTAGTCATTCGGGTTAATGCAGTCGGTAGCACCGAAGCGACGCGCCAGATCGAATTTCTTCGGGTTGGTATCAATAGCGATAATCCGTCCCGCTTTCGCCTGACGCGCGCCCTGAACCACTGCCAGACCAATCGCGCCAAGACCAAATACGGCAACAGAATCACCTGGCTGGACTTTAGCCGTGTTGTGTACCGCGCCAATACCGGTGGTCACGCCACAGCCCAGCAGGCAGACGTGTTCGTGGTTTGCTTCTGGATTAATTTTTGCCAGAGACACTTCCGCGACTACGGTGTATTCACTGAATGTAGAGCACCCCATGTAGTGATAAAGCGGCTGCCCGTTGTAAGAAAAACGGGTGGTGCCGTCTGGCATCAGGCCTTTACCCTGGGTTTCGCGAACCGCAACACAGAGGTTAGTTTTGCCGGAACGACAGAACTCACACTCGCCGCACTCTGCGGTATAAAGCGGGATCACATGGTCGCCAGGTTTGACGCTGGTTACGCCTTCACCGACTTCAACCACAACGCCGGCCCCTTCGTGACCGAGAACTACCGGGAATACACCTTCCGGGTCATCGCCGGAGAGGGTAAATGCGTCGGTATGGCAAACGCCGGTATGGGTGACTTTAATCAGCACTTCACCTTTTTTCGGTGGTGCAACGTCAATTTCAACGATTTCCAGCGGTTTACCGGGAGCAAATGCAACGGCAGCACGTGATTTCATCTCTCGCTCTTCCTCAATATGGTAATAGATTCAGCTATTTAAGATAGGCACGAACCAGTTCAATAGTGTCGTCAACGGATTGGCTGACTTCGCGGCTGTAGCAGTCATTTCGGTCAAACGTTTCCCGGATATGGCTTTCAAGCACTTCTGCCATCAGCCCGTTAGCCGCGCCCCGAACGGCAGCGATCTGTTGGAGTATGGCACGGCATTCGGCATCACCCTCCAGCGACCGTTCCAGAGCATCAATCTGCCCCCGAATACGACGAACTCGAGTAAGGACCTTTTTCTTCTCTTCCGGAGTACTGGGCATTTCGCACCTCATCATCTGCACGCAATATACTATAGGGGGGTATACTATATGTCAATGCATACCCCCCTATAGTATATAACACTGGAGAATAAAATTTATCCGGTGAATGTGGTCGGAAAACAAAGAGGAAAGGGGGTGGGGCTAATCGGCAGGGAAGGCCGCCCCGGATAGCGGGCGGCAGAAGGAATCAGAATTTCCAGGTCAGATGGGCTGCAAGTTGCAGACCGTTATAATCATCGGTTGGGGTGTCGTACCACACTTTACCTGCCGTCAGCCCGAGATTAAGTTGCTCAGTCAGCGGTTGAATACGTTGCAAACTGACGCTCTTCATGCTGCCGTAGCGTGTTTCTGGCGTCCAGTCATAGGTGTAAGCACCTGTTCCGCGGCTTAGCCATAGTTGCGTATAACCAGTGCCGCGCGGGTCATTCAGACGCACGGAAATCATATTGCTGTAACTACCACCTGCATCGCTGGAGTCATAATGGGTATAGCGATAGCTGGTGATCACCGGGCCAGTATAGAGTGATACGCCGCCTTGCCAGGCATCGACTTCGACATCATCGTAATATTTCGTGTAGCGATAACCGGTCGTGAAAAGCGTTTTTGGCAACAGTGCCAGGTTAATATCCTGACGAAAATCCTGGCGGGCAAAGACCGGCGTATTATCCGCAAAGGCAATACCCGTTCGGGTTGTCAGCCAGTTATTCCATTTATACCAGACCGCACCCTGACCGCGAGTGGCATTGAAATGTTCAGTTTCATAATCACGACGCCCCTGGGAAAGATTAAAAAGCAGCGTTGCGTTTTCAACTTTCGCCACCAGTTCAGCATACGCTAAATTACGGTTGCCATGATCGCCAGAATAATCGGTAAAATCGTAGCCCGCGGTAATGGAAGTTAACCCGGCATAAGCGGGTAATGCGCTAAAAATGGCCGCCGCTAATAACGTCCGTTTTATCATTTTAATCTCCTGTACGGATAAGTTCTTGTCGGAGTGAATAAGTTCCGGTAGGTAAATTACGTTCTACAATCACGCGCGGGCCAAGTTGCGTGTTCGGGGAAATAATTCGCCCAGGCAAAATAATAACTTGTACGCCAAGGCGTGAACGCTGCCCGATATAACAACCTAATTTATCGCATTCGGTAGCGATAATTCCCTCTGGAGTTCGAACAGACACGGGCTGTTGATCCAGACGATGATTACTGGTACGTACTTGTGCGCCCAAATATGCCTGGTTTGCAACTACCGAGTCGGCGATAAAGCATTGCGGACCAATCGTTGCTTCCGCTTCAATAACCGCATTTTTAATTTCGGTGGCAAAACCAATTTTTACGCCATTGCTGATTATTGTGCCAGGACGAATAAACGCATAATTACCTATCAGGCAGTTTGCGCCAATCACTACCGGACCCTGAATAACGGCACCGTGACAAATACGGGTATTCGCGCCGATAACAACTTCACCTGCAGTTTCATCAATAATTACCTGGTCTGCAATCTGAATATTTTTCTCTTTAACATTAAGCTTCAGAAAGTTTTTCAGTTCCTGTGACAGACTGTTGGGAATAAGCGGTTGACGCTTCCACCAGTGCGGAATAGCGGGTGGGTTTGTCGCGCTGAGGTTCGCGTCCAGTAAAAAAGGCAATAAGTCCATAAATAATCCAGATGGCATAAGCTAATAATACATACACAACGGAAAGCGGTGCTAAAGGCACCAACAACCAGCAACGATGAAACCAGGCGCTAAAAGCACCAATAACACAAACTACGCCGACCCAGATAAGCGGAAACATTGCCAACACCACACCATGCGGCCCGGTGGTGATGAATTCATTAAACCAGGTAGTGAGATAAATCCCAACGCCATAAAGCACAACCAACAGCATAGGAAATATACTGAAGATACCGAAGCGGCTAAATAAAAGCCTTTTATGCAGGCGCATACAGACCGCGTAGCCCACAATCCAACGCCGCCAGCGACGCCATTCCTCACGCGGGCTGTTGCATTCCTGTGGGTATACGATGCAGCGATTCGCCTGCCGAATACGATAGCCGTTTGCCACCAATGTCCAGGTGAGATCAAGGTCTTCGACTTTAGTACGATCAGAGAAACCGAACTTACGCAATACATCAGTACGGAACATCCCGCAGGCACCGCTGATAATAAACGGTGCGCCGCCCAGGAGCTGCTGTAGCGTGCGCTTCATAACAATCATCGGCAACTTTACGGTCGCGCGGATGTGCGGTAACAGACCCGCGCCTTTCAACGCAGTAGAGGGAATGCCGCCTACGGCATCAGCACCGCGCTCTATTTCTGCAAGCATATAGCCCATTCCGTCTTGATCGGGCGGAACATAGGTGTCGGCATCACTTAAAAAAACCTGGTCGCAGGTGGCGTAATTGAGGCCATTCATCAGCGCACCACCTTTACCGGTATTTTTTTGCGTGACGGCAATAAAGCGGTCGCCCCATTTGCGTTTGACTTCCGCCATGACCGCTTCGGTATTGTCCGTGGAGCCGTCGTTAACGCAAATTACCCGGCAAAAATAAGGGTTACGCAGTAGATTATCCAGTGACTGTGCCAGACACGGGCCTTCGTTATACGCAGGTATAATGGCGTCAATACAACCTTTTTTTTGGCTGGGCTTACGCCTTAACGTACTCAGGAACCATAGCAATATTGCTACGGCCATACATATAAATATCCAGGTTTTCATGCAATTTGCTCAAAGAATCATTTTATGAATTACAAAGCCTTCACCCAGATCGCTATTGACCTGTTGCCCGCGAAATTGTGCAACTGCACGCAGGCGATCATGACGCATATAATCGCGTCGTTCCTGGCTTTTATGTTTTTTTAATGCAGCAAGTTTGACTGTGAAATATTCTTCTTTAACGGATTCAAAAACCTGAGGCATAAATGAAAGCCAGGTACTCGGGGTTTCGTAGCCGAGAATTTGTGGAATAGTGCGGCAGGCAACCATTGAAGCTTGATAAACAGCGAGATGATCCTGATGGCGGTCGGCATCATGCATGGTATATACCCGCATGATTTCAACATCAGAAGGAATTTGATTTTTAATGATATCTTCCAGGGCGGAAATCATATCATTGAGCTGTAAATGCGCGCGGGTGTCAGCAAAATTAAGATGAATAGTTTGGTGGCACCCTAATATCTTTAGGGCGTTGCGCGATTCTTCATGGCGATCGATTATTCCATCTGTGCCAGAGTTGCCGGTAGTCATCACCACGGCTGCGATATAAATTCCTTTTTGCGCAAGACGAGCAAGCGACGCGCCACAGCCCAATTCTATATCGTCAGGATGTGCGCCAATAGCAAGGATACCCTTTCTTTTATTTGCCGAAGAAAGGATGGCTGAATCTAAAACCTTATCCACTTAATGACACTCCATTTTATTTATTATACTACAAGCACAACGATGCCCGCAGAGACGTAATCTCTGGCACAGACAGATGCTAATTTTTAAGTGTTAAAAATTACTGATAGCTGAAAAATAAGGGGCTTTCAGGTACGGGGATACGGCTGCGTAATCTTTTATGTAGTTCATATGTTAAGTGTTTGTGTGTTTGGTTTGTATAGTTATTTTGTTTTATATATTGTATTTAGATGTGATTTAGTTTGTCAATTAATTACATATTAAAAATATGTTCTAGGCACAAATATGGATTATATACATTATGTGAATATATTATGTGGTTGATTGAGAATGATACAGTTATATATGCAATGTGAATATAATGGTTTCATTATATGTATTGCTGTTAATAAAATAAAAGACATTATAATCTGCTTGTTTATGCATTAATAAAATGAAGTGCAGTAACTTACTGAATTGTCAGAGTGGGTGTAATTGCATATTTAATCTTTCCTTTGCCGCTTTTTTGCTAAGAATAAAATCATCTGTACGATAACGACTAATTCTTTTAATGAATGTTTTTATTCCTGAATACTGCTCCTATAACAAGACAGGGGAGCAGACAATCATGGCAATTTCATCGCGTAACACACTTCTTGCCGCACTGGCATTCATCGCTTTTCAGGCACAGGCGGTGAACGTCACCGTGGCCTATCAAACCTCCGCTGAACCGGCGAAAGTGGCTCAGGCTGATAACACCTTTGCTAAAGAGAGCGGGGCGACGGTGGACTGGCGTAAGTTTGACAGCGGAGCCAGCATCGTGCGGGCGCTGGCTTCAGGCGATGTCCAAATCGGTAACCTCGGTTCCAGCCCATTAGCGGTGGCAGCCAGCCAACAGGTGCCGATTGAAGTCTTCTTACTGGCGTCAAAACTGGGTAACTCCGAAGCGCTGGTGGTAAAGAAAACTATCAGCAAACCGGAAGATCTGATTGGCAAACGCATCGCCGTACCGTTTATCTCCACCACCCATTACAGCCTGCTGGCGGCGCTGAAACACTGGGGTATAAAACCCGGACAAGTGGAGATAGTGAACCTGCAGCCACCCGCGATTATCGCCGCATGGCAACGGGGAGACATTGATGGTGCTTATGTCTGGGCACCGGCGGTTAACGCCCTGGAAAAAGACGGCAAGGTGCTGACCGATTCTGAACAGGTCGGGCAGTGGGGTGCGCCGACGCTGGATGTTTGGGTAGTGCGGAAAGATTTTGCCGAGAAATATCCTGAGGTCGTGAAAGCGTTCGCTAAAAGCGCCATCGATGCTCAGCAACCGTACATTGCTAACCCAGACGCGTGGCTGAAACAGCCGGAAAACATCAGCAAGCTGGCGCGTTTAAGCGGCGTGCCGGAAGGTGACGTTCCGGGGCTGGTGAAGGGGAATACCTATCTGACGCCGCAGCAACAAACGGCAGAACTGACCGGACCGGTGAATAAAGCAATCATCGACACCGCGCAGTTTTTGAAAGAGCAGGGCAAAGTCCCGGCTGTAGCGAACGATTACAGCCAGTACGTGACCTCGCGCTTCGTGCAATAAAAGGAGGCGCAGATGCTGCAAATCTCTCATCTTTACGCCGATTATGGCGGCAAACCGGCACTGGAAGATATCAACCTGACGCTGGAAAGCGGTGAGCTACTGGTGGTGCTGGGGCCGTCCGGCTGCGGTAAAACCACCCTGCTGAATCTGATTGCCGGTTTTGTGCCTTATCAGCACGGCAGTATTCAACTGGCGGGCAAACGCATTGAGGGGCCGGGAGCAGAGCGTGGCGTAGTTTTTCAGAATGAAGGGCTGCTACCGTGGCGCAATGTACGGGACAACGTGGCGTTCGGCCTGCAACTGGCAGGTGTTGAGAAAATGCAGCGACTGGAAATCGCGCACCAGATGCTGAAAAAAGTGGGGCTGGAAGGGGCAGAAAAACGCTACATCTGGCAGCTTTCCGGCGGTCAACGTCAGCGGGTGGGGATTGCCCGCGCGCTGGCGGCGAATCCCCAGCTGTTATTACTCGACGAACCGTTTGGCGCGCTGGACGCCTTCACCCGCGATCAGATGCAAACCCTGCTGCTGAAACTCTGGCAGGAGACGGGCAAGCAGGTGCTGTTGATTACCCACGATATAGAAGAAGCGGTGTTTATGGCGACTGAACTGGTTCTGCTTTCACCCGGCCCAGGCCGCGTGCTGGAGCGGCTGCCGCTCAACTTCGCCCGCCGCTTTGTTGCCGGGGAACCGAGCCGCAGCATCAAGTCCGATCCACAATTCATCGCCATGCGCGAATATGTTTTAAGCCGCGTATTTGAGCAACGGGAGGCATTCTCATGAGTGTGCTCATTAATGAAAAACTGCATTCGCGTCGGCTGAAATGGCGCTGGCCGCTCTCGCGTCAGGTGACCTTAAGCATTGGCACGTTAGCGATTTTACTCACTGTATGGTGGGCAGTGGCGGCGCTGCACCTGATTAGCCCGCTGTTTTTGCCGCCACCGCAACAGGTACTGGCAAAACTGCTCACCATTGCCGGGCCGCAGGGATTTATGGACGCCACCCTGTGGCAGCATCTTGCAGCCAGCCTGACGCGCATTGTGCTGGCGCTACTTGCGGCGGTGTTGATCGGCATTCCGGTCGGGATCGCCATGGGACTAAGCCCGACGGTGCGCGGCATTCTGGATCCGGTAATCGAGCTTTATCGTCCGGTGCCGCCGCTGGCGTATTTGCCGCTGATGGTGATCTGGTTTGGTATTGGTGAAACCTCGAAGATCTTACTGATCTATTTAGCGATTTTTGCACCGGTGGCGATGTCGGCGCTGGCGGGGGTGAAAAGCGCGCAGCAGGTTCGCATTCGTGCCGCCCAGTCGCTGGGTGCCAGTCGTGCGCAGGTGCTGTGGTTTGTCATTTTGCCCGGCGCGCTGCCGGAAATCCTCACCGGATTACGCATTGGTCTGGGTGTGGGCTGGTCTACGCTGGTAGCGGCGGAGCTGATTGCCGCGACGCGCGGTTTAGGATTTATGGTTCAGTCAGCGGGTGAATTTCTCGCGACTGACGTGGTGCTGGCGGGGATCGCGGTGATTGCGATTATCGCTTTTCTTTTAGAACTGGGTTTGCGCGCGTTACAGCGCCGCCTGACGCCCTGGCATGGAGAAGTACAATGAGTGAACGTCTGAGCATTACCCCGCTGGGGCCGTATATTGGCGCACAAATTTCGGGTGCCGACCTGACGCGCCCGTTAAGCGATAATCAGTTTGAACAGCTTTACCATGCGGTGCTGCGCCATCAGGTGGTGTTTCTGCGCGATCAAGCTATTACGCCGCAGCAGCAACGCGCGCTGGCCCAGCGTTTTGGCGAACTGCATATTCACCCTGTTTACCCTCATGCCGAAGGGGTTGACGAGATCATCGTGCTGGATACTCATAACGATAATCCGCCGGATAACGACAACTGGCATACCGATGTGACATTTATTGAAACGCCACCCGCAGGGGCGATTCTGGCGGCAAAAGAGTTACCCTCGACCGGCGGCGATACGCTCTGGACCAGCGGTATTGCGGCCTATGAGGCGCTCTCTGTTCCCTTCCGCCAACTGCTGAGCGGGCTGCGTGCGGAGCATGATTTCCGTAAATCGTTCCCGGAATACAAATACCGCAAAACCGAGGAGGAGCATCAACGCTGGCGCGAGGCGGTCGCGAAAAACCCGCCGTTGCTACATCCGGTGGTGCGAACGCATCCGGTGAGCGGTAAACAGGCGCTGTTTGTGAATGAAGGCTTTACTACGCGAATTGTTGATGTCAGCGAGAAAGAGAGCGAAGCCTTGTTAAGTTTTTTGTTTGCCCATATCACCAAACCGGAGTTTCAGGTGCGCTGGCGCTGGCAACCGAATGATATTGCGATTTGGGATAATCGCGTGACTCAGCACTATGCCAATGCGGATTACCTGCCACAGCGGCGGATTATGCATCGGGCGACGATCCTTGGGGATAAACCGTTTTATCGGGCGGGGTAAGGGGGAAATGCCGGGTTGGATAACCCGGCATAATGAACATTAACGCAGAATCTTCTTCTCAGCCAAATCCAGCGCAAAGTAGCTGAAAATCAGATCCGCACCCGCACGCTTAATCGAACCTAAGCTTTCGAGCACGACTTTCTCTTCATCTATAGCACCCGCCAGCGCGGCGAACTTAATCATCGCATACTCACCGCTCACCTGATACGCGCCAATCGGCAATTCAGTACGTTCACGCAGCTCACGCACGATGTCGAGGTACGCTCCAGCTGGTTTCACCATCAGGCAGTCTGCGCCCTGGGCTTCATCCAGCAGTGACTCACGAATCGCCTCACGACGGTTCATTGGGTTCATCTGATAGCTTTTGCGGTCGCCTTTTAATGCGCTTCCGGCAGCTTCACGGAACGGGCCATAAAAGGAGGAGGCGAACTTGGTCGAATACGACATAATCGCCGTATCTTTAAAGCCCGCAGCGTCCAGCGCATGGCGAATTGCCTGTACCTGGCCGTCCATCGCGGCGGAAGGGGCGATGAAGTCTGCGCCTGCAGCAGCTGCAACCACGGCTTGCTTGCCTAAATTTTCCAGAGTCGCGTCGTTGTCGACGCCATGCTCGCACAGCACACCGCAGTGACCGTGAGAAGTGTATTCACAGAAACAAGTGTCTGACATGACGATCATTTCTGGCACAGTCTGCTTGCAGATGCGCGACATCCGCGCCACCAGTCCATCTTCCCGCCAGGCATCGCTGCCGGTTTCATCGGTATGGTGAGAGATGCCGAAAGTCATCACGGAACGAATACCGGCGTTTGCGATGCGTTCAATTTCGCGTGCCAGATGTTTCTCTGGAATGCGCATCACACCTGGCATGGCTTCAACGGCTTTGTAGTCGTCAATTTCTTCTTCAACAAAGATCGGCAACACCAGGTCGTTAAGGCTAAGTGTTGTCTCTTCAAACATAGCGCGCAGCGCAGGAGATTTGCGCAGGCGACGAGGGCGTTGGATTAAGTCTGTCATGGTCTGCCTGATGTTTGTGGAATCAAGGGGCATAGTATACCTGAAGCAGGGTGGGGATGTTTTACGAAAGTTGTCGCGATGTTGACAAGAAGAGAATGAAAGAGAGACCAGGACATCTTTGTAATAGAAGCAGCAATAATTTCATATTCACTGAAAATATTTTTAATTTTTATTTATAGCCATAGATTATTGTTTTTGGGAATTTGGTGACGTTTTCAAAAAGTGAATAACTTAAAGTTCATTGCTTATTGATACATTATTTGTCTGTTTTAGTTGTTTTATATTTTCATGGTCTATGTTTTAAAATTAACGCTTTCATTAACGTATTGAAATATTGTGTTTTTGTTATTTCTTTCTGTGTGTGTGTTCACGTGCTTTATATATGTCCGCAATCGGACTTAGGGGAAAGAATAATTGAACCATTCCTCTATAACGCCGCATAATCGTCAACGCGAAACATAATATGTTTTCTATGCATTGATAATTGATGGATCAACTTATTACGTCCCTGAGGAGGGATGACAAATGCACTCCTGGAAAAAGAAACTTGTAGTATCACAATTAGCATTGGCTTGCACTCTGGCTATCACCTCTCAGGCTAATGCAGCGACCAACGATATTTCTGGTCAAACTTACAATACTTTCCATCACTACAACGACGCCACCTATGCTGATGACGTTTACTATGATGGTTATGTAGGCTGGAATAACTATGCCGCTGATAGTTATTACAACGGCGATATCTATCCGGTCATTAATAACGCTACCGTTAACGGCGTGATTTCTACCTACTATCTGGATGACGGTATTTCTACTAATACCAACGCCAATAGCCTGACAATCAAAAACAGCACTATTCACGGCATGATTTATTCCGAGTGCATGACAACTGATTGTGCTGATCGTGCGGATGACTACTACCATGATCGTCTGGCGCTGACCGTTGATAATTCAACAATCGATGACAACTACGAACACTACACATATAACGGCACCTACAATAATGCCGCTGACACTCATGTTGTAAATGTATTTAACATTGGTACTGCCATCACTCTGGATCAGGAAGTTGATCTGTCCATCTCTAATAACTCTCATGTAGCAGGTATTACGCTGACTCAGGGTTATGAGTGGGAAGATATCGACGACAACACTGTCAGCACTGGTGTAAACAGCAGCGAAGTGTTTAATAACACCATCACTGTTAAAGATTCAACCGTGACCTCTGGTTCATGGACTGATGAAGGTACAACTGGTTGGTTCGGTAATACAGGTAATGCCAGCGATTACAATGGTAAAGGTTGGAACGCTGACGATATCGCATTAGCTGTTATTGCACATCCTGCTGCTGATAACGCCATGCAAACCACTGCAACATTCGATAATTCCACACTGATGGGCGATGTATTCTTCTCAAGTAACTTTGATGAGAACTTCTTCCCGCATGGTCGTGATAGCTATCGTGATGCTGACGGTGATGTAGATACTAACGGTTGGGATGGTACTGATCGCCTGGATCTGACCCTGAACAATGGCAGCAAGTGGGTCGGTGCGGCAATGTCTGCGCATCAGATTGGTGTTGATACTGATGACGATGGTGTAAATGACTCCTATACATATGGAATCAATACTGAAGCCACTGCAACTCTGATCGACATCGCAGCTAACAGCCTGTGGCCTTCATCAACTGTTGGTGTAGAAAACAGCGACTCTGAATACAGCGAATTTGATCACATCATCGGTAACGAAGTTTACCAGAGCGGTCTGTTCAATGTGACCCTGAACACCGGTTCACAGTGGGATACCACCAAAACTTCTCTGATTGATACTCTGAGCATCAACAGTGGTTCAACGGTTAATGTTGCTGATTCAACGCTGATTTCTGACTCTATCTCTCTGACAGGTTGGATTTGCCCCTATATTTCCAGACACCTGTTATCACTTAACCCATTACTGGCCT
>OLOP01000765.1_pt1 | contig 23584 bp, 19 predicted proteins | sample 1672381 | NCBI WGS metagenome assembly OLOP01 (sample SAMEA3136678, study PRJEB25190) | human gut metagenome | biome: human gut; feature: human-associated habitat; material: faeces | place: Austria | collected 2013 | reverse complement strand
TTATAAATTTGCCCTTTTCCACATCCACGTCATACACGGTAATTCCCTTGGATTTTCCCGTATAGGAATAAGAGCCCACATAAGCCATATACTTCGCCATAGATTCTTCCTCCTGATGGTGTTTTTCCCGCAAATGACTCCCCATTTCCGGGCCTCGCCTTTCTGTGACAGAGTATACCACAGTTTTCAGAAAAAATCCATTGAGAATCTATTGACAAGCGGATATTTTTCAGTATAATGGAACTTGCTTTTTGTTTATGAATACTAAACTTTAAAGTTATTTTTACATTCATTTAATATCAGTAAACTTTTTGCTTAGTATAGTCACGAAACTCTGGAACGGACTGGAGGTACTTTTATGAATATTGACATCGGTTTAAAGCTGAAAGAGCTGCGTATCCTGAAAGGGCTGACCCAGGAGGAGCTGGCTGAAAAGCTGACCCAGGCGGGTTTTAATGTAACCCAGGCAACTGTATCCAGGGATATCCGGGAATTAAAACTGACGAAAGTGCCGGGAGAAAATGGACGTCAGCGCTATATGGTCCTTGAAAGTCCAAGAGGAACTTCTGCTTCCAAATATATCCGCATTTTAAAAGACGGTTTTGTATCCATGGATATGGCACAGAATATCCTTGTGATCAAAACAGTTTCCGGTATGGCAATGGCAGTTGCAGCTGCTCTTGATGCTATTAAATTCCATGAAGTAGTAGGCTGTATTGCCGGAGATGATACCATTATGTGCGCAGTCCGCAGTGTGGATGATACCATTATCGTAATGGAAAAGATCAAAAAAATGGTGGAAGATTAAACTGGATTTAGAACAAAAGATCCGGGAAAAAAGATAGAAAGAGAGGAATAGCATGCTTCTTGAGCTCCATGTGAAAAATCTGGCTCTCATTGAGAAGGCAGATGTAGAATTTGGAGAAGGACTGAATATACTTACCGGCGAGACCGGTGCAGGTAAATCGATCATTATTGGTTCCGTGACCATGGCGTTAGGGGGAAAAGCGTCAAAGGATGTGATACGCCGTGGAGCGGACCATGCATATATTGAGCTGATCTTTTTCGTTGACAGTAAGGAAAAGAAAAAGGCGTTAATGCAGCTTGGGACAGAGCCAACAGAAGAAGGAATGGTGATCATTTCCAGAAAGATCATGCCTTCCAGAAGTGTCAGCCGTATTAATGATGAGACTGTGACAATGGCAAGACTTCGTCAGATCACAGGTCTTTTATTAGATATCCATGGTCAGCATGAGCATCAGTCTCTGCTGTATAAGTCAAAACATCTTGAGATCCTGGATGCCTATGTCAAGGCACAGACCCAGCCGGTGAAAAGGAAAATCGAAGAGGAGTACAAAAACTACTGCAAGTTAAAGGAACGTCTTTTATCTTTTAAGACAGATGAGGACGCAAGACTGCGGGAGATGGATTTTCTGCGCTTTGAGATCCAGGAGATCGAAAACGGAGAGGTAAAAGAGGGAGAAGAGGAAGAACTTACCTTAAAATACCGCCGTTTCGCCCATGCAAGAAGGATCGCAGAGGAACTGGAAAATGCCAGAGGACTGCTGCAGCGTGACTTTGCAGCTCAGGCCCTGCGCTCGGTAGAACAGGCAGCTGAGTACGATAAGGCATTAGAGGGGATAAGAGACCAGCTTTATGATGCGGAAGCTATTTTAAATGATGCTTCCAGGGAGATCTCTTCTTATATGGGTTCCATGGAATTTGATGAAGAGGTATTCCGCACCACAGAAAGCCGCCTTGATCAGATCCATGATCTTCAGAGAAAGTATGGAAATACCACGCAGCTGATGCTTGAAAATCTGGAAAAGAAGAAAGCCATTATCGAAAAGCTGACCGCCATCGATGAAACGACGGATGTGGAAGAAGCCACCCAACAGGTTCGCGAACTCATGAAAGAGTGGAACGGCGTAGGACATGTACCTTTCAAAGAGAAAGACCGAATCTATAAGCAATACCATAGTCAGATAGACAAATTGTTTGAACGCTTCAACATCAGTGCCTCCAACAAGAAGCTAAGCAATTTCAAGTCGACTATCAGCTCCATTCAGGAAGGTAGTCCACAAGCCCTTTACCGGGAACGTGAGAAGCTGGTACGTGCCTTCGACAATATGAAGAACGAGCTCCAGACATATGAAAACAATCTCGGCTTCCTGACCACTTCTTCCAAGAAGGGAAATAGTCTGCTGACAGAAATCAACCGCAAGGTGGAAAAGCTGAAAGCAGACATCGAGCTTGTGAAAGAAAAGATAAAAGTGGTGGACGAGAACATCAAAAACCAAGGATAACGTAACAAGATAAGACTTAATAAAAAAGGAACCCGCCCCTACAGCTATGCAGCCGTGGGGGCGGGCCTACTTTTATACCCCTTATCAATGATGGAACAGACGGATACCCGTGAACGACATGGCAATGCCATATTTATCGCAAGTTTCAATCACATGGTCATCGCGTACAGAACCACCCGCTTGGGCAATGTAATCTACTCCACTCTTATGGGCACGCTCAATATTGTCTCCAAAAGGGAAGAATGCATCCGAACCCAAAGAAACACCTTTCAATGTATCCAACCAAGCCCGTTTTTCTTCACGGGTCAGCACTTCAGGTTTCTCCGTAAAGAACTGCTGCCAAACACCGTTAGCCAGCACATCGTCATGGTCTTCACTGATATAGACATCAATCGTATTATCACGGTCGGCACGGCGGATTTTCTCTACCCATGGCAAATTCAACACCTTCGGATGCTGGCGTAAATACCAAATGTCGGCCTTGTTGCCCGCCAAGCGAGTACAGTGGATACGGCTCTGCTGGCCGGCACCAATACCGATAGCCTGACCGTCCTTCACATAGCATACAGAATTCGACTGCGTATATTTCAAAGTGATAAGGGCTATCATCAAATCACGTTTCGCTGCTTCCGGGAAATTCTTATTCCGAGTAGGAATATTCGCAAAGAGTTCATCTCCATTCAGCTTTATCTCATTACGTCCCTGCTCAAACGTGATACCAAAGACATCCTTATGTTCAATCGGGGCAGGCTTATAGCCGGGACTTATCTGAATCACATTGTAAGTTCCTTTACGCTTTTCCCTCAAGATAGCCAGTGCTTCGTCCGTATACCCCGGAGCAATAACGCCATCCGAGACCTCGCGGTTAATAAAACGTGCAGTAGCCTCGTCGCACACATCACTCAAAGCGATAAAGTCACCATAGGAAGACATACGGTCGGCACCGCGGGCACGCACATATGCGCAAGCAAGCGGAGAGAGCGGAAGATTATCCACAAAATAAATCTTCTTCATTGTCTCGTTGAGTTCCAAGCCGATGGCGGCACCCGCCGGACTGACGTGCTTGAATGAAGTTGCAGCAGGCATACCGGTCGCCTCTTTCAGTTCCTTTACCAACTGCCATCCATTCAAGGCATCCATAAAATTAATATACCCCGGACGTCCATTCAAAACCTCAATAGGTAACTCCCCCTCCTGCATGAAAATGCGAGCCGGCTTCTGGTTAGGGTTACAGCCGTACTTCAGTGCTAATTCTTTTGCCATAAAATTCTGCTTTAATGTTGAAATGCTACAAATTTACAGAATATTTCCGGCTTACAGAAGCCTTGTCACTGAATTTGCCACCGAATACCTACACTGAAATTTTCGTACATGGTCGAAAAGCAACAAAAAAACCACTAAAACTTGCGATTTTAGTGGTTTTTTGACTTAAATAAGGTAAGTTCGTTGGGCTACCTGGATTCGAACCAGGAATGACAGGACCAGAATCTGTAGTGTTACCATTACACCATAGCCCAATTGTTATTATTTCCGTTTTGCGGTTGCAAAGATACAAAGATTTCTATAAATCAAAACAAAAACGAGTATTTTTTTCGCAAAAAACTGATAAGATACCGTAATCCAAAGGATTATATAACTAAAAAAAATCAAAAATTGAAAGAGTTTTCCTCTTTTGCGTGTTTGATATGAGAAATCAACGTATATTTGTCAACTGTTTTAATATAATAATGTATAATGAACGAAACGAAGAAACTGATTCAACAGATAACAGAAGGTATTCAAGATAAAAAAGGAAAAAAAATCGTCATCGCAGATCTGACAAAAATCGACGATACAATATGCAATTATTTCGTCATCTGCCAAGGAAACTCTCCCAGCCAAGTGACAGCCATTGTAGAATCCATCAGGGACTTCACACGCAAGGGTGCCGATACCAAGCCCTTTGCCGTAGACGGGCTGCGCAATGCCGAATGGGTAGCTATGGACTACTCGGACATATTGGTGCATGTCTTCCTGCCTGAAACAAGGGAATTCTACAATCTGGAGCACCTATGGGCAGACGCCAAATTAACTCAAATTCCTGACCTCGATTAATCAAAACGTATGGACAATAATACCAACAAGAAACCCAATAAAGTGAATATGCCCAAGTTCAACCTGAACTGGCTGTATATGATTATAGCGATGATGTTGCTGGGGTTGTACCTGACCAATGAAAGTGGTACGGCAACTAAAAACATCTCTTATGATGAATTCCAGCAATATGTACGAGACGGTTATATAAGCAAAGTCATCGGCTACGACGACAATTCCGTCGAAGCATACGTCAAACCCCAGCACGTAGGAAACGTATTTCGTCAGGACTCCAGCCGCGTAGGCAAGAATCCGCTTATTACGACCGAGGCCCCCTCACGCGAGAGCCTAGGTAATTTCCTGCAAAAGGAAAGAGACGACGCCCACTTTGACGGCTCCATTAACTACGAAAAAAAGCGGAACTACTTCGGTGCCATTTTGTGGCAGATTCTCCCCTTTGCATTCCTTATCGGTTTCTGGATTTTCATGTCCCGCCGCATGAGCGGTGGTGGAGGCATGGGCGGAGGTGGAGGCATCTTCAGCGTAGGAAAGTCCAAGGCCCAATTGTTTGAAAAAGGTTCCCCCATCAAGATTACATTCAAGGATGTGGCAGGACTTGCTGAAGCCAAGCAAGAGGTAGAAGAAATTGTCGAGTTCTTGAAAGAGCCCCAGAAATATACCGATTTGGGAGGTAAGATACCCAAGGGCGCCTTGCTGGTAGGCCCTCCGGGAACCGGAAAGACCCTGCTTGCAAAGGCCGTGGCCGGAGAAGCCAACGTACCTTTCTTCTCTTTGGCAGGTTCCGACTTTGTGGAAATGTTTGTCGGCGTGGGAGCTTCCCGTGTCCGCGATTTGTTCCGCCAAGCAAAGGAAAAAGCGCCTTGTATCGTGTTCATCGACGAGATTGACGCTGTAGGGCGTGCCCGTGCCAAAGCAGCCGCTATGGGTGGCAACGACGAGCGCGAGAACACATTGAACCAGTTACTGACCGAGATGGACGGTTTCGGCTCCAATAGTGGTGTTATCATCTTAGCCGCCACCAACCGTGTGGACGTTTTGGATAAGGCATTGCTGCGCGCCGGACGTTTTGACCGCCAGATACATGTAGACCTACCCGACCTTAATGAGCGTAAGGAAGTATTCGGTGTACACCTGCGCCCCATCAAGATAGACAATAGTGTGGATGTAGACCTTCTGGCACGCCAGACTCCCGGATTCTCGGGGGCAGACATTGCCAATGTATGTAACGAAGCAGCTTTGATAGCTGCCCGCCACGGCAAAAAGTTTGTCGGAAAGCAAGACTTTCTGGACGCCGTAGACCGTATTGTGGGTGGGTTGGAAAAGAAAACCAAAATCACTACCGAGGCCGAACGCCGTTCCATTGCCATACACGAAGCCGGCCATGCCAGTATCTCCTGGTTACTGGAATACGCCAATCCACTGATTAAAGTAACCATTGTACCCCGTGGACGTGCTTTGGGCGCGGCTTGGTATCTGCCGGAAGAACGGCAAATCACCACCAAGGAACAGATGCTCGATGAGATGTGTGCCACCTTGGGAGGACGTGCCGCCGAAGACCTATTCTTAGGTAGAATATCCACCGGAGCCATGAATGACTTGGAACGCGTGACCAAGCAGGCGTACGGTATGATTGCCTATCTGGGTATGAGCGAAAAACTCCCCAACCTCTGCTACTATAATAATGAGGAATATTCCTTCAACCGCCCGTATAGCGAAAAGACTGCGGAACTGATTGACGAAGAAGTGAAGCAGATGGTCAACGAACAGTACGAACGTGCCAAGAAAATATTGTCCGAAAACCAAGAAGGACACAACCGGCTGGCACAACTGCTGATTGACAAAGAAGTAATCTTTGCCGAAGACGTTGAACACATCTTTGGGAAACGTCCATGGGCTTCCCGTTCGGAAGAAATCAGTGCAAACAAGACTGCTGCCGAGCTGAAAAAAGCGGAGCAAGAAGAAGAGCAAAAAGCCATAGAAGCAGAAAAGGAAGTTAAGGAAGAAGAAAAGCATGAAAAATAACTTTATCCAACGTGCCGTTACCGGCGTGTTATTCGTCATAGTATTGGTGGGCTGTATTCTTTACAGCCCCCTTTCGTTCGGTATACTGTTCACCATTATCAGCGTACTGAGCGTACATGAGTTTGCCCAATTAGTCAGCAAGAGCAGCGAAGTAAGCATAAACAAGACCATCACTGCATTGGGAGGAGCCTACCTTTTCCTTGCATTGATGAGTTTCTGTACCCAGCAGTCTGTAGGAGCACGGGTATTCCTTCCTTATTTGGGACTATTGCTCTACATGATGATTACGGAACTTTACCTCAAGAAAAAGAATCCGACGGGTAACTGGGCCTACTCCATGCTAAGCCAATTGTACGTGGCACTCCCCTTTGCCCTGCTGAACGTACTTGCTTTTCAGAATTCCCCGGAAACGGGCAGTGTGACCTACAACCCTATTCTACCGCTTTCCATTTTCGTTTTTATCTGGCTGAGCGATACAGGTGCCTATTGCGTAGGTTCGCTGATAGGCAAACACCGTCTGTTCGAACGCATCTCACCTAAAAAATCCTGGGAGGGCAGCATCGGCGGCGGAATATTCTCCATCGCTTCCTCTCTTGGCTTTGCACATTTCTTTCCTTTTATGCCAGGATGGCAATGGGTAGGTCTGGCAATCGTTGTCGTCATTTTCGGCACTTGGGGCGATCTGACCGAATCACTCATGAAACGCCAATTGGGCATCAAGGATTCCGGTAACATTCTGCCGGGGCATGGAGGGATGCTCGACCGTTTCGACAGTGCCCTGATGGCAATTCCTGCAGCAGTTGTTTATCTATATGCCTTGACGATGTTCTAACGACGGCTCACATGACCAAACTTACATAAAACAAATATAAAAAGAGCACCCGGGCAAGATGAATGACATCAAAATCCCGGGTGCTCTTTCTAACTATATACTCTCGCAAACTCTTTCTTACTTCAACTGCATATTGGACAAATCCACATTAGTAGTCAGCTTTTCATTACTCCCCGCAGTTTTCAAATCAAAGGTTACTTCCACCTCTCCATTCTCTTCTGAATTGAGTTTCAACTTGATGCCTTTGGTTTCAGAGGGGATGTCCAGACTGTTCAAGTTATAGGAGACAGCACCAGGACTACGACGTCCCGTCAGGTCATCATAATCGTTATAGCGGAGTTCCAAATGGACGTATCCATCTTCGCCATACAAAGCATCATCTTCTTGCGGACGCACCAGGCTGATGCGGTGTTTATTATCAGTCGAAGATGGCAGGTTCTGCATGAAAAAAATGTTCATATAGCCACCACTGATGGTGATATCACCTTTATATATAAACACGGGGTCATTACCAAATTCCTCTTCGGTTTCGGGAGTCAGCGTCTCCACCTCTTTCGTCAAGACGTTCTGCAGACGCAGCAGCTTCACAGCATGGTCATATCCTGCATAGTTGTCCCACAAAGGATTGAACACGGTAATCACACGCTGCCCATCCACAGCATCATACCACCCTATGTCCGTATTCACCGGCCAGAGCGTCCCCCAAACATCGCAGTTTAAATAAAAGGCATTTCCCGTAACACGCACAGTGGCCCACAAAGGCGGGGTAAAATCACCCAAAGAATATCCGTCGTTATCATCACATGATTGCAAAGCGGGCATCACTGCCAAACATATTGCCATAAATAACCAATGTAGCTTTTTCATAATCAAAGTCCTTTTCATTTGTTTCTATATAGAAAATACAAAAGCCGGGCATTTACTGCACCGGCTTTTCCCATTTTAACAAATTCTTAATTTTTCGATTATTCTTCCCTCCTCCTCAGTAATGCCACCATCTCGCGGGCAGCATGTTTGGGTGCCCCTGCCTCTCCCAGACAGGATGCCATATACTCATATCCCTCGAGCATCTGACGGCGGTATTCCTTATCGTACAAAATGCGGTTCAGCTCCGAGCGTACCTGCTCTACCGTCATGGTATCTGCAACCAGCTCTTTCACCACCTCCCGGTTGGCTATGAGATTGACCAGGGAAATGTACTTCACTTTCAGTATATGCCGTTTCAGGAAAGCGATAACCTTCCCTATCGGAGTATGGTAACATACCGCTTGCGGCACACGAAACAGAGCTGTTTCCAGCGTTGCCGTCCCCGAAGTGACCAGTGCAGCCTCTGCCTGCCTCAACAAAGGGAATGTCTTGTTGAAGATAATCTTCACGTCCACCCCACCCACATAACGTTTGTAATACTCGGGGGAAATACCCGGAGCACCGGCCAGCACCAGTTGATAATCGGGAAAAGAAGCTGCCGCACGAAGCATGTCGGGCAGATTGTCCTTGATTTCCTGCTTGCGGCTACCAGCCAGCAGAGCAATAACGGGTTTGGCCGAAAGTCCGTTTGCCCGGACAAAGTCGTCGAATGTCTCTGAGCTGGAAGCAAGAAAAGCCGTCACTTCATCCACTGTCGGATTGCCGACATAATGTATCGGATACCCGTGCTTCCCTTCAAAAAACTCCACCTCGAACGGTAGGATGGAGAACAGCTCATCCACATCCCGTTTAATATTCTTGATGCGGTATTCCTTCCATGCCCAAATCTTGGGAGAAATATAATAAAAGACAGGAATCCTTGTGTTGGCATGGACAAACTTGGCTATATCCAGATTAAAGCCCGGATAGTCCACCAAAATCAGCACATCCGGCTGCCACGTAACAATGTCCTCCTTGCAGCGCTTCATATTGGCAAAGATGGTGCGCAGATGCAGCAGTACGGGAATGAACCCCATATACGCCAACTCTTTGTAATGCTTCACCATCACACCGCCCACTGCAGCCATGAGGTCGCCTCCGAAGAAACGGAACTCCGCTTGCGAGTCCTCCTCCTTCAATGCAGCCATCAGATGGGAGGCATGCAGGTCGCCGGAAGCTTCACCGACAATCAAGTAATACTTCATATCAATTGATAATTGTCAATTAATTCAGAACCATGCTTTCAGTTCATCAATCAAGCCGTATGCCGTTGCATCCACCGTGGTCGGGGTGATTGCCACATAACCGTTATCAAGCGCCCAATGGTCATTCTTCTCATTTTCGGCATCGTTGTTCTCAAACTCGCCGGTCAGCCAGTAGTAATGGGCATCTCCTCTATGGGCAAAGTTTTCCCATTCATTGGTCCATTGCCCCTTGGTTTGTTCGCAAATCTTCACACCCTTCAATTCTTTGGTATCGGGGAAGTTGACATTGAGGCATGTCAACGGAGGGAGTCCTTTCTCCAATACCAGCCGGGCTATCTCGCGGATGTAAGGACCTGCAGGTTCAAAATCAGCGTTCGGCTCATGGTTGCAAAGGGAGAATCCGATGGAAGGCACTCCTTTCAGGCATCCCTCTATCACAACGCCCATCGTACCGGAATAATGCAGGTTTACAGAAGAATTGTCGCCGTGGTTGATGCCGCCTACCACCAAGTCGGGCTTGCGGTCGAGCACCGTATGAAAAGCCAGCTTCACACAATCGGTCGGCGTACCGGAACACTTGTATACCGTCAGCCCAACATCCTTACGGACCAACTGGTAGTGGATAGGTTCCGTTACAGTCAGCGCACACGCACTTCCAGAGCGAGGTGCATCCGGCGCCATTACCACAATCTCGCCCAGCGGACGGAGGAATTTGATTAACTCGCTAATACCTTTCGCAATGATGCCGTCATCATTGGAAATCAATATCAAAGGTCTCTGATTTTCCATAACTTTCTTTTTTATTATCGTGCAAAAGTAGCTAAAAAGGCTTTAAACAGAATACTACAAAGATAATAATTCTTTTGTATTCAAAGATATTTTCAGAAAAGGCTAACTTTGTACCGACAATAATTGGAATATAATCATTCATAAAATCCATGCTATAATGAACACTTCTTGCCATTCTACCATTGCTGCACGCATCGAGACGGCAGCTGCCGCAATTATTCTGTTTCTAACAACCCTGACAAGCTGTGGCAGGAGCAGTTCTCCCGAGCCACTTGACCAATGGAATGACGGGACATCTACGCTTCACACGGCAGACCCGGTCATTGCAGAAGGCCGGAAGCTCTTCAACGACAAAGAATACCAAAATTTCCGACTCACCGGAGAAGCCCTCACACAACCCGGCTCCGAAGCAGGCCTCCTCTTTCATACGGACGGCGAGTCCGGTTATGAAGTGATATTCCGTAACGGAGACATCGACGGCACACGCAAGAGCGGCTCACTCGCCTCGGTGCGCAACCTCTATCGCTCACTCGCAAAAGATGGAGAATGGTTTGACTTCGAGATAACCGTACGCGGACAAAACATCATTGTCTGCATTAACGGAACCGAAGTTGTTTGTTATACCGAACCCGGACACCCATATCGCACAGAGGAGCACGCCCGGCAACTGCTGAGTCAAGGTTCCATTGCCCTGCAAGGCATACACGGCGAAGTGTCATTCCGGAATCTCGCCATCGAACGGCTTGCCAAGGAGGCACGCAACGAAGCCGACACGCTTGCTCCGGTAGACGAGCGCACGGATGAGATAATCAGGCTACAGCAGCACGATTTCCCAGTTATAGACTATCACGTTCACTTGAAAGGAGGGCTGACGAAGGAAATGGCACACGCCATGTCCATGAATTACGGTATCAACTATGGTGTCGCCCCCAATGCCGGAGAAGGAGGCGTAGGACGTATGCTGGCCGATGACAAAGAAGTGTACGACTATTTTAATGAAGTAAAAGGGATGCCATTCCTGTGCGGTGTACAAGGTGAGGGACGCAAATGGACGGCAACTTTCTCGCAGGAAGCTTTGGGGATTTTCGATTACCTGTTTACCGACGCCATGACCATCATAGACCACAAGGGACGTAATTCGCGCATCTACCGGGCCGAAGAAGCACTCTTTGATGACATTACGCTTGAACAGTATATGGACCACCTTGTCGACCAAACAGTCCTGATTCTGACCAACGAGCCAGCCGACATTTATGCCAACCCTACCTTCTTGCCCGATACTATGGCGCATGATTACGACAAGTACTGGACGGACGGACGCATTGAACGCGTATTGAATGTATTGCAACAACATGGAATCGCTCTGGAAATCAATGCACGCTACCGGATTCCCAGTTTCGAGATTATCCGTCGCGCCAAAGCACGTGGAATCAAACTCACATTCGGTACAAACAATGTCGATGCCGACTTCGGACGACTGGAATACTGCGCCGAAGCCATCAAGCAATGCGGCCTCACAGCCGACGATATATGGTTCCCGTCGATGAGCACACGCCGCTCCCGCCCCATTGTCATATACAACCGATTCGAGTAGCAGGGAACAACCGCTGTCATCTTCACCAACAGAAACGATACACCTATGGACATTCTTCTCATCATCTTGGGCATCCTCTGCCTGATTGTCGGATTGGCAGGCTGCATCCTGCCTATGATTCCGGGACCGCCCGTAGCCTATGCAGGCTTGTTGCTTCTACATTTCACGGACAAGGCGCAGTTTTCCACCACGCAGTTACTTTTATGGCTGGCAGCAGTCGTCCTTGTACAGATACTGGATTATTTCGTCCCGATGCTGGGCAGCAAATACAGCGGAGGCAGTCGGTGGGGAACGCGCGGCTGCCTCATAGGCACCATCGTAGGGTTGTTCTTCATGCCTTGGGGCATCATCCTCGGCCCCTTTCTCGGAGCCTTTGCCGGCGAACTGATGGGAGGCAGCAAGACAGACCAGGCCTTGAAATCGGGGCTGGGCTCGCTGCTTGGATTCTTGCTGGGCACAGTAGTGAAATGTGTGATGTGTGCGTACTTCTGCTGGGAGTTCGTCAAAGCCTTGGTCTGACACCAGCTCCTCTCCTTCCGCCCGGGAACAACTTATCCCCCGACCATCTTCCACACGGTAGTCCATCTGCATGAGATGTACATCTCGAGCAACATGAGATGCACGTTTCAAACAACACGAGATGTACATCTCATACAAGTAGAGAGAATAGTCCAAGCCAATGTCTTCCATTGGTTTACAAATCTTAATCTTCTGCAAGCGAGACAAAAAATCAGCTTCATTTCAAGATAAATACGTATATTTGCCCACTAAACAGAGAAAGAACGCTTTACGCGCAATTTACAAGAAGAAAAACAGCGGTAAACGTCTGTGAGTTATTAACAAAACAGCCGACTTATCAACCGTTTTTGCAATCTTTCTCCAAATTTGTAGGCGCTATCCGGAATTATCACTTATTTCGCTGCCAATAAATATTGAGATTATGGGAAAAATAATTGCTATGGCTAACCAAAAGGGTGGTGTAGGCAAGACTACGACGACAATCAACCTCGCAGCCTCACTCGCCACGCTTGAAAAGAAAGTGCTCGTTGTAGATGCCGACCCGCAGGCCAATGCCTCCTCAGGATTGGGTGTGGACATCAAGCAGTCGGAATGTACTATCTACGAGTGCATTATTGACCGTGCAGACGTACGCGAGGCCCTTCATGACACGGAGATAGACACACTGAAGGTAATCTCCTCCCACATCAATCTGGTAGGTGCCGAAATAGAGATGCTCAATCTGAAAAACCGCGAAAAGATACTGAAAGAAGTACTCGCTCCGCTGAAGAATGAGTTTGATTATATCTTGATAGACTGTTCCCCGTCTTTGGGTCTGATTACGGTCAACGCACTGACTGCCGCCGATTCGGTAATCATCCCCGTACAAGCGGAATATTTTGCACTGGAAGGCATCAGCAAATTGCTGAATACCATTAAAATCATCAAGTCCAAGCTGAACCCTGCCCTCGAAATCGAAGGCTTCCTGCTGACGATGTACGACTCGCGCCTGCGCCAGGCCAACCAGATTTACGATGAAGTGAAACGCCACTTCCAGGAATTGGTATTCAACACCGTCATCCAGCGCAATGTGAAACTGAGCGAAGCTCCCAGCTACGGCCTGCCCACCATTCTCTATGACGCAGACTCAACCGGAGCCAAAAACCACATGGCACTTGCCAAGGAATTGATAAGCAGAAACGAAAAGAAGTGATTATAGTGGTTAGTGATTAATGATTAGTGATAAATACCATATTTACAATGCACAAACAAATCATCCCGTATGGTTAAATTGTAAATCGTCAAATAGTAAATAAACAGATGGCACAAAGAAATGCATTAGGACGCGGGCTAGACGCCCTCTTCTCCATGGATGAAGTAAAGACCGAAGGCTCCTCCTCTATCAATGAGATAGAGCTGTCGAAGATTACGGTCAATCCCAACCAGCCCCGTCATGAATTCGACCCGGTTGCGTTGCAGGAGTTAGCCGATTCCATCTCCGAAATCGGCATCATACAGCCCATCACCCTGCGCAAGCTTAGCGACGACGAATACCAGATTATCGCCGGCGAGCGTCGTTTCCGTGCTTCGCAGCTTGCCGGACTGACAAGCATCCCTGCCTATATCCGCACTGCAGATGACGAGAACGTCATGGAAATGGCGCTCATCGAAAACATACAGCGCGAAGACTTGAACTCCGTAGAAATAGCCCTCGCTTACCAGCATCTGTTGGAACAATACGGACTGACGCAGGAACGCCTCAGCGAACGCGTTGGTAAGAAGCGTACCACCATTGCCAACTACCTGCGCCTGCTCAAACTGCCCGCCCCCGTCCAGATGGGACTGCAGAACAAGCAGATAGACATGGGACATGCCCGCGCTTTGGTAACGCTTGGCGATCCCAAACTGCAAGTGAAGATTTTCGAAGAAATCCTGGAGCACGGGTATTCCGTACGCAAAGTGGAAGAAATCGTAAAGTCACTGAGTGAAGGCGAAAGCGTGAAGAGCGGTGGTCGTAAGATTGCCCCCAAGCGCGCCAAACTGCCCGAAGAATTCAATATGCTGAAACAACAGCTCTCGGGCTTTTTCAGTACCAAGGTGCAGCTAACCTGCTCGGAGAAAGGAAAAGGTAAAATCAGTATCCCGTTCAATAACGAAGAAGAATTGGAACGTATCATCGGCATTCTTGATACGCTGAAGAAATAAATGAGGAAAAAAGGAAGAATATATCAGTTAGCCATTGCCCTGCTGCTCTGTTTTTTACAGATGGCAGGGATTGCTATGTATGGTCAGGACCGTCCACGTGCCGCTTCCAAGCGTGCGCAGCGGCATCAGACCGATACACTCAACACCGTGGTGAACCGGGACAGCCTCACTGTTGCCGACAGTCTTGCAGCCGAAAACAAGCGGAAGATGCTGGAAATGACTGCCAGCCCCGACCTGAAGGAACAGCCCGTGCCTACAGACAGTCTGCAAAAGGCCATCGACCCCAAAAGGTGGGTACCTAATCCCACAAAAGCCACCTGGCTTGCCCTCGTCATTCCCGGCGGTGGACAAATTTACAACCGCAAGTATTGGAAACTGCCCATCTTCTATGGAGGATTTGCCGGTTGTGCCTATGCCCTTACGTGGAACAGCAAGATGTATAAGGACTATTCGGCCGCCTACAAGGATGCCGTAAATGGTAATTTCAACTCCAGTACCATTACCGACCTGCTGCCTCCCAACTATAACTATACCGAAAGCCAGCTGACGGAGACACTACGGAAGCGTAAGGATACCTTCCGACGATACCGCGACTTGAGCATCTTCGCCTTTATCGGTGTATACCTGCTGTCCGTTGTCGACGCATACGTAGACGCAGAGCTGTCCAACTTTGACATCACCCCCGACCTCAGCATGAAAGTGGAACCTGCCATAATCAACAGCCAGATGACTGGTTCCTCTAATAAGAACGTCGGCGTGCAATGCAGTTTCCGATTCTAAAAACGAAAATTAAAGCATAAATTATTACCTAATGACACACAAGGCCATATATATGAAAAGAATTATTCTCGGTTCCTCGCTTCTGTTTTGTGCCCTCTTCACCGCTCCGGCCATGCATGCGCAAGAAAGCGTGGAAGTGCTTATCCGCGAAAACGGCACGGAACGCCAGGAATCCATCGAGCTGCCCAAAAGCATGACCTATCCGCTGGACAGCCTGCTCAATGACTGGAAAGCCAAGAATTACATAGACTTGGGAAAAGACTGCAGCACCTCTACCGTAAACCCGATGTTCAGTGACTCTGTATACATAGACCGGTTGTCGCGCATGCCGACCGTCATGGAAATGCCATACAACGAGATTGTGCGCAAGTTCATCGACATGTATGCCGGACGTCTGCGCAACCAGGTTGCCTTCATGCTGAGCGCCTGCAACTTCTATATGCCCATCTTCGAAGAAGCGCTGGATGCCTACGGCCTGCCGCTCGAGCTGAAATACCTGCCCATCATAGAATCCGCTCTCAACCCTTCTGCCGTATCCCGCGCGGGAGCCTGCGGACTATGGCAGTTTATGCTCGCCACCGGAAAGATATACGGACTGGAAAGCAACAGCCTCGTAGACGAACGCCGTGACCCGATAAAGGCGACCTGGGCGGCAGCACGCTACCTGAAGGACATGTATGACATTTACAAAGACTGGAACCTGGTGATTGCCGCCTACAACTGCGGTCCGGGCACCATCAACAAAGCCATCCGCCGCTCGGGAGGGAAAACCGATTATTGGGAAATCTACAACTATCTGCCCAAAGAGACACGCGGCTACGTGCCCGCCTTCATTGCCGCCAACTACGTAATGACCTACTACTGCAAGCACAACATCTGCCCCATGGAAACCGACATTCCGGAAGCAACCGATACGGTGCAAGTAAGCCGTAACCTTCATTTCGAGCAGATTTCCGACCTATGCGGCATCAGCCTGGACCAGATAAAGAGCCTAAATCCCCAATTCAAGAAAAGCATCATCCCCGGAGAGAGCAAGCCGCAGACGCTACGCCTCCCCATCAACTACATCAGTGCCTTCATTGACAAGCAAGACACCATCTATGCCCACCGCAGTAACGAGCTGTTCAAGAACCGCAGAGTCGTGGCCGTTTCCAATACACGCTCGACGGCACGTAGCAGCAAAGGCAGTACCGCTACGGGGAATGTCACCTACCACAAGATACGCAGTGGCGAGAATCTCGGCAGCATTGCACGGAAATACGGCGTCACTGTCAATCAGTTAAAAAGTTGGAATGGATTGCGCAGTACCAGAATCTCCGCAGGAAAGCGCTTGAAGATTTATAAATAAAGACATAAACGCTTGCCCGGTGTTGAAAATTGCTTATTTTTGCAAAAAGTGAAGTGAAGAAAGGAGAAAGCAGTATATGGAAGAAAATATAAGTCAGAAGGAAAAGGAAAAAGCCGAAGAGGAAATGATCGAACAGGCATTCCAAGAACTGTTGAACGACTATTTGGCCACCAAGCACCGCAAGCGCGTCGAAATAATAACCAAAGCATTCAACTTTGCCAACCAGGCGCATAAGGGCATCAAGCGTCGTTCCGGCGAGCCCTACATCATGCACCCCATTGCTGTGGCAAAGATTGTCTGTAATGAGATAGGACTGGGGTCTACTTCCATATGCTCGGCATTGCTGCATGATGTGGTGGAGGACACCGACTACACCGTAGAGGATATTGAAAACATCTTCGGTCCCAAAATCGCCCAGATTGTAGACGGGCTGACAAAGATTTCCGGCGGTATCTTCGGTGACCGTGCCTCGGCGCAGGCAGAGAACTTCAAGAAGCTGCTGCTCACCATGTCCGACGATATCCGGGTTATCCTCATCAAGATAGCCGACCGTCTGCATAACATGCGTACACTCGGCTCCATGCTGCCCAACAAGCAGTTCAAGATTGCAGGCGAAACACTCTATATTTATGCCCCGCTCGCCAACCGCCTCGGCTTGTACAAAATCAAGACAGAACTGGAAAACCTGAGCTTCAAGTACGAACATCCGGAAGAGTACCACGAGATAGAAGAGAAACTGGAAGCCACCGCCGTGGAGCGCGACAAGGTATTCAATGAGTTCACCGCTCCGATACGGGCGCAACTGGACAAAATGGGACTGAAATACCGTATCCTTGCCCGTGTAAAGTCCATCTACTCCATCTGGAACAAAATGCAGACCAAGCATGTCCCCTTCGAGGAAATCTATGATTTGCTTGCTGTCCGCATCATCTTCGAGCCCCGCAATATAGAGGAAGAGCTAAACGACTGCTTCGACATTTACGTCTCCATATCCAAGATATACAAGCCCCACCCTGACCGCCTGCGCGACTGGGTGAGCCATCCCAAAGCCAACGGCTACCAAGCCCTGCACGTCACCCTTATGGGTAACAACGGGCAATGGATTGAAGTACAAATCCGCAGTGAACGCATGAATGACGTTGCCGAACAAGGCTTTGCCGCCCACTGGAAATACAAAGAAGGCGGAGGCAGCGAAGATGAAGGCGAACTGGAGAAATGGTTGCGTACCATCAAGGAAATTCTGGACGACCCACAACCGGACGCCATCGATTTTCTCGATACCATCAAACTGAACTTGTTTGCATCGGAAATTTTCGTCTTCACCCCGAAAGGCGACCTCAAGACCATGCCGCAGAACTCTACGGCACTGGACTTTGCCTTCTCCTTGCATACCGACATCGGCAGCCACTGCATCGGCGCCAAGGTAAACCACAAACTGGTTCCCCTAAGCCACAAACTGCAAAGCGGTGACCAGGTAGAGATATTGACCTCCAAATCGCAACGCGTGCAGCCGGAGTGGGAAGTGTATGCCACCACCGCCCGCGCCCGCGCCAAGATTGCCGCCATCCTGCGCAAAGAGGCGAAAACCTATCAGAAAGAAGGTGAAACCATACTGAACGAATTCTTCAAAAACGAGGATATACGTATGGATGATGCTGCTCTGGACAAGCTGACCAGGCTGCACGGCTTCCACACCCGCGACGAGCTGCTCGTTGCCATCGGCAACAAACGGGTTGTGCTGGGCGATGCCGACAAGAACGTGTTCAAGGAAAAGCAGAACAGCAACTGGAAGAAGTTCCTGACCTTCTCCTTCGGTAACAAGGACAACAAGGATGCCAAAGAACAACCGGAAGAGAAAACACCGCAAGAGAAAATCAACACTAAGCAGATTCTGAAGCTGACGGAAGAGACCATCTCAAAGAACTATATTATGGCCGACTGTTGCCATCCCATTCCGGGTGACGACGTACTGGGATACATCGACGAGCAAAACCGTGTTGTCATCCACAAGCGCCAATGCCCCGTTGCCACCCGCCTTAAGAGTAGCTACGGAAACCGTATCATCGCCACCGAGTGGGACACTCACAAGGATTTGTCGTTCCTCGTCACTATATATATAAAAGGTATAGACAGCATGGGATTGCTGAACGAAGTAACTCAAGTCATCTCCCGCCAGCTCAACGTGAATATCCGTAAACTGACCATCGAAACCAACGACGGTATCTTCGAAGGAAAGATACAACTCTATGTACACGATGTGGACGACGTGCGCACTATCTGCAATAACCTGAAGCAGATACAGAATATAAAACAAGTGACGAGAGTAGAGGAATAAACGGAGTGGTATTTATTCTACTTCAGTCCTTGAATATTTTCCTTCAAGCTCTCCACATCCTCGTAAGTAAACTCATCCAATGCCAGTTTCATGCCTACCAGTTCTTCGCGGATAGCTCTCAGGCGATCTACGATTTCAAAGTTGCGTATCGTAGCTTCTTTATTGTCTTTCATCCGTTGGCGGGCGCCGGGCAAGGTCATTCCGCGCTCCTTCACCAGATGATAGATAAGTTTCACTGTCTCAATGTCCTCCTTACGGTACTGGCGTATTCCCCGCCCCCCCTTCTTCGGATTGAGTTGCGGAAACTCCTTTTCCCAGAAACGGAGCAGTGATTCGTTGACATCGAACATGGCAGCCACCTCGCTGATGGAGTAATATAACTTTAAATTCTTATCTGTATTCAGCATGATGTAATCCTTTCTCTATAAATCATCCGTCAATCAAGCACCTTACCATGGTTCGCCGCAATCTGTATCATGCGGTCATAATCCTCGGCACTGAGATCCATGAAGTAGTAGTTGACGGGATTCACAACTTTTCCCTTAACGTGTACTTCGTAGTGCAAGTGCGGACCAGTACTCTTGCCCGTACTGCCTACCCCGCCAATGACCTCACCACGTACCACTTTCTTGCCCAACTTCGTCCGGAAATCGCGCAAGTGTGCATACACCGTCTGATAACCGAAGCCGTGGTCTATCACAATTCTGTTGCCATAGCCCGATTGCCAGCCCATCTGCACCACGGTGCCATCTCCCGTGGCATAGACATCCGTGCCCTGGGGAGCCGAAAAGTCCATACCCTCATGGAACTTGCTGGTACCATAAATGGGGTCGATACGCGTACCGTAACCCGAAGCGGTCTTACGGAGGTCTTTATTGGAAACCGGCTGTATGGCAGGAATGCAGCGCAGCATTTCATCATGATTCTTGCACATCTCCACCACATCGTCAAAGGAGCGGGACTGGATATAGAGTTGCTTGCTAATCATATCCATTTTCTGCGTGGTATTGATAACCAAGTCGGAGTTAGCCATATCCATCAGATGCTCATAGCGGTTGGTACCGCCGTATCCAGCCTGACGGATGGCAGAAGGAATAGGGTCGGCCATGAAAATCACCCGGTACAGATTGTCATCACGCTGCTGTATGTCTTGCAGCACTCCCATAGCCTCGTCCAGCCGGCGGGAGAGGACGTTGTACTGCGCCTGCAGTTTGCTGTTCTCCTTTCGCAACTCCTTCTCCGACGGAGAGCCGAAGATAAGCAGCAATACGATGAAACTGCCCGCACCCAGCCCCATACCGATGAACAAACGGCGGAGAATGCTCAGCGCCCGCTGCCTCACGGTAGGATAAATACGGTCGTACGTCTGCGTCTGGGGATTATAAATGTAGTAAACTTTGCGCATCTTAGGAAATATTTCGCTTGTCAATGCGACAAAAGTAATAAAAACAAGCTATCTTTGCACAGTTTTTTCAAGAATATTAAGACTAAGTAGCAAGTAGTTAGTAGTAAGAAACGGGCAAAAAACGACAAGAGAAGGTAAATCAAATTAGAATCAGATAAATCAATAGAGAGTATGTTGACTGCAAACGAAATCAGAGACTCTTTCAAGAGTTTCTTCGAAAGTAAAGGTCACCAGATAGTGCCTTCGGCCCCGATGGTGATTAAGGATGACCCCACGTTGATGTTCACCAATGCGGGAATGAACCAGTTTAAAGATATTATTTTGGGCAACCACCCGGCGAAATACAAAAGAGTTGCTGACTCGCAGAAATGCCTTCGCGTAAGCGGAAAGCACAACGACCTGGAGGAAGTGGGTCACGATACCTACCACCACACCATGTTCGAGATGCTGGGCAACTGGTCGTTTGGCGACTACTTCAAGAAGGAAGCCATCTCCTGGGCATGGGAGTATCTGGTGGATGTATTGAAACTCGACCCCAAAGACCTCTACGCCACCGTATTCGAAGGTAGCGCCGAAGAAGGACTGGAACGCGACAACGAAGCCGCTTCTTACTGGGAGCAGTTCTTGCCGAAAGACCACATTCTGAATGGCAACAAACACGATAACTTCTGGGAAATGGGTGATACGGGACCGTGCGGTCCGTGTTCGGAAATCCATGTGGACTCCCGTTCGGAAGAAGAGAAGGCCAAAGTACCCGGCAGCCAGCTGGTGAACAAAGACCACCCGCAGGTGATTGAAATCTGGAACCTCGTGTTCATGCAGTTCAACCGCAAGGCGGACGGCAGCCTGGAAGGACTTCCCGCCAAGGTTATCGACACCGGCATGGGCTTCGAGCGACTGGTGCGCACACTGCAAGGAAAGACCTCCAACTACGACACCGACGTATTCCAACCGATACTGAAAGCCATCGGAGACATGGCAGGCAAGAAGTATGGCGAAGATGAGAAGTCGGACATCGCCATGCGTGTAATTGCCGACCACATCCGCACCATCGCCTTCTCCATCACCGACGGACAGCTTCCGAGCAATGCCAAGGCAGGTTACGTCATCCGTCGTATCCTCCGCCGTGCCGTGCGCTACGGTTACACGTTCCTCGGACAGAAGCAGGCATTCATGTACAAGCTCCTCCCCGTACTCATCGAGAACATGGGCGCCGCTTATCCCGAACTGGATGCACAGAAGGAACTGATTGCCAAAGTTATCAAGGAAGAAGAAGACTCCTTCCTCCGCACCCTGGAGACGGGTATCCGCCTGCTGGAAAAGACCATGGCAGACGCCAAAGCCGCCGGCAAGAACGAAATCAGCGGAAAGGATGCCTTTACCTTATATGATACCTTCGGTTTCCCGCTCGACTTGACGGAACTGATTCTCCGCGAAAACGGCATGACTGCCGACATCAAGGAGTTTGACGCCGAAATGCAGCAGCAGAAACAGCGTGCCCGCAATGCCGCCGCCATAGAGACCGGTGACTGGATTACGCTAAAGGAGGGTACTACCGAATTCGTAGGATATGACTATACGGAATACGAAACATCCATTCTGCGCTACCGCCAAGTGAAGCAGAAGAACCAAACCTTGTATCAGATTGTACTGGACAAGACTCCGTTCTATGCCGAAAGCGGCGGTCAGGTAGGTGACACCGGTGTATTGGTGAACGAGTTTGAAACCATCGAAGTGGTAGACACCAAGAAGGAGAACAACCTGCCTATCCACATCACCAAGAAGCTGCCCGAACACATGGAAGCTCCGATGATGGCATGCGTGGATACCGACAAGCGTGCCGCTTGTGCCGCCAACCACTCTGCTACCCACTTGCTGGATGCTGCGCTGCGCGAAGTATTGGGCGAGCATGTAGAGCAGAAGGGCTCTTTGGTTACACCGGACTCCCTGCGTTTCGACTTCTCACACTTCCAGAAGGTGACGGACGAGGAAATCCGCAAGGTGGAACACATCGTTAATGCAAAGATTCGCGCCAACATACCTTTGAAAGAATACCGCAACATTCCTATCGAAGAAGCCAAAGAACTGGGCGCCATCGCTCTGTTCGGCGAGAAGTACGGCGACCATGTACGCGTTATCCAGTTCGGTTCTTCCGTAGAATTCTGTGGTGGTACGCACGTGGCTGCAACCGGAAACATCGGTATGGTGAAGATTATCTCCGAAAGCTCCGTGGCTGCCGGTGTGCGCCGTATCGAAGCCTACACGGGTGCACGCGTGGAGGAACTGATGAACACCATCGAGGACACGCTGCACGACTTGAAGGCGCTCTTCAACAACGCACCCGACCTTGCCGGAACCATCCGTAAGTATATTGACGAAAACGCCGGACTGAAGAAGCAGGTAGAGGACTTCATGAAAGAGAAAGAAGCACAGCTGAAAGAAAGACTGCTGAAGAACGTGCAGGAAGTCAATGGCGTTAAAGTCATCAAGTTCTGTGCTCCCCTGCCGGCAGAAACAGTGAAGAACATCGCCTTCCAGTTGCGTGGCCAGATTACGGAAAACCTGTTCTTCGTAGCGGGAACAGAAGCCGAAGGCAAGCCGATGCTGACCGTCATGCTGAGCGACAACCTCGTGGCAGGCGGACTGAAAGCCGGTAACCTGGTGAAAGAAGCTGCCAAACTTATCCAAGGCGGTGGCGGTGGCCAGCCCCACTTTGCAACTGCCGGCGGTAAGAATGCTGACGGACTGAACGCTGCCATTGACAAAGTTTTGGAATTGGCAGGATTATAATTGAAAATAATTGGCGAAACACTTGACATCGCCTCTGTGATGTTGTATATTTGTAATGTCATTTTTTAGATATTTCAAAATTAAACTACCGGGAAAGGAGGAGCATTGCTTCTCCTTTTCTTTTTATCCTCCACGGTATTCCATTTGAAATGCCACATGCCGGCTCCCCAAACTCCACACCTTACCATCCTAAATGCCACACCTTAGCAAGTGAAATGGCTGGCATTTACCCTCCAAAGCCCTGGGGTTTCCGTGAAAAACCCTAAGGTTTGGGACAGTGAAGTGGAGGGAACGGATGATTAGTCCAGAACAAACAGACAATGCATTCGAAGCAAACGAATGATGCATACAGAACAGACAGATGATGCGCAACAGAAACAAAAACGGGAAGCCTAAGCCTCCCGTCTGTTAATCTTTCGTGGCAGTATCCATAATTTTGTGTAAATAGAAACGGGATTCAGTTATAAGTTCTCTT
>OLOP01000742.1_pt1 | contig 24053 bp, 23 predicted proteins | sample 1672381 | NCBI WGS metagenome assembly OLOP01 (sample SAMEA3136678, study PRJEB25190) | human gut metagenome | biome: human gut; feature: human-associated habitat; material: faeces | place: Austria | collected 2013 | reverse complement strand
CTATCGAGAAAAATATTTATAAAAATATTTGCCCCTTCACCTATACCCAATGGGAAAGGTCATTTTTTAAGTCTGTTTCAAAAATTTTTGCAAAAAAATAACGCCTGCTGAAAGCAGACGTAAAATCATCATGTTTAAAGGTTGATAAGACAATTCAAATATGATAAAATAAAAAGATAAACTGACAAGAAGTGACACGGATGGACAATCATACTCCGGAGCAACGTCGCCGTAATATGAAAGCGGTAAAAAACAAAGGCTCCAAAATCGAAACAATGCTGCAAAAAGAATTGTGGCACAGAGGTTTACGATACAGAAAAAACGCTAAAACCGTTTACGGGAAACCCGATATAGCCTTTATCGGCAAAAAGGTTGCCGTATTCTGTGACAGCGAGTTTTTTCACGGATATGATTGGGAAAACAAAAACAAAGAGATTAAGTCCAATCGTGATTTTTGGATACCTAAAATCGAAAAGAATATGCAACGTGATCGTGAGGTAACCGAAAAGCTCACATCCGAGGGATGGATAGTATTAAGATTTTGGGGTAATGAGATCAAAAAAGACTTGTTAGGCTGTGCCGATAAAATAGAAGCAGCTGTTAGGAGTATAAAATGAAGTGGTCATATTTTCCGAGAAACCAAAGAATAACAGATGACTTACTTAATGTTATTGATGTATTTAATCGTAACAACAATCATATTAATTCGTCTGAACACAAATTAAAAAGCGATGAAGTATTGCATTCGATAGCAAACGGACTTGAAGAAATTGGATATTCCGTTGAAAAAAGTAAGCGTGACGAAGATAAGATCAAAATGCCTGTATTATACGGCGAATGCGGTAAACCATCACTAAACTTTGAAGCAGATGCATTTAATCCATGTAATAATATTGTTATTGAAGTTGAAGCCGGCAGAGCAGTAACAAACTATCAGTTTCTGAAAGACTTCTTTGAATCGTGTTGTATGGACGACGCCGACTATCTATGCATCGCAGTAAGATTACTGTACAGAAAGAATGACGACTACAAAAAAGTCTGCGAATTTTTTGATGCTATGTATGCCAGTAATAAGTTTTCTATTCCTTTAAAAGGAATATTGATTATCGGATATTAAATGGAGTAAGAATTATGGTTTATAAATCAATTGATTTGTTTGCCGGCATAGGCGGAATCCGTTTAGGTTTCGACCGTGCTTTCAAGGATGAGATAGAAACCGTGTTCGTTAGCGAATGGGACGAAAAGGCACAGGAAACCTACCGGGCAAATTTTGACGATAATTTTGAAATCGCCGGAGATATTACAAAAATAGATGAAAGTCAAATTCCTGAGTTTGATATCTGTCTTGCCGGTTTCCCGTGTCAAGCGTTTAGTATGGCCGGCCGTAAGCAGGGATTTGATGATGACTATAAAGGCACTTGCAGAGGCACATTGTTTCTTGATGTGGCTCGTATCTGTGATTACCATAAGCCAAAGGTGATTTTTTGTGAGAACGTGAAGGGATTAACTATTCACGACAGAGGACGTACATATAAAATTATCAGAAAAACCTTTGAGGATTTAGGATATAAAGTATTTGACAAAATACTTAACAGCAAAGACTTCGGTGTTCCTCAAAACAGAGAGCGCATTTATCTGATTGCTTTCCGCAATGATATTGCACCGAAAACTTTTGAATTTCCGGAACCGACAGACACCACACAGGAGCTTTGGAATATTCGTGAAGAGGAACCGGTGCCGGCGAAGTATTATCTCAGCACAACGTATTTAGATACCCTTGTCGCCCACAAAAAACGTCACGAAGCAAAAGGAAACGGCTTTGGTTTTGAAATCAGAGATTGGAGCGACGTTGCAGGCGCTATTGTTTGCGGCGGTATGGGTAGGGAAAGAAATCTTGTTGTAGATAACCGGCAAAAAAATCTTGTTCCAACCACACATATCAAGGGCGAAATTAACCCTTATGGCATTCGTAAAATGACACCTCGTGAGTGGGCGAGATTACAAGGTTATCCCGATGATTTCGTTTTACCGTTGGCAGATACACATTTATACAAACAGCTCGGAAACAGCGTTACCGTAAATGTAATAGAAGCAATAGCTTATAAAATAAAGGAGACACTGACAAATGTTTAATGAGGATAGGGGAGCTAATCGCGGTGAATGGTCTGAGTTATATACCTTTTGTTATATTCTTAGTGCAGGGAAATTACATGCCGCTGATACTGAATTGAATAGGCTTGAAGGGATATTTTTTCCCGTAATTAAAATAATCAGAGAAGAAATTGAAGGACAGAAGATTGATTATCGTACAGGTGAAACAATCAGGGTTTTCCATGATGATACTTTTCTTTGCGAGCTGCCAAGAAGTCAATTTGATGAAATAACAAATGTTTTGTATCATAAAATACTCACAAAGAACGATAATCCGACAAGTCGTGAAGGTTCTTTTTCTATTCCATCGCTGGTGCCGTTTTTCGATTCAATACATGTCAATAAAATCAAAGCAGACTCCACAAAGAAGAGAGATATTACATTGCAATTACATGACGTTTATACGGGTATAGACCAAGAGTGCGGTTTTTCTATAAAAAGCTTTATAGGCGCCGATCCTACTCTTTTGAATTCCAGTGATGCAACCAATATTGTATATGAAATTGAAAACTGCACCGATGAGATAATGGAAGAAGTTAACAATATTAACACAAGGCACAAGATTGTTGATAGAATTCAGTTTTTGAAAAATCAAGGCTGTAGATTTATAATCCCGGATAGACTTGAATCGATACAATTTGATACAAATCTTCGCTATGTCGATTCCTCAATGCCACAACTGATAGCTTATGCTTTATTATATTCTTATGGCATCCGAGGTAGACATAGTAGTGATGTAATAGCACGCTTAGCTGACGAAAATCCTATGAACTACACCGATACAGACATTTACTCATATAAATTCAAAAAACTACTTGCTGCTTTTGCTTTGGGAATGACACCAACTGATCAGAATTGGAAAGGTGTTGAAGATGCAAACGGCGGATATATAACTGTAAAACGTGACGGTGAAGTTGTGTGTTACTATTTATATCAAAGAGATGAGTTTGAAAAATATCTTTTCAATAAAACTCATTTTGACACTCCCAGCACATCACGTCGAGATGCATTTTGTGTGTATAAAGATGATAATTCATACAAAATAAAGCTTAATCTTGATATTAGGTTCAACAGATAATGACAGTCGGCAGTTTATTTGCAGGTATCGGCGGAATTGATCTCGGTTTCAAACAAGCGGGATTTGATATTCTTTGGGCAAACGAAATTGACAGAAACGCTTGTAAAACTTACAAATTGAACTTTCCCGAAACAACTCTATTTGAAGGAGATATTCGCAAGCTGGATGTTTCTTTGCTCTCAAAGGTTGATATTATTACTGCGGGATTTCCTTGTCAGCCGTTTTCGATATGTGGAAACCAAAAAGGTTTTAGTGATAACCGTGGCAACTTGTTCTTTGATATAATGCGTATTACCGATGCAGTTAAGCCGCAAATCATTTTTCTTGAAAATGTCGCAAATCTTGTCGAACACGACAAAGGACGCACTTTCAACGTGATTCATAATGAGTTGGTATCGAGAGGGTATTATCTGCGTTATTTGGTTGCCGACGCTTGTGATTACGGTATTCCTCAACATCGCACAAGGACTTATATTCTTGCATTTCGTGATGTTGAGCGATGTGAATCCTATCGTTTCCCCGAAATGGTTAAGTTGGAAAAACGAGTTTTTGATATTCTTGATAAATCTGTCAAGGTTGATGACTGTTTCTATCTTCCCGAGAACAGCCCGAAATATAACAAAATGGCTAAAGCTATTACAGACGATGATCAAATCTATCGTTTTTCGGACTATGGAATACAATCCGGCAAAAACGGTATCTGCTTTACCTTAAAAGCAAATATGGGCACTTGGTATGACCGAGTACCCATAATAAAAGACAATTACGGAATCCGCACCATTACGCTTTATGAGTGTTTGGCATTAATGGGATTTCCGAAAGAATTTAAGATTGCCGATATACCATTAAAAAGTGCTTACAAACAAATTGGCAATTCAGTATGTGTACCGGTAATTAGAACAATTGTGGGTATGGAGCGTTTTAATTATGAAAATACTATTTCTTCACTTGAGTGATCTACATATTAACACCGATGATGCTTATAATGAGTTTCATATAAAGAAAATCGCCCATTCTTTGCGAACTTCAGGTAGTTTTGACAGAATGGTTTGCGTATTATCTGGTGATATTGCTCATTCTGGCGAGACACAACAGTATAATGTTGCAAACGGGATATTAAACAAACTTGCAAGAACACTACAAAAAGAGAAGATCTATAAGGGATATATAGATTTTATCATTGTTCCCGGAAATCACGATATACAATACGAAACTCCTCCTCGCACTTCGGAGGGGTTAAATCAGATTTATCAAGAAGGTTCATATAATAAGTTTGTTGATGACGAAATATCAAAACAAAAGAACTTTTTCCGCTTTGCAAAAAAGTATCATTGTTTTAAAAACAATAGAATATTTGAACAAAAAGAAATAAACTATAGTGGTTTTAAAATAGAGATAAATCTAATTAATACTGCAGTATTTTCGTTAAGAAAAGATGAAGATAAAGGGCTTCATTTTATTGATCAAACCTATATAAATACCATTAATCAACCAACAGGAGCTGATTTTGTTATTTCAGTTATGCATCACTCTCCTGATTGGTTTGTTGACGCACAAAAGAATCAGCTTGAAGACGCTCTACTTTGCAAAAGCTCTCTTGTTTTTATGGGCCATGAACATATCGGAAAAACAAAAACACTTGGATTTCATAAAAGTGCATATACATATATCCACGCAGGCGGTGCTTTATGTTATGATAGTAATTGGAATGAAAGTGAGTTTGAATATGGTTTATTCGACACAACAAACAACAAATATAAATCATATATCTTTGTTTGGAATGATACAGAGCAACAATATGAAATAAAAGATAAAACCTCTATTGACTTACCGCAAAAACCGTCAATTGAAAAACATTTAACTGTATCCGATGAATTCTTATCATCATTTAGTCAAGGATCTCACATTTTCTTTTCTAATAATCCAATGGATTACTTTGTGTTTCCAAGACTTGAATCTGATAACTATGGCGACAGTCAAACGCAAAAATTTACAACCTCCAGTAGTTTTATTGGAGAAATAAACGAAAAAAAGCGCATTTTAATAATGGGATCAAATTCAAGCGGAAAAACCTTACTGTTAAAGCACCTATTTTTTGAGTTTATAAAGCAAGGAAAATGCGTTCTCTTCTGCGATATAGATACAATAAAGAATAAAGACAGCAAGAAAATTATCAAAACCAATTTTGAAGATATCTATGGTGACTCGTATTCAGATTATATCCGCTTTAAACAAATGTCACCTGATAATAAAGTTCTGATTATCGATGATATTGATTCTATAAAAAAACAAGATTTTGAAAAATATATTACCAGCATATCTGGCGATTTTTCATTAATGATTTTTGCCAGCAAAAATGTCATAGATATAGATATGTTGGAAAGAATGAAGACAGCATTGGAGCTGGAAGGTAATTTTTCAAAGTACTACATAAAATCTTTTTTTGCTGACAAAAGAAAAGAGTTGATAGACAAATTAGTCACTTTGTACCACAACAAAGATCAATCTATAGACATTGGTTCCGTTTCAGAAGCTTTACAAGAATCGATTAGGCTGCAAAAAAGTTTTATTAGCTTAGAACCAGATTTTATAATTAATTATGTAGAATTTTATTGTAAAAATGTCGGAACAGCAATTAACAATGACTCCACAATTTTCAATCAAACTTTCGAGTCGAATATTACAACACAGTTAAATGCAAATAATAAACCCAAGATTTCAATAAAAAAATTATACCGGTTACTTTCGATGCTCGCCCATTATATACACTTTAACAAAGCTTACCCAATATCAGAAGAAGCTATACTTGAGATTGTTAACGAGTACAATAAAGAAGATAATGAAATAAGTCCTACAGATTTTCTTAATGTCATAACCTCTGCCAAAATATTATATTATGATGGTTCAGGATATAAATTTGTCAACAGAAATCATCTTGCATATTTTGTTGCACGCGAGGTAAATTTCCGTTATAATTCTACTGGAGAAGAACAGGATTTGAATTACCTTCTACATTACGCTTGTTTTGGAATCAATCCAGATATCCTAATGTTCATCACATATATAACCGATAACAGAAGAATCCTTCAATATATCTTAAACTTGACAGATTCTTTAACACGTAATTGGGAAGAATTCAATTTTGATAATAACTTACCAAGCTTTCTGCAAATAAATCAATATCAAAAACCGACTTTGCCTGATCCTGATATTGAAAAAAACATACAAAAAGCTGAAATTGAAAAAGAAAACGAAGTTCAAAACAGGCTTCAAACTACAGATTTATACGATTATCAAGAAGAAAAATCTGAAGAAATGTTCAATCAGATTATTCGTTCACTCTCGCTATTAACTGTTGTTTCAAAATGTTTGCCAAGTTTTGAGGACATAATGGACAAACAAATGAAATCAGATTTTATAAATATGATTTATCATTTGCCAAATAAGATTTATAGTGTTTGGGCGAAAGAAACCGACAAATATTATGATGAATTAATTGATTACTTAACAGACCAAAATCACTCAGATTACCAACGTCAAAAAGCCATTGACAAGGATGAGGTAATAAAGGAATTTCAAAAATCTGCTTTATATCTTTTATTAGATATATATAATATTGCGGCTGCATATTCATCTAAAGAGAATACTACAAGACTACTCAGCAACTATGACACTCAAAGGATACCCACATATGAAATTGAAAAGTTAATGATTTTAGAAAAATCAAAAAACAGTGAAAAATTTGTTGAACAAGCGTTAAAGCTATCAAAAGAGTACGATCAATTATTGCCAAATGTTTTGATTCATTATATAGCCAAACACGCCGCAATTCATATGAAATCATTAACTCAAAAGCAACAGTCACAATTAGCTTCAGCTTTTTTCAGATCAGAAAAAGATAAACGCACTTTTCTGATTAAAAGAACTATTCGCCAACAACATAAAGACTAATAAGAAAAAAAGGAGGCTGTTAGGTAGACAGTCTCCTTTTGCTATAGTTAAAAATCAATGTTTTTAATAATTATTATTTCATAATCATTATTTTTTTTAATAATTCTAATATACCCCAACTTTTCTAAATCATTACAATAAGACAAGACAACTCCAAATGGAACAAAACAGCCATTTTGAAGTTCTGGTATATCACTCAATAAAAAGCGATTTTGTTTACTCGCTTTATATATCGCTTGATATGTGTTATAGAGAATATTTCTGTATTCACCAATTATTAATCCGTCTCTTTGTTTTCTTAAGAAGTCAACAGATAAATTACTGTTCGATTTATTATTCATAAATAAAACCTCATTAGACAAAACTTACCACCTAATTCTATTATACAGTATAGAACATATGTTTGTCAATGCATAAACTACATACTATTATTCTATGTGTAACACAACAAACTATGACTATACTTTATATGCAAAAGCGTGTAAACAGAACGAACTCCTGCTTACACGCTGACTTTATTTTATCTCTTGTTCAGTTTCATCAAACAGCGGACTGTTGAAGAATTCTCTGACAGTGATCTCAAGACCGTCGCAGATTTTCTTGATGGACACCACGCCCGGATTCTGGCTCTTTTGATTGAGCATACTGTATATGGTTGACGGCGACACGCCTGAAATATTTGCAAGGGCATTGACAGCAATGTTTCTCTCACGGCACAGCTCCAAAATGCGCTGCGCAACAGCTTCTTTTGTTCTCATAGCCTTCTCCTTTGCGATTTATCGTAATTCAATTCTACAAAAATGTGCGATAAATCGTGTGGGATATATCGCAATTATAAAGATTATGTGTTATAATTTACGATATATCCCACAAAGGAGATTATTATGTTTTCAGTTTATACGGTTTGCTTTTTCGGGCATCGTCAGATAGATGATTTTAGGATAGTTGAACAAAGAATTGAACGGCTAATAGATAAGTTGCTTAATGAACACGAATATGTCGAATTTCTCGTCGGACGTGACGGCGAGTTTGACCAACTTGTTACCTCTGCAATTCGACGTTGCAGAAAGCACTTGGATACAGCCAACTGCTCTGTCACTTGGGTTATGCCTTATCTGAAATCGGATTATATCAAGAACAGGAAATGCTATGATAACTACTACGATTCTGTTGAGGTCTGCGAGCAATCCGCTAATGCTCACCCGAAATCTGCTATTCAAATCCGAAACAGAGCAATGGTTGACCGTTCCGATTTGTGCGTTTTCTGCGTTACGCATAAGAGCGGCGGTGCTTATCAAACGCTTCGATACGCAAAAAAGTCAAGTTCAAATATCGTCAATCTTTTTGAATGATTCTACTTTTCGGTTACAGTTTTGTATTTCTGTATGAAGAAAGTTTGTGTTTAACCATTATGCTGTTATCATATATGATAACAAATCAGTGAGGTGATTTATATCAAAGTAAGTGATGATGTTGTTAAAAAGCGTCAAGCGATAATATCAAATATAGTTGAAATAAGGCTCGAAAAAGGACTTTCTCAAATGGAACTAGCTAAACGCACCGGTATGCACCGATCAAATATCTGTCGTATTGAAAGTGGTCGTCAAAATATTTTGATTGATACTTTGATAAGAATATTTGATGCACTTGGCAAAAGTATTTTGATTGAACTAATAGACAAATGAGATATGCTTTGCTATTCTGATAAGCAAAAAGCTGATGTAATCCAATACGGACTGCATCAGCTAAATTAATCACTCACATATATCGTATTTGTGATTCAACGCATCCATAACAACATCAATTAAATCAGATTTGACATCCTTCTTTTTAATATCTAGTTGTTTCAGCCAATCTTTATTCTTTTTGATTGACTTCCTTAACAGTTTTTTATCTCTCTCATTTAGATCAATTTTATATAACAAATTGCAAAGACATACTACCAGTTTTTTAGTATTATCATCTTTTGATTCTTTCAGTGGTTTTTCTCTCCAAGAAAGATATGCATTATAATCTTCTTCCGTATATTTTGCCTGTATTCCTATAATTGGGTTAACCAACAGTTGAGTTGCTGACGACATTAAATTAACATATGCGCCCAACTCATACTGTTGTGCTTCTGTCATATTATTATAATCCAAGCCAAAAGAATTGATTCTATCAGTTGCTTTATGTAATTTTTCTGTTTCATCATCTATACGAACAATTCTCTCGTTTATCTCAACAATAGCTAAATCAAATGATTTGGTATCTCGCTCGCTAATCAGTGTAAAAATATCATTTAAATGATTTTTGTCAACTACCCTTTTCCAAATTAACAATCCGCTTGCAACAAGCGATGCAGCAGCTATTGCCCATCCAATCGGTCCTGCTAAAGCTAAAATTGCTTCACCGGCAGCCATTCCGCCACCACCTGCTGCAATAGCGCCACCGCCTAGCCAAGCTAAAGCTGCATTCGTTGCTGCGGCGCCACTCAAAGATGAAATAGCTGTTCCTGTAGAAGCTACACCAAATGTTGTTGCTACTCCCATAGCAGCTGTAGGTCCCAATGCAACAACTGCAACACCGAGTCCTGCACCGGCTGCACCTACACTGGCTTGTTTTACCTGAGCTGCATTATAATCCTTTTCGATTTTTTCAGCCTGCTGCTTCCAATTTAGTCTAATCTTTTTGAGTTCATCATATTCTAACTTTTTATCCGAAGGAACATTTCTTATTCTATCAAATGCCTCTTGAATACCACTCAACTCAATATACAAGTTATTAGTGTATTTTCCTAACTCATCTATCCGTTCATTAGTTTTTTTAATAGCCTCTTCAGTTGTTTGTTGCGCAAGTTCTAGTTTTGACTGTTTTCTCTTATTCTTCATCTTTCATCACCATAAAATAATTATCAATATCTTCTTTTGTTTTTAAAATCTCACCATCCGGCACATTTCTCTTTTTTGCTAACTTGACAGACTTTTCAAATGCTTGCATATATAAATCACTATGCTCAAAATCATCAACGAAGCTTAGCAAACTACTATCATCATATATTTCCGATAAAAGCTTTAATCCGTCAATATAATAATTAATTATTTCAGCTTTTCTTTCTAACAGATATGCTTCGTTTTCCAAACCTGATTTCTTTATTGTTCTTGTCATTTCACCATATAAAGAAATAGTAAGACGACCAATTCCAACAATATTTAATCGAAGGAAAAACTCTACCACATTAAAATGGCCGCCACCTGTGATAACTCCATGAATCACGGCATCACCTGCATCTATTAGACAAAATGTTCCGTGTGCAACTGTCAGCATTCGTTTTACCGTCACATTCGAAAACGGTTCACAAGTTTTCCAAAGAAGCGAAAAAGATCGTTCTTCTGCTTTAGTGGTCGAAATATACTTAACAAATCTGCGAATTGAATACATTAAGCGCACTATCAATTCATTTATAAGCACTGGAATTCCTTGTGTAGTTTGAAAACGTGCATCAAATCCTTTTTCGTATATTTGCAAAGCAAGATCGTTGACTGACTTATCAAATTCTGAGACAGGGATTTTCAGTTTTGTTTTGATTGCAATTATATCATTTGTCCAACACCATAACGGTGAGGGTATTCCCATTCCCCTGCCTTTGCTTCCGGAGGAACCTGATATATCAGATAATAAATGTCCTATCCAATTAGCAAATCCGCAAAACAACTTGCTAATATTGCTATTACCACGCAATTCAAAATTTCCATCTGCTTCTTGCAATGAAATCAATTGTCCTTGCGAAACAAAATGGGATGTGTTAGCAAATTGATCAAGAATTGAAAAAAACAATCCTAATAAACTCGGATTATGGGCTAATGACTTAAAGTGATGGTTTCTCGGGCTTAGATTAAATATTTCACTTGCCGCATCACCAGCACCCCTTTGATCATATGGTATCTTAAACTTCTTCTCAAGGAACTTTATTGCTGATGAAGCAGAAGAATTATCTTTAGAATCCCAACCACACAATTTAGCAAAATCCCTTGTTCTATTTTCAATCCATTTGTCAGTAATATTGCCAAGTGGGGACTCACCCGGTTTTCCTACCAGAAACACGTCGATAACGCCACAAATCACGCCGCTCGATGCTGCCAATGCGTAATCAAGCTTATCACATTCAGGAGTCAAATTATTGACTGTTTCTATAGTTTCAGAAATAAATCTTTTGGTCTCCTGTAATTCCATTTCTGCATTAGATAAAGCATCAGATATTCTTGACAAAAAATCATATTTATTATCATCAACGGATAAATCCATTTCTACGTATATATCTTTTGCTTTATCTATAGTATTGTTATCATTCATAATATACAAGACCTTATTATATAAAATTATCAAGTGCCAATATATAAAATATTATACATTAATTTAAAACGCCTTTCAATACGTTTGTTATCTTTTAATCATCTTTTCTATGGAAAGATAATTTATCCTTTTACCGACACAACATTAGGCTATAATGTTATACGGTATTGGCATATAGAAAAGCTGATGTAATTCAATTAAGAACTACATCAGCCTTCGTGTTAGTTATAAATTATTTCGGTGTTCACAACCTCTCTCGCTCGCTGGGTTGCATTATTCATCTTGCGTACCCATAGTATTTGATTGGTGGCTTTTAACTGTTCGGTGCAGCCTTCTTCTTTAGCAAAAGACTGCACAAGCTCGTCGTACATCTTCTGCGCCCGTTCATCAATGTCGGCAAGGTATTCGTTCAGCCTACATTTTGTGAGCAGGTTGGTATAAAGAATCGGGCGACTTCTTTTGATATAGCGAAGGTGTTGTTGTCCCCACAAGCCGATTGGTCGGTTATCCTGTTCGGGAAGTGTTAAATTCGGCAGCAAATAATCTCCTTGACGTGTATATGTAATCTCCATTGTCAAACCCCCTTAATCTTAATCTTTTTAGCTTTGGCTTTTGAAATTCTAATAAGCAGTTCATCAACTAAATCGGTGTACTTACCTCGTGAAATGAGATCGTTTCTCAAATCAATCAGGCTGTTGATAACGGCTCAGCGTTCCTCTGCTGTGAGGTAAATATGATATTTAGTTTTCATAATTGAATCTCCGATTTTATAACAAATTCAGCGGGCGTTCATCAATCAAAAATTCTACCATTTTTCTACCAAAATCATTTATCAAACAGATTTAGGCGTTGTTACTGATTTCCTTTAATTTTATGACAATCCGCAGTTTAATGGCATTTAAGCAGAAAAGTGATTATATAAAAATATTCAAATATGCTCCTATTCCGCTTCAAGTCCTTCTGCCCCTGCCAAGGTATGATGTCTCAAAAATGGCTTAGATAAGCCGTTTTTGAGGCTTTTTCTTTTTGCAGAAATTTTCTCTGTCGGCAACTTTTTTCGGATTTTCTAAAAATTGTGATTTTCGGCTTGAAAATTAACGGCACAAGATATCAGTAATCATCAGGATTTTCGCACCTTTTTTACCGCAAAATTCGTTCTAAAAATACAGTAAATCTTCCGAAAAATGAAAATTTATTCACGGCATTACAAATCAATTTTCAGCTTTGTATCAAGAGTGCGTGAAATATTCAGTTTGCTTGTTTTATCAACATGAGCATAAAAGTTCAAGAACTGTTTGCCTGAGTGTGTCAATCTCTTTTATCCTAAAGGCATATTTTGGATGGAGCTTGATAATTTCGCAGGTATCGAGTCCGTTTTCGATTTCTTCAATCAGAGCAGACATATCGGGAGAATTTTCATCAACAGGCTTTGGAACATTACCAACCTCTTCAAAAGTATCAATAAGATTCGTCTGTTCCTTATCAGAACCCTGCCACTTGTCCTCCTTGCGGAGATAGTCACGATTTTCCATTACACTGCCGTTAGCTTTATCAATATGTGCAACAGGGAATCTGTTCTTCAATGTTGAAAAGCGAATCGGCGATTTTGAGTAAATGAAAATGTGCATATGCTTTGTGCCTGTGGTTGCAATTTCATCCACAAAAAACTGTTTTAACTTGCTATTGCAATTTGCAAAAAAAATTTTATTTTCGTCCGATGTTCCAAACTGTCCACTATATTATACCAAAGAACGCTGTCCCTCTATCTCCCCTTTGGATATAAAAAAGCAACTTGCAGAACAGAATTCCACAAGCTGTTTCTTTTAATTTAATATTCATCAGAGAGCCAAAACTTATTAAGACATCTGACTGTGTAGGTGTAAGTATAAGTTTATCAATATTCATCAGAGAGCCAAAACCCCTTGTATGTTTCCTTTGCAGCGAGGAGGGTATAAGTTTATCAATATTCATCAGAGAGCCAAAACAATGTTCGGCATCGTCGGTTATTGCAAATCGTATAAGTTTATCAATATTCATCAGAGAGCCAAAACTTTCTGCCGCTTTCTGAGCTTTAATATATGGTATAAGTTTATCAATATTCATCAGAGAGCCAAAACGTGCTGAAGTTGGCACAAAGGCAACAAATGGTATAAGTTTATCAATATTCATCAGAGAGCCAAAACAAAGTTACGACGCTAAAACCTAACCTTGCTGTATAAGTTTATTAATATTCATCAGAGAGCCAAAACTTTGCGCCTTCACGTCAATATCGAAAATCGGTATAAGTTTATCAATATTCATCAGAGAGCCAAAACACGGCTGCGGGTTTACAATCTTATAACCGTGTATAAGTTTATCAATATTCATCAGAGAGCCAAAACCACTACATCTTGTAGAATGTAGGCGGTTTTGACAATTCAAACACAAACATATTATAATTCAATGATATCTCTTTTGTCAAGATAGTTTTCCTCTGCATACTTTTCTCCTATCAAAATTTCCATAGAGTCATACTGACGATCGGTTATTATCAGCAATCGTACCGAACCCGATGGGGGCAAAATACTTTTAACTATTTTTGAATACTTTTTTGCATCATCATTATTTCTGACAGTTCTCGCATATACAGAAAACTGCACCATGATAAAACCTGATTTAATCAGATTTTTTCTAAATTGCGAATATTGCTTTCTTTTATCTGATTGCAAAATAATTTGGTTTGGCAAATCAATCAAGCTCTTGCGATTGCTATGTGTAAGTGTTTCAAAAAGTGTATCACAATTTTCAAATGCAACAAAATATTTTCGTGCCGCAACCGCCTCTCGGTTTGTTGTATCCCCGGGCTTCACGCTTTTGGATAACGCATCAATTTCATCACATTTTTCTTTGTTAATTTCACGGTATTTCAAGCATAAATACCGGTTGTGTATTTTTCTTTCAATAATTTTCTGCCACAATAAATTTTTAAATTCATATGTCATATCAATTTGCTTCTTTATTACATTAAATGGTCTGTAATGAGTGTTAATTGGTAATGTTGCAGACACCTGAAGATGTTTTTCATCGCAAAGTATTATATGTGCGCCTGCCTGCGTAAGTGTGGTTAACACACTTACGCTAAGCATTGCTGCACGATTTTCTATTACAAGTGAATATATGTCTGAAACCGGAACCCTACTTTCGCCTTCTGCACTTGATACTATAAGCCAGTTGTCCTTTATGTTCAATTTTTCTCCGGAAGCAACGATAACGGTTCGCCATGTCTTGTTAACACCTTTCCTTTTTTTCCAAGAATGTCTACATATATTTTTTCTATCTCTGCATCTGCACTTATTGTTGTTGATTCTTCTCGGAATGCCCTCGTGTATTTGCTGTTATAACGTGTGATTTTTATTGAATTTTGATTTATATTATTTACCGCCTTATAAAAGCCAAGTCTTGTAGACTTAGGACCTTTTATTCTTAAATAATCGCCTTTAAACAAATACATTATATGTTTATAATAATTTTCAGGATACTTATAACATGGCTTCAAGTATAATTTTTTATTTTTATTAACTAAATCTGTATACTTAATTCCCTGCAAATCAGTATTACCACTTCTCGTTCTGTATACTTCGACACAATAATAATACGAATTATCTAACACTGCATCGTTATTTTTATCAATAGTTTTAACATATTTATTTTCTGAATTTGCGACTCTCTTTTTCAAAAAGTTGTCCTTAACCATCTGACCTGAATATTTTCTTTCAGGCTTAATTGATATAATCGGCATCTCAATTGAGTCTGCAAATTGGTGATCATATATTTTGTACAAATCATTTCTAAATATTTGATCAAGAGTATCTTCACCTACTTTAGTATCATAGTTAAAGAAATATTTCATTAACTCGTAATCACGGACACGGTATTCAACTTCAAAACGAATATTCTTCAGTAATGACGGTGTTTCCTTAACCTTTTCAAGTAATTTTCTTGAAACAGCGGGAGACATTCCATAATATTTCATTAAGGTATCAACACAATTGTCAAGACTTTTTCTATACTCCTCTGTTTTAATTTTACCTGAAGAATAGTATATATCTCTAAGCTTGTGGTTTTCGGCAGCTATAATAACATAGGCCGGTAAACAGTTTGCTATTACTATTGCGTCAACTGCATGATCAAAATATGTTATCTTCTTCAGTTCGCCTTTATCATATCTTCCCCATGTTTCTTTGTTGAGCCACTGTCTGCGAAGAGATGATGTTATTGCACCCTTGACTGCATAAACTACCGGTCTCTTATCGTCACCCTTTTCCCTCGCAAAGTAGAGATTATCATTAAAATACTTAACCAAAAATTTTGCAATATATCGTGTATCGTTAAGATTTCTTGTTTTCCAATCGCCGAGAGTTTTTTCAGCATCTTCGCCTACAAGAGATTCAAGCATAAAATACCTATACTTTTTCTCGGTGATTTTATTGCCTTTAAACAACTTATTGACACGCTGTTTGAACTCTTTTTCCTTTTCAGCAGATAGATACATCAACGGAGTTCTTGCTCCTTTTTTCTGATTTTCTCTTGCAAGAACAAGAGCTTTATTGTTTAGTGTATCATCAAGAATTCTCGAAAATGGGACAATATGATCGATTTCATATTGTTTTCCTTTATTCAATATTGCTTCTTTCTTATTTGTTATTTCTTCATTTGAATACATACATCTCCAACCCTGGAGTTCTCCAAGAAGATATCTTTCAATGTACTGTGGCCTAATTTCTCTTTCATCAAGACCTGTAATCAATGATATTTGTTTTATTGCATTTTTTCGTTCCTTTTCATTTTTATTTTGTTGAGTGGATATTTTTTGACGAGTGTCAAAACTCTTATTGAGTTCACTTGCGATTTCAATATTCATTGCATTTGGTGCGCCATATTTTTGAACAATTGCATTAACCACTTTTCTTGTTTCATTGATAGCTCTAAACACCACAGGATTTTGTGCATACTCACTATTATTATCAAAAGGTTTTAATTTTAACAATTTTTCTGTTTTTATACTTACTGAAAACTCATCTTGTTGTACATTCGCCTGAAATTCACCTACTAATGTTCCATCAAAAAAGGCATTGATTGCATCAATCATATATTTATCTGAAACTTTTGCTGTTCCTGAAAAATTTTGTTTAGATAGCTTTTTTATCAGTTCATCTTTTCCTTTTAGTTCATCAATTTTGTTTAAAGCATCAATTCTTCTTTTGGGAGTTATATTGAAAGATATTGTATCACCTACCCTGTTAAGCAGAGAATTTTGATCTGTATATTCCTCCGATATCAATTTATCCCAATCGAAACCGTATGATTCAAAAATTGGCTTCACAGCTTTGAGGTATTTAATACAATCTGCAATATTTTCATTTTTAGCAGTCTTAGTATTAAGAATTACAATGTTAAATTCTTTTGCGAGTTCATTGATTTTTGTTTTCGTAATGCTACCGCTTTGTAAGGACTGATTCACGATATTTCTCATCAAATCCCGAGGTAGTTTTACTACTTCGCCTGTGTTTTTCTCAACATATTTATATTGAGAAAGTTTGTTTGCCAAAGCAAATAAATCTCCTATTACCGTATAACGGTGTCCTCTTTTCTCATTCTTATAGTAGGGGCAATTGCCTATCGAATCAACAAAGCCCTTATATGGTCTGTTTTCATCGTCAGTATTTCCGGGTCCATCTTCGAAATCTCGCCTTGAAAATATTATATCAAATATTTTATCTATACTTTCATCTGTAAGTTGAGGGTAGAATTCTTTCTGTTTGCCTAAAATTTTTCTTACCTCATCTTCAAACATTTCGGTAGGAAACAGTATGTCATTTTCACTTATTTTGCCACCTGATTCTTTCTTTCCCTTTTCATCTTTTTCTTTTATATTTCTATACTTGTATCTTCCGGAAATTTTATCAGAAAAATGTTCAGAATCCTTCATTATAGCTTCTGCAATTGAGCGATAACCACCATTTTTTATAACATCTGCAGTATTCGTTAATGCCTTGTAGATATCTTTTTCTTCTTTGGCTTTTTTATCTTTTGCGTTATTATTTTCATCACTCAACTCGTAAAAAGCTTTATATCCGCGACGCTTTGCTATATGCAACAATGCCGCAGTAAGTTCAACAGGAGTCACCATTTCATCGAGGGCACGAACCCGTATATCTATAATATCATGATTGTTTTTAGCAAAGAACTCGGAAAGTTCCGCCCTACTTACAAATTCAATATTTTCAAGATAGTTCTTCAATCGTTCCTTTCGATGATTCCTTCTCCTAATTCTTCTTCGCATACCTCTGTATTTTCTTCTTCTTTGACTGTTTCGTATATTTTTATTACTTTCAATGATCTCTCCGGATTCAAATATGCGGACACCAAAATCCTCCAATCGTTTGCAATCATCGTCATTTCTTACAACAGCCCAGCCCACTGAACCGATTCCAATATCAAGTCCAATTATATATTTCATAATTCTCACCTTTCTATTGACAAATATATTTTTCAATATTATAATTAAATTAGAACTTAGAAATTTGATGTATAGGTTTATCAATATTCATCAAAACAAACACAATAAACCATTTTTTATAAGTTTATCAATATTCATCAGAGTTCTAAGATAAGGCAATATGCCGTAGGGTAGTGGAAACCCCTTTGCACCACATACTAAAGACAACCTTAGGGTTGTCTTTTTTATTGTCTTCTCGTCTCTTATTTTATCATATATCACATTTTATTACAACATATTCAGCGATTTATAGTAAATTTATTATAACGCAAAGCATTGTCCCATTGTCAGTACTATGGACCAATTAAAACAACAAAAGCTGAGGATATGAAAATTATCCTCAGCTTTTGTTGTTTTAGGGGTTATTTTTTCTGTGATTTTTTTGGGGTAATTTTGAATACAGCATAAAATGATTACATTTCCACTGCATCCTGCAAGGCTTCTTCGATATATTCGTAATTCGGATAACATTCGGCATAGTTATCGGAACGGAAATCATGATACTGTAAACCCATTGCATCAACGGTTATGTCTGTAATTATGCCGTTTTCTTTGAATGTAATGTCAACACGATAAGTTTCGTATTTTTCATTGTCATACTCAAGAAAAATTGACTGCAAGCTCGTACAATTCATCGGCAAAATCGCAATCCGCCAACGGAATATTGTTCTCAACTGCCTCATTTATTTTTGCATACAAATCATCCGAAACCTCGAACTCAACAATCTCATACCAACATCTTTCAGAACTGTTGATACACACATATGCTTTCTGTTTTGCCATGATAAAATCCTCCTGCATTTTTAAATTTATAATTCTTTCAACCTGTTATCAACATTATACCAAAGGTCACTGTACCATTATCTACCCTTTGCTTGCAAAAACAGCCCTGCAAATGGGTACAGGGCTGTAAATTTAAAGATTTATTCATTGCTTATCAGATTTAATCGTCTGTAGCTTTGAAATTTATTTTATTTTCGGTCGCAAAGGTGTGTGCATAGGAATCTGTCGGGGCGTGGATTGTTAGGTCTTTTGAGTCTTTGAAGGCAGATTTTCCTATGTAGGACACATTTTTGGTCAGGTAGATATCCTCAAGGGAGTAGGATTCTTTGAACGCATTATCGGCAATGAATCTTACCGTGTCGGGAACGACTGTTTCCTTTGCACCGCCGTAATTTATTGCGTCATCTGCAATTGAAATCACATCCAAGCCGTCAATATGTGCAGGAATTTCAAGCTTTTCCTCTGTCGACATTGGGTTATATTTAGTTATTACGCACACGGGCTTGCCGTCATCATAGATAACATCATAATTATAATATTCGCCGTAATACGCACCGTTTCTGATTTTTGAATAATCGGTATTTTTAGCCTCCGGATTTTCAGGCTCGGTCGTATAGTTTTTATAATTGATTTTATTTTCAACCGCAAATTTTTCAGCATAAGAACCCTTTTCGGCATATATCGTAAGGTTGTCAATGCCGTCAAAAGCGGTTTTTGCAATCTTATTTACGGAGGGCGCAATATAAATTTCCGTTATATTTTTTGAATCCTTAAATGCGTCATCCTTGATTTCACAAATGCCGTTGGGGATAACAACTTTTTTCAGACAATCAAATTCGCTGAAAGCTTCCTTTTCAATAGCGGTTATTTTTGTATTTTCATCATATGAAGTCGGAATATACGCATCGTCCAAGCCGTAATATCCGCCCTGAAACAAGCCGACAGTGGCATAAAAATTTCCGTTTTCATCGTCTTGAAATTGAATTAAAAACTGACCGTCGGCAGAAGGTTTTAGACGATATTTTCGGTCAACAGCCATTTGTTCAAATCTGTTATTTACGATTGTCGCTCTGGCAAGGAAAGACAAGCCGAGCAAAGCGGCAACCGAGATGCAAAGAACAATGAAAAATTTATGAATAAACAGTTTACTTTTCATGCAGCTCACCTTCTGTCATTTTCAAAACAACATCACAAATTTCTTCCAAATCCTCTTTGTGATGAGTTGTGATAACTACGAGCGCACCTCTTTCTTTTTCTTCTTTAAGAAGCTTGTAAATCAGCTGTACACCGTCATTATCAAGTGCATTTGTCGGTTCATCAAGCAGGATGATTTTCTGCTTTTCAAACACAGCCTGAGCAATATTCAGCCTCTGTTTCATACCAAGCGAAAACTTTTTCACCTTTAAATCGGACTTTAATCCAACACGCTCAAGTGCTGTTTTAATATCCTCATCGGTGGCGGTTTTCTTGATTTTGCCGAGGATTTTCAGATTGTCAAAAGCATTGTACTGGGGCAACAGGTTCATATTTTCAATCACGATGCCTATGCTCGGAGGGAACGACATATCCTTGTGCAAAACCTTTCCGTCAATCACAACAGAGCCACTGTCGGGAACAAGCAAGCCTGCAATTGCTCTCAAAAGCATAGTCTTGCCCGAACCGTTGTGTCCGTAAATTCCGTAGATTTTGCCGTACTCAAAATTGTAACTTACATTATTTAAAATCGGTCTTGATTTGATACTTTTACAATAATTTTTTATTTCTACCATAATATCACCTCAAAAAATATCGGTTTTCTTAAATCTCAAATTCAGAATGAAAATGCACAAAGCATTTAACGCAACTATGAATAACAGGTATCCGTAGTAAATGCTCTCGCCCGACACAGCACCGTTCTGCATTCCGAACATCAAACTCGGGAAGAGAATCATTTTCCAAATCGGTGCGTCAACGAAATTCTGAACCAAATAGTACGCAATAAAGCAATAGGTGAAAATTCCTATGTTCACAATGTGTGTAGGAATACTGATTTCAAGCAAAGACTGAATAACTATCAGCGAAAAAATTGTCAGAAAGTACATAATCAAAGATTTAAGAGTTCCGCTTTCAACGGGAGTCATACTTTCTCTTGCAACAAAAAAGATTATGAACTGGAACAAAACAATGCAAATCAATGCTATAAAATTGTTAAGACAACGCTTTAAAATCAGCACTGTTTTTGAATAATTGCGTACAATCAACATCTTGCCGTAGCCTTGTTTAAGGTTCTCAATTGAGCCGCTTGTAAAGAAGAGAATAAAACACACAGGCAGCAAAAGCGGCAGAAATTTTGTAATTTCAAGGCCGTAATCGCTTGGAGCTAAACCAATCATAAAGGCATTTTGAAAATCTCCCTGAAATACACAACTGAACAATTGAGCAAAGCACGCAACAATCAGTATTATCGACAAAACAAGCTTACTTTTTAACATTACTCAAAACATCCTTTTTCTGATACAAAAAGTAGGAAGAGAAGATAAGCATAAACATCATAAGCAATGCTCTTAATATAATGCCCCACATATCCGACAGAACCATTTCGCCGTTCATAAGTTTTGACACCACTATGGCATCTCTGAACGGAAGCCATACCCTGCTTATCATAAAGGCTACATCTGCAAAAAACTCTGTAAAAATCAGAGCTATGGTGATAATTGGAGCAACTTTTGGAGAAATGATTATTCCGAACGAGAGCATAACGAGTCCTGCTCTGAAATAAAACAAAAACAAAGTCAAAAGTTCAAGTGCCGAATATTGCAAAAAATTCGATTCTAAAATCAGGTTAATGTCAAAGCAGATGAGTGCCGCAACTACGCTGACTGCTTCTATCAAAAACGAAAACAAAAAAGCAAATACCGCACAATCAGCAATTCTTCCTGTCACAAAAGAGGCTCTCGATTTCAGTCTTACAATGTAACTTACATTATCATCGGTAAATATGTAAAACAAAAACAGAACAAACACTACTATGAAAATGCAAGCAACATTACCTGATGCATTAAAATCTCCGTTGCCTGCAACTCTGTAAAAAACACCTTTGGGGCTTAACTTCTCAGCATAATCCGAATTAAAATAATTATAAAATCGCAAATATGTGTATGTGCAAAGCAGAGTAAAAAACACTGCACAAAGCGGAAGTATGATTGCATACTTTTTTAATTTACACCTGATCATACTTAGTCACCTTAAAGAACGAAAACAGAACAGCAACTATATTTATTGCTACTACAAAAATAATTGTAAAAGTATAATGTGATAAAGGATACACAGTAAACGGGGTTAATGCTCCTATGATAGACGGTTTGATGGCAGTCGATATATACCATAATATGAAAGCTAACGGATAAAGAATAAATCTGTTTGGAAATGCCATTGCAAGTGCCGTTGCACCGCTTCCCACAATACCGCCAATGAATGAGAAAACAAGAATATAAAGTATGTTATAAAACATCGGATTGCTGTAAGACTGAAGTAGATTGGGTTCAGATTTCAGCATTTCCACATCATCAGGAATATATGTACCTCCCGCAAAAACAATATGCACCATAAGGAGATTGAGTAAGAGAGGAATTATAAGCACAAAAAATGAAACAGTAAAGCTTTTAAGTATATTTAATACAAAATATTTATTCTTACCTCTTTTGGTGACAAGAATATTTTTGTACCCTATTTTGTAATCTTCAATGCAATCGTCCGCAACAATAATTGCCAAGAACAACGGTAAATACCCTGTCAACACGCCTTGAAGTCCTGCCGTCATGAAAGATCCCAAAAAAGTAACTAATCCAGGAACAGGAACAGATGCTCCTTTGAACACATCCACAAGAGCCATCAATATATCTAAAATCGGAGCTGCAAAAATAAAAAGTATAACTCCTAATTTAAGTTTGTTATTAAATATCCGGGTAATATAATATGACATATTTTTCACCTCAATTTTTACTAAACACATTTTTTGATTTGAACAATTACAATGAATATGCCGATTTCTTAATTTATTTGCTATTTGTTTTAATCAACCGATTTCTTTTATATTCAAATTATACAAATGCAAAGTGACTGTAAAATGACTATAGCCCTTTTACAAAATAAAACAGGAAAACAAAGCGACAATACGCATTTTGTTTTCCTGTTTAATTATTTAATATTTTATTGTATTATTAAAAGCTTCCGCACATCAGAGCATTTTCCAATTTTCTGCATCAAACACACCTTTGGTGGTTATTCTCAAGCTTGGAATAACGGGCAGACTCAGAAACGAGAGAGTCATAAACGGATCAATGCTTTTATCCGCACCGAGTTCATATGCAGATGACTTTGCATTTTCAAGCTTTTCGTTTACGGTTGTCAGCGGTTCATCGGACATCAAGCCTGCAATCGGGAGTTCAAGCAAAGCCTTGATTTTGCCGTTTTCAACAACTGCGATACCGCCCTTGCTGTCCTTGATTGCGTTCACGGCAACGGCTATATCATCATCATTACAGCCGACTGTGATAATGTTGTGCGAATCGTGGGCAACCGAGGTTGCGACTGCACCCGATTTCAGCGAATAGCCTTTAACATAGCCGACACCGATATGATTTGTGCCTTTGTGACGCTCAATGCAAGCAATCTTCAGAATATCGTTTTCCACATCAATTTTATCTGCTGTGCCGAGATTGCGTGTGAGCAATTCACCGCCGACAAGACCGATAAGCCCGAGTTTTCCGTCAACCTTGAAACTGCTCGGCGTTACGCTGTCAAGGTGGAAAGTGTCAAAGCATTTTTCGGCAAGCTTTTCATCAACTGTGGGAGCAGAAAAGTCCTTAACTTCGCCGTCAAAAACAAGCTTGCCACGCTTGAAAACAGTTTCAACATTGAAATCTTCAAGATTATTGACAACAACAATATCGGCAAGATAACCCGAAGCAATAGCACCTTTGTTATTGAGCAAAAAGTATCTTGCAGCATGGTGGGTTGCTGTTTTGAGGGCAACAATCGGATCTGCACCGTTTTTCAGCGCCTGTTTTACGATGTAGTCAATATGACCGCCGTAAAGCAAATCACTTGGATGCTTATCATCTGTTGCAAACATACACCTTGAGTAATACTGCTGAGTCAAAAGCGGCATAAGCGCCTTGAGATTATGAGCGGCAGTACCCTCTCTTATCATAATAAACTGACCTTTTCTCAGCTTTTCAA